>JACCDS010639122.1_pt1 | contig 14526 bp, 9 predicted proteins | sample 7446441 | NCBI WGS metagenome assembly JACCDS01 (sample SAMN15323445, study PRJNA562643) | freshwater metagenome | isolation source: river surface water | place: USA:Blue River Watershed | collected 2017-08-17 | reverse complement strand
CGTACATGGCTTCGCTGACCAGGTACTCGCGCAGCATGGGCCCCAGGGCGGCTTTGCCGTCGCCCCCACGCGAAAACGGCGTACGGCCCGAGCCTTTGAAGGCCACGTCGCGCAGTTGGCCCTGGCCATCCACCACCTCGCCCAGCAGCAACGCCCGGCCATCGCCCAGCTGGGGCGAGTAACCGCCAAACTGGTGCCCGGCGTACCCCTGGGCCACAGGTTGCGCCCCCTCGGGCACGGCGTTGCCTGACAACAGCTCGGCCCCCAGCGGCGAATCCAGCACCTCGGCAGGCCAACCCAGCTCAAGGGCCAGCGCGTGGTTGAACACCTGCAGCACAGGCCGGGGCGCGCGGGCGGGGCGCCAGGCCACACACAGCTCGGGCAACTGGCTGGCGTAGGTGTGTTGCAGGCCCGGCGCCAGGCTGGCAGGGGCAGGTGACGACGCGGGCCCGCGTGCACCCGCATCCAGCGGGGTGGCCGTGGCCACGGGTGCAACGGGGGAAGCTGGGGGGGCGGTGCTGAAGATGGGGGCCATGCCGCCAAGGGTAGCGGCTGGCCCCGCAGCAGGGGCTGGAGCGGGGGCTTAACCCCGCAGGGCAGCGGCCATTTCGCGTTCGCGCCGGCGCGTTTGCCGCGCCACCCACACGCTGTAGCCCACGATGACCACCGTCACGGTCACGATCAGCAGCGTGGCCGCCGCGTAGATGGTGGGGTTGATGCCCCGGCGGGCATAGCCGAAGATGACCTGTGGCAGCGTGTTCACGCCGGGGCCAGACAAAAATTCGGAAATCACCACGTCGTCGAAACTGAGCGTGAAGCTGAGCAAAAACGCCGCCAGGATGGCCTGGAAAATGTTGGGCAGCGTGACCAGGAAAAACACCTGCAACGGGCGGGCACCCAGGTCCATGGCTGCTTCTTCCAGGCTGCGGTTCATTTCCATGAGCCGACTCTGGATGACCACCATGCCATAGGCCATGCCCAGCAAGGTGTGGCCCAGCACGATGGTCAGCAGCCCGCGCTCGGGCCAGCCGAACGCGTTTTGCGCGCCCACCATCAGCAACAGCAGCGACAGGCCGATGACCACCTCGGGCATGACCAGCGGCGCGTTCACCATGCCCGAAAACAACGTGCGCCCGGCAAAGCGCCGGTAACGCACCAGCACGAACGCGGCAAACGTGCCCAGCACGGCTGACAGCACGCCGGTGACCGCGGCCACCTTGAGCGACAGGAAGAAGCCTTCCACCAGCTTGGTGTCTTTGGTCAGGGCCTCGTACCAGCGCAGCGAGAAGCCGGTGAAGTTGGCGTCCTGGCGGGTGCTGTTGAAGCTGAACACGATCATGAAGAACAGCGGCAGGTACAGGAACAGGTACACCAGCGCCATCCACGCTTTGCCAAAGTGCTTTTCCAACCACGTTTTCATAATAAAAAAGGCCTTATTCGCTTATTTGACGTCGTATGTTTGCTATCTTTTCATGAATCAATGCCGCGCATCGTCTTGCTCGGCGGTGTAGTGGTAGTACAGCGCCAGCGGCACCACGATCAGCCCGATCATCACCACCGCCAGCGCCGACGCGCGCGGCCAGTTGTTGGCGGTGAACATCTCGTCCCACACCACGCGGCCGATCATGATGTTCTCGGGGCCGCCCAGCAGGCTGGGGATCACGAACTCGCCCACCGACGGGATGAACACCAGCATGAACCCGGCAATGATCCCGGCCTTGGACAGCGGCACCGTGATGAGCCAGAACGCCTTGAATGGCGTGGTGCCCAGGTCGTAGGCGGCTTCCAGCAGGCGGAAATCCATCTTCACCAGGTTGGCGTACAGCGGCAGCACCATGAAGGGCAAATACACATACGTCATGCCCAGCAGCATCGACACGTTGGTGTACAGCATCTGGATGGGCTCGCTCGTCAGCCCCAGCGCCATCAGCAACTGGTTGAGCACGCCCTGGTCGGCCAGGATGCCCTTCCACGCGTACACGCGCAGCAGGAACGAGGTCCAGAACGGCAGCATCACCAGCATCAAGAGCGCCGGGCGCACCGCGGCGGGCGAGCGCGCAATGAAGTAGGCAAACGGGTAGCCCACCACCAGGCACAGCAGCGCGGTGACGAAGGCGTACACCACCGAGCGCAGGTAGGCCTCGATGTACAGCGTCTGGAACAGCGCGCCGTCCCAGTCGGTTTTGAAGATGGTCCAGTAGTTCTCGTACTTCAGGCGCAGCACGCCGGTAGAGGAGTCCCACAGCGGTTTGAAGGGGTGGATGTCGCCACCCATGTCCACGAAGCTGATGTAGAGCAGGATCAGGAACGGCAGCAAAAAGAACACCGTCAACCAGCCAAACGGCACGCCGATGACGAAGCGTTTGCCCGGCACAGCCACGAAGCCGCGCTGGGACTTGGGCACCCGCCGGGTAGCGAGGGGTGGGGTGGCAGGGGAAGACGTGGGAAGAGGGTTCACGCGGGGCCTCCTTGCTCAGTCGCGCAGCACCACGGCGTCGGTGTTGTCCCACCAGAAGCACACATCGTCTTCCCAGGTGATGTCCAGCAGCTCGTGGCGCGAGCCGTTGGGCTCGGTGATCTTCACCTTGGTGCCCTGCGGCGTGACCACGATGTAGTTGTTGTACGAGCCGAAGTAGCTGATTTCCTTCACCTTGCCCGCAAACAGGTTGTGGGTGATGCCCGCCGGGCGCGTTTTGGCAATGCTGACCTTCTCGGGCCGCACCGCCAAGGCCACGTTCATGCCCGCCGAGCCACTGATGCCGTAGCCCACCTGCACCTCGCCAATGGCCGTGCCCACGGCGCAATGGTCGGCCTCGTCCACGGTGAGCTTGCCTTCCAGCAAATTGACGTTGCCGATGAAATCGGCCACGAAGCGGTTGGCCGGGTATTCGTAAATTTCCTGCGGCGTGCCCACTTGCAGCACGCGGCCTTTGCTCATGACGGCAATGCGGCTGGCCATGGTCATGGCCTCTTCCTGGTCGTGCGTGACCATCACGCAGGTCACGCCCACTTTTTCGATGATGTTGACCAGCTCGAACTGCGTTTGCTCGCGCAGCTTTTTGTCCAGCGCGCCCAGCGGCTCGTCCAGCAACAGCAGCTTGGGCTTTTTGGCCAGGCTGCGGGCCAGCGCCACACGCTGTTGTTGGCCACCTGACAGCTGGTGCGGCTTGCGCTTGGCAAACTGGCCCAGTTGGACCAAATCGAGCATTTCGCCTGTGCGGCGCTGCACCTCGTCCTTGGGCAAGCCTTCTCGCTTCAAGCCAAAGGCCACGTTCTCCCAGATGTCCAGGTGCGGAAACAGCGCGTAGCTCTGGAACATCATGTTCACGGGGCGCTCGTAGGGCGGGAGCCCCGCCACGTCCTGGCCCCCCAGCAAAATGCGCCCCGAGGTGGGCGTTTCAAACCCCGCCAGCATGCGCAGCAGGGTGGATTTGCCGCAGCCCGAGCTGCCCAGCAACGCAAAAATTTCCCCTTTGCCCACGGACAGCGACACCTCGTCCACCGCCACCGCTTCGTCAAACCGTTTCACCAGTTTCTGCGTTTCGAGGTAACGCTCGCGGGGCACTTTTTCAGCGGGCTTGTCGGCCATGTGGGTTCCTTGGCTGTGCGGGGAATGGACGGTTGCAAAAACAAAAAGGGCTGTCCATACGCGGCGTACGAACAGCCCTGGTGATCACCTGCTGGTGTCAGGCCAAGCGTGGCTTACTTGCCCTTTTTGAAGGCGTTGTAGGCCGCAGCCAGCGCCTCGCGGGCTTCGTTGCTGAAGCTGCTGGGCGCGATCATCTTGCCGGTCATGTACTCGGCGTCCACGAAGATGGACTTGTTGCCGGCGATTTCGGGCTTGATCTTGTCCTTGGCTGCCAGGTTGCCGCTGTTGTAGGTCATGTCGTTGGCCATGGCCGCAGCGTTTTCAGGGCGCAGGAAGAAGTCGATGAACGCGTGGGCGTTCTGTGGGTGCTTGGCATCTTTGGTGATGGCCATGGTGTCAAAGAAGGCGGTGGCACCGGTGGAGGGCAGCAGCGCTTCGATCACGTCTTTGCTCTTGTTCTCGGCGGCACGGCCAGCGGCGATGTTGATGTCGCCCGCCCAACCGATCACGGCACAGGCTTTGCCACCGGCCAGGTCGTCGATCATGGTCGAGCTGAACAGGCGGATGTCCTTGCGCACCTTGGCCAGCATGTCGGTGGCCACCTTGTAGTCGGCCGCGTCGTTGCTGTAGGCGTTTTTGCCCACGTAGTGCAGGGCCACGGGCAGGATTTCGGTGGGGGAGTCGAGGTAGGCGATGCCACAGCTCTTGAGCTTGGCGGTGTACTCGGGCTTGAACACCAGGTCCCAGGCGTTTTCGGGCATGGGCAGCTTGCCCAGGGCCTTTTCAACCTTGGCTTTGTTGATACCGACGGTGGTGAAGCTCCAGGCCCAAGGGGTCAGGTACTTGTTGTCGGCGTCGGCCTTGGCCAGCACCTGCATCACGGCGGGATCGAGGTTTTTCAGGTTGGTCAGCTTGGCTTTGTCCAGGGGCTGGAACAGACCGCCTTCGATTTGCGGTTTGGCAAACACCACGCCAGGCACCACGATGTCGTAGCCGGTGTTGCCCGCCACCAGTTTGGCGTGCAGGGCTTCGTTGGTTTCAAAGGTGTCGTAGTTGACCTTGATGCCGGTTTCTTTCTCGAACGCGGCGATCATGCCCTCTGGCACGTAGTCGGGCCAGTTGTAGATGTTCAGCACCTTCTCTTCGGCAGGTGGCGGGGGAGGAGGAGGCGGTGCAGCGGGGGCAGCAGCCGGTGCAGGCGCAGCAGCAGGCGCTGGTGCGGGTTCTTCCTTTTTGCCGCAGGCGGCCAACAAAACGGCTGCCGCAGCCAAAGCCAAGACTTGCTTCTTCATGGTGCATGAACTCCAGAAATTGAAAAATCACGGAAACACTCGATTTTTGATTGTAGTCAGCACCATTCGACAAGCGCAAAATAGGCCATTCAGATTCCACACTCACCGGCCTTTCAGACATTGTTTTCGTCACATGAACAACATGCACACGCCCCCAGTTCATCGTCGCCAGGTGCTGCTGACTGCGGCTGCCTCGCTGGTTTCACACGTACCTGCCCGGCTGGTGTCGGGCGGAGCGGGTGTTTTGTCTGCCGGTGCGTGGCTGGCCACGGGTACGCAGTCTGCCGCAGCACAGTCAGCCACTGAAGCCGTGCTCCGCGGTCCCGACGGGTGGTTGTTTGCAGGCTGGGAAAACCTGAAAGATGTCGACGTTTCCGGCATCCAAAGCAGCGTGGCCTTGCTGGCCCAGGCGCAGGCCTTGTTTCTGGCGGTCGGTATCCGAATGGTGGTGGTGGTGGTGCCCATGAAGGCGGTGGTGGTGCCGCACAGGCTGCCTGCCGATCTGGCGGTTTCGCCAGCCGTGCAAGCCCGTTATGGGCTGATCCAGCGTGAGCTGAATCTGGCAGGGCTGCACAGCGTCGATGGCCTCACGCCCTTGCTCGAACTGGAACGGCAAGGCAACCTGGCTTTCTACCGAACCGACTACCACTGGACCAGCGCCGCAGCAGAGGCCACCGCCGATGCGGCAGCCCAGCTCATCGCGCAGGACATGAACGTTCCGCGCACACCCGGTGGCGGCGCCCAGTTAGGCGAATGGGTCAATGAGCGTCATCATGGCGATTTCGCCGCCAAGTACCTCAGCCCGCGTGCACGCAAGCTGATTGGCCGTGACCTCTTTCGGGTCAGGCTTCCTCCAGACCAAACCGTGGGTCTGCTGGATGAGGAGGCCGCGCCCGTGCACGTCATGGGCAACAGCTTTGTCCAGCCCTATTGGGGGTTTTCGCAACGCATATCCCATCAGCTGCAAACCGGCACCGCCCTCACATGGAATGCGGGCAACGTGGGCCAGTGGGCCATCGCACTCAAGCACGCCAACGAGCAACTCAAAGGCCAGCGCAAACCCTCGGTCCTGGTGTGGCAAATGAACGAGGCGCAGGTCCACATGGGGCCCAACACCGCAGGTCTTTTTGATGCGGCGGGTTTGATGACCCCGCAAGCATGGCTGAATCAATTGCAACAGGCACTGGCAACCTGACTGCCATGTGAATGAGGTGATGGCACGGCGTGCCGAGTGGGCCTGCGTCATGGCGGGCCCCGCTCCGGTCACGTGGGCCACATGACCGTCGTTCACAGTGTCCACAACATGACCGGAAAGAAGAAGGCTGGGCGGCTGCACCTGGTGGTGCTGGGCTTGTTGAGCATGGTTGCGTTGGCGTTGACCATGCAAACGCGGCCGATCGCCGACCGACTGATTCCCCCGATTGCAGGCATCGTCTGGCAACCGCACGACCACAACCTGGAGCCGCATGGCAACTGGCACCAGCTGGGGGCGTACCAGTTGCTGGTCCAATGGACAGAGGTAGACGGTCGGTCTTTCTTGCCCTGCACGTCGTCTGACCCCCATTGCCTGACACAACCGGCCACCACCGCCCCACCTGTGCCCCCTGAGACACCACCCCCTGCCTCCGCAGCAGGATCAGATGGGGCAGACAAATTTCGCAGCATCCCCGACTGGCCAAGGATTGGCAGCGAACCCTGGGCTCAGGACGTCATCATGGGATTGGTTGGCCGTTTTCAGGAGTCTGACGCGCGCAAAGACGCGGTCGCACTGGCGCAGGCCAGCGCGGTATCGGCCATCGCCCCACCTGGCGTGAACGTGGTGGGCTGGTATTTTCCGGTCGAGTTTGACCCCACCTGGGATGTTGCACCCAGCGTCATCGATGCCTTGGCCAGCCTGCCACGCCCGTTGTGGGTCAGTGTGTATGACCGAACCAATCTGGGGCCCGAGCAACTGGTGTTGCACCTTCAGCGCTGGTTGCCCCCCGACGTCGGGGTGTTCTGGCAAGACGGGGTCGGGGTACACGCCCGCGATGCCAAAACGTCAGCGCAATACATCCACGCCATGATTGAACATCTGGGGCACAGCCGCGTCCGGGTCATTGCCGAGGCGTTCAGACCCGACGTGGCAGGCGGCTTCCGGTCCGCCAACGTTGCGGAGCTGACGGAACAGCTCGCACATTACAAAGGGCTCTCCATTTACCTGTTTGAAGGCCCCACCTACATCACACCCGAGTTGATATCAGAACTGATGTCTCAACCCAAAGTGCGCACACCATCCTCGCGTCAGGGCTTGGCGGAATAAGCCTCGGTGGCATCGATCTGACCACTGAGCACAGGTGCGCGTGCGTTGCCATGCACAAACACGCTGAAGCGATCGCCAGCTTGCAGCGCAGGCAACACAAGCGGTGCCGACACAGCCGCACCACAACTCGCAACCAATGTGGCCTTCACCGGATTGATGGCGCGTGCCTTGCTGTGCCAAACGGCAAGCCCGTCCACCACCACGGCACCCTCGGCGGTTTTCAGTGAAACCTGGCAATCCGGCACCAGATTGGTGGTGCGCAAAACCACCTTCAATGCGTTGGCAGGGGGCAATTCGTCAGCGATGACCGTCACCTCCGAGCCAGAAGGCTGTATCACCCAAGTCGCATAACTGGCCGTCATGGCCACCTTGTCGATGCCCACCGATTTGCCATTGACCAACAACTCCGGGCGTTTGGCCGGATCGATCACCCGGTAAGCCGTGGCCATGTTGCCTGCCAGTGGCAGCGCCGAGGGTTTGCCATTGGCCCATGCCAACTGCACGGGTGCACCTGGGTTGAGCACGCGCACAAAGACGGACCCTGCGGGCGGCTGTTCGGCATACAAACCCGCCAACCCCCCCGTCGCACCGACCCCAAACGCGCCCACACAACCCCACAAACCGAGGATGACCGACACATTACGGCGCATAAAACGTTTGTCCTGACTCATTGCACAAGTTCCTTGTCATCAATATGAAGTGATCAGCTTGATTGCCGCACCGGGTTTACCGCCGCCCCATTGCTTCAACCGGTGTCGCCATTCAAGCTCCACCGTCGACATGGGTGCCGTGTACCGGTCTTCCCTGAAAGCTCGTTTGAGGCTGATACCCACGTCCAGACCCTGCGTGGATCGGTCCAGCGCTTGCGTGTTGTACTCAGCCTTCAGGCTGGCAAAGGGCTGCAAAGCCCAGGCTGTGTCAACAGCCTCCATCTTGAAGCTGGGCCCCACACGACCTTCAATGGCTGCATAGGTCTGCCTCTGGCGGAGTGCGCGGCTCCACTCGCCCGAAACCTGGCCTGTCCACCATGAGGTTTGCGTGTTGCGAACATCCGTCCCCCAACCGTTGAAATAAGAAGCCTGCACCACCCAGTCAGACTCCCCCAGCTCGCCAAACGGCAGTTGCCGCCAGGCAGACAGCATCAACGGAAAATCCGGCACTGGTTTGCCACGCACACCCACCGCGCCCACACCATTGCCCAGACCCTTGGGGCCGGCAACACTGCTGGAAAGGGTGGCGTAACCCCTGGCAAAAACCTCGAACAGTTGCCCATTGCGGTAGCCAAAGGGCCGCCAGTAAGCCTCCGCACCCACCACCGTGTTGCGGGCAGCCGGCACAGCCGCTGCCAAGCCTGTGCTGCCAGGCACGGAGAGTTCTCGGCTCAAGGTCAGGCTGCTGGTCAGCCCCCATGTGCGCGACACCTCGGCGGAGGCCTTGCGGAACACATCGATCTGCTCTGCCGCATTGGGAGCACCTGCAGCCACGTTGCCTGCGGACAGGTCGTCGATGCCTTTGCGCAGAAATTGCAGTGCGGTGTAGTCCATTTTCAAACGCAGCGCAGAAAACGCTGCATCACCCCACACGCTGCCCTTCAACTTCGTGCCATCCGCCATGCGCAAATACAGGCTTTGGGCTGTCTCATGGTCCTGGATTTTGGTTGCCAGGTAAGCCAGGTCTGTTTCACCTTCACCCCCAGGCGGCACCAGATTGATCGCGTTTTGCAATTCGGCTCGTGCGGCATCGGGCTGACCGGCATCGAACAACAAGCCCGACAAGCGCATGCGCCATGACAGGTCTTTGGGCTGTTCGGCAACATATTCCCGGGCCAAGGCCAGCGCTGCATTCGTTTGCTTGTCTGCGCTGAGAATGTCAAAAAGCAGCTGTCGGTACGTTTGATTGCCCGGCTCTTGGGCCATGGCCAAACGGGCTTGCTGCGCGGCCTCACCCAACTGTTGGCTCTTCATCAGCTGGAAGGCCGCGTTGGCAGCTTCATAGCCCGCATCGGCCAACGGTACACCAGGAAGCACCAGACAGGCGCGGCCATAGGGGGTCAGGCGGCACCGCTGCACTGGCAGCAAAACGCTTGAGGCCACCTGCTCGCGCTTGTCTTGTGCCTGCTTCGGGTCTGACAGCTTTGCCAATGCAGCCATGCGTTGCGCCAGTGCGGTACGCCATTCGGCGTCTTTGCCTGTGGCCAACACCGGGTGGCCGAGCCATGCTTTGGCGCGGGGAATGTCTTTGGCCTTCAGGGCCGAGTCGATGGCGGTCAATCGCAGCCAGCGGTGCTGCACATCGTCCAAATCCGGCAGCGCAAATGCATGTTCAAAGTCTGCAACGGCCCGAGCGTAGTCCCCTTGGGAATGCCGAATCACGGCGCGAAAGGCCCAAGCGGTCACCTCCAGAGGCTCTTGCACCAACAGCTCTGACACCACGGCATCCGCCTCAGGCCAGCGTTTGGCGCGCATCAGCAACTCAACCAGCAATGAGCGGTAAGCCATCTCGTCCGGGGCCAGCACCACCGATTGCTCTGCGAAACCAATGGCCGCTGGCAAATCGTTGCGCTCAAGGGCCCTGTAGACCTCGCTGGCAACGGCCGCACCACGCTGAGACAGCAGCAAACTCTCGACAGAAAGCCATGTTTCGTCGGGCCCGAACTTGCTGATTGCCTCACGCACAGCGGCAAGCGTCTCATCGGCCAACCCCGCACCATGAAGTGCGTTGATGAGCAGATACCGGTATATCTTTTTGTCGGGTTCAGCGGCAACGGCCTTGCGTGCCGCTTCTGCCGATGCAGCAAACAAGCCCTTGTCGTAATCGGCGTAGGCCTGGGTCGCCGCTTCCCACCCTGGCCCGACAGGTGTGACCACCGCTGGCGCCGGTTTCTCCTCGGGCTCGGGCGCAGGCGCGGGCACCGGTGCGGGAGCGGGTGCCAGCACAGGCGCCTTTGCCACTTTGCTGCTGGGCAAACGCGCACGTTTGAGGGTTTTCAGTGGCGCCGTGCCAGCGTTCGGCTCTTCTGCCTGTGCAACCCCTGCAACCACGGCACACGCAAGTGCCAATTGAGCACAAAAATACGGTTTCATGTCTCGTCTATCCCAGCCGGATTGGCAACAGGCTTCAGTTGTTCAATGGTGTCGTGCGATTCGCGTTGCTGACGCAAAACGGCGTCCACCTGGTCACGGGTGACCACACCCTTTTCCACCAAATAGGCCCCAATTCGACCATGTGTGCTGGGTGAATAGGTGGACAGCGCCGCTTCGAAACGCGCCCGGTCAATGAGCCCACTGCGGATCAACAAATCACCCAACAAGGGCATGGCGCTGGCAGGTGACCCGCTGAGTTGGGCATCCCAATTCTGCGCCCCGTCTTCGCCCGCCAATTGGCGCATGCCTTCACGCCAATGGCGTAAACCGGCATGCACTTCCGATTCGCGGGCCACCCGCAGCACAGGCGATGCGGAGAACGCAGCGGTCACATCGGCCAGGTCAGCGTCGGTCAGAGGACCGGCCACCGCAAGCACCGGACGCTGATGCGCGTCATAACCCACGTGCAACACACGCAACCGTGCACACAAGTCATAGGGCAGGCTTTTGCGCAGTTGCCAGACAGCGGACACATCCACATCGATGCGATCGAAGCCCGTTTGGTAGGCAATGGCTTCTGCCAGCGTTTCATCGTCCAGCCAGCCATTCATCACCAGCACACGGCCCAGTGGCAAACCCAACGCCTGATGCTCTTTCAGCGCCTGCTCCAGCCGCTCGGGCTCGACGGCCTGCCAAGTGGTCAGCAAGTCGCCAATTCGCCGTTTTTTGCCCAAGCCATCGACTGTTGGGAAGTCGTGCATGGTTTTGTCCCACACCATCTTCTTACCCAACAACAGGTAGCGCAAAAACAGCCGCCAGGCACGCATCACCGCCATGAAGTTGACAAAGTTGCCCACGATCATGCGCGGGATTGACAACAGGCCTTGCCGCCAGTTGTACATCTCTGTCACGAAATACACCCGGTGAAACACCCGGCTGAGCATGCCCACGGCATTGAAGACCAAGACGTAGTAGAACCACTCGTGAAACAGGAACACCGAGGGGTAAAACATCGTCCAGATGTTCATCGCAGCCAGCACGTGAAAGCATATGAAGCAAAGCAACGCGAAATAGGCAACGATGCTGATCAGCGACGTCACCACCCCCTTGCGGTCGCGCAACATCAGGTACCTGGCAGCCAGGCTGCCAGTGAAGTTCAGCTGCTCCCAACTTTGCAGGCAAATGCCCAGGGTCCAGCGTGAGCGCTGGCGGTAGGCGGTGACAAACGTGTCCGGGAAAAACTCGCGCACGCTCAAAGGCTTGACGAAACGCTTCTCCACCTGCTTGCCCGATGCGTCAATCATGTTGTCCACATACTGCACGGGCATCACGGCAAAAATGGATCGCATGCCCATGCTGGCCAACCTGTTGCCGATGTCGTAATCCTCCGTCAGGCTCGACGTGTTGAAAGGCTGGTTGTCCACTGCGTCACACAACGCCTGGATGGCTTTGCGAGAAAAGCACGTGCCCACACCGGACGACGGCACCACACCGGCAATGTGCTCCCGGACCAGCATGTCTTTGCCGTGCGCCTCGGCAAACTCGTCCATGTAAGTGCCAGCGACCAGTTCGTACCAGTGGCGCTCCAGCGAGAACACGGGCAGCTGGATCAGATCCATCCGCGGCAACAGGTAGTTGAAGAACTTGAACTCCAGCGGGTGCAGCACGTCTTCGCTGTCGTGCAAGATCATGCCCGCGAACACCATGTCGTTCTTCTGCTCGTGCAGGGCAATCGCCTGGATCACCCAGTTCAGGCAGTCTGCCTTGCAAGTGGGGCCGGGGTTGGGCACCTCGACCCGCTGGAGCTGCCGGTAACGCCGGCGCATGCGATCGACCTCTTGCGTGGTGGCATCGTCATTGCAATAGGTGCCCACAAAAATCACGTAATTTTTGTAGTTCATGGTGGCCACCATGGTCTCGATCATCTGGGCAATGACGTCGTACTCTTTCCAGGCTGGCACCATGATGGCCAGCGGCTGCTCTGCACGCTCAAGCAGTTGCTCCACGCGCAACGGATGAATCTTGCCTTGGCGGCCAATGCGCCAGCGCTGGATGCGCCGCCACCAGTACCAGACGTCGATGGCCAAGTCATCCAGAGACGACAGCGCAATCAGCACCGTCACCACCAGTGCCAGCCACTCCAGGCTGACATAGGTTTGCGCCAGAATTTCCTGCAACATCAGCGCTTACCTCGTCGAATGAGGCTCGCAACCACCAGCATCCCGACAAAGCCCAACACCAACACCGCAGGCAGCCACCAGCCAATGTTGCGCACCACCCAGGGTTGGCGCAGCTCGTCCAGGTGCGCCTCGCGTGTCAGGCCCGAATCGTCCCATTCGACCATGCGGCCACGTTCATCGACCATGGCCACGCTGCCGTGGCGGAGCCTGGCGTACACGGGGTTTTCACCCAATCCCCGACCGTGTACCTGCATGAACATGCTGGCCTCGCCATTGACCATGGCCACCCGGGCAGACAGGCCATTGCCTAGTGCGGCAAACGCATCGGCTGCAGCGTTGGGCACACTCGTGCCGCGCAGCGAATCGATCACCGAATTCGACACATCCCAGGCAAGGAAAGGTTTGGGCCATTCAGCTGGCGATCCTTGTGGCAACACGCTCACAGAGACCTGGCTGGCGTTCAAGGTCAGTGCATGCGCAGCCCACACCAATTGCGGCAAACTGCGCTGTGGCTCGTTCAGGTAATGGAACGGCACCAGCACATGCCCTCCCGTTGACAGCCCATGTCCCGCACCGTTGAAGTTCTTGCCCAACCGTGACGGGGCCAACACAAAGTGGCTGGTGGGCTGAACCCCCACCGTCAAGCGGGACTCTGTGCAATCGGTTTTCGGCACCGCGTAATCAACGATCAGCGTGAGCCCGTTGTCACCCTGCACCACCGATGCCGGTATGCGCGCGCGCAGCCGGTGTGAGGTTTGCGCATCGAATGACAGCACACCGCCGGTCAGCAACATGTCGTTGAAATACAGCCGCGCCACGGGATTCACGGCCTGGCGCATGTCGGGCAGCACCAAGTCCATCACCACCTCGGTGGGCACCCTCCCAGCAAAGGCCGTTTGGCTCAGCTGAAAGCGTGCGCCCCATTCGAGCCTGTCCGAGAACGTCAACGGACCCACAGGCAACCCCACGTCTTTGAAACGCATTTCAGCGGTGCCTGCCGACGGCGTGGGCTGCTGCCCCCATGACGCACCGCTGGCACGCATCAGGAGCGCCCACTGAGGCTCCACCATCTGCCCGAAAGCCACCGAAGCGTTGGGACCCACCACCAGCACACCACCCGCATCAGTGGGCTGCAACAGCACGCGTTGATCGGCGCGAACCTGCAATATCTGCGTCAACTGCGCAGCCATCCACTCATTGAGAACCTGGCCCCCCTCGCGCCGCATGCCCTGCACCTGGGCAACCAGTGCATCCAGCCCCTGTTGCAAACCTTGCAGCAAAGGTGCGTCAACGATGATCACCGCAGGCAACGGGGTGCGTTGCAAACGCAGCAACAACCACGCCGTCATTTCAGCCTGGTCGGCCAGCACATGCTTGTCACGCTTGTTCAGAGCCCGAAAGGCCGGCACATCCTGCCAGGCGGCAGGGACATTCAACTCAGTGGTGTCAACGGTCGCCCCCACAGCGGGCAATGACTCGAAAACAGCCCGCCTCTCTGTGCTGGCAAATGCCGCACCCACCCGAAATGCCGACTGGTACGTGGCTGGCGGCAGGGAACCCGGGGGCAACAAGACCGTGGGCGTGGCAGACAGCAGCGTCCAGATGTCACCCACGGTTGACAAGCGTTCCGGGCGGTACCGAAACTGTATGCGTGCGGCGGGATCGATCACAACCGTGGCGGGTGCATCGCAGGTGTTGTCGGCGTTGCGTGCTTGAGCGCCCGCACCTTCAAGCTGTACCCGGATGCGCAAAAACCCACTGGCATCGATTTTTTCAAGGTCACCTTTCAACAGCAGGGTGCCTGACTGCTGCGTCAGTTCCTCGCGCAGGGCCAGCCGCTCGTTCACGGAAACGGACAATGACGCACCGCCCTTGCGCATGCCCACGACCTGATAGGGAATTTCCCAATGCACATCAGAGACGGGCATTTTCGATGGGACAGGAAAGTACACCGTGCGCGACATCTGGGATCCCCCCAGCACGATGGGTTCGTTCAAACCCAGATCGGTCAGGCTGATGCTGTGCTGAAACCACCCCACAGCAGGCGCCTCGGGCACAGGCACCACTTCCACGGGCTGGG
>JACCDS010647339.1_pt1 | contig 14529 bp, 8 predicted proteins | sample 7446441 | NCBI WGS metagenome assembly JACCDS01 (sample SAMN15323445, study PRJNA562643) | freshwater metagenome | isolation source: river surface water | place: USA:Blue River Watershed | collected 2017-08-17 | reverse complement strand
GGGTTGCCATCAAAAGCCGTGACCTTTCCGCCGCCCACCATTACCTCGACATCGCCGACATGCTGCATCAGGCCGGGCAAGCCAGCACGGCACTCGATTGGGCCGAGCGCGGCTTGCGCGCCTTTGCCGCGCGGCCCGACAACCGCTTGCGTGATTTTTTGGCTCAGCGCTATCAGGAAGCCGGGCGCGATACCGAAGCACTCGAATTGATCTGGCTGCAAATGGAACAACAACCGAATCTGGAGCATTACCGCAAGCTGGCCGACTGGGCCAGCCGGTTTGAAGTCTGGCCAGTACAGCGCGAACGCGCCTTGCAGCGGGTTGCCGCCGTGGTCGAACACGAAGCGCGCATCGTCAACCGCTGGAAAACCCAGCCGCGCCCGCTTGACCAGTCGCTGCCAGTAGAAATTGCCCTATGGGAAAATGATTTGGCCGTCGCACAGCAACAGGCAGCGCGTGGCACGGTACGGCGTGAATTGCTGCTGGCCCTGGCCGCACGGCTGGCACCGGCGCAGTTGGATGCGGCGCTGTTGGTATACCGGCGCGTGATTGACGAAAGCCTGCAAACCGGTGCCGACTGGGGCTATCTGGACATGGTTCGACTGCTGCAAACCTATGCCAGTTTAATGACCCAGTCCGGCCAACGGCCCGAACTGGAACAGTTTTTGGGTGAGCTACAACAACGGTTTTCCGATGATGCTGCGCTGTTGGCGTTGTTGGCGCAGTTGCCAAGTCAATAAGCTGTTGTGGTTTGTCTACGGTTTTTGTGTCATTTAGGGGCTGCTGAGCCAAGGTGTTCGGCAACCTGTCAAAGTTGACAGTATCGCGCCGGGACGTGCTGGCGCATGATGGCGGTGAAGTTGTTGAATCAATTGCGCGGGGCGAAACGGTAGAGTTTAAGGTAGCGCCGTTCTCGCCTTTGGTTGGTTCAGCGCTTTCCTCCTCCCATGAAGTTTCATGGGTTAGCCCACGCGTTCTTATAGCGTGGGCTTTTTATTTTGTGAGTCACGCTCAATCACGATACGGATAACAGTGATAGGACTTACGCAAAATTGTCCCAGCAAGGCGCGCTGCCGCAGGCAGTACGCCTGTACGGCAAGGCAGCGTAACGCCGCTGGGGCGGTTTTGCGTAAGTCCTAAGTGAATGTCCGCCAAGCGGATGCGTCACCCCTTAAGTGGGGTATGCACCACGCGGGTACGCCACAATCATCAGAACACGCGTTGGGCCGGGCCATGGGCAGGCACCACTGGTGGCCGTAACGGCGTAATGCGTGGGTCAATCGGTGGCGTGCGCGGCACGTCGATACGCGGCAAAATAATCGGTGGAATCGCTGGCGGCACGCTCGGTGGTGAACGTGGATTGGGATTGGCCCTTACCTGATGCGAGCCGTGCTGCATCTGAAACATGGAACCCTCCTCTTGAAAAATCAAGGCCTCTGTATTGTAGTGCCTGCGGCGTCTACTGGCAAGGTATGATTGGAGGGTAATGCAGCATGGGGCAGGGCGTCAGATTCCACCCCAAATCGCACTGAGCGCGGCCAGCGCCGTTAGCCCGGAGGTTTCGGTACGCAAAATGCGCGGGCCAATGGCAAACGCCAGTGCGCCGTGCGACAGTGCCATATCTTCCTCGGCATCGGTAAAGCCGCCTTCCGGGCCAATAATCAGGGTCAGCGCTTGCGGCGGGTGGTGGCGTGCCCAGTCCGACAAGGACTGGGTGGCACGCGGACTTAACAAAATGCGCCGGTGCAAATCCTGTTGGCCAATCCAGTCCTGATAATCGGAGAGCGGGGCCAGGTGCGCCAGCCGGTTGCGGCCCGACTGCTCCGACGCCGCCTCAATAATCCCACGCCAGTGCGAATGGCGCTTGTGCGCGCGCTCGCCCGAAAGGCGCACCACCGAGCGCGCACTTTGCAGCGGATGAACCCCAAACGCGCCCAGTTCCACTGCCTTTTCCACAATCCAGTCCATTTTCGAGCCTTCCGGCATGCTTTGGGCCAGCGTAATTGCATACGGCAATTCAATTTCGACCGGATGGTGAATCACAATCTCGGCCAGCGCATGCTTGCGTTCGGGCAGCAAAAGCCGGGCGCTGTATTCACCGCCTTCGCCATTGAACAGGGTAATCGTTGTGCCCTGCACCAAACGCAGGACGTGAATATGATGGGCCACCTTTTCCGGCAGGTCAACCGTGCTGCCAACCATCAGTGGCTCGGGGCAAAAGAAACGCGGCATGGTATTCCTCTATCTGGCTAAACAAAACATGGGCTAATCGATGTGGGACAAAGAACGGTCAAAAAACGGCCAACCGCGAAAAAATAATTATTAAATAAATAAAAATTTCAAGCAAAAGCGCTAAGCAAGCAACACAGCGGCGGGCCGTTGCCAAAGCGTCCGGCAAGCAAATCGGTCGGCTAATGCATGCTTTTGCGCCGTCTCTGGTAGAATACACTGCCTTCGCGGCAAGCAACGATTATATTCGGGTTCTTCGTTAATTTTTGCCATTCTTACGGATCATAATGATTTCAACTCTACCAACGAAACAAATGGCCAATGCGATTCGCGCGCTGGCAATGGATGCAGTGCAACAAGCCAACTCGGGTCACCCCGGCATGCCAATGGGCATGGCTGAAATTGCGGTGGCGCTGTGGGCCGGACATTACCAGCATAACCCGAATCATCCGCACTGGATCAATCGTGACCGGTTTGTGGTATCGAATGGACATGGCTCGATGTTGCATTATGCCTTGCTACACCTGTCCGGCTACGCTGTTTCGATGGATGACATCAAGGCATTTCGCCAGTTGCACTCGAAAACCCCGGGCCATCCGGAAGTACACATTACCCCCGGCGTGGAAACGACCACCGGCCCACTCGGGCAGGGCATTAGCAATGCGGTTGGCATGGCACTGGCCGAACGCTTGCTGGCGGCAGAATTCAACCGCCCGGGCTTCGCCCTGATTGATCACCACACATATGCGTTCGTTGGTGATGGCTGTTTGATGGAAGGTATTTCGCACGAAGTCTGTTCACTGGCCGGTACGCTGGGCCTGTCGAAGCTGATTGTGCTGTATGACGATAATGGTATTTCGATTGATGGCAAGGTCGATGGCTGGTTCCTCGATAATACCCCGCAACGCTTCATCGCCTATGGCTGGAATGTGATTGCCGATGTGGATGGGCACGACGTGGTGGCACTGGACAAGGCGATTGGCCAGGCCAAGGTCTCGGACAAGCCGACCCTGATTTGCTGCAAGACCGTCATTGGCAAGGGCGCGCCGAATTTGCAGGGTAGCGACAAAGTGCATGGCGCAGCACTGGGCGATAAAGAAATCGCCGCCACCCGCGCCGCGATTGGCTGGGAACACGCTCCGTTTGAAGTGCCGGCCGAGGTGTACAACGCGTGGGATGCCAAGGCCCGTGGTGCCAAGGCCGAAGAAGCATGGGTGATTGGCTTTAACGCCTACAAGAGCCACTATCCAAAAGAAGCAGCAGAACTGGTGCGGCGCATGAAGGGCGATTTGCCCGAAGCCTTTGAAGCCACCTTGGCCGCTGCGATTGCTGCCTGTGCCGACCAGCGCGAAACGATTGCAACGCGCAAAGCCAGCCAAAACGCGATTACTGCACTGGCACCGGTTTGCCCCGAATTTTTGGGCGGTTCAGCCGATTTGACCGGTTCGAATCTGACCAACTGGAAAGGGTGCGTGGCACTGCGCGCCGACACGCCGGGCAACCATATCAACTATGGTGTGCGCGAGTTTGGCATGAGCGCGATCATGAACGGTGTGGCGCTGCATGGCGGCTACCTGCCGTTTGGTGCCACCTTCCTGACTTTCTCCGATTACAGCCGCAACGCGATCCGCATGGCAGCGCTGATGAAAATCCGCTCGCTGTTCGTATTTACCCACGATTCGATTGGGTTGGGTGAAGACGGCCCAACCCACCAGTCGGTCGAACACGTATCAAGCCTGCGCCTGATTCCGAATCTGGACAACTGGCGTCCTTGTGATACGGTTGAATCGATGGTGGCTTGGGGGCAAGCGGTTGGGCGTCGTGACGGCCCGAGCAGCCTGATCTTTTCGCGCCAGAATTTGCCGTTTCAAGAACGCAGCAACGAACAAATCGGCAACATCGCCAAGGGCGGCTATGTGCTGCGCGATGCCCCGGCCGGCAGCACCGCACAGGCGATTTTGATTGCCACCGGTTCCGAAGTCGCGCTGGCACAGCAGGCCGCTGATGCACTGGCCGCCAAGGGCGTGCCGGTACGGGTGGTATCGATGCCATCGACCGACGTGTTTGAGCGGCAAGATGCCGCCTACCGCGCCAGCGTCTTGCCGCGTGGCGTGCCACGGGTCGCGATTGAAGCCGGTGTCAGCGATTTCTGGTACAAGTACGTCGGGCTGGAAGGTGCCGTGGTTGGGATTGATACCTTTGGCGAATCGGCCCCGGCCAATGTGTTGTTCCAGCACTTTGGCTTTACCGTGGACAATGTGGTGGCCAAGGTGCAGTCGGTATTGGCTTGATTCGGGCTTGATTCGGGCTTGATTCGGGTTTGAACGATTTTGATTTAATTTTTTACTTCGGGAGTTTTCAAGATGACGATTCGTGTAGCAATCAATGGTTATGGCCGTATCGGTCGCAATATTCTGCGCGCCCACTATCAAGGCGACAAAAAGCATGACCTGCAAATCGTGGCGATCAATGATCTGGGCGATGCCAAATCCAATGCCCACCTGACCCGTTACGACACGGCCCACGGCAAATTCCCCGGCACGGTTGAAGTCGATGGCGAAAACATGATCGTCAATGGCGATGTGATTCGCGTCTTCAAGCAGCGCGATCCGGCCCAGATCCCATGGGGTGAATTGAATGTGGACGTAGTGCTCGAATGCACCGGTTTTTTCACCACCAAGGAAAAGGCTTCGGCCCACCTGGTCGGCGGCGCGAAAAAAGTCATCATCTCGGCCCCGGGCGGCAAGGATGTGGATGCCACCATCGTGTTTGGCGTGAATGAAAAAGTGTTGAAGTCTAGCGATACCGTGATCTCCAACGCATCATGCACCACCAATTGTCTGGCACCGCTGGTCAAGCCACTGAACGACACGATTGGCGTTGCCAATGGCCTGATGACCACCGTTCACGCCTATACCAACGACCAGGTATTGTCGGACGTGATGCACGAAGACATGCGGCGCGCCCGTTCGGCGACCCAAAGCATGATTCCGACCAAAACCGGTGCCGCTGCAGCAGTTGGCTTGGTATTGCCGGAACTCAATGGCAAGCTCGATGGTTTTGCGATTCGCGTGCCGACCATCAACGTCTCGTTAGTTGACCTGTCCTTTGTTGCCGAGCGGGACACCACGGTCGAAGAAGTCAACGCGATCATGAAAGCCGCTTCGGAAGGCCCGATGAAAGACGTGCTGACCTACCAAACCGAACCGCTGGTATCGATCGATTTCAACGGCAACCCGGCTTCGTCGAATTTCGATTCGACCCTGACCAAGGTGTCGGGTCGTTTGGTCAAGGTATCGTCTTGGTATGACAATGAATGGGGTTTCTCAAACCGCATGTTGGATACCGCAGTTGCCTTAATGGCTGCATAATGGCTGCATAATGGCGGCATAATGGTTGCTTAGTCGCTCTTGAAAAAAAACGCCCCGTTTGGGGCGTTTTTTTCTGCATGAAATAAGGTGAAATCGGGCTATTTGATACACACCGAACGCACGGTCTTGATATCGGTAATGCCCATCAACACCTTTTCAATCCCATCCATTTTCAGGGTCAGCATCCCATCTTCCAGTGCGGCGGCCAACAATTGCGCCACCCGTGCATGGTTTTGCAACAGCGCTTTGACGGGATCAGTGCCAGCCATCAATTCGTGCAAGCCGACCCGGCCCTTGTAGCCGCCATTGCATTGCGAGCAGCCGACCGGGGCATACAGCGTAAATTCTCCCTGCTCATTGGCATAGCGCTGCTTTAAGCCAGCCAACACTTTCTCACGCTCTTCCCCCGGGTTTTTCTTGAACGCGCTGGTGTTTAATAATTCACTGCAATATTCGGTCAGCAGGGCTTGCACTTCGGCGTCATATGGCGTGTAGGCTTTTTTGCAATTACCGCACAGCCGTTTGGCCAGCCGCTGCGCCAGAATCCCGAGCAGGGCATCGGCGAAGTTGAACGGATCCATACCCATGTCCAACAGGCGCACGATCGATTCCGGGGCGCTGTTGGTGTGCAGCGTGGCAAACACCAGATGGCCGGTCAGCGAGGCTTCGATGCCGGTGCTGACGGTTTCCTTGTCGCGCATTTCGCCAACCATGATGATGTCCGGATCGGCGCGCAAAAAGGCGCGCATCACGCTGGCAAAATCGAGCCCGGCCTTGCGGTTAACCTGCACCTGACGCAAACCCCTTTGGGTGATTTCGACCGGATCTTCGGCGGTCCAGATTTTCGTCTCTGGCGTGTTCAGGTGGTGTAATACCGAATGCAGCGTCGTGGTTTTGCCGGAACCGGTTGGGCCGCACACGAAAAACAGGCCATATGGCTTTTCGATCAGGTTTTTCAGGCGTACCAGATTGGACGGCAAAACCCCGAGTTTATCGAGCGGAATCGGTTCACCCGCAGCCAAAATCCGCATCACGATATCTTCCACCCCGCCCGCCGATGGAATCGTCGCCACCCGCAGTTCGATATCAAGCGGGCCGTATTTTTTGAATTTGATCTTGCCATCCTGTGGCTTGCGCCGCTCGGAAATATCCAGATCACACATAATCTTGATACGTGCCACCAGAGAAGCGCGGTACGAGGCCGGAATTTCGATATACGGCACCAGCGAGCCATCCTTGCGAAACCGCACCCCGGTTTTACCCTTGCCGGGCAGCGGTTCGATATGGATGTCCGACACCCCTTGCCGGTAGGCATCGGTAATGATCTTGTTGATCAATTTCACCAGTTCGTTTTCCACCGCTTCCGATACATCGCCCGCTACCTCGCCATCTTCACTGCTCTCTTCCAGATCGGACAGCAAGTCATCAACGGTATTGGTGTCACCGGCCACGCCAAAGAACTGTTCTACCGTCTTGCTAAATTCGTGATGCGTGGTCACGCTAAACACGATCCGCGCCTTGGGGAAAATCTGGTTGATGATCTTGCCGTTTTTGACCCGCTCCGGATCGACCGCAATCACCAGCAGCCCATCCTTGCCATCTTCAATCGGCAGCCACATGTTTTGCTCGACGTATTGCTGCTTTAAATTTTTCAGCAATTCAATCGGCTTGATCCGGTCCGGCTTGTACGGTTCATAGGGCACGTGAAAATAATTGCCGAGGGCTTGGCCAATGTCGGGGATTTTGACCTTGTATTCCTTGATCAACACCTCTTCGGTATCAATCCCCTGTTCGCGCGCCAGCCGGGTGGCGGCTTCCAGTTCGGCACCGGAAATAATCGCCTGCGCCACCAGCCCGGCATATTTCGAGCGCAGTACGGTTGCCGGCCGCAGCCGGTGGCGAAACGCGACCGCCAGCGTAGTACACAGTTCCTTGGCCCCTTCGGTGGCGATCTCGGAAAACGGCACATTGTCGCGGTTATTAATGAATTGCACCACGCCCAGCAATTCCTTGGACTCGGTATCGACCAGCGGCGCGACCAGCATTTGTTTGGTACGGTAGCCGGTGCGCTGGTCAACCGCCTGCTGAAAATGCAGTTGCGGGTGGAAGCTCTGCAATTCCTTTTCGTCATACACATCGCGAATATTCAGGATGGTGCGGCTTTGCGCGACAAAACCGGCGATGCTGGCCGCTGAAATCGGCAAGCGCAAGTCCTTGAAGGAATTTAAGCCAATTTTGACCTTGGAGACGATCACATCCTTTTCATCGGCTACCGCATACAGGGTAAACCGGTCGGCATTGAACAGGTTGCAAAACTCCAGCGACAGGTTGAGCATGATTTCATCGATGTTGTTGGTCGAGTGAATCATGTTGGTGACGCTTTGCAAGCTCTTGAAAAACGCCAACCGTTGATCAACGTCGGATGGCTTGCGCGGTGCCGCCTGGGCCGTGCCGGGCGCTGCTGCTGAACCGGGTGGGGCAGGGGCGGCAGCCGGTGCTGGGGCAGCCATTGCTGCGGCAGCCGGTGCTGCGGCAGCCACTGCTGCGGCTGCCGGACGGACGACACCGGCTTCGCTGCCGGTTGGCGTGCTGCCGGGAACGGGGGTATTACCTTGCGCGGGCGTCGGACTCATGGGCAACTTTTTTATCGAAAAACAGGGGGCTGGCAAAACCGGAGCAAGCTGCCGGTGGCTTACAGCGTCACTTCCAGCCCTTCATAGGCCAAAAACACTTGCAACTGGCCAAGCCGGTCTGCAAAGCGCGCCATCACATCGGCAAACACCGCTTCCAGATCGTCATCACTGCGGGTCGGTTCATGGTGCGTGCAATACAGGCGCTTGGCCCCAACCCGCAACGCCATCTCCAGCGCCGAATCAAACGTGCCATGGCCCCAACGGCGCTTGGCCGGGTATTCCTCGCGCGTGTAGGAACAATCGACAATGAGCGCATCGACACCTTTCATGGCGGCGTCGATGCTCTGTTCGCGCGCATCATTCTCTTGCTGGCACGTGGCAAAATTCGCATCATCAGGCTCAAATTCATTGAAAAACGGCTCGTGGTCACCGGTAAAAAATACCGATTTGCCATGGCAACTGATGCGATAACCGAGGTTGATCACCGGGTGATTCATCATGGTGTTGTCGATTACGGTATCGTCAATCAAAATCGATTCGCCAACCTTTAATTGTCGATAGGCAATCACGGCCTTCATTTCGGCTTCGCGCACCGGGAAAAAGCTGTATTGCAACTGGGCCGCCATGACCCGCTCAATGCCGTTGCCGGTGGCCAGATCATTGGCACCATACAGACAGACGTTGTTGCCGGGGATGAACAGCGGCGTAAAAAATGGCAAGCCGTGAATATGGTCCCAGTGGCTATGAGTGACCAGCACATGGGCGTTGATCGGCAGTTCATCAAGCAGCGACTGGGCCAGCGAGAAAATGCCGGTGCCGCCATCGAGAATGATGAGGGTATTGGCGTCACTGCGTACTTCAATGCAGGTGGTATTGCCACCGTAGCGCATGGTTTTCGGTCCGGGAGACGGAATCGAGCCGCGCACACCCCAGAATTTGAATTTCATTGCTTCGCTCCCTCAAGGCTGGTTGAATTCGCCCAGTATACCTGCTTGCCAATGATTCCATAGCGTACCACTGAACCTTGGGTAAAGTTGAAAGCGGGGCGAAACGATGAAAAAATAATCGGTTTTTGTATTCCACAGCACAACGTGCATACCGGTTTGGCCGCTTGGAGGCATGTTGGCGCGGGTGCAGATGGTCTGCCAAGCGCTTGTCGTTGTTGTTTTTTGGGGTAGAAAACCGGGCTTGCATAAGCGGTGGCCGAAGGCAGTGCGCTACCGTTGCAGAAAATGCGGCAAAATAACAGGCATTGCCCGGGACACTGTCCGGGTTGGCGTAGCCGATCAGGTGGGAAGGGATATGGATCATTTAAGTCCGGCAGACATTTCGCAACGCTTGGATCAATTAACCGAATTGAGCGTCGAACTGTCGTCCAATCGCAATATCCCGCTTTTGCTTGAACATATCTTGCGCGCTGCCAAAAAACTGACCCATGCCGATGGCGGTACCCTGTACCGTACCAGTGAAGACAAGAAAAGTTTGTGCTTTCATATTTCAATCAACGATACGCTGGGCATGTACAAGGGCGGGGTGGCGGGTGACCAAATCGAAATCCCGAATATCCCATTGTGCGATCATTACGGAAATAAAAACCTCGGTTCGGTTGCTGCTTATGCTGCCAATTTCGGCCAATCGATCAATATCATGGATATTTATCAGGCCGATGTGTTTAATTTTGCCAGCATGCGCCATTTTGATACGCAATACCACTATCGTTCCCAGTCGTTTTTGACGGTACCGATGCAAGACCATGAGGGTGATTTGATTGGCGTATTGCAGTTAATTAATGCCACCGATCCGGTTACCGGTGCCAAGCGCACCTTTTCCGAAACCGATCAGCGCTTTATTGAAGCCCTAAGTTCGCAGGCGGCGATTGCCATTACCAACCAGCAACTGGTGCTGCAACTGGAAAAGCTGTTTGAAGCGCTGGTCAACATGATCAATATCGGGATCGATGAAAAATCACCCTACACCGGCCGCCACTGCCAGATGGTGCCGGAATTGACCATGATGCTGGCCAGTGCCGCGCACAATGCCAAAACGGGGCCGCTGGCCGATTTTCACATGAACGAGGATGATCGCAAGGAATTGTGGCTGGCCGGGCTGTTGCACGATTGTGGCAAAATCACCACACCGGTGCATGTGGTGGACAAGTCAACCAAGCTCGAATCGATCCATGACCGGATTCACAACATCGATACCCGCTTTGAAGTATTAAAGCGCGATGCCGAAATTGCCGCGCTCAAACAAAAACTGGCCGCCCTTGAACCGGTTTCAAGTGGGCCAGCCGATGCCGCACGCCAGGCCAATTTTGCCGCGATTGACTTGCAACTGGCGCAGCAAATCGAACAATACAATCATGACCGGGCGTTTTTGCGCCATGCCAATATCGGCAGCGAAGGCATGCCAGCCGAAGATCAAGAGCGGGTGCGAAAAATTGCTGCTTACCAGTGGGTCAATGGTGAGGGCGTGCCCGCCAATTTCCTCGATTTTGAAGAAATCTCGAACCTGACGATCCGCTTTGGCACACTAACCGCCGATGAACGCGAAGTGATCAACAACCACATCAGCGTCACGATCCGCATGCTCGAATCGCTGCCCTGGCCCAAGCATTTGAAAAACGTGCCCGAATATGCCGGTGGGCACCATGAACGGATGGATGGCAAGGGGTATCCGCGTGGCTTGAAGGGCGATCAAATGTCGGTGCAGGCACGCCTGATGGCGATTGCCGATATTTTTGAAGCCCTGACCGCTTGCGACCGGCCCTATAAAAAAGGCAAATCGCTGACCGAATCACTGCAAATTCTGGGTAAATTCAGTTTGAACGGGCACATCGATCCGGCGCTGTTTGATGTCTTTGTAAGGCAAAAAGTGTATCTGGAATTTGCCCGGCGCTTCATGAAACCGGCCCAGGTCGATACCGTCGATGAAAGCCAAATACCCGGCTATAGCCCGTGATGCACTGGCGGGTGGCTGGTTGACCATAGGCTGAGGTTGAGGTCGATTATAGGCTGAGGCTGAGGCTGATCACCGCTTGATTCAGGCAGGCTCAATTCAAGGAGGTTCAATTGCAACCATTATTGCGCAAGCTGTGGAGGAAATGGGGCAGCAAATACGCCGGGCGCTGGACGCTGGGCTTATCGCTGGTGTTGATTGCCTCGCTGCAAATCTGGTCGGTGTTCAACGTCGAGCTGATCGACCGGATGGATTCGTTTATCTACGGTATGCGCTTGCGCATCCAGACGCCGGTTCTTGATCGCAATATTGTGATTGTCGACATCGATGAAAAAAGCCTCAACGAAATCGGGCGCTTTCCGTGGAGCCGCGACAAAATGGCCGAACTGGTTACGGCGCTGTCCGGCCGCTATCAGGCGCGTGCCATCGGCTTTGATATTACCTTTTCCGAACCCGATACCAGTTCTGGCTATGACACGCTGGCGTCACTGGCGGCGGGTGAACTGAAGGATACGCCGGGCTTTCCCGAACAGTTGCAAAAACTAAAACCAACCTTGGACTATGATGGCCGGCTGGCACAGGCGCTAAAAAACAGCCCGGCAGTGCTGGGTTATGTGTTGTCAGCCCAACAAAAAAAGGGCATCTTGCCGCCGCCCGCATTTTTGGTCGAGGATTTGAACGGGCGTCAATTAAATACCCTTGCCTGGAGCGGTTACGAAGCCAATATTGCCATTTTGCAAAATGCGGCCAAGGGCGGCGGTTTTTTTACCGCATCAACCGATTCGGACGGAATTTTGCGCTCTTCCCCGTTGTTGCAAAAGATTGGCGATGCGTATTACCCGGCACTCTCGCTCGCGACCGCCTATGTCGCCTTTGGTGCCACCTCGATCCGGCCCTATTACGAAGAAACGGTTGACAAACTGAGCCAAGCCCAGCTTGATGCCGGGGGCGTCGATTCGATCAGCCTGTATTACCCGCCCAGAAAGCGCCTGAATATCCGGGTCAGTGAAAATCTGCGGGCGCTGATCCAGTTTCGCGGCAAGGGTGGCCCCAAGGGCGGGGCGTTTCGCTATGTGTCGGCAGCCGATGTGATGCGCGGCCGCACCCCGGTCGAAGACTTGCGCGGCACCATCATGCTAATTGGCACCACCGCCCCGGGTCTGAACGACTTGCGGGCCACCCCGGTCAACAGCGAGTATCCGGGGGTGGAAGTGCATGCCAACCTGATCAAATCGATGCTGGAGCAGCGCGTGAAATACCGGCCCTACTATGGCGTGGCGATTGAGTTTGGCCAAATCCTGTTGTTTGGCCTGATCTTGTCACTGGTTTTACCGATGCTGACCCCCGGTCTGGCCGTCAGCGCCACGGCGCTGGTGGTCGCATTGGCGACCGGCTTCAATTTTCTGTTGTACTTTCAATATGACTGGGTGTTGAATGGCGCGATTTTGGTGGTGATGGTGTCAACCCTGTTTGTGATGAATGTAGTCTGGGGCTATTTGTTCGAGTACCGGCATCGGCAGGCGATTGTCGGCCTGTTTGGCGAATATGTGGCCCCGGAACTGGTCGAACAAATGGCCGATAATCCGGAAGACTACAATATGGAAGGCGAAAGCCGGGAATTGACCGTGTTGTTTGTCGATGTGCGCGGCTTTACCACCATTTCTGAAGGTTTGACGCCAAAAGCGCTGCGCGAATACATCAATATTTATTTGACCGCGATGTCGGAAGATATTCGCGGCAATCGCGGCACGCTCGACAAGTATATTGGCGATGCAGTGATGGCATTTTGGGGCGCGCCCGTCGAATTGCCCGACCATGCCGCGCGCGCAGTTGGCACGGCGCTGAAAATGCTGGCCACCGCCAGCCGCCTAAATGACGAATTTGTGGCGCGGGGCTGGCCGCCGTTAAAAATCGGGATCGGCTTAAACAGTGGCCAGATGCACGTCGGTGACATGGGTTCGCGCATCCGGCGCGCCTATACCGTGATGGGCGACGCGGTCAACCTTGGCTCGCGTCTGGAAGGCATTACCAAAGTGTATGGCGTGGGGCTGGTGGTGGGCGACTCGACCCGGCAGGCGGCCCCCGAATTTTTTTACCGCGAACTCGATTGCGTGCGGGTCAAGGGCAAAAACGAACCGATTCCGATTTACGAACCGATTGGCGAAGCCTCCAAAATCGATGCCCGGGTGCGCGGCGTGATGGACCGCTGGCATCGCGCATATGGCCTGATCCGGCGTCAGAAATGGGATGAAGCACAGGAAATATTGCAGGATTTAAACCGTCAGTTGCCCAATGATGTTTTGTATCAGTTGTATTTGGAACGGATTGCCCACTACCGCCAGCACCCGCCCGGGCCAAATTGGGATGGCGTTACCACGTTTGAGACTAAATAGTGTCGCATTTGCGCGGATTTAATTTACAGCAGGGAAGATAGTTGATACAGTCATACCGAACAACCGGGCTGCACCTGCCCAATCACCGCAACCTGGCCGCACCATGGCAGCACCTTGGCCATACTGGCGCGGCACCGGTTCAGTCGTTCTGGAGAGCCGAATCATATGAAACAGAACCTACTCAAGCTGGCGTTCGGTTCGCTGTTGCTAATGCCTGCCACTATGCAGGCCGCCGAGCCAACCAAAGGCGTGACCGATGTGGTGCGCTTTGACATTTCACGCTTTGACGTGAGTGGCAATAGCCTGCTAAGCCCAACCCTGGTCGAAAAAACACTGGCCCCGTTTGTTGGCCGCCAGCGCGATTTTGGCGATGTGCAAAAAGCCCTTGAAGCACTGGAAGCGGTATTTCACCAGCGCGGCTTCAATGTGGTGCAGGTCGAATTGCCGGAGCAAGAGCTAAACCAGGGCGTGATCAAGCTGCGCGTGGTGCAAACCCGGATCGGTAATATCGTGGTCGAGGGCAACCGGCGTTTCACCGATCAAAATATTATTGAGAGCCTGCCCGGCCTGCAAAAAGGCCAAACCCCGAATATCAAACAAGTCTCGGCCAGTTTAAAGGTGGCCAATGAAAATCCGGCCAAAAAAGTCAATTTGCAATTGGAAAGCGGCGAAAAAGACGAAGAAGTCAATGCCGTATTAAAGGTCACGGAAGACAGTGTTTGGAAAGTCGGCGGCAATCTGGATAATACCGGCACGCGCCAGACCGGCAAAACCCGGATCGGGGTATCACTCCAGCATGCCAATCTGTTTGGCCGGGATCATGTAGCAAGCCTGCAATATACCACTACCGTGGAAAAACCAAGCCAGATCAGTGTGTACGGTTTTGGCTACCATGTCCCTTTGTATAAGCTCGGTGACTCGCTCGACTTTTTTGGCAGTTATTCC
>JACCDS012214837.1_pt1 | contig 14530 bp, 15 predicted proteins | sample 7446441 | NCBI WGS metagenome assembly JACCDS01 (sample SAMN15323445, study PRJNA562643) | freshwater metagenome | isolation source: river surface water | place: USA:Blue River Watershed | collected 2017-08-17 | reverse complement strand
TGGGCCTGGGATGGACTGTGGCGTACGGGTTGATGCGGGAAAGCCTCCCATTATAACGGAGGACCACTCGAAAACCCTGACGAAGTCCAGACAAAACGTCTGAAAATGGGAGATTCAACAGCTCACTTCAAGGCGGTGGCGCTGGCATGCAAACAAATGGCTGCGGCTGTGGCCACGTTCAGAGATTCCTCACCGCCGGGCTGGGCAATTCTGACTTTTTGCTGCGCCAAAGCCATCAACCCCTCACTCACCCCCCGCCCTTCGTGCCCAAAAACCCACGCGCATTGGGTTTTCAGGGGTTGGCTTTGCAGCAGTTCGTGCAAAAACGGCCCTTCATGCGAACTGGTGGTCAGCACAGGAACCCCCAGAGCGGCGACATCGGCTTCTGTGACGGATTCGACCAAATGGAGGCCAAAATGCGCGCCCATACCTGCCCGCAACACCTTGGGCGACCACAGGGCCGCGGTGCCCTTGATGGCCAACACCTGCCGGTAACCAAAAGCCGAAGCACAACGCAAGATGGCCCCCACATTGCCGGCATCTTGCAGCCGATCCAGCACCACCGTTGGAACTTGCGGCATGACCTGTCCATCGTCAGCCCCGCCGACAACAAAGGCCATTCGAGCCGGTGATTCCAATCCGCTCAAACTGGCAAACAACACATCGGGTAAAACATAAACAGGCTCGGCCAAGCTCGCCCACTGCCGCCCTTGCTCTTCGAAAAAAGACGCACTCAACACCACCTGAACAGGATGAATGCCTCGCGTCAAGGCCGCCCGGCAAAGGTGATCACCTTCCAGCCAAAACTGGCCTGCTTTGCGGTATGCCGTCGACTCTTGCGCGAGACGTCGCCAAGCTTTGACGTGCGGGTTGTCGCGCGATGTGATCAGGTTCATCGAACGCTCCGGCGAACTGGCGCAAAAGACTGACGGTGACACTCGGTCGGCCCATGCTCACGCAAGGCCTCCAAGTGTTGTGCCGTACCGTACCCTTTGTGCTGGTCAAATCCATATGCCGGGAAACGCACATGCAGGTGTTCGCACAAGCGGTCTCGGTGCACCTTGGCCAAAATGGATGCCGCAGAGATGGCCGGAACCAAGGCGTCACCTTGCACGATGGCTTCCGCCAAGATGTCCAGTTTGGGCAACCGGTTGCCATCGACCAAAACGCGTTGTGGTTTCAAGCGAAGACCCTCAACCGCCCTTTTCATCGCCAGCAGCGTGGCTTGCAAAATGTTCAGCTCATCGATCTCTTGCACGGTGGCCTCTGCGATTGCAAAACACAAGGCGCGTGCTTTGATTTCGTCAAACAATTGCTCACGCCGCTTGGCCGAGAGTTTCTTGGAATCGTTCAGCCCCTTGATGGGTTGCAAGTCATCCAAGATCACGGCTGCGGCCACCACCGGTCCCGCCAAGGGTCCGCGGCCAGCCTCATCCACACCGGCAATCAGGCCTGTGGTGTCCCAGTTCAATGTGGCTTGCTCAACGAGCAAGGACTTTTTGGATCGCATGGGTCGCCAGCGTCGGCATGTCCTGACGCAATTGAAGATGTAGTTCTGAAAAACGTTGTTGAATGTGGGCCACCGCGTCGGGGTCGTCCAACCAACGCAAAACGGCTTGGGCCAATGCGTCGGGCTGCACTTCTTCTTGCAAAAACTCCGGAAGCAGACTTTCATTGCACAAAATATTGGGCAAGCCCACCCAAGGCAGCAAGCGCTTGCGATTGGCGATTTGCCAAGACAGCCACTGCATTTTGTAGGCAATGACCATGGGTCTTTTGTGCAACGCCGTCTCGAGGGTGGCGGTGCCACTGGCCACCAAGGCCACATCACAAGCGGCTTGCACATCATGTGATTGCCCCATCACCACATGCACACGGCCTTGCATGCCAGCTTGGGTGATAGCCTTTTCAATCACGGGCAGCAAGGCGGCGTGCGTTGGCAATACAAACTGCAAGTTTGGTCGCAGGTCAATCATCCTCTTGGCGGCTTGAAGAAAGGGCAGCGCCAAGACCTTGATCTCAGAGAGTCGACTGCCAGGCAGCAATGCCACCAAAGTAGCCTGCGCAGGCAAAGCCAATTTTTCTCTGGCTTTCAGGCGATCAGGCACCAGTTCAATGATGTCCGCCACGGGGTGACCTACAAAGGAACCTTCGATGCCGTGCTGGGCCAACAACTCGGGTTCAAAAGGGTAGATGCACAAAACATGGTCCACGCTGTCGCGGATTTTTTGCACGCGCTCGGGACGCCAAGCCCAAATGGAGGGACACACCAGCTGAACTGTAGGCACGTGTTTTTCACGCAGCTTGCGCTCAACTGGCAAATTGAAATCTGAAGCATCCACCCCCAAATACAAATCAGGTGGTGAACGCCACAATTCTTCGGTCAACGTTTGACGAATGCCGCTGATGTGCCGGTAGCGCCACAGCGCTTCGACCAAGCCGCGCACCGACAATTCATCGCAGGACCATTGGGACACGAACCCCTCGGAGTCCATCTGCGGCCCGCCGATGCCAAAGGCTTGAAGACCCGGCCAATGCTTGTTCATCCCCTGCAGCAACAATGCTGCCAATTGATCCCCCGAACGCTCAGCCGCCACCATGCAAACGCGCAACGACTGCGCGTGCACTGAACGAGGCGGCTGTGACGTTCCTGCCGCGATCATCACGCTTTCAAAGCCTGCCGAATGACAGCGCACACCTCGTCTACAGCCTCGTTGCTCATCTCAGGATAGATGGGCAAAGACAAGCAGCGCTCGGCAACTGACTCGGTGACCGGGAAATGTGAGCCCGCCGAAATAGAGGCAAACACTTTTTGCTGATGCAACGGCACGGGGTAATAAATGGCAGATGCAATTTGCTGATCGGTCAATGCCTTTTGAATGGCCGCGCGATCGTCGCTGAGCAGGGTGTATTGGTGGTACACGTGCAAACCCACACCATCTTCAAATGGCGTCTGCAAATTGAGGCCCGCCAAACCTGCGCTGTAGCGGTGTGCGACGCGGCGGCGCTCTTGGTTGTAACGGTCGATGAAAGGCATTTTGGCGCGCAAAACCACGGCCTGCAATTCATCCAAACGGCTGTTGTAACCCACGATGTCGTGGTAGTAACGCACTTTGCTGCCGTGGTTGCGCAACATGCGCAGTTTTTCAGCCATCGCGTCCGACTGAGTGGTGACCATGCCCCCGTCGCCGTAGCAACCCAAGTTTTTGCTGGGGAAAAAACTGAACGCAGCAACATCACCCAAAGCCCCTGTTTTGAGACCATTGATATGGGCACCAAACGACTGCGCACAGTCTTCCACCAAATGCAGTTGGTGTTCCTTGGCCAAGGCCATCAATGGCGCCAAGTCCGCTGGTTGGCCGAACAAGTGCACGGGCAGCAAAGCCTTGGTTTTGGGCGTGATGGCGCGGCGAGCTTGCTCGACATCGATGTTGAAGGTCCGCGGGTCAATGTCCACGAAAACCGCTTTCGCACCCACATAGGCGATCGCCTCGGCCGTGGCAATAAAGGTGAACGGCGACGTGATGACCTCATCACCAGGGCCGATATCAGCTGCCAACAAGGCCAAGTGCAAAGCATCGGTGCCGTTGGCGCAGGTGATGGCGTGCTTGACGCCCAAGTAATCGGCCGCTTCTTTTTCAAAAGCCTGCACATTGGGGCCCAAGATGAACTGGGCGGCGTTCAACGCGCTCAAAAACGCGGGTTCAAGTTGGGGTTGCAAGTCGCGGTATTGCGCGACCAAATCGACCATAGGGATGCGCATGGCGTACCTTTCAAATATTCAGAATCAAGAAATCAAGCGCGTGGCTTCGGTGATGCGCTGAACGGCCTCCAAGGCACGCCGTCCGGCTTCGCCGCTCACCTTGGGAGGCCGCTTGTGAAGGATGCTGTCGACAAAATTAACAATTTCTGCGTACAAGGGATCCGCCTCGCCAAAAGACTGCTCGTGTCTTTCAATGGCCTGTTCTGGTTCGGCCATCGGATCGGTTGCACCGCGATACGTCGTCAAAGTGCGCACTTGAAAGTCCAGCGAATGACAGGCTTGATGCTGGAAAACACGCATTTTTCGTTCGCTCTTAGCACTCACACGACTCGCGGTCACGTTGGCCACACAGCCGTTGGCAAAGCGAATGCGGGCATTCGCAATGTCAATGTCCGAGGTAAGCACGCGAGCACCCGAACAATCGACACTTTCAAGTTCGCTGTCCACCAAAGACAAAATCAAGTCCACGTCGTGAATCATCAAATCGAGCAGCACACTGACATCCGTGGCGCGAGGTTTGAAGGGGGCCAACCGGGAGCTGTCAATGAAGCGAGGATCAGACAGCAGGGGCTCAAGGGCCAGTGCGGCCGGATTGAAACGTTCCAAATGCCCCACAGCCAACACACAGTGGTTTTCTTTGGCCAAACGAATCAATTCATCGGCTTGCTCGAGCGTGGTGGTCATCGGTTTTTCGACCAACACATGCACGCCCGCGCGCAGAAATTCTGCACACACCTCGTAATGGCCCTGGGTGGGCACCACGATACTGACGGCATCGACGCGCCCGATCAGTGATTTGTAGTCTGTGAGGGCGGCACATTGCAGCGGTGCCGCCACCGCTTCGGCCTGCTCTTGGCGACTGTCGACCACCGCCACCAGTTCGCACTGCGGGATCTTGGCGTACTTTTGAGCATGGAATTTGCCCAGATATCCAACGCCAATCACGGCGCAACGCAACAGGGCCACAGCGCCCTCCTTTCATGCTCGGGATAGAAAGAGCTCCTACCCCTTGTACTTGTTAGTCAACCGAGCGGCGGCGCGATCGAACAATGCCCACTTTGGGGTTTACAGCTGCCAAAAAGCCCAACATCATCTCGACATCGGCTTGAACTTCAGGTTTGTCTTTGCCAATTTGAACGATGCGCTCTTTGGCTGCATCGAATGTCAAATTTTCGCGGTAAAGCACTTTGTGCATGGCGCGCACGGCCGCAATTCCCTCTCCCGAATAACCACGACGGCGCAAACCTTCTGCATTCACCGTTCTGGCCGAAGCCGGCTGTCCTTGGCAGGTCACAAAAGGCGGCAAATCCGCAAACAACAATGTGCACATCGCTGTGAAGCTGTGGGCGCCCAAGCGCAAGAACTGCCGCACAACCGTGAAGCCACCCAAGATCACCCAGTCGCCCACCACCACGTGACCGGCCAATTGGGAGTTATTGGCAAATATGGTGTGGCTGCCGATCTGGCAGTCGTGCGCCAAATGCACATAGGCCATGAACAAATTGTCATCGCCCACCCGCGTCACGCCACCACCATTCACGGTGCCGGCATTGAAGGTGCAAAACTCACGAATGGTGTTGCCATTGCCGATCACCAAACGGGTGGGCTCACCTGCGTATTTTTTGTCTTGCGGCGCCGCACCAAGCGATGTGTAGCTGTGCACGTGGTTGTTTTCACCGAGGGTGGTGTAACCCTCGATGGTGCAGTGCGAGCCCACAGTAGAGCCCGCGCCAATGACCACTTGGGGACCGATGATGGTGTAAGGGCCAACCGTGACAGTAGGATGCAGCTGAGCAGCAGGATCGACCAAGGCTGTGGAATGAATTGTCGCCATAGAACCTCAGGCAATTTTCCGCATGGTGCACATCAATTCGGCTTCGCAAGCCAATTCATCGCCCACTTTGGCTTGGGCTTTGAATTTGAAAATGCCGGCTTTCATTCGATCGAGTTGCACCTCGAGCATCAACTGGTCACCCGGCTCCACCGGCCGCTTGAAGCGGGCACCATCAATGCCTGCAAAGTAGTAAACCGTGTTGTCATCGGGCGCAGCACCCAGCGTGTCGAATGACAACAAGGCCGCCGCTTGCGCCAAGGCTTCGAGCATCAAAACACCCGGCATAACCGGGCGGTGTGGGAAATGCCCCATGAAAAATGGCTCGTTGATGGTCACGTTTTTCAATGCTTTGATGCGCACACCTTTTTCAATTTCCAAAACGCGATCGACCAGCAAGATGGGATATCGGTGCGGCAACTGTTTCAGAATTTGATGAATGTCCATCATGATGAGATTTCCTTGTTTTTATGAATGTCGATTTCCAGGGCTTTGATGCGCTCTCGAAGTCGAGACAATTGTTTGAGACTGGCCGCGTTCTTTTCCCAGTTGGCATTGCTGTCCAATGGGAACATGCCGGTGTACTGTCCCGGCTGCAAAATGGAGCGTGTCACGACCGAGGCTGCTGAAATATGAACATGGTCAGCCAAGGTCAAATGGCCTAACACCACGGCCCCGCCGCCCACGGTGCAATGTGCACCAATTCGCGCGCTGCCAGCAACGCCCACACAGCCTGCCATGGCCGTGTGGCGGCCCACGTGCACGTTGTGACCAATTTGAATGAGGTTGTCGAGCTTCACGCCATCTTCGATCACGGTGTCGTCCAATGCGCCGCGGTCAATGCAAGTGTTGGCGCCAATTTCGACATCATTGCCGATGCGAACTGCGCCCAGTTGCTCAATTTTTTCCCATTGACCTTGGTGTGGGGCAAAACCGAAACCATCGGCGCCAATGACCACGCCCGAATGGACAAGGCATCGTGCGCCTATGACGCAGTTTTCACCAAGAGTGACGCGAGACTTCAACACCGTCGCAGCCCCAACTGATGAGCCTCTTTCAATTACACACAAGGGGCCAATCACGGCGTCGTCTGCGATGTGGGCATCGGGATCGATGACCGCGCTGGGGTGAATTCTGGGACCCGCAGTTGAAGCATGTTGTTGCTTCCACAAACGGGTCAAGCGGGCAAAGTAAAGGTAGGGGTCGTCGGTGACTATGGCGGCCTGGCGTTGCGCAACCGCAGACTCAAAAGCTGGCGATACGATCACACACCCAGCCAGACTTGAAGACAAATCTTTTTGGTAACGAGCTTGACTCAGGAAACTGATGTGGTGCGATTGGGCACTTTGCAAAGGTGCCAAACCGGAAACTTGCAATTCAGCGCTCCCCAACAGGCGACCGCCAAGAGTCTCTACGATAGCGCCAAGTGTCAACGACACAATCTCAAACAGGCCAATGCCTGTTATTTACCCACCGAGGCGTTGAGTGCCCTGATGACTTTTTCGGTGATGTCGTGCTTGGGATTGAAGTACGCGGCATCTTGCAACACCAGATCGTATTTTTCAGACTCGGCGACTTGCTTCACCGCACGGCCTGCTCTTTCAAACAACATTTGGTTTTCTTCGTTTTTGCGAGCCCCCAAATCTTCTTGAAACTCACGCTGACGGCGCTTCAACTCACGGTCTTGGTCAACCAGTTGCTTCTGTTTAGCCGCACGGGAAGATTCTGACAGGGTAGGCGCATCGCGCTCAAATTTTTCAGCAGCACTTTTGAAGTTGGCGATAGCTTCGTTGAGGTCTTTTTCACGCTTGATGAATTCAGACTCCAACTTCGCCTGCGCCGCTTTGGCCACATTCGAGTCCCGCAAAATGCGGTCCGTGTTGACGATGCCAATTTTGAACTCTTGAGCCTGCACCCAACCTGTGAATGTCGAGGCACAAGTCAAAAGTGCAATGAGAAGGTTCTTGCGAAAGTTTTTCATTAGAAGGCTGTTCCGATTTGGAATTGAACACGTTGAATTTTATCTGTTGTCTGCTTGCGGATGGGCACAGCGTAAGACAAGCGCAATGGGCCAAGGGGCGAAATCCAACTCAAACCAAGGCCGGTCGAGGCGCTCAACTTGTTGAAAGAAAAGTCATCAGATTCGGCAAAGGCACGGCCCACATCCGCGAAGCCATACAAACGGAGGGTTTTGTCATTGCCTGCACCTGGAAATGGCATCAATAATTCTGTATTGAAGACCAGTTTCTTAGGGCCGCCCAAGTAAATGGGGGTGGCATCAGTGCTGGCAGGGCCGACAGAAGACTGCTCAAATCCGCGCACACTGCCTTGGCCACCTACGTAGAAATTTTTGAACAAGGGGAACTCTTTGCCGCTCAGCCCCTGCCCCCAACCCACATCCGCGTTGAAGGCCAAGGTGTATTTTTTGCTGAGTGGAATGTACTGTTGGTATTGGTAGTTGGTGCGAACATAGTGCACATCGCCTGCAAAACTCACATCTGCATTCACACGTTGGAAAGTCCCTTTACTAGGGATCAGCGCACTGTCACGGCCATCTCGCGCCCACCCCAGCGTCAAGGGCAACGCTGTGCTGGTCGAGCCATGGGCATCCGCATAATTTCTCCACGGCGTGGGCAAGGTTTGGCTGGTTCCTTCACGGATTTCAGTCTGCTCAGCATTCAACCCAAAGAAAACCGTATCGGTTTCCGTCACAGGTACGCCAAATCGCACACCCAAGCCAGAGTTGATCAGGCTGTAGGAGTTGATGTCTCCCAAATAGGGGCGCGTGGTTCGCTGAAAGACATCCAATGTGCGCGAAATACCTGTTTGGGTGAAATAGGGGTCGGTCGTGCTGAGCACTAAATTGCGGTTGTATTTGCTGGTGTTGACTTCCACCGCCAAATAGTTGCCCGATCCAAAGGCGTTTTCTTGGCGAATGCCAAAGCTCAAGGTGACTTTTTCTGCTGACGAAAAACCAGCACCCAAGGAAACGCTGCCGGTGGGCTTTTCGGCCACCGTGAACATCAAATCCACCTGATCGGGGTTGCCAGGAATCTCCACGGTTTCGACATTCACCTCAGTGAAAAAGCCCAAACGGTCTACACGGTCGCGAGACAATCGGATTTTATCGCCGTCATACCAAGCTGCTTCAAATTGGCGGAACTCGCGACGAATCACTTCGTCACGGGTGCGGTTGTTGCCCGTTACCAAAATGCGCCGCACATAAGCACGGCGAGAAGGCTCAGCCTGCAAGACAAATTGGACCCGGTTATTTTGACGGTCAATTTCTGGCTTGGCATCCACGCGGGCGAAAGCAAAGCCAAACTTGCCAAAGTATTCGGTAAAGGCTTTGGTGGTTTCAGCCACGGTCTCGGCGTTGTAGGGTTTGCCGACGGCAATTTTGACCAAGGCTTTGAACTCGTCATCCTTGTCCAAGAAGTTACCTTCCAACTTCACGCCGGACACCACAAAACGTTCGCCCTCGGTGACGTTGATGGTGATGGCCATTTCACGCTTGTCCGGTGAAATAGACACTTGGGTAGAGTCAATTCGGAACTCTAAAAAACCCCGCGCCAAATAGAAGGACTTCAACGCTTCCAAGTCGGCATTGAGTTTGTTGCGTGAATAGCGATCAGATTTGGTGTACCAACTCATCCAGCCACCCGTGTCCAGGTTGAACTGGTCTCGCAAATCAGCGGTGGTGAAGGCCTTATTGCCGACGATTTGGATGGTTTTGATCTTGGCAGGCCCGCCTTCGGTGATGGTAAAGCTCAGGTTCACACGGTTGCGATCCACCGGGGTGGCTGTGCTCACCACTTCGGCCGCATACAAACTGCGGCTGATGTATTGACGTTTGAGCTCTTGTTCGGCCTTGTCAGCCAAGGCTTTGTCAAATGGGCGGCCTTCGGCCAGTCCAACCTCTTTCAAGGCTTTAAGCAACACGTCTTTGTCAAACTCTTTGAGCCCCACAAATTCGACTGAGGCAACCGAGGGTCGCTCTTCCACCACCACCACCAGCACATCGCCTTGGGTTTCCAGACGCACATCTTTGAACAAGCCCAATGCAAACAAGGCACGAATGGCTGCCGCGCCTTTTTCGTCGGTGTATTGGTCGCCTACACGCAAAGGAATGGAGGCAAAAACGGTGCCCGACTCAATTCGCTGCAGTCCTTCCACGCGAATGTCGCGGACCGTGAAGGGGTCCACTGCCCATGCGGGCAAACAAGCCATCAAGGCCAGCGTGGCCACGGCAATGGCAGGTCGAACGCGTGAATGAATGTTATGAATCATCATGTACAACCGTTAATCAGTCAGCAGACAAACATGCTTGCCGCATGTCAGCTGAAAACCGCATTGAAAAATCTGATCTTGCATCGGCCATCGGGCTTGGACACAACACTTCCGGCCACTTGGGCGTGGTCGCGGCACCTAGACTCCGCGCACCCAAGATAATACACCTCTCCAGAGGGGAAATCGCTGAAAACCCACTGCCCTTGAGTCGGTAAATGTGCTTATTTCAAGCGAGCGACTACTTCTCGGGCCAGCAAGCGGCTTTGTCGGTCCAACTCCAGCAAATCGGCCAAATTTTGGGGTCGATCACAGCGCATCCGCCCTAAGGTGTCTTCGTTGACTTGGTGGATTTGGTCAAACCGGATCTCGCGATTCAAAAAGGCTTCTACAGCGACCTCGTTGGCCGCGTTCAGCACCGCGCAGCTGCCGGAAGGACCATTCAAAGTTTCCCAAGCCAATTTCAGTCCCGGAAAACGCTCAGGATGACCGTGGTCCTCCATGGACTCAAAAGTCATGGGCGACAAAGAACGGAAGTCCAAAGCGGCCGCGCCAGAGTCCATTCGCTCGGGCCAGCTCAAGCCGTAAGCAATGGGGACCCGCATGTCAGGTGTGCCCAACTGCGCCACTACGGAATGGTCTGTGAACTGCACCATCGAGTGAATCACACTTTGAGGGTGTATGACCACCTCCAGTTGATGAGGCGCCAAACCAAACAGATAGCGCGCCTCAATGACCTCAAGCGCCTTGTTCATCATGGTGGCTGAATCGACCGAAATTTTGCGACCCATGACCCAATTGGGGTGGGCACAGGCTTGCTCTGGCGTCACTTCTTTCAGCGTGCTGGGATCTCGCCCCCGAAATGGCCCGCCGGAAGCCGTCAAGATAATCTTGTCCACCCGACGTTGCCAAGTGGCAGGGTCTTCGGGCAGCGATTGAAAAACCGCCGAGTGTTCGCTGTCAATCGGCAAGAGCACCGCCCCCCCCTCTTTCACCGCCGACAAAAAGACCTCACCGCCCACCACCAGCGCCTCTTTGTTTGCCAGCAACAGTCTTTTGCCGGCTCGGGCCGCAGCCAGGCAAGGCGATAAACCGGCGGCCCCCACAATTGCGGCCATCACCGCATCAACATCGGGCGCGCTGGCCACCTCGTCCAAAGCGAGGGTGCCCGAGCGAACCTCGGTTTGTATACCCTCTGCCTTCAGTTTTTCAGACAAGCTGCGGGCGGCCAACGGCTCGACCATGACCGCGACTTGCGGCTTGAATTGGGCGCACTGCGCGAACATCAAATCCACCTGCGTGGAGGCCGTCAGTGCATAAACACTGAACCGATCTGGATGGCGAGCCAAAACATCCAAAGTATTTTTGCCGATCGAGCCCGTAGAACCCAGTACCGTGATGCGTTGTTTGATGGACATGCGATTCGCTCTTGAGTTAAATCCAGAAGACCAACATCATCGCCAAAGGCAAGGTTGGTAACAAGGCGTCAATGCGGTCGAGCACGCCGCCGTGTCCGGGCAGTAAGCCCGAGCTGTCTTTCATGCCCGCACTGCGTTTGACCAAAGATTCGACCAAGTCACCCACCACACTCATGGCTGCCATGAACAGCAATGCCGGTAAGGCAAGCCACCAGCCCTTGGCCCACAGCAGCGAGTAAAAGCTGAGATCGGTCAGGGCCCAGCGACGGTCCACTTCTGACCAAGCCAGCGCGACTAGGCAGACACCCAGCATACCGCCCAGCACACCTTCCCAGCTTTTCCCTGGGCTGATGCTGGCGGCCAACTTCGTTCTGATCCAACGCCCGCCAAATGCTTTGCCAAAGAAATAGGCAAAGACATCGGCAGCCCAGACCAACACCAAAACGGACAACAAGAAATTAACGCCGCGCTGATGGGCTTGGGCCATGGCTACCCATGCCAAGGCCAACAGCAGCAAACCCGCAGCCCAACGAATGCCTTGAGGCCAAAGCGCCCATCCGGCTACACCGCGTTGGATCATCCAAGCGCCCAGCAAGACCCACATGGCGCCCGCAAGTAACCAAACGATGGGTGGCGTCATTCGCACCCACCCCGCTTGCGCGGCTCCAGCACACGCCAACAAGCAAATCACCGCCCCCAACCAAGCCTGCCAGGCTGGGACGCCATTCAATCGGCCCCATTCCCAACCCGCTGCCGCAATCAAGATGACCGTGAGGGCCATGAAAGGCCAAGCATGGGTCGCAAACAAGGCTGGCAAAAGCAAGGCCAGCAAGACCAGTGCGGTGATGACTCTTTGCTTGAGCATGAACTCTCCAGAAAAAAGGCCGCCAATGGGCGGCCTGTCAGGCCGTGAAACGCCACGGCTCAGGATTCAAACTCAAACCGCCATGATCTCTTGTTCTTTGGCAGTCACCAACTGATCGATCTCGGTCATGCGCTTGTCGGTCAGTTTTTGAATATCGGCTTCGGCGCGTTTTTGATCGTCTTCAGAAGCCTCTTTGTCTTTCACCAACTTTTTCACCGACTCATTGGCGTCGCGACGCAAATTGCGGATCGCGATCTTGCCGTTCTCACCCTCGGTCCGAGCGAGCTTGGTCATTTCTTTGCGACGCTCTTCGCTCATGGGGGGCATAGGGACACGGATCAACTCACCCATGGAAGCGGGGTTCAAACCCAAGTCACTTTCACGAATGGCCTTCTCAATCTTGGCACCCATGCTTTTTTCCCAGGGCTGCACGCTGATGGTGCGCGAATCCAACAAGGACACGTTGGCCACTTGAGACAAGGGCACCAGCGAGCCGTAATAGTCGACATGAATGGTGTCCAGCAATGCAGGGTTGGCGCGGCCAGTGCGAATGCGGGTCAGGTTGTTTTTGAAGGCCGCAATGGACTGCTCCATTTTGGTTTCAGTGGTTTTTTTGATGTCTGCAATGGTCATGGGGTTCTCCTCGTCAGAACGGGTTCAAGCATAAACCAGTGTGCCTTCATCTTCACCCAGAACCACACGCTGCAAGGCGCCGTTCTTGATGATCGAGAACACCTTGATCGGCAACTTTTGGTCGCGGCACAAGGCAAAGGCGGTGGCATCCATGATGCCCAGGTTGCGCGAAATGGCTTCGTCGAAGCTGATCTCGCTGTAACGCGTGGCAGAGGTGTCTTTCTTAGGATCGGCCGTGTAAACGCCATCCACTTTGGTGGCCTTCAACACAATCTCGGCGCCAATCTCGGCGCCTCGCAAAGCAGCCGCCGTGTCGGTCGTGAAAAACGGGTTGCCCGTACCGGCAGCGAAGACCACCACCTTGCCTTCTTCGAGATACTGCAAGGCTTTAGGACGCACGTACGGCTCGACCACTTGGTCGATGCCAATGGCCGACATCACCCGCGCGGTGAGGCCGGCTTTGTCAAACGCATCTGCCAAAGCCAAGGAGTTCATCACGGTGGCCAACATGCCCATGTAGTCGGCAGTGGCGCGGTCCATGCCGACCGAACCACCCGCCACACCCCTGAAAATGTTGCCACCACCAATGACGACCGCGACCTGCACGCCCAATCGGGTGACGTCGGCAATCTCTTCAGCCATGCGCACGATGGTGGCGCGGTTGATGCCAAAAGAATCATCCCCCATCAGGGCCTCGCCCGACAGCTTGAGCAAAATGCGCTTGTAAACTGGCTTGGCTGAGGACATGACGGACTCCTTGAATGTCAAAGTGAAAGATGAAATGGCAAATTAAAACCAAAGGGGATCAAGCAGCCCCTTGAGCGGCGGCCACTTGGGCAGCCACTTCAGCCGCAAAGTCGTCGACTTTTTTCTCAATGCCTTCGCCCACCACATACAGCGTGAAAGCCTTCACGGTGGTGCCAGAAGCCTTCAACATTTGTTCCACCGTTTGCTTGTCATTCTTCACGAAAGTTTGGTTAAACAAAGACACTTCTTTCAAGTACTTTTGCACAGAACCTTCGACCATTTTGGTGACGATGTCTGCAGGCTTGCCTGATTCAGCGGCCTTGGCAGCGGCTACAGAACGCTCTTTTTCGATCAACTCGGCAGGCACTTCGGCGCTGGTCAAAGACACAGGTTTCATGGCTGCGACGTGCATGGCGACATCTTTGGCCGCTGTTTCGTCGCCGTCAAACTCGACCAACACACCGATGCGGGTGCCGTGCAAGTAGTTGGCGAGTTTGGCAGCACCCGCTGCACGCTTGAAACGGCGGAAGCTCATGTTCTCGCCAATCTTGCCAATCAGGCCTTTGCGCACTTCTTCCAAAGTGGGGCCAAAACCGTCTTGGCTGTATGGCAATGCGCCCAAAGCCGCGATGTCGGCGGGGTTGTGTTCTGCGACCAACTTGGCTGCCGCGTTGGCCAAGGCCAAGAAGCTGTCGTTTTTGGTCACGAAGTCGGTTTCGCAGTTCACTTCGATCATGGCGCCGGTGGTGCCATTCACGAAGCTGGTCACCACGCCTTCAGCCGTGATGCGAGAGGCGGCCTTGCCGGCCTTGGTGCCAAGCTTCACACGCAACAACTCTTCGGCTTTGGCCATGTCGCCGTCGGCCTCAGTCAATGCTTTTTTGCACTCCATCATGGGCGCGTCGGTTTTTGCGCGCAGTTCAGCGACCATGCTTGCGGTAATTGCAGCCATTTGATTTCTCCGTATTCAGTCTAAAAGTCAGATT
>JACCDS010084821.1_pt1 | contig 14531 bp, 12 predicted proteins | sample 7446441 | NCBI WGS metagenome assembly JACCDS01 (sample SAMN15323445, study PRJNA562643) | freshwater metagenome | isolation source: river surface water | place: USA:Blue River Watershed | collected 2017-08-17 | reverse complement strand
AGCGGCCGTCAATGGCCGCAGCCACCTTGACGGACTGGCTGACCGGGTCCACGCGTGCGCCAATGCGGGTGAAGCGCGCGGGGTAGGTTTTCTGGGTTTCGTCGATCTGCACCTGCAGTTGCCCGCCCGCCTTGAGCCAGGCCAGCCAGCGCGAGGGCACCAGAAACTCAAGTTCCAGCACGCTGTCGTCGATGATGTCCAGCAGCGCCTGACCGGGCTGCACGTACTGCTGTTCGCGCACTTTCTGCTCGGCCACGCGGCCGGCAAAGGGCGCGCTGACGCTGCACTTGCCCAGCACCGCCTGGTTGGCACCCACCTCGGCTCGTGCCTTGGCCCGTGCGGCACGGGCCAGTTCCACCTCCAGCTGGCCGCCGGCGTTGAGCTCGACCAGGCGCTCGTTGGTCTTGAGCGACTGCTCGGCGCCTTCGAGCTCGGCCTTGGCCTTGTTCAGCTGCGACTGCTGCAGCGTGCAGTCAAAGCTCACCAGCAGTTGCCCGGCCCGGAAGGCGCCGCCTTCGCTCACGGGCAGACGGCTGACTTTGGCGCCGATCTCTGCGGCCACCGTGGTGTAGCGCCGCGGGGTTAGCTGGGCGCGGATTTCGCGCTCGGTACCCGCGCTGCGGCTGGCTGCATCAGCTGGAGCCGCCGCTGCCGGCGCCATGGCTTTGGGCACGGCGGGTGCCTGGGCCTGGGCGCCCACGCCGGTCAGGCCCAGCAACAGCGACGACAGGATCAGTCGGGAGGGGAACGACAGGCGCATTTTTTACTTGCTCACGGTCAGGCTTTGCCAGGGGTTGTTCTGGCCTTTGACCTGCGCTGTCAGGTCTTTCAGGCTCAGCTCGTCGGTGCTGCCGATGCGCGGCTCGATGCCCAGCTGGGCCAGCAGGCGGCTTTCGGCCACCTGCACCTGGGCCATGGCCTGGTAGCGGCGCAGCAGGCTGAGGATGGCGGCGGTGTCGTTGCTCACGCGTTCGAGCTTGCTGCCCGCCTGCACGCTCTCGCGCAGGCGGCCGAGTTCGCTGATGCGCTGGTCGGTGGCGTACATCTCTTCCGAGCGCTGGAACTGGCTGCGGGCGTTGATGAGCTGCAGGCGCGCCAGGTGCACCTGGGTGAGCACGGCCATCTGCGTGGCCATGCGGCGCTGGTCGGCCAGGGCCACGCCGGCTTCGGCCAGCTTTTTCTGCGCGGGGCCGGTCAGCAGGTTCATGAAGTTGAAGGACAGCTGCAGGCCGGCTTCCTGCCAGTTGCGGTCCACCAGGAACTTGTCGGAGTCGTACTTGAGGCTGTAGTTGAACGACAGGTTGGGGTACATGCGCGCCATCACCTTCTGCGTCTCGTCGCGGGCGATGCGGGCGTTGTAGTGGGCTTCGCGCAGGTCGGCGTTGTTGCGCAGCGCCATCTCTTCCAGTTTCTGCACCGGCAGCTTGACCACGTGATCGGAGGTGACGGGCACGTCGGCCTCTGCGATCGTGATGGGCTGGCCCATGGGCGCATTGATCAGGTTGGCCAGGTCGACCTGGGCCGAGAGCAGTTCGTGGTTGATGGCTTCGAGCAGGCGCAGGTTTTCCAGCAACTGGCGCTGGTAGCGCAGTGCGTCCATCGGGTTGCGCACGCGCTCGGTTTCCACCTTGCGCGAATCGGCCAGGGCCTCTTCGGCCAGGGCGGTGGTGCGCACCACGTCGTCGCGCAGCTTCTGGGCGCTGGCTGCGCGCCAGTAGGCGGTGCGCACGTCCTGCATGAGCAGGTGCATGGCCTTGCGGCGCTTTTCCGCGGCAATCAGCACCCGGTCGGCCGCCTGGCGGGCGTTGTACTGGCCCACCCCGTAGTCCAGCAGGCTCCAGGTGACGCCCAGGTCGAGCGTCGTGTGGCTGGGGGCGCTAGAGAAGGACGAGTCGGTGGAGGTAGGGCCGTAGACCGGGCTGAAGGGCGAGCTGTAGGTGGCGCGTTCCACGCTGCGGTCCGCGTAGCCGGCCTGGGCCACCAGCTTGGGCAGCATGTCGAACTGCGTCACGTCCAGCTGGCGCAGGGCCATGGCCTCTTCCAGCAGTCGCACACGGCGGTCGAGGTTGTATTTGAGTGCCCTCGCCATGGCCTCGTCCAGGGTCAAGGGGCCCTTGATCGCTTCCACATCACGGCGCATTGCATCGCGGTCTGCCGTGTTGGTCTGCGTCACGTCGGCATCGGACAGGGGCGCAGGCGCAATGCTCGCGCAGGCCGTCAGGCTGAGGACGGCAGCCGCCAGCAGGCTGGCCGAGAGGAGACTGAGGCGGGGACGTTGGACGGTATTCATGATCAAAAGTGGGCTTTGGGTTGTCGGAATCATCGGCAGACCGCTCCAGCGCATGAGGCCGAAGTGAGGGGTGAACACCCCCCCATTCGGGCCGGTTCGGCCGACGGCGTGCGTTTGTGCACACCACCGGCGTCGGCGGATCCGGGCTGCGAATTCAAGTCGGTTCGGCATCCGACCGATAAACGCGCACGGCTACGCCACAACACACCAGTGCGATGAAATGATGTTATTTGTTTGGCTGCTAAAAATATAAAAAAAGCTAAAAATGACAAATAAACGAGGATTATCCGTGTCCACTGCCTGGGGCGTCCTCGTGTGGCTGCTGGGTGCCGTGCTGCTGGCTGTCATGGGTCTGCTATGGACCAGTGGCCCGTTGGACCACGTCGTCTCGCGGTCTTGGGCGCTATCGCCCGACGGCCAGCCACCAGCGCCGGACACGTTCCTGGCCGGCGAGCGCCCGATGGGGCCGGTACTGAGTGCGGGTTACGGGCACGAGACGGTCTGGGTGCGGCTGCGGGTGGATCCCGGTTTGAGCCCTGGGCGAGCGGGCGAGGCTTTGTTGTTGCGCATCCGGCCGGGTTACCTGGACGACATCGTGCTGTTCGACCCGCTGGCGGGTGACCGCCCGATCGGCCCCGTGGGCGACCGCTACCCGCTGGCGGCGCAGGCCTTGCCCTCCACCGTTTTCAACCTGGCACTGGCGCCAGGGGAGCAGCCACGCGACGTGTGGGTGCGTCTGCGTACGCAGAGCACCCGTCTGGCGAATTTCGAGGTGTTGCGCGAGCGCGACCTCTGGCGGGCCGATGCCCGCTCCACCCTTTGGGGCGGTCTGTATCTGGCGACCCTGGCCATGCTGCTGGTGTGGGGCGTTGCGCAGTTGCTGGTGCGACGCGATGCCCTGGCCGCCAGTTTCATTGCTCTGCAGGCGGCGTCTCTGGTCTATGGCGCCAGCAGCCTCGGTTTTCTGCGGCTGTTCACCGCTGCGGACGCCGATGTGCTTTGGATCGACCGCTTGACCAGCGCGATGGCCATCACCGCCACCGGGGCGGCATTCACTTTCAATGCCCTGTTGCTGCGCGACATGCAGGTCCCTCGCTGGGGGCGCTGGCTGACCCGCGCCTGCCTGCTGCTGTTTCCGGGTCTGCTCGGGCTGCAGGCCGTGGGCGCCACGGTGTCGGCGCTGCAGTTCAACATGCTGATGGTCTTGGTGGGGCCGGTGCTGTTCCTGATGATGGCGCTGGCCTCCCCGCGTGGCATTGCCGGGCAGACGGTCAGCGATGCACCTGCTGCGCGGCGCATGGGCCTCGCTTATTTCTGGCTTTTGCTGCTGCTGACAGTGCTGGCCGCACTGCCGGGCCTGGGCCTGGTGGAGGGGGGCCGCGTCAGCTTGCACATCATCATGTTGCACGGGGTGGTGTCCGGCCTGCTGATGCTGGCCATGCTGACCTACCGGGTCTACGGTCTGCTGCAACAGCGCGAGCTGCTGGCCGCCGAGGCCAGCTACAGCCGCCGAGAGGTGCAGCGTGAAAAGGCCTTCCGCCAGGATCGCGAGAAGCTGCTGGCCATGCTGGCCCATGAACTCAAGACCCCGCTGGCCACGGTGCGGATGCTGCTGGGCACGCTGGGCCTGGCACCCCGGTCGCTGCGCGCGGCGCAGACCGCGGTGGCCGACATGAACGAGGTGATCGAGCGCTGCCTACAGGTGGGCCAGTTTGATGACGGCGCCCTGCAGGTCGCCAGCCAGCCCTGCGACCTGGCCGAACTCGCCAGCCGCGTGGTGCAGGCCCATCCCGCCCACGCGCGCGTGGCGCTGGCGGCGCCTGAGCCTGCCCGTGTGCACAGCGACCCGCAGTTGCTGGAAACGGTGTTGCGCAACCTGGTGGACAACGCCGCGAAATACAGCCCGGCCGATACCCGGGTTGAGTTGGCGCTGCAGGTCGCGGCCGACGACGGCGTGGAACTGACGGTTCGCAACACGGTGGGGCCCGCGGGCAAGCCCGATCCGGCGCAGGTATTCACCAAGTACTACCGGCATGCCCAGGCTCGCCGATGGACGGGGTCTGGACTCGGTCTTTATCTGGTGAACGGACTGGTGCAGGCTCTCGGCGGCCGGTTGCGGTACGTGGACGAGGGGCAGGACATTGCGTTTGCCCTGTGGTTGCCCCGACGGGCAGACAAGGAGGCGGTATGCGGGTGATGCTGGTGGAAGACCACGACGATTTGCGGGAAGCCACCCTGGCGGTGCTGCAGGCCCATGGTTTCGACGCCGTGGGGGTCGCCAGTGCCGAAGAAGTGGACGACACCCCGCTGCAAGTGCGGCCCCAGCTCTACGTGCTGGACCTGTGCCTTCCGGGCGAGGATGGGCTGGCCCTGGCCCGGCGCCTCCGTGCGGCGCAGCCCGGGGTGGGTATCGTCATGACCACGGCCCGAACGGCAGTGGATGACCGGGTGCAGGGCTATGGGGCCGGTGCAGACATCTACCTGCCCAAGCCGGTGGATCCGCAGGAGCTTGTCGCCGCCCTGCGTGCGCTGGGCACGCGCTTGGCGCAGCGTGGCGGCACGGCTCTCGCGCAGCCGGTACTGCTCGACACCCAGGGGCGCACCTTGCACGGCGGTGTCGGCACGGTGCGGCTGTCCGATTCCGAGGCGCGCATGCTGGCCGCCATGGCCTGCGCGCCCGAAGGCATGCTGGAGCGCTGGCAGGTGGCCGTGCACCTGGGCTCGCCAGACGCCGAAATCAGCCCCGACAGCCTGCAGAACCGCATTTCGCAACTGCGCAAGAAGATGGCGACCTGCCTGGGCGAGGGCGAATTCATCCGGGCTGTGCGCAAGGAGGGTTACAAGCTGTGCGTGGAGTTGCGGGTGGCCTGACGGACGGGGACGGCGGCCCGCGGGCAGCCCAGGTAGGCGATGGGCATGGTCGATTAAGAAGTACGTCGGCAAGAAAAAACCCCTGACAGCCGAAGCTGACAGGGGTTTCGTATCTGGTGGCGATAGGTGGACTTGAACCACCGACATCAGCATTATGAATGCTGCGCTCTAACCAACTGAGCTATATCGCCAAGAGACACGCATTATAGACAATTTTTGGATGGGTCTTCAAGAGTGCTTGAAGACAGCGGGGCGCTTGTTCACGAAGGCGTCCATGCCTTCCTTCTGGTCTTCGGTGGCGAACAGGGCGTGGAACAGGCGGCGCTCGAACATCACGCCGTCGGCCAGCGAGCCTTCGAAGGCGCGGTTGACCGATTCCTTGGCGGCCATCACCGCCAGTTGCGAGAACTGGCTGATCTGCAGCGCTGCACCCAGGGCTTCGTCCATCAGCTTGTCCAGCGGCACCACGCGGCTGACCAGACCGGCGCGCTCGGCCTCGGTGGCGTCCATCATGCGGCCGGTCAGGGCCATGTCCATGGCCTTGGCTTTGCCCACGGCGCGCGGCAGGCGCTGCGTGCCGCCGGCGCCCGGGATGATGCCCAGCTTGATCTCGGGCTGGCCGAACTTGGCGTTGTCGGCCGCGATGATGAAGTCGCACATCATGGCCAGCTCGCAGCCGCCGCCCAGGGCGAAGCCGCTGACGGCGGCGATGATGGGCTTGCGGATGCTGCGGATGGTTTCCCAGTTGCGGGTGATGTAGTCGCCCTTGTAGGCGTCGGCAAAGCTGTACTTGGCCATGGCGCCGATGTCGGCGCCGGCGGCGAAGGCTTTCTCGCTGCCGGTGATGATCATGCAGCCGATGCCGTCGTCGGCATCGAAGGCCTTGAGCGCAGCGCCCAGCTCGTCCATCAGCTGGTCGTTCAGCGCGTTGAGCGCTTTCGGCCGGTTGAGCGTCACGATGCCGACACGGCCTTCGGTGCGCACGGTGATCAGTTCGGGGGTGGCGGTTTCGCTCATGAGGCTCCTCGGGGTGGTTCGAATTGACGTGAACGTCAACTATAGCCGCGTCATCGGGCCTTTCGGGGGCCTGAGGGAAAACATTAACCGACCGATGGGTCGGTTAATGGTAGATTGCCCGGCAGAACAAACCCAAGCCGCGCCGACGCGCGCCAGGAGACAAGACCCATGAACGCCCCTTCCGCGGGTGCCACCGTGCTCTACGAAGCACGCGGCCCCGTTGCCCTGCTCACGCTCAACCGGCCCGAGGCCCTCAACAGCTTCACGCGCCAGATGCACCGCGACCTCTGGGCCGCGCTCGACGTCGCCGAGGCCGACCCGGCCATCCGGGCCGCCGTCATCACCGGCGCGGGGCGCGGTTTCTGCGCCGGGGCCGATCTGGCCGAATTCGACTTCGAGCCGGGTCCGGATCTGGTGCAGCGCGCCGATCCCGGACCGGTGATCGACCAGGCCTTCAACCCCACGGCGCGGCGCATCCAGTCGCTGCGCTTCCCGGTCATCGCCGCGGTCAACGGTGTGGCCGCCGGCGCCGGCGTGTCGCTGGCCATGACCTGCGACATCGCCATCGCCGCGCCTGGCGCGAGCTTCATCCAGGCTTTCAGCAAGATCGGCCTCATCCCCGATGCGGGTGGCAGCTGGTTCCTGGTCGAGCGCCTGGGCCTGGCGCGCGCCATGGCGCTGGCCATGACGGGCGACAAGCTGCCCGCTGCACAGGCCAAGGAATGGGGAATGATCTGGGACGTGCAGGACGACCCGCTGGCCGCCGCGCTGGCCATGGCCGAGCGCCTGGCCGTGATGCCGACCAAAGCCCTGGTGGCCACCCGCGCGCTGCTGCGCGATGCCTCGACCCGCACGCTGGACCAGCAGCTCGATGCCGAACGCGACACGCAGTCGGCGCTGGGCCGCACGCACGACTACATCGAGGGCGTGATGGCCTTCCGCGAAAAGCGCGCACCGCAGTTCAAGGGGGCCTGACATGACACCGCAAGAACGGGCCAGCAAGGTTGGCGAGACGATGTTCGCGGTGGACGTGGCGAGCAAGGACACCATGGGCATGGAGCTGCTGACGGTCGAGCCGGGCCGCGCCGTGATCCGGATGCGGGTGCAGCCCCTGCACCTCAACGGGCACCAGATCTGCCACGGTGGCTTCATCTTCACCCTGGCCGACTCGACCTTTGCCTTTGCCTGCAACAGCCACAACAAGAATGCCGTGGCCGCGGGCTGCAGCATCGAATTCCTCAAGCCGGCGTATGCCGGCGATGTGCTGACCTGCGAGGGCGTCGAGCAGACCCTGCAGGGCCGTCACGGCATCTACGACATGAAGGTCACCAACCAGAAGGGCGATGTGATCGCGATGTTCCGTGGCAAGAGCGCGGTCATTCCCGGGCAGATTTTTCCGGAAGAGGAGGGCGCATGAAAACCTTTCCGCTCGAACCCATTGAAAAGGCCAGCATCGACGAGCTGCGCGGCTTGCAGCTCAAGCGCCTGCAGGCCACGCTGCGACACGCCTACCAGAACTCGCCGGTCTACCGCCGCAAGTTCGACGCCGCGGGTGTGCACCCCGACGACTGCAAAAGCCTGAGCGACCTGGCCAAGTTCCCCTTCACCACCAAGCAGGACCTGCGCGACAGCTATCCCTTCGGCATGTTTGCCGTGCCGCGCGAGCAGTGCGCGCGCATCCACGCCAGCAGCGGGACCACCGGCAAGCCGACGGTGGTGGGCTACACGCTCAAGGACATCGACACCTGGGCCACCGTGGTGGCGCGCAGCATTCGCGCCAGCGGCGCGCGGCCCGGCGACATGGTGCATGTGAGCTACGGCTACGGCCTGTTCACCGGTGGCCTGGGCGCGCACTACGGCGCCGAGAAGCTGGGCCTGACCGTGACGCCTTTCGGCGGCGGGCAGACCGAACGCCAGGTGCAACTGATCCAGGACTTCCGGCCCGACATCATCATGGTCACGCCCAGCTACATGCTGGCCATTGCCGACGAGTTCGAACGCCAGGGCATCGATCCGCGCGAGAGCAGCCTGCGCCTGGGCATCTTCGGCGCCGAACCCTGGACCAACGACATGCGGCTGGCCATTGAGGCGCGCATGGGTATCGACGCAGTCGATATCTACGGCCTGTCGGAGGTGATGGGGCCGGGCGTGGCCAACGAGTGCGTCGAGACCAAGGACGGCCCGACCATCTGGGAAGACCATTTCTACCCCGAGATCATCAACCCCGACACCGGCGAGCCGGTGGCCGACGGCGAGATGGGCGAGCTGGTGTTCACCAGCCTGACCAAAGAGGCGCTGCCCATCATCCGCTACCGCACGCGCGACCTCACGCGCCTGCTGCCGGGCACGGCGCGCACCATGCGCCGCATGGAAAAAATCACCGGCCGCAGCGACGACATGATGATCGTGCGTGGCGTCAACGTGTTCCCGACGCAGATCGAGGAACTGATCCTCAAGCGCCCGGAGCTGACGGCGCACTACCAGTGCATCCTCACCCGCGAAGGGCCGATGGACAACCTGACGGTGGCGATCGAAACGCGGCCGGGCCTGTCACCCGACAGCATCGAGGCGCGTGCCGCCGCCGAGCTGCTGCGTCACGAGGTCAAGGTCTACGTGGGCAGCAGCGTGGAGGTGGAGTTGCGGCCGGAAGGCGGTGTGGAGCGCAGCCAGGGCAAGGCCAAGCGGGTGGTGGACAAGCGCCCCCGTTGACAGGAGAGGTCAGTCCGCCGGCGACAGCCAGCGCGCCAGCAGGCCGACATCGCCCACCGTCAGGCGCACGGTGTGCGCTTCGGCCGGCCAGTCCAGCGGGCAACGCAGCAGACGCCGGTCGCGCGAGACGAGGGCGGTGAGCTTGCTGCGCTGGCCGCGCAACTGGGCCACGTCGTCCAGCCGGGTCACCCGCCAGCTTTCGGCCGGGGCGCCACGCTTCGGTGGCGCGAACTCCACGCCCAGCCATTCGTCACCGGCGGCCAGCCCGGCAGCTTCGGCCGCACCGCCGCGCAGCACGTTTTTCACCGTCAGGCTGCCCGATTCACTCACCCGCAGGCCCAGTTGCTGCGCCAGGGGCGCCTTGTCCTGCTGCACCTTGGCGCCCTGCGCGGCCAGCAGGTCTTGCACCGGCAGGTCACCGGTGCCGTGCACCCAGTCGCGCAGTTCGCGGTCGAAAGCGCGGCCGCCCAGGCGTTTGAGGGCGCGGGCGATGTCGGCTTCGCGGATCGGACCACCCGCATTGCGCGCCCAGAGTTCGCGCATGAGGTGGTCGAGCGTGCTGTGGCCTTCGGCGCGCAGCGTCAGGTCCAGGCACAGCGCCACCAGCGCGCCCTTGGTGTAGTAGCTCACCGTGGCGTTGGGCGTGTTCTCCTGCACGCGGTAGTACTTGGTCCAGGCCTCGAAGCTGGCCTGCGCCACGCTCTGCACCAGGCGACCGGGCGTCTGCTGCACCTGGTTGAGGTTCTTGGCCACCAGCTGCAGGTAGCAGGCGTCGTCGATCAGGCCTGTGCGACGCAGGAACAGGTCGTCGTAGTAGCTGGTGAAGCCTTCGAAAAACCACAGCAGCTCGGTGTGGTTCTCGGCGTCGTAGTCGTAGCGGGCGAACTCGGCCGGGCGCAGGCGCTTGACGTTCCAGGTGTGGAAGTACTCGTGGCTGATCAGGCCCAGCAGGGTGGTGTAGCCGTCGGTGGCCTTCAGGGCGGCCGGCTTCTCGTCCTTTTTCAACAGCTTGGGCAAATCCGCGCGCTGGCAGATCAGGGCCGTGCTGTTGCGGTGCTCCAGGCCACCGTAGCCGTCGCCACTGGCGTGCAGCATGAACACGTAGCGCTCGAACGGTGGTTTCTGGTCAACGTGCCAGAAGCGGATCTGCGCCTCGCAGATGCGCTGCGTGTCGGCCAGCAGCCGTGCGCCGTCGAACCAGCCGCCAGCGCCGCTGACCACGAAGCGGTGTGGGACACCGCAGGCCTCGAAATCACCGCTCCAGAAGTGCCCCAGTTCGACCGGACAGTCGGCCAGCTCGTCGTAATCGGCCGCGCGGTACAGGCCGTAGCCGGCGGCATCGGCCTGCACCGGCGTCAGGCCGGTGGCCACCTGCCAGCCGGCCGGCGCCTGTCCGGGCTCGATCAGCAGGGTGTGCGGCTGGCCTTCCTGACCGATCACCCGCAGGCACAGGCTGGTGGCGTTGAAGAAGCCGCGCGTGGCATCCAGAAAAGCGGTGCGCACCGAGGCATCGAAGGCATAGACCTCGTATTGCAGCGTCAGCGGCAAGGATGGGTCAGCGTCCACCTGCCAGCTGTTCTTGTCGAGCTGTCGCAGCGCCACCGGCTCGCCGCCCTGGGTGGCCTGCAGGTGCTGCAGGTGCTGGGCAAACTCGCGCACCAGGTAGCTGCCGGGAATCCACACCGGCAGGGCCAGGCGCTGGCGCGCAGCTGGCCTCGCGATGGTGAGCGTGATGGCGAACAGGTGGGCCTGGGTGCTGAGCACCGACACGCGGTACTGCGGGCCGGCCGGCTCGGCCACCGGGCGGGTGCGGGCGCGCCTCACAGGGCCCCCGCGCCGATGAAGCAGCTCAGCGACGCGATGGCCGAGAGCCGGAAGCGCAGCGTGAGCCAGCCCTGCAGACCGGCGCGGGCATAGAGTGCCCGGTCGGCCAGGTAGCAGAGGATGAGCATGAAGCCCAGCCAGGCCAGGCCGGCAAAGGGCGGCATCAGCAGGCCGGGCCAGGCCAGCAGGGATGGCGTCACGCCCCAGAGCACGTGCTGGCGGGGCAGCAGGGGCCCGCCGGAGGCGCTGCGCGCGGAGGCCCAGGCAATGCCCCAGTGGATGCCGCCCAGGAACGAGACGATGAGCGCCGCGTAGCCCGCCAGGGCGACCGAGACGAAGGTCTGTTCCGGCCCTGACAGCAGCCACAGCAGCAGGGCCAGCAGCACGAAGGGGATGAGGCCGGCGTGGCCCAGATGGCGCATCAGCGCCTGGTCTTTCGGGTCCTGCAGGGGCATGGCGGCGGTGGCGGGCATGGCGACTGGGGTTGTTCAGCGGCTCAGGGCTGGGCGGCGGTCAGGAATTTTTCGATGCGGTCCGGGCCGATGGCGCCGGGCACGCGGGTGCCGTCGGCAAAGATCATGGCCGGCGTGCCGGTGATGCGGTTCTTGCGGCCGAACTCCACGTTCCGCGTGATGGCGCCGGTGTCGCAGTTGGCGGCCGCCGGGGTCACGTCGCGCAGCATCCAGTCGAGGAAGGCCTTGCCCTTGTCCTTGGCGCACCAGATGTTCTTCGATTTCTCGGCCGAATCGGCGCTGAGGATGGGGTAGAGGAAGACGTGCACCGTCACGTTGTCGACCTTGAGCAGGTCGCGCTCGAACTTCTTGCAGTAACCGCAGTTGGGGTCTTCAAACACCGCCATCTTGCGCTTGCCGTTGCCGCGCACGATGGTGAAGCTGTCCTTGAGCGGCAGGTCCTTGAACTCGATGGCGGTGAGCTTGTCCAGCCGCTGCTCGGTCAGGTCCACGCGCGCCTTGGTGTCGATCAGCGAGCCCTGGATCAGGAAATCGCCTTTTTCGTCGGTGTAGAAGATGTCGCTGTGGTTGACGCGCACCTCGTAGAGGCCGGGCATCGGGGTCTTGCTGACTTCCTCGATCTTGGGCAGGTTGGGCAGGCGCTCGGCCAGGTTCTTGCGGATGGCGGCTTCCTGCGCCAGCGCGTGCAGCGAGGTGGCGGCCAGCAGGGCCAGGAGGGTGGTGCGGATCGGTTTCATGTCGGGGCCCTGGGGCATGGGTGAGGTTGAGAAGTGGCGGCGGCGCGCTGTCAGGCCGCCTGCCCCATGGCTTGGCGGGCCAGCCAGTGCTTGAGCGGGCCGAGGCGGTCCACACCGCTGAGGCCCCAGTTGCGCAGGGCCTGCAGGCGGCTGTCGGGCTGGTTGAACAGGCCGAACAGCCCGTCGGTCAGCCAGCCCATGGCGCTCACATCGGCCTGCCGCGCACGTTCGTAACGGCGCAGCAGCCGCGGATCGCCCAGTTCGCGCCAGTACTCGCGCGCGTGCAGCACCTTTGCCAGTTCCGCCACGTCGGCCAGGCCCACGTTCAGGCCCTGGCCGGCCAGCGGGTGCATGGCGTGTGCCGCGTCACCGGCCAGTGCCACGCCGCCGCCCGCCGGGTGGCGGCCAATCCAGCGCTGCGCACGCGAGAGTTCCAGTGGCCAGGCCTGCGCCGGGCTTTCCAGCGTCATCTCGCCGAGCGCGTTGCCGCAGCGCTCCTGCACGGCCTGCGCCAGCGCCTGGGGTTCGGTGGTGGTCCAGCCATCGGCTTGCTCCGCCGGGACAGACCACACCAGCGCGACGGAGTTCCCCTGCGCGCCACCGAGCGGGAGCAGGGCGAGGATTTCACCACGCCGGAACCACTGCCGTGCCACGCCGCCGTGCAGCCGCTCGCAGCGCAGCCGGGCGGCCACGGCCTTGTGCGGGTAGGGGCGCACGTCGTAGTCGATGCCCAGCTCTTCGCGGGTGCGGCTGCGCTTGCCTTCGCAGACCACCGTCAGCGCCGCGTGCGCGGGCGCTTCGTCCAGGCAGGTGATGCCAGCCTGGAAATGCACCGCGTGGGCCAGGCGCTGTTCCAGTGCCGGCACGTCCACGATCCAGGTCAGCGCCTCGGCGCCCTGTTCGGTGGCCGAAAAATGCAACGCCCCGTCGCCATCGCCGTGCACGGCCATGGCGGTCACGGGCGTCACCGCCGGCGGGCCGTCGGTGGGCGCGAGGGCTGCGCCATCCTCGGGCCAGGCGCGTACCGAGCGCAGCAGTTCGCGCGCGGTGGCGTTGAGGGCATAGGCCCGCACGTCGGGCCCGGCGCCGGCCGGCCGTGGCTGGCCGACCAGGGCGACTTTGAGGCGGTCGCGCGCCAGCAGCAGGGCCAGGGTCTGGCCGACGATGCCGGCGCCGCGGATGACCACGTCGAAACGCTGGCGGTGGCCGCCGGGATGGGGGGTAGAGGACATGGGGGAGGATTTTAGGAGCCGGGCACAATGCCGCGGACCGACCACCGCTTTTCCCTTGTCCGCATGAACACCACCCCACCCGCGGCCGATGTGCAGGCCAGCATCGCCCAGCTCTGGATCCACCCCGTCAAGTCCTGCGCCGGGCTGTCGGTGCAGGAGGCCGAACTCACGCCCACCGGCCTCGCCTGGGACCGCACCTGGATGGTGGTGGACGCGCAGGGCGAGTTCGTCAGTCAGCGCGAACTGCCGCGCATGGCGCTGATCCAGCCGGCCTTCAAGCTCGACCAGCTGGTGCTGCGCGCCCCCGGCATGCTGGCCTTGCACCTGTCGCTCGACGGGGTCGAGTCGCCGCGCCGCGTGCGGGTGTGGGACGACGAGGTCGACGCCTGGGACATGGGCGACCTGGCCGCGCAGTGGTTCAGCGATTTCCTCGGCCCCGATGCGCCGGCCGACCTGAAGCGGCTGCGCCTGGTGCGCTTCGATCCGGACGTGCAGCGACTGAGCAGCCTGAAATGGACGCGCGGGCGTGAGGCGCTGACCCAGTTCGCCGACGGCTTTGGCGTGCTGGTGGCCAGCACGGCCTCGCTGGACGAGCTCAACACCCGGCTCGCCGCGGCCGGTCAGGCCCCGGTGGACATGCGGCGTTTCCGGCCCAACATCGTGCTCGGCGGTGTCGAGTCGGGCGATGAGGACCGCATTCGCGGCTGGCGCGTGCACACGCCCGAGGGTGCGGCCGCGCTGGAAAACGTCAAACCCTGCGCGCGCTGCCCCATCCCCAACGTCGATCCCGACACCGCCGCGTCGTCACCGGCCGTGGGCGATGCGCTGCAGGCCTACCGCCAGGACCCGCGCCTGAACGGCGCCATCACCTTCGGCATGAACGCCATCGTGCTCGAAGGCGATGGCCTGGTCCTGCGCGTGGGCCAGCCGGTGACGGCCGACTGGGCCTTCGACTGATTCAGCAGGTCAGGCAGACCGTCTTCGAGCCTGACCAGTTGCTCAGCGGACCGCTCAGGTCCATGCCGCGGCGGATGGCCGTCATCTCGGCCACGATGCTCATGGCGATTTCCGGCGGCGTCAGCGCACCCAGGTTCAGGCCCACCGGGCCGTGCAGCCGGGCTACCTCGTCCTCGCTGACATCGAACTGCAGCAGGCGCTCGCGGCGCTTGGCGTTGTTCTGCAGCGAGCCCAGCGCGCCGACATAGAAGGCGGGTGTGCGCAGCGCTTCCATCAGGGCCAGGTCGTCCAGCTTGGGGTCATGGGTGACGGCCACCACCGCGCTGTGTTCGTCCAGATGCATGGCCAGCACCAGGTCGTCGGGCATGGTGGTCGAGAGGGTGACGCCTTCCATGCGCTCCCAGCCTTCGTGGTATTCGGT
>JACCDS011782758.1_pt1 | contig 14535 bp, 11 predicted proteins | sample 7446441 | NCBI WGS metagenome assembly JACCDS01 (sample SAMN15323445, study PRJNA562643) | freshwater metagenome | isolation source: river surface water | place: USA:Blue River Watershed | collected 2017-08-17 | reverse complement strand
TCATGCTGGTGGCAGTAAACTGCGATTGCAGCAGCGCGTGACCCGGCATGACGCCAATGATGGTCAGCGGAATGGGCGCCATGATGATCAGCGGTGTCAGGTAGCTGCGGAACTGCGCCACCACCAGCAGGTAGATCAGGATCAGGCCGACGCCGTAGGCCGCGCCCATGTCGCGGAAGGTCTCGTAGGTGATTTGCCATTCGCCATCCCACTTGATGGCGTACTGGCGGTATGGGTCGCTGGGTTGGCGAATCCAGTATTCGCCGAGCTCGCCCGCATTGGGCAGCGACGCGTCTGGCAGCGATGTGCGAATGGCAAACAGGCCGTAGAGCGGTGAGTCGAGTTTCCCAGCCATGTCGCCCAGCACGTAGGTCACGGGCAGCAGATTTTTGGTGAAGTGCGGCTGGTCGATCACGCCGCGCTCCACCGTCACCAGCTCGGACAGCGGGACCATGGCGCCGTTCGCGGCCTTCAGCGGCAAAGCCAGGACCGCGTCCAGCCCCACCTGCGCTTCGCGCGGCAGCTGCAGGCGCACCGGTACCGCAAACTTGGCGTGCCCGTCGTGCAGATAGGCCGCGTCGGCGCCCGACAACGCAGTGTGGACCGTCTGTGCGATCACCTGCACCGGAATGCCCAGCGATTCCGCGCGTTGACGCTGGATGCGCAGGAAGGCGCGCGGTGCGTTTTCCTTGAGGGTGGTGTCCACCCCCACAATATCGGGTGTGCCGGCGAAGGACTGGGCCACGCGCTGGGCCAGGGTGGCGCGACCCGCTTCATCGGGTCCATACACCTCGGCCACGATGGGCGAGAGCACGGGCGGGCCCGGGGGCACTTCCACCACCTTCACCCGCGCGCCGTGAGTGACGGCGATCTTTTCCAGTGCGGGGCGATGGCGCTGCGCGATGGCGTGACTCTTCTCTTTGCGGTCCCCGGCGCCGACCAGATTCACTTGCAGGTCACCACCCTCGGCCTCGGCGCGCAGGTAGTATTGGCGCACCAGGCCGTTGAAGGTGATGGGGCTGGCCGTGCCCGCGTAACCCTGCACGTTCACCACCTCGGGCTGTTGCGCCAGCCAGGCAGTCATCTCCTGCAGTGCGGCGGTGGTGCTTTCCAGCGGCGTGCCAGCGGGCATGTCCACCACCACCTGGTACTCGCTCTTGTTGTCGAACGGCAGCATTTTCAGCACCACCCCCACGGCGGAGCTGGGCACCAGCGTCAGTGCCACCGACACCCCCAACGCGGCCACAATGCCGGCCAGCAACCACCCGCGCTGGCGGGCGCTCTCCAGAAAAGGTGTCAGCGTTCGGGTGAAGGTGCTTTGCAGCCTTGTGCTGAGTTTGCCCGGCGCGTGGCTGGCATGGGCATCGCCTTTCATCAGCTTGAGCGCCAGCCAGGGCGTCACGGTGAAGGCAATCGCCAGCGAGATCGCCATGCCCATGCTGGCGTTGATGGGGATTGGGCTCATGTAAGGGCCCATCAGGCCGGTGACGAAGGCCATGGGCAGCAGCGCCGCGATCACGGTGAAAGTGGCGAGGATGGTCGGGCCGCCCACCTCGTCGACCGCGCGTGGGATGATGACCGCCAGCGGCGCGTCCGGCGTGAGCTGACGGTGCCGGTGAATGTTCTCCACCACCACGATGGCGTCGTCCACCAAGATGCCGATCGAAAAGATGAGTGCGAACAGCGACACCCGGTTCAGCGTGAATCCCCAGGCCCATGACGCGAACAGCGTGGCCGTGAGCGTGAGGATCACCGCCGCCCCGACGATCACCGCTTCGCGGCGACCCAGCGCCAGACCCACCAGCACAATCACGCTGCCGGTCGCAAAAATCAGCTTCTGGATCAGCTGGTTCGCCTTGGCTGCAGCGGTGGCACCGTAGTCGCGGGTGATGCTGACCTGCACATCGTCCGGTATGACGGTGTTTTTCAATTGCGCCAGCCGCTCGGCCGCGCCGCGCGCCACGTCCACAGCGTTTTCGCCGGGCTTCTTGGTCACGGTGAGTGTCACGGCCGGGTGGTTCTGCCCGGCTTGCGTCGCGTGGGTGTCATCGGCCGCCCCGGGCGTGAACCACACGTAGCGCTGTGGCAATTGAGCCCCGCTTTCGATGCGTGCCACCTCGCGCAGGTAGATCGGCCGTCCCTCGCCCGCACGGCCGGTCACGCCCACCACAATGTCGCCCACGTCCTGTTCGTTCTGCAGGAATTCGCCGGTTTCCACCGTCAGCATGCCCGGCTCGCCCACGCCGGGCTTGGGGTTGATCACGCTGCCGGACGGCATGGCCTGGTTGGCGGCAGCAATCGCTCCGTGCAGTTGCTGCAAGCTCAGGCCACGTTCGCGCAGGCGGGACGGTTCCAGCCAGACATGAACTGCACGGCCCGGACCGCCGAGCGTCACCACCTCGCGCGTGCCCGGCACCCGCTTCAGTTCGGTTTCTACCGAGTGCGCCACTCGCTCCAGTTCCAGCGCGCTGGCCGCGTCAGGCGTCCACAAGGTGGCTGCCAGCACCGGCACGTCGTCAATGCCCTTGGGCTTGACGATGGGCGGCATCACGCCCAGACCCTGTGGCAGCCAGTCCTGGTTGGCGTTCAGCACGTCGTACAGGCGAACCAGCGCCTCGGTCCGAGGCACGCCGACCTGGAACTGGACCGTCAGCACCGCCACACCGGGCCGCGCCACCGAGTAGGTGTGCTCAATGCCCTGAATCTGTGACAGCACCTGTTCGGCCGGTTGTGCCACCATTTTGGCGACGTCCGCGCTGGACGCACCTGGGAACGGAATGATGACGTTGGCCATCGTCACGTTGATTTGTGGTTCCTCCTCGCGCGGCGTGACCAGCACCGCAAACAGGCCCAGCAACAAGGCCACCAGCGCCAGCAGCGGCGTGATGGCGTTGGCTTGGAATGCGCGTGCCACTGCGCCCGAAAATCCGAGCTTTTCTGGCGAGTGTGTGTCTGGTTTCGGGGTATGGCTCATGGCGCTGTCCTCATTGCGCGGCCGGGCGTGCGCCGGCCAGGCCGGCACGTACCGGGTCCAATGCCACCCGATCTCCCGCTTTCAGACCCGCCAGCACCTCCACCCCGGCTTCGCCATGGCTGGTGCCTGTGCGCACGGCCCGCAGCGCAAAGCCGGTCTGGCCTTCGCCACGCGGGGTGGTCACGTACACAGCGGTCAGCTCTCCCCGCCGCAACAATGCCGACGCTGGCACCACCATCCTTTGCGAGGCACCGCCCACGAAGCGCACCTGCGTCTGGCGGCCGGGCACCTGCTCGGCGCTATCGGCGGGGCTCAGGTCCAGCCGCCACTCCACCGTTTGCGATACGGCGTCTGCCGCCGGCAAGCTGGTGCGCGCAATTGGAACCGCCCAACGGTTGGTGCCAGGCAGGCGCACTTCGATGCGGCTCGCCGCTTGCGCCAGCCCCTGTTGCGAGGCCGGCACATGGACCACGGCGCGTATCGGTTGTGGCGCGTAGACCGTCAGGACCGGTGTGCCAGGCAGCGCGAGCGAGCCGGCTTCGGCGTGGGTGGCCAGCACCCAGCCGTCGTAGGGTGCGGTCAGTCGGGTGTATCCCTGGGCCACCGACGCCTGGGTCTGTCCCGCCCGTGCGGCAGCCGCGCTTGCTTCAGTGGCACGGTACTGGGCTTGGGCATTGTCCAGTGCGGCTTGGGCCACAAATCCCTGTGCACGCAACTCGCGGGTGCGTTCGTAGACGGCCTTGGCATTGGCCAGCGCCGCGTCGGCTTGCGCCACACCAGCCTGTGCCTGCGTCACGCCGGCTTGTGTGGTGCGGTCGTCAATCACCGCCAGCACTTGGCCCGCTTTGACCCGGTCGCCGGCTTTCACGTTCAAGCTGGCAATGCGTCCGCTGGCCTGTGCCGATAGCACACTTTGCTGCACCGCCTGCAGGCTGCCGTCCAGCGTCAAACCTTCGCCGACCGAACGTTCACCCACCGCAAACACCGCGACCTCTGGCCCTTCTGCTCTGGTGGACCCGGCAGCTGGCGCCGACAGGCTCGTTGTTAGCAGCACCGCACCCAGCAAGGTCAGCATCAGACCGCCGATCACCAGGCGGCGTTTGTCAAGTTGGCGCGCCGTTGTATCGGCAGCGTGAAAGAGGGTGATCAGAGGGGCAGGCATCGTGGTTTCTCCAAGATGCCCGAATTATAGATAAATACCCCATGGGGTACAAGTGTGCTGAGATTGACCGGAGTTCAGTCCGTCACATCGAAAGGCACGCGGGGAGCCACCGCGCACAGCAGTTCATAGCTGATGGTGCCTGCGGCCCGCGCCACCTCGTCCACCGGCAGCTCGGTGCCATGTGCAGACCGGCCCCAAAGCACCACCTCGCTGCCCATGCCCGCTGGCACCCCGGCGGCCTCCACGGGGCCCAGGTCCACAGTGATCATGTCCATGCTGACGCGGCCAATGAGCCGGGTGCGAACGCCTGCCACGAGAACCGGGGTACCGGTGGGGGCGTGGCGTGGGTAACCATCGGCGTAGCCGCAGGCCACCACGCCCAGTCGCATGGGCGCCTCGGCGACAAAGGTGGAGCCGTAGCCCACCGTGTCGCCGGCCTCCAGCTGTTGCAGGCCAATGATCCGGCTCGACAGTGTCATCGTCGGTTGCAGTTCCCAGTCGACCGCGGTGCGGGCGGGGTGGTCTGGCGCACTGCCGTACAGCGCGATGCCTTCGCGCACCCAGTCGGCCGCCAGGGTGCCAGTGCCTCCACCCTGCAGAGGGGTTTGTGCGTACCGCAGCAGCGCGGCGCTGTTGCAGAGGGTGCGTTCGCCGGGCAGATCGGCTGTTTCTTTCTCGAAGGTCGCGACCTGATGCGCCACGCCTCGCGGCCCATCGGCATCGCTGAAGTGGGTCATCAGTGAAATCTCGTCCACCTGTGGCAAGGCGTTCAACCGGGTCCAGGCGGCACGGAAGGCGTCAGGCCGAAATCCCAGCCGGTTCATCCCGCTGTTGAGCTTGAGGAACACCCGGTGGGGCTGGTGGGTTTTGTGGGCCGCCAGCCAGTCGATCTGTTCCTCGCAATGCACCGTGTGCCACAGACCCAGGCGTGAGCACAGCTCCAGATCGCGCGGCTCGAACACACCTTCCAGCAACAGAATCGGTCCGCGCCAGTCCAGCGCACGCAGGCGCTCGGCTTCTGCCAAGTCCAGCAGTGCAAAACCATCGGTGCCGCGCAAGGCATCGCAGACCCGTTCGATACCGTGTCCGTACGCATTGGCTTTCACCACCGCCCAAACCCGCGTGTCGGGCGCTGCCTGACGCGCGCGAGACAGGTTGTGTTTCAGGGCGCGGGTGTGGATGGTGGCAAGAATTGGACGGGGCATGACGTATATGGCAAAAGTGAGATCGCAGCCATGCTATAACCCGCGCTGATCAGGAGACCCGCATTTGGCCGCTTTGGCCACACTGTTGCACAAAAGCGCCTCTCTAACGCTGTTACGCATTTCAAATCATGGCCATGAAGCGCGGTTTCTACACCATCATGACGGCGCAGTTCTTCAGCTCGCTGGCGGACAACGCATTGTTCGTCGTGGCGGTTGAATTGTTGCGTGGGCGTTCTGCCCCCGAATGGCAGGCCGCTGCGCTGGTGCCCATGTTTGCGCTTTTTTATGTGCTGCTGGCGCCGTTTGTGGGCGCGTTTGCCGATTCCCGCCCGAAAGGGCAGGTCATGTTCGTCAGCAACGCCATCAAGGTGGTGGGGTGTCTGTTGATGCTCACCAGCGTGCACCCCTTGCTGGCTTACGCCATCGTGGGTTTGGGCGCGGCCGCGTATTCACCGGCAAAGTACGGCATCCTCACCGAGTTGCTGCCGCCCTCCCAGCTGGTCAAGGCCAACGGCTGGATTGAAGGGCTGACCATCGCCTCCATCATCCTGGGCGTGGTGTTGGGCGGCCAGCTGGTGGGTCCGCTGGTGTCGGGCCACCTGATGGCCTGGGAAATCCAGATTCCTGGCCTGGGCCGGGTTCTGGATTCGCCGGCCGAAATCGCCATCGCTTTGCTGGTCCCGGTGTATGGCTTGGCGGCCTGGTTCAACACCCGCATTCCGCGCACGGGCGCGCCGGTGCGTCACATGCCAGCCAATCCGCTGGCGCTGTTGCCCGATTTCTGGATTTGCAACAGCAGGCTCTGGCGCGACCGGCTGGGTCAGATTTCGCTCTCCACCACCACCCTGTTCTGGGGCGTCAGTGGTAACTTGCGCTACATCGTTCTGGCCTGGGCTGCGGCTGCCCTGGGCTACACCACCACCCAGGCATCCACACTCGTGGGTGTGGTGGCCATCGGCACTGCGGTGGGTGCGGTGGTCGCTTCGCTGCGCATGCGTCTGGAACATGCCCCGCGGATCATGCCGCTGGGCATCGCCATGGGGCTGCTGGTCGTGCTGATGAACTTCATTGACAACCTCTGGCTCGCCATTCCTTTCCTGATCGTGCTGGGCGGTCTGGGCGGTTTTCTGGTGGTGCCGATGAACGCCTTGCTGCAGCACAGGGGTCACAACCTGATGGGTGCCGGGCGTTCCATCGCGGTCCAGAATTTCAACGAGCAGGCTTGCATCCTGGTGCTGGGTTTCATGTACAGCTTTTCCACCGGGGTCGGTTTGTCCGCTTTTGGCGCCATCACCTGTTTCGGTTTGCTGGTGGCTGGGGTGATGTGGCTGATCCAGCGCTGGCATCGCTACAACCAAATTCATCACCCCCACGAACTGGAGCGGCTGCTCGAGATTGCCCGTCGCGACGATCTGCACGGCTGAGGCCAGCCAGCGGTTGCAGTGGCGATGCGGGTGTCAGCTGCCAGGGCTGGCGCTCAGCGCGTCATCCAGAACTTCCACCCAGTGCCGCACCGGCGTGTCGGTGCCGCTTTGCAGGTGGGTGATGCAGCCAATGTTGGCTGACACGATGGCCTCGGGCGTCAACTCGCCCAGATGACCCAGCTTGCGGTCGCGCAGCTGCTTAGAGAGACCTGGGTTCAACACCGAATAGGTGCCTGCCGAGCCACAGCAGAGGTGCGCCTCACACCGTGCCAGGTTCACTTCAAAGCCCAGTTCGCTCAAGTGTTGTTCCACGCCGCCACGCAATTTCTGGCCATGCTGCAGGGTGCACGGCGGGTGAAAGGCAAGGCGTTTTGGAATACCATCCGGCACCGCGGCCAGCCGCTGTTTCAGAGCAGGAGACAACTCTGGCAACAGCTCGCTCAAATCTCGCGTCAGGGCGCTCACCCTAGCGGCTTTCTCGGCATATTCGGGGTCGTGCTGCAGCAGATGGCCGTATTCCTTCACCGTCACCCCGCAGCCGGAGGCATTCATCACGATCGCTTCCACGCTGCTCTTCATGGACGGATCGATGTACGGCCACCATGCATCGATGTTGGCCCGCATCTGGTCCAGACCACCCACTTGGTCGTTCAAATGGAACTTGACCGCCCCACAGCAGCCCGCCTTGGGCGCCAGCACCGTCTGTATGCCCGCCGCGTCCAGCACCCGTGCCGTGGCGCTGTTGATGTTGGGCATCATGGCGGGCTGCACGCAGCCTTCCAGCATCAGCACTTTGCGCGTGTGGGTGCGTTGCGGCCATGTCCCACTGGACTGGCGCGGCGGCACTTTGGCCTGCAGCGTTTCGGGCAGCAGGTCGCGCACCGCCTGGCCGACCGCCATGGCCGGCGCGAACAGGGGCGACGGCAGGCCTTCTTTCAATGCCCAGCGCACCGCGCGCTCACCCAGCGGTCGGGGCACCTTGGCGTCCACCACCTTGCGCCCGATGTCCACCAGGTGCCCGTAGTCCACCCCGCTCGGGCAGGTGGACTCGCAGTTGCGACAGGTCAGGCAGCGGTCCAGGTGTTGTTGCGTTTTGCGCGTCGGCGTGGCGCCTTCAAGCACCTGTTTGATGAGGTAGATGCGCCCACGCGGGCCGTCCAGTTCATCGCCCAGCAGTTGGTAAGTGGGGCAGGTGGCGGTGCAAAAACCGCAGTGCACGCATTTTCGCAAGATGGCCTGCGCTGTCTGGCCGTCGGGGGTGTTCTGGTATTCGGGGGCGAGCTGGGTTTGCATGGCGATGAGCGATCAGAAGCCAGGGGCCCAACGGCCGGGGTTGAAGATGCCGGCCGGGTCGAAGGCCTGCTTGAGTCGCTGCTGGATGGCGCTCAAGGCCGGCGCCGTCGGTGCGAGGCGCCCAGGGGCTTCGGGGTGGGCGGCTGGAGCGCGGAACAGGGTCGCATGTCCGCCGGCTTGGCGCGCGGCATGTCTCAGGGCATCGCCCGCATCCAAGGGTGCCCACAGCCAGCGCAGGCCGCCGTGCCATTCCACCAACACGGGGCCAGGCAGGTCCAGCACCGGGGTGGTGGGCGCCACCGACAGCCGCCAGAGGCCGTGTTCAGCCGAAGGGGCTTCGGCAAAAAACGGCAGGGTCTGCTCCTGGCATGCCAGCCAGTCTGCAGCGCTGGTGGTGTTGTCCAAAACGGTACCAGAGGCGTCGGCCAACATGCGCCGCTGGGCTGCTTCCACGGCAGCCACTGCGCCCCGCAAACGCACGAACAACAGTTCTCGGGCTGAGCCGCTGGTGTCGTCCAGTACCCAGCAGCTGGCGTTCAGGGGCAGCGGTTGGGCACGCCAACGGGCCAGTTGCGACAGGGCGAGCGCCTGCGACATTTCAAAACACAGGGTGGCTTCGGCAGGGGGCAGGGGCAACACTTTCAGCGACACCTCGGTCAGCACGCCCAGACTGCCCAAGCTGCCTGCGAGCAGGCGGCTCACGTCGTAGCCGGCCACATTCTTCATCACCTGCCCGCCGAACGTCAGATGTTCGCCACGCCCGTTGAGCATTTGCACTCCCAGTATGTAGTCGCGCACCGCGCCGGTGCTGGCCCGCGCTGGGCCGCTCAGGCCCGCTGCCACCATCCCGCCAACCGTGGCATCGACGCCCCAGTGCGGGGGCTCGAATGGCAGGTATTGACCTTGTTCACGCAGCGCAGCCTCCACTTCGGCCAAGGGGGTTCCCGCTTTGGCAGTGAGGACCAGCTCGGTCGGTTCGTAGGCCACGATGCCTTGGTGTTCACGTGTCACCAGCGGCATGAGCGTGGCCGGCAGCGGCTCACCGTAAAAGCCTTTTGTGTTGCCGCCCACGATGCGCAGGCCCTGTCCGTTGGCGCTGGCGTTGCGTATCTGGTCGGCCCAGCAGGCCACCACGCCGGTGGGCATTGGCGAGCTGGCTGAGGGTGGTAGGGCGGTATCAGGCATGGCTGCCATGTTAGCGGCGGGCCACCCGGGATGGTGTGAAATTTTTGAACGGGTCTCTTCAGTCCCAGTACAGATGTGTAGGCTGGCCCGGAGTGTCCACTGGCATCGAGAACACGGCCCCGCTGTCGGGGTGGTGTTGCAGTTCTGCGTCGCTGCGGTGCAAGCGCGAAGTGGTCACAAACAAGGTCTGGCCGCCGGCACCGCCAAAACACACAGACGTTGGGCATTCGGCCGGCACCGGGTAGCGCGCCAGAATGTCGCCTCGCTCGCTCAGGCACAAAACCTGGGCACCCTCCTGCATCGCGACCCAGTAGCGCCCGGCGTGATCGATGGCTGCGCCACCTGGCCGCCCTTCGTAGCCCTGGCGGTGCTGGAACGACCAGCCCTCCGGTTTGCGCGGGAACCGCGCCCAAGGCATGGGCATGCCCAGAACGGGTGGCCAGTGCTCTGGCTGGCTCATGGCATGGCTGACGATGTCGTGGCGGCTCGCGTCGCCCCAATACAGTACCCGCCCGTCGAGGGACCAGGCCAGCCCCGATGAAAACAGGACCCCGCGTTCCATCAGCCGCAGTTCAGGCTGGGCCTGCGTGCGGGTCTGCAGGCAATAGAGCGCACCCTCCGCGCGGTCCATCGCGTCCACACAGGTGCCGATCCAGAACCGTCCCCATGGATCGCATCGGCCTTCGCTGAAGTGCTGGCGGCTGCCGTCGTAAGGTGCTGGACGAACCAGCCGAGGCAGCTCGCTCCAGCTGCCCAGATGGTAGATGCCATCGCGCATCGCCAGCAGCAATCCGCCTTTCTGGCAGGGCACCACGCTGCAGGGTTGCTCCGGCAGATCCAGGTGATCTGCCGCACCACTCAGCGGGTGCAGGCGCCACAGCCGCCGTACACCCGCATCGAGCCAATACAGCCGTTCTTCGTGTGGGTGCCAGAACGGCGATGTGCCGTGGGCGCACAAGGTATCGTTGACCTTGGTCCAAAGGGATGATGGGGTAGCGCTCATCGTGGTTTCCTCCTGTCTTTGAATTTCTGTGGTTTGGCTACACTGTCAGACATGCTCTGGGTCAAGTCGTTTCACATTGTCTTCGTGGCCAGCTGGTTTGCCGGTCTGTTCTACCTGCCGCGCATATTCGTCAACCTGGCCATGGTGGCGCCGGGCAGCTCTGCCGAGCGTGAACGCTTGCTGCTGATGGCCCGCAAACTCATGCGCTTCATGACCTTGCTGGCCGTGCCGGCCCTGGTGCTCGGTCTGTGGCTGTGGCTCGGCTACGGCATCGGCCGCGGGCCGGGCAACGGCTGGATGCACGCCAAACTGCTCATCGTTGTGCTGCTGCTCGGATACCACCACGCCTGTGGACGCATCTTGCGCCGTTTCGAGCGTGACGAGAACCAACGTACCCATGTGTGGTACCGCTGGTTCAACGAAATTCCAGTGCTGATGATGATCGTGGCCGTGGTGCTCGTGGTTGTCAAGCCGTTCTGACGACAGCGTGGCGGCCGCAAAACCCTCTGTTCTTGCTGCACCGTCTGCCAGGCGGGCTGCTGGTGGCTGGTCGCTGGCTTGGCCGCTTGCACTCGGGTATGCGGCCATGGTGGTTTACGCCAGCCTCTACCCATTCCAGGGCTGGCGCGCTCAGGGCATCGCGCCGTGGGCGTTTTTGCTGGCGCCCTGGCCCACCTACTGGACGGGTTTTGATGTGTTCGCCAACCTGGTGGGCTATGCCCCCCTGGGCTTGCTTCTGACACTGGCTGTGGTCCGTTCTGGGGGTTCAGCTCGGATTGCGTGGCTCGTCGGCGTTTTGGGGCCGGCGATGTTATCCCTATTGCTGGAGTCGGTGCAGGGATATCTGCTCGAGCGCGTTCCCTCGCAGGTGGATGGGTTGTTGAATGCGGCCGGCGCCATTTTGGGGACGGTTTTGGCTTGGCTGCTGTTGCGGTGGCGGGTGTTGGGTCCCTGGAGTCAATTTCGGCAGCGTTGGCTCGTCGCCGACACGCAAGGGGCCTTGGCGGTGTTGCTGGTGTGGCCTCTGGCAGCCCTGTACCCCACTTCGGTGCCGTTCGGGCTGGGGCAGGTGTGGCAGCGGCTGGAACAGTCCCTGGTGGAGTTGACCGAGGGCTCCGTTTTGCAGGCCTGGCTGCCGCAGGCGTCTGCATCTTTGCCCTTGAGCCCCCTGACCGAGTCGCTGGTGGTGGCCCTCTGTGTCTGGGCGCCGGTGTTGCTCGGCTACGCCATCTTTCGCCAGCCGGCACAGCGCTTTGTGTTTGCGCTGGTGTTTGGTGCAGCAGTGATGCTGACGGGTGTGTTGTCGGCCAGCCTGACCTTTGGGCCCATTCACGCCTGGGCTTGGTTGTCGCCCCCTGCGTCTTTGGGCCTCACGGTGGCAGCAGCCATGTCCCTGTTGGGCTTGGCGCTGGGGCGTCGGGCTGCCGCACTGCTGTCATTGCTTGCTTGGAGTTTTGCGCTCGGTTTGCTCAACCGTGCCCCTGAAACCGCTTATTTCGCGCAATCACTGGAAATCTGGGAGCAGGGAAGGTTCATCCGGTTCCACGGTTTGTCCCAATGGTTGGGCTGGCTGTGGCCCTACGCTGCATTGGTGGTGGGTGTGCGTTTGGCATTGGCCTCCAGGCCGGCCCACTACAATCCCCGGCCATGAGCGAAGCCCGTCCCGAGTCGTCTTACTACCAGCGACACATATTCTTCTGTCTGAACCAGCGGTCCAACGGCGAGGCCTGTTGTGCTGACCACGGTGCTCAGGCCGCCTTTGACCATTGCAAGCAGCAGGTCAAGGCGCTGGGCCTGGCCGGCCCCGGGCAAGTCCGGGTCAACAAGGCCGGCTGCCTGGACCGTTGCGCTGGGGGCCCGATCGCGGTGGTGTACCCAGAGGCGGTCTGGTACAGCTTTGTCGACAAGGCCGACATCGACGAAATCGTCACCTCCCATTTGCGGGATGGCGTGGTGGTGGAACGTTTGCGCACCCCGGCCGACGTTGGCCGTTGAGTGGTGCTGTGAACGCACAGACCGAATTCCTGATCACCGACGGCCCTGCCGGGCCGTTGGAACTGGCCATTGACCAGCCGGCACAAGCTCGCCCGGGTGGCGGTGTGGCGGTGATCTCCCATCCCCACCCTCTGTTCGGCGGCACCTTGCAGAACAAGGTGGTGCAAACCCTGGCCCGCGCCTATGTGCAGGCCGGCTGGGTGGCGTTGCGCTACAACTTTAGAGGGGTGGGGCGCAGTGCTGGTGAGCACGACCACGGTGTGGGTGAAGCGGACGACCTGTTGCACCTCGTGGCTCAGCGCGTGCCCCAAGATGTGCCGCTGGCGCTGGCGGGCTTCTCGTTCGGAGCGTATGTCACTTGTCGCGCGGCGGTGGTCTTGCATCCTCAACGGGAGCTGCATTCGCTGGTCTTGGTGGGTACGGCGGCCAGCCGGTTCCAGGTGCCTGCCTTGCCCGAGGAACTTCACGATCGCACGCTGGTCGTTCATGGTGAGCAAGACGACACCGTACCACTCCCGGCTGTGCTGGATTGGGCCCGACCCCAGGGTCTGCCGGTGACGGTGGTGCCTGGCGTCGAGCACTTTTTCCACGGGCGCCTGCCGTTGCTCAAATCGTTGGCCTTGCGCCATTTGCGCCAAGCCTGAACGGGCAGGCGCTGTCTTTCTTTTCGAATCGGATCGTTGTGTTGGCTTTGAAATCTGCTTTGCGCCGCTGTGCGGCGGGGTGTGTGTCGGTATGGGCTTTGGTGCTGGCTCCAGTGGTCATGGCGGCGCCTCAACCGCCCGAAGTGGCGGCGCGCGCCTACTTGTTGTACGACGTCACGGCCAATCAGGTGCTGGCCGCCAAAGACGCCGATGCACCGGTCGAGCCAGCGTCGTTGACCAAGTTGATGACCGCCTACCTGGTGTTCGACGCACTGCGGGCCAAAAAAATCTCGCTCGACCAGAAGTTTTCGGTCAGCGAGCGGGCCTGGAAAATGCCCGGCTCACGCATGTTCATCGACCCCAAGATGCAGGTCCCGGTCGAGGATTTGCTCAAGGGCATGATCGTCCAGTCCGGTAACGATGCGACCGTGGCGCTGGCCGAGGGCGTCGCTGGTTCCGTCGAGCGCTTTGTGGCTTTGATGAACCAGCAGGCTCGGGCACTGGGCATGGTGGGCACGACGTACCACAACCCCGAGGGCCTGACCGCGCCTGGGCACCTGACCACAGCACGCGATCTGTCCATTCTGGCCACCCGGCTGATGAAGGACTTTCCGGATTTCGTGCCTTACTACGCCATCCAGCGCTACCGCTACCCGGGCACGCCGGCCGCCAACGACAGCAACCGCAATCTGCTGCTGTTTCGCGACCCCACCGTCGATGGTCTGAAAACCGGTCACACCAGTGCGGCGGGCTACTGTCTGGTTGCCACCGCGCGGCGCCAGTTTCCGGCCTTGGGCGAAGGATTGGCTGGTCAGCGCCGGCTGGTCAGTGTCGTGCTGGGCGCGGCCAACGAAAACGCCCGCGCCGCTGAGAGCCAGAAACTGCTGAACTGGGGTTTCTCCGCCTACGAAGCGGTTCGCCTGTTTGCGCCAGGCCAGTCGGTGGCCACGCCGGAGGTCTGGAAAGGCAAAGCTTCCCAGGTCAAGCTGGGTCGTCCAGAAGGGGTGGTTGTCAGCGTGCCCGCCGGTCAGGCAGCCAACCTGCGCACCGAGGTGTTGCGCACCGATCCGCTGATCGCACCACTGAACCAGGGTCAGCCCCTGGGTACGTTGCGCGTCACCACGGTGGCGGGCGAGGTCGTGGCGGAAGTTCCACTGTTTGTGCTGGAGGCGGTCGAAGAGGCCGGCCTGCTCGGCCGCATCTGGGGTGCCATTCGCCTCTGGATCAAGTGATCCTTGCGCGCTCCATGCCCTCGTGATACATTAGAGGGCTTTTCGGAAATTTCCGAAGGGTTTTCCGTTTTTGTTTTCAAACGTTTAGGGACGTTTCAATGCCAACCATCAACCAACTCGTGCGCCAGGGTCGGACGGTCGAAAAGATCAAGTCCAAAAGCCCGGCCATGGAAAACTGCCCCCAGCGTCGTGGCGTGTGCACCCGCGTGTACACCACGACGCCCAAGAAGCCGAACTCCGCTCTGCGTAAGGTCGCCAAGGTGCGCCTGACCAACGGTTTCGAAGTGATTTCCTACATCGGCGGTGAAGGCCACAACCTGCAAGAACACAGCGTGGTGCTGGTTCGCGGCGGTCGTGTCAAGGACTTGCCTGGTGTGCGTTACCACATCGTGCGCGGCTCGCTGGACCTGCAAGGCGT
>JACCDS010086389.1_pt1 | contig 14536 bp, 10 predicted proteins | sample 7446441 | NCBI WGS metagenome assembly JACCDS01 (sample SAMN15323445, study PRJNA562643) | freshwater metagenome | isolation source: river surface water | place: USA:Blue River Watershed | collected 2017-08-17 | reverse complement strand
TTTTTAAAATACTGATTATTTTATTTGTCATTGTTCTTGGCTTTTTTTATGTAGATAGTTCTAACTGGATGCCTTTTATGCCTAATGGTTTTAAAGGTGTATTAGCGGGTGTGTCTGCAGTGTTCTACGCATATATCGGTTTTGATGCGATTTCCACTACCGCAGAAGAATGTAAAGATCCTCAGAGAGATTTGCCCAAGGGAATGATCTACTCTTTGATTATTTGTACAGTATTGTATATTTTAATAGCATTAGTGTTAACCGGAATGGTCTCTTATACACAATTAAAAGTAGATGATCCTTTAGCCTATGTTTTTGAAAAAATTGGTCTTCATAAAATAGGGTATATTATTTCTATAAGTGCTGTGGTAGCTACAACGAGTGTAATGCTTGTATTTCAATTAGGTCAACCAAGAATTTGGATGAGTATGAGTAGAGATGGTTTAATGCCTAATAAATTTGCCACTGTTCACAAGAAATTTGGTACACCAAGTTTTGCCACTATTATTACCGGCATTTTTGTTGGAGTTCCAAGTTTATTCATGTCTATTAGCAGAATGACCGACCTAACCAGTATTGGCACTTTGTTTGCCTTTGTTTTGGTTTGTTTTGGAGTTTTAGTATTGCCTAGGATTTCCCCTGATATCAAAGCAAAAGCATTTAGATTGCCTTATATCAATGGGCAATTCATTATTCCTGCTTTAGCAGCTATCTTTATTTATTTAAGTAAAGAAAGAATTGCTGCAGCATTTGCTCAAGCCGGAAACGAAGGGTATCAAGAAATTTTGTTCTTAGTATTTATCTTCATTTTAATGATAGTATCCATTTTTTCTTTCATTAAAAAGTATTCCATCATTCCAATTATTGGCGCCATGTGTTGCTTGTATTTAATGATTGAGATTCCACCAGTTAGTTGGTTATGGTTTTTTATATGGATGGCTATTGGTTTAGTGTTTTATGCTAGTTATGGCAGAAAGCATTCCAAGCTTAATTTATAAAATTGAAAATCCGAGTCCCTTTAAGGAGACTCGTCTTTAGAATATGAAGTATCAAGTAGGTGATGAGATATTAGTGATTCATAGTAATGAGGAAGGAAGGATCATTGAAATCATGAACGATAAGATGGTGATGATAGAAGTTCGTGGAGTGAAGTTTCCTGCTTATATGGATCAAATAGATTTTCCTTATTTCAAGCGTTTTACAGAAAAGAAATTATTTCCAACAAAAGCGGCGACTAATAAAATTTATGTAGATCAAATACCCAAAGAGAAGATTCAAAAAAATGATTCCAAAGAAGATGAAGGTATTTGGTTGTATTTGGTTCCTAAGTTTAGCTTGGACGATTTTAATGATGAAGTTGTAGACAGTTTAAAAGTATTTTTATCTAACAGAACCAGGGTAGGTTATCAATTTGATTATGCTCAAAACACCAATGCCAATGAAGGTTTCTCCATTGCATCTACCTTAGCACCGCATACCGATTTTTATATTCATGATATTGATTTTGAGATGGTCAATGATGGATTAGGTTTCTTTATTGATTTTTCATTAATGGAGCCACATAAAAAGAAAGCAGATCATTTTGAAACTCAGGTAAAGATCAAACCCAAGCAATTCTTTCAAAAAATTGAAAAATTAAAAGAAGAAGGTACACCGAATATTGCTTATCATTTATTTGATCAATATCCAGATAAGGAAGAAGACAATTATGTGCCTTTGGATATTTTAAGAAATGCAGGTTTTAAAGTGTATGATGCTTCTAAAATTAAAGAACATATTCCTGCTGCAAGATCTGTGGTGGATTTGCATATCGAAAAATTAGTGGACAAGTTTAGTCATTTGACCAATGCTGAAATACTGCAAATTCAATTAAGTGAATTTGAAAAATGGTTAGAGTTGGCTCAATTAAACCATTTGCCTAGCTTGATTTTTATTCATGGTGTAGGTAAAGGGAAGCTCAAACAAGAAATACACGACTTATTAAAAGTAAAGAAAGGCATAAAAAGCTTTGTAAATCAATACAATGAGTTTTATGGTTATGGCGCCACAGAAGTCTTCTTTTCATAGGGAGTCTCATTTATGGACTCCCTTAGAGTCCCTTTGGAGACTCTAAGGGGAATGTCTTACCTTTGCACTACTACAAACCCGAGCTATCGTGGCAAGCAATTGCCAAGGAAAGTCCGGACAGCGCAGAGTAACCCACCGGTGAATAGCCGGCGTCTCAAGCAATTGGGACAGAGAAAGTGCCACAGAAAATAACTACCTCGCAAGAGGAAAAGGTGAAAATGTGAGGTAAAAGCTCACAGATCTAGTAAGTAATTATTAGTTCGGGTAAACCTTGGGTGCTGTAATGCCACGTATAGGAACGCTTAAGAGCGACTCGTTCAAGTTCCAGGGTAGGCAGCATGACTTCAGCAGTAATGTTGAAGCTAGATAAATGATAGTTTAGAAACAGAATCCGGCTTATGAGGCTTGTAGTATTTTTTAACCAGTATTTTGAGAGAGATACAAAACAAAGATCATGACGATAGAACAATTGAAGCGCATGAGGGACCAAGTGAGTGTCCTGAGGAGGTTTCTTTGACGTTGATAATAGATTGCAAAAAATAGACAAGGATAAGCAAATGTCTATGTCTCCAGGTTTCTGGGATGATAATACTCGAGCTACGGGTATTATGAAAGAAATTAAAGTAAACGAATATTGGGTTCATTTATACAATGAAGTGGCTAATAGTGTAGAAGACTTTGCTGTATTATTTGATTTTTGGAAATCAGGTGATGCAACAGAACAAGAAACACAGGAAGCTTTTAATAAAGCAGTTGCCTCTATCGAAGAAGCAGAATTCAAAAGCACATTAAATAAACCAGAAGACGAGTTACCTGCTGTTTTGCAAATTAATCCGGGGGCTGGTGGTACAGAAAGTCAGGATTGGGCAGAAATGCTTTTAAGAATGTATACCATGTACGGAGAGAAGCAAGGCTGGACGGTTACTTCTTTGGATTATCAAGAAGGAGATGGTGCTGGTATTAAATCTGCTACAATACAATTTGATGGACCATTTGCATTTGGCTTTTTAAAAGCGGAATCAGGTGTACATAGATTGGTGAGAATTTCTCCTTTTGATAGTAATGCAAGAAGACATACTAGTTTTGCATCCGTTTATGTATACCCTTTAATTGATGATAGTATTGAGATTACCGTAAATCCTGCTGATATTGAGTGGGAGTTTTATAGAAGTGGTGGCAAGGGCGGACAGAATGTAAACAAAGTTGAAACAGCCGTTAGATTAAAGCATTTGCCTTCTGGAATTATTGTAGAATGTCAACAATCCAGAACACAGGGAGAGAATAGAGAATTAGCCATGAAGATGCTAAAGAGTAGATTGTATGAAGAAGAGATGCGAAAGAAGCAGGAGGCCTTGAATGCTAATAATGCAACCAAAAAGAAAATTGAATGGGGTAGTCAAATAAGATCTTATGTATTTCATCCTTATAAGATGATTAAAGATCATAGAACCGATTTTGAAGTAGGGAATGTTGGACCAGTGATGGATGGAGAGATTGATGGTTTTATTAAGGCTTACTTAATGATGGAGAAAGGATCTCAAACTTAGATTTAGGTCTGATGGATTCCTGCCATTTAAATCCTCTTATAATTAATTCATCCGGTAAGGTTTTATTGAGTGGATTCAATTTTCCTTGTAATTGATTTACAAATTTTACTTTAGCGGGTTCGCTATTTTCAAATTCTATCTCTATCATTTGAGCGGAAGAACGATTCACGCCTATAAATTTCTTTTCATCGTCTAACACGAAATACATATTCTCGGCTCCGCCTTTGGTTTGCATTTTACTAATAGACCCATCTTCAAACCAAACTTTTAATCGATTACCTTTAATCTGATTATAATATTGGGTTGTATCAACTTTATTTATCGCAAAAGCATTATTTATTACACTTAATTGCTCAGGTTTTTTATTGTTGACAAACATGTAAATGGTGTCACCAGTAATTTGATTGTTATTGGACCATACAATGGGCTGAGTGATTAATCTAATGGTTGAGTCGGCTAGTCCATAAAACAAACTATCACATTTGGCCTGCAAAGAATCTGAGTATATTCTCACATTATGGAATGCTTCAAAATATTTATCTAAGCTACTATCTGTATTTTTTACATGTATATCTCTTGCTTGTGGAATAGGTCTTTTTAAATCAGAAATTTTTGCAGAGAATAAAGTATCTGCACTTACAAATAGGGTATCCTTTTTTTGTTTTATTAATAAGGTAGGCAACTCAGTAGCTAATAAGATTCCCTTAGTTCTATTGGTTTTAATATGATTGGCAATCATGTCAAAAGACAAAGAATCTTTGGATTTGTATAAAGCATTGCCTCTAAATTCTCCTAGTCCCAAAGAATCATCAATAGCCATTTCATCTGCTGTAAAAATATAAGTACTATCATCAATAATGGATCGTTCGTATAAGAATCCTTTTTTGGTTCCTAAATTATAATTTCCATTGGATGTCTTAATGATTCTTGATCCATTAATAATTTTAGTAGGACTAATAAAATTAGTCAGCTGAGAATAAGTGTTATACTCGAGTGTGTCGGTCAATATAGTACTCTCTGGATCTATCAATTCAACCTTCTTTCTAAAAATTACATCGCGAGTAATCCCATAATAAAAGCCCTCTACACTTTTTAAAATAGTTTTGTTTCTAACTAGTTTTCCTCCCTTGGTATATTGCCCCAATTTTATAGATACATCATAATCTAAAGAGTCTGTAGTTAAAACACCTCTTCCATCGGTGAGTTTTACTTTTTTTCTGAGATAGGCTTTTTTGGTATTGCCCAAGTACTTTAAGTATTCAGCGTAAGTATGCACACTGTCTGCATCATTGATATGTATATGACCAAAACCTTCTACAATATTATTGGAGGTATTTAAAACAATACTATCTCCATACATCAAGGTTTTACCTTGTCTTATCTGAACATTTCCCACCAAGATAACAAAGTTGGTAGAGTCTACTTTCTTAACATTATAAGTTGCTGCAGATAAGAATTCAATTAATTTGGAATTACTATCAACTGCCACTGGAGTTGAAGTGTTTTGAGCTTGACCATGAAAAATGGAAACACAAACTAAAATGAGGGCCAAATACAATTTATTCATTGGTAACAGTATCCGCAATTGGCTTGCTTAATGGTGTGGTTTTGTCTTTCTTTCCAAAAACAGAGATATTGATATATCTTTTTGGATGCACTTTGATATCGTCAACTAAAGTATTGACACTATTAATGGTGTTTTTCAATTCTGTATATACTGCGGGATCATTCATGATCTTGGCAGCAGTACCATTTCCAGTGTTTAATTTTTGCAAAGTCAAATTAATTCCTACAAGTGCTGTTTGAATATCTTTGATGGTCTTATTTAAATTAGCGTCTTTAATTGATTGTGAAGTACTGTCTAAGTTATTGATGATATTGTTAATTTTTTTATTATTCTCCGCTAAGTTCTTGGTAAAGCCATTGATATTTTCTGCAGTTTGTGCAATGGATCCGCCTTGCTTATCTACCATTTGTTCGATAGAAGCCATTGACTTATTTAAGTTGTCTGAAGTCTTTGTTAAATTAGCGATGAGTTCTTTAAAATTAGCTTTATTCTCATCATCCATTACTGTATTTACATTCACTAAAACCTTTCTTAATTCATCAATGGTTTTTTTGAATTGTTCACCCAATGGAGAAAGGGTATTCATAAAGTCTCCTAATAAACTGGTTGCAGGAGCGGTTTTAACGGTATCGCCATTTTTTAAATAGTTAGTTGCATTTCCCAGAGAAATATAAATACTATTGGTACCCAAAGGATTCTCTTGAATGGTAGCGATAGAATTGGTTGGAATCTGATAATTATTATTCAATTTAATTGCCACGCTGATATCAGATAAGTTGGCATTTAAATTTTCAATCTCAAAAACTGTTCCTACTTGGTAGCCATTTACATACACTGGATTAGAAACAATTAAACCTTTGGTATCATGATATTTTGCGTAAATAAAGTTTCCGGATTTAAAAATGGTTTTACCTCTTAGAAAATTAAATCCAAGCACAATTAAAGTAACAGCAATCACTGTTAAAGCTCCGACCTTTGTTTCATTTGATATACGCATTGTAATAGTATACTTACAATGCAAATTTAACTAATAAACCCTGTATTATCTGCTGTCTTTAGCGCTTTTTTGGATCTCTAATGAGGTCTTATACCTAACTAAAGCCTTGGTAATGGCTTCGCAGATTTGATTTTGGCCTTCTTCGCTATTTAAATAATCTTCTTCTTGAGGATTAGAGATAAAGCCTGTCTCAATTAATACAGCAGGCATTTTAACAGCAGCCAATACCCAAATACCTTTTTGATCCCTTTGTCTTGCCTCACGGCTATTTCTTCCTGATTTCTGAAACTCGTCTTCAATGGTCAATGCCAAACTAGCTGCTCTTTGAAAATATTGTTGGGTTAATAAGCTAGCCATCATGGATCGGGTAGGGTCTTCTTCGTTTAATTTCTTGATTTGAGATTCAGATACAGAGTCTAGTTTTTCTACTAACTCATCTACCATATCTTCTGCAACCCCTTTTCTTTGCTCAGTTTTACCTACTCCGTAAATATATGTTTCTGTTCCAAAAGCAGTACTTGGTAAATAGGTCGTTTTGTAATCGGGAACTTCTCTGGTTACTTTTTTCTTCTTGCCCTTCTTTTTAACGGTATAGGTTTTGGTAGTATATCCAACAATCTCTCTTACTTTCTTTCCTTGGGCAGAATTGGTATGAATACATACAAATAGATCACCCTTCATTTGATTCGCAATTTCTGCTTTCTCTACCACTGAATTGTAAACATCCGTTCTTCTGGTCATCATCACTTCTACATCTGGTAAAGCCTGTTTTATGTATTGTTCTAATTTTAAAGAAATTGCTAGGGAAACAGCTGCTTCGGTAGAGTATTTCCCATAAGAACCAGGATCTGTGCCTCCATGTCCAGGATCAATGACAATCCTATTTAGGCTCTTGGTTTGAGCTTCTGCGCTTATTTGAGTGAATAAAATGCTTAAAAAGGCAATAATTACTATACGAAATGCTAAAATCAGTCTATTTTGCTTCATAATCAGTTGCTTAACGCTGTTTTACTTTATTTTTGCAGCAGTGATACATCTAGGATACAAATCTAACGTAAAAAACACCTTGAATATTGTTAAAAAGCCCATTTTGATGGTATTAACAATCTGTTTGGGTATTGTATCACAATCTGTTGCACAAAAACCACTCCCAACTACGACTAAAGACAGTGTGATCATTAAAAAAGACACCAATTTTAGGATTTCAAAAGATACCATGGATGCACCAGTAAGCTATAATGCTGCTGATTCTGGGGTAATGAATTTAAAAACCAAAGTGTTCTATTTGTATGGTCAAGCTAAAACGGTGTACAAAAGTTCACAATTGGAGGCCGCTAATATTGTTTACGATCAGCAAAGTCAAAATATCAAAGCCTTTGGTTCAAAAGACACTTCAGGCAATCCATTAAGTAATCCCAAATTTACAGAAGCAGATATTGTGAGTTATAATGACTCAATTTACTTCAATATGAAAACCGGGAAGGGTTTAACTAAGAATACCAATTTCCAACAAGGCGAGATATTTATCAATGCCAATGCCATGAAAAAGGTAAATAAAGACGAGGCATTTGCATGGAGAGCTAGATTCACCACTTGTAATTTAGATGAGCCTCATTTTGCCTTTCGTACTAATAAAATGAAAATTGTGACTGATAAAATTGGCGTATCAGGCCCAACTTTTCCAGAGTTTGAAGGGGTTCCTTTTCCCATTGGTATTCCATTTGGTATTTTCCCTTTAACCAAAGGTAGACATTCGGGTATGATGGCTCCAGCATTTTCAAGCAGTGAGGATTTTGGTTTGGGATTTGAGGGCTTGGGTTATTATAAAGTCATTAATGAACATGTGGATGCAACTTTAAGAGGAAATATTTATTCCTATGGAGGATGGAATGTCAATTTAAATAGTAAATATATTCTGAGGTATAAGTATCTGGGCAATTTTAATCTCTCTTTACAAAACACTAGAGCTTTAAATAGAAACACTTCCATTGCAGAAGAATTTACCGGTGGAAGAACATATATGATCAATTGGTCTCATTCGATGGATGCAAAAGCAAGACCTGGAACTACTTTTTCTGCGAATGTAAACTTTGGTAGTACTAAGTATAATAGAAACTTATTAAATAGTCCGTTTCAGAATTTTCAAAACCAAATTAGTTCATCCATTAGCTATAATAAATCTTGGAATAATAAATACAATTTGTCGGTTAACTTAAATCATAGTCAGAATAATAATCTTGGTTTGGTAAACTTACAATTACCCAATGTAAATTTTAACGCATTGACTATTTATCCTTTTCAGTCAAAGGATCAAATTGGAACGGGTAAATGGTATGAAAAAATTGGTATAGGGTATAATGGTAGTTTCCAAAACCAATTATCATTTTATGATTCTGCATTTAATATGCAAAAATTATTGGATACTATTCAGTGGGGTGCAACTCATACTATTCCAATTAATGTCTCATTGCCTTCTTTAGGCCCAATAACCATTACTCCTGGAGTATCTTTTGAAGAAAAATGGTTTGGTCAAGAGATTATTAAATCATGGAATGATCAAACAAAAAGAGTTGATACTATTATCAATAGAGGGTTTTATAGAACGCCTAAAGTAAATTTCGGCATAGGAACTGCCTCAAGAATTTTCGGTACCTATAAATTTAAGAATAGTAATATAAAAGCTATTAGACACGAAATTCGTCCAAGCGTATCTGTCAACTACACTCCTGATTTAGCATCAAGATATCATTATACCACTCAAATTGATACTACTGGTAGAAGGTATCGCTTTTCTAAATTTGATGGGGGAGCACTAGGTAGTGCCTATACAGAAGGCGCTTTTGGTGGTATGGGCTTTGGCATTGACAATTTATTGGAAATGAAAGTCAAAGATAAATCTGATACAAGCGCAGATGCTTTCAAAAAGATTAAATTAATTGAAGGTTTTGGTTTTACATCAAGTTATAATATGTTGGCGGATAGTTTTGCTTTGGGTAATCTTAATTTTTATGCAAGAACTACTTTGTTTGAAAAATTTAATATTAGTTCTACTTTCTCATTAGATCCATATGCTACTGATAAACAAGGGTATCGTGTAAATAAATATGATATAGATTTTAATAAACTAAAATTTGGTCATATCACTAATGGTGGTATTTCTCTTTCAACATCATTTAAAAGCAAAGAGAAAAAAGAGGGAGCTGCAAATTCCAAGGAAAAATCTGTGCCTATAGATCCGTTTATGACACCTGACGAACAACAGCGTCAGTTACAATATGTAAGAGCAAATCCTGCAGAGTTTACTGATTTTGATATACCATGGACATTAACGGTTTCTTATTCTTTTCAGTTTAACAGAATCATGAAACCAGATTACTCGGGCTTTAAAACACAGACTTATTCCACTTTAAATTTCAATGGTGATTTTAGTTTGTCTCCTAAATGGAAAATTGGAGGAACTGGTTATGTGGATGTTGCTAAAGCGAATATCCAACAATTAAGTATGTTTATTACAAGAGAAATGCATTGCTGGCAATTAGCCATTAATGTTACGCCAATTGGTATATATAAGTCCTTTAGTATTACGGTTAATCCCAAGTCTGGTATCTTAAGAGACTTAAGAATTAATAGAAGCAGAACCTTCTCATCATCTACTTATTAGCCGAATAATGGTTAGCCATTATTTCAAACACTTTATTTTTTAAACTATCAATACTATGTCCTTCAGGATAAATGGCTGGTAGGATATCCATTTGAATTTTACCTGGGGTGAAATACATGGCTGGTTTTGCAGGCAGTATCTTTTTGGTATTTAATAATACTACTGGAATAATCGGCTTATTGGTATCAATGGCTAACTTGAAAGCGCCATTATGAAAAGATTTTAATGGCTCGTTGGTTCTATTCCTGGTTCCTTCAGGATATATAAGCATATCCAATCCTGTTTCCAATACCTTTTTCATATCATCCACACTTTGCTTTCTACTTCTTTCATCTCTTCTGTCAACTAAAACAGTACCAAAAGTATAAATCAAACCAAAGATGGGAATCTTAGAAAATGATTTTTTGGCAATTGTTTTATTGGCTCTTGGTAAAAAAGGAAAACTTACTGGGATATCAATTAAACTGTTATGATTACATACAATCACTGCATTGGTGGTGGTATCAAATACTTCTTTACCTGTTACTTTAAATCTGCAACCAGATAAAAATAAATATAATCCCATCCATAATTTGGAGACCTGTCTATGCCATCTTGTTTTTTCAGGTTCTGGAAGTAGATAACATATAAGATAGAACCAAATAAAAATAAACATGGTACTTGCAAATACCAATAAAGTCCATACCGCTAAAACTCTTGCAAGAATATCCCTTAATAATTTCATGTATGCAAATATAGGATAAAGCTTTAAAGTGCCCAGTTGATGGGTGTTTTGTTATGGGATACTAAATAGTCATTGGTGGCGCTAAAATGTTTGCATCCAAAGAACCCATTATAGGCACTCAAAGGAGAGGGGTGGGCTGCTTTTAATATTTTATGCTTGGTGGCGTCGATCAATACCTGTTTTTGAATGGCAAAATTGCCCCAAAGTATAAATACCAATCTAGATTTTTGATTGGATAACAATTTTATGACATCATCTGTAAAATTCATCCATCCAATTTTAGAATGACTTGCTGGTTCATTTTCTCTTACTGTTAAAACGGCATTTAATAACAATACACCTTGTTGTGCCCATGGTGTAAGATTGCCAGTGTTGGGAATAGTTGTCCCAGTATCTGTTTTTAATTCTTTGAAAATATTTGCTAATGATGGTGGAATTTTAATGCCATCTGGTACAGAAAAGCTTAATCCCATTGCTTGTCCGGGATTATGATAAGGGTCTTGTCCTAAGATAATCACTTTTACATCTTCAAATGCAGTTTGTTCAAATGCATTAAAAATTTGCGAACCTTTTGGGTAAATGTTTTTATTTAAAGCTTTCTCTGTTTTTAAATGCGCTGCGATTTGAGCAAAATATGGTTGTTCAAATAAGGGGGATAATGCTTCTTTCCAACTAGGCGCTATTTGTACATTCATCTTAGTTGGTTTTATATATTTTATATGCTTCTTGTATTAATTTAAATCGATTGATATTTTTTTCCATATCAATAATTAATGCATTTCTTGGAGCCGATTTTAAATTAGGAAGTTGCTGTTCTTTATCTTGAAGTTTTGCTAAATTTTGAATGGCTAAATAACCAAATGCTGGAATAGGACTTAGTTTGATTTTTAAACTATCTAATTTACTTTTTTCAAAAGGTAATTGATGAATAGTATTCATAAAATTATGAACCAACTTATCGTATGTCGTTTTAATCTCGGAAATATTTTTTGCGGAATTAGGTATGGTTTGAATGCATTCTTGTAAATCTTTATATATATCAAATAAATCGTTGGTGAATTGAATCACGCCGCCTAATTGATAAAAACAATTATCTATTTCTTTTGACTCAGGTAAATCTATATAATGCCTACACATTAATAAACTATATCCTCCTTTTCTTAATGTAATATCTAGTAATTCCTCTTCGTTGAGTTGGCTATTGATTTGTTTGGAAGAGTCTCTTTGTGCCTGATGTACATTTGTAAGAGTTGATTTATAGGCAGCTATATTTTTTACTCTTTTGATTAGGTTTAAATGAACATCAACTAATGCTTTGGTTTCGAAAATATCAGTAGTTGAATGAATTGGATCTTCGAATAGTTGATTCAAAGTTTTTTCATCAATTAATTTTTGATCTATGATATCATCGTATAGGCCTGTTAGGGTAAAATATAATTTATTAGATATTTGTTCAAATGGGTTGGTGTTTCTGTTAACTAGTTGAGTAAATGCATCGTTTATAAATACCTGTTGTACTCCCTGAAACCTTGCTGCTTTTTTAATGGCTGATGGATCAAATTTGCCCTGATGTTTTTGTTCAAGGTCTAACATAATGGTGGTAGTTTCTTTGGCGGACTTTTTTAAGGTAAAAGCTGCTTTTAAAACTAGTTGGATAATATGATAGAGGAACATGAACATGGAGTCGAAATTAAGGGATTTTGGATTAGCTCCCTTCGGTCGCTTTTCTCCACATCTTTACAGAGTGGATGGGTGGCTTCCTCCCCCTATAGGGGGGATGGGTGGCTTCGTTTCACTTCGCCACCATCCTTGTTCCTCATTCTTACTCAAAGCCTTTACAACCAATCGCTATGCGATTGGTTGGGCTTTTTTAATACTCGCATGCTTACAAGAGCAAGCTCTTGACGCAGCTCGTATTAAAAAAGCCTGTCACTTCGTGACAGGCTTTGTGATTCGGATTGGATTATTCTGTTGTATTCCAATGATTTACTAATGATACAAAACACTCCATATAATCTAAAAAGAATAGTTTTTTCTATATTCATAAATCCCAATTCGTTTAAATGAGGTTGGTGTGCTTACATATCTGCTACAATGTGGTTGAGGGTCGTTGTCTAAACATTGGTTGTTTATATTATTATTTTACTTCATTTAAATTTAGAGAAACATTGATACAATTATCAATGACTAGCCTTGAAACACATTGAACTGGTACAATATTGCATTAGAGAAACATATTACAGACCCATTTTAATAATTTTTAGTATAATTTTTGTTAAAACTATAAATTTAGTTGTAAAACTAAAATATTAGTTATAGATTTGTTTAATAAATGTAAAAAGATGATTAAACCATTAACAAAAGCGGAAGAACAAGTAATGCAGGTTCTTTGGAAATTAAATTCTGCTTATTTGAAAGACATTATAGATGCAATGCCAGAACCCAAACCACATAATAATACAATTGCCACTATCATCAAAATATTAATTGATAAAGGGTATATTTCTCATCTAGTTCATGGAAGAGTTCATTGTTATAAGCCGGTTATTAGTAAAGAAGAATATTCTTCCTCAAGTATTAAAACATTGGTTGAAGGATATTTTGAAGGTTCTTTTTCTGATGTTGTTTCCTTTATGGTAAAACAAAAGGATTTGAAAGTTGCTGATTTAGAATTACTCCTACAAGAAATTAAAAAGAAAAAATAACTACAATGATAACAATTCTATATTATTTATTGAAAGTAGTATTATGTAGTACTATACTTTATACATACTATTGGTTTGTATTAAGAGACAAACAATTTCATCAGTACAATAGATTTTATTTAATGGGTACTTCGGTACTATCTTGGCTTGTTCCTTTTATTAAAATTGATATTATAAAGGAGAAAGTAGTTACGGCACCAAAGGTTTTGAATTTTGTTGATTTAGTTGCTGATAAGAATAGTAGTTTAGAACAAGACGTTATCATAAAAAGTTCTCATTTTAATTGGGATAATTTGCTGTTAATACTAGCAATTTGTATATCACTTTTATTAATTATAAGGTTTTTAAAGTCGTTGTGGAATATTAGAAAACTTATAAAACAATACCCATTAAAAAAATTAGTAAATCTATATCTTGTGATGACAGATGTTAAAGGATCTCCTTTTTCTTTTTTAAATTATATTTTCTGGAATACGTCTATTGATTTAAACAGCGATGTGGGAAAGAAGATTTTAGCTCACGAGGTGGCTCATATTGAAGAAAACCACTCTTTTGATAAACTTTTGATAGAATTACAGTTGATTTTTGGATGGTTTAATCCAATTACTTGGTTAATAAGAAATGAATTGTATTTGATACATGAATTTATTGCAGACCAAAAATCAATTCAAAATAATGATACAAGTATTTTAGCAGAATTATTATTAACATCAGCATATCCTACACAACAACATATTTTATCAAATTCATTTTTCTTTTCACCTATTAAACGAAGAATTCAAATGTTTACAACTACAAACACAAAATTTAGTTATCTTAGAAGATTAACTATTATGCCAATTATGGCAGCGATGATATTACTATTTGCATTTAGAAATGGAAATAGTAATTCAAGACCAATTGTAAAATTAGATAAACAGTATACAGTAATCATTGATGCTGGTCATGGTGGTGAAGACCTTGGCGCAAGTGCGGCGGATGGTACTACTGAAAAGGATTTGGCATTAGCAATTGCATTAAAGGTTAAATCAATAAATAACAATCCTAATATTAATATTATATTATCAAGAGAAACAGATAAGTTTATTACAGTAGTTGATAGAGCAAATTTTGCAAATGCATCAAATGCTAATTTATTTGTATCTATTCATATGGATAATGCCAATAATGCAAAATTTACTGGTACTACTTGTTATATACCTTCTAAAAATAAGTTATATTTAAAAGAGAGTAATTTAATTGCTAAAAATATATTAGCCTCCACTAGC
>JACCDS010752794.1_pt1 | contig 14537 bp, 13 predicted proteins | sample 7446441 | NCBI WGS metagenome assembly JACCDS01 (sample SAMN15323445, study PRJNA562643) | freshwater metagenome | isolation source: river surface water | place: USA:Blue River Watershed | collected 2017-08-17 | reverse complement strand
TCAGCTCCGGCCAGGTCAGCTGGGCGGCGATGATCACGCCGACCAGCATGCCGACCACGCCCCACACCACCGTCATGATGGCGAACTGCCGTACAACTTTGTCGTTGTAGACAGAGGCTTGCATGTTGGCAAAGTTCATTTCTACCTCTTGCTTATGAAAGACCTTCCGAGTGTCGGGTTTTCCCGGCCCGGTCGACTTGATGAATATCAATCGTTGCGAAGAATCCGCTCACCTTCGGCCTCGATGTCCTCGAATTGCCCACGGTGAACGGCCCACCACAAGGCCCCCAGAATCACGAACACCAGTGCAACAGACAGTGGAATCAGAAGAAAAAGGATGTCCATTGGATTGAGTTTCAGTTTGACGTCAGCCTGGACGGCAAGCCCGCCGACAGACGCAAGGCATTGAGCACCACCAGCAGCGAACTCAGGGCCATGCCCAAGCCAGCAGCCCAGGCCGGCAACCAACCCGCCAATGCCAGAGGCACACAAGCCGCGTTATAGGCGACGGACCATGCAAGGTTCTGACGAACCACGCGCAGGGTCTGGCGACTGCGATCCAGGATGTGCTCCAGCAGGTCCAGTCTGCCTGACATGAGCACCATGTCGGCCTGCGACTGGGTCAGTGCCAGGGCCTGCCCCAGGGCAAAAGACACATCCGCACCCGCCAGCACCGGGCCGTCGTTGAGGCCATCGCCGACCATGGCCACCCGGCGACCTTGCTGCTGCAGGTCCTGCAGGGCCTGCAATTTGTCCTGTGGAGAGCAGCCCCCCCGAAAGTGCTCAATGCCCAGGGTCTGCGCGACGCGGGCTACTGCCGCAGGGGCATCGCCCGATAGCACCTGCACGGCCAGGCCCCGCTGCTGCAATGCAGCCACCACGGCTGCAGCCTCTGGCCGCAGTGTTTCCTGCAACTCAAAGGTGGCCAGCCAGCCATGATGATCATCCGCCAGGCTGACCTGCAGACCGTCCTGCGCGCCTGCAGGGGCATCGCAAAAGCGCGCCGAACCCCAGCGGATTGTGCGTGGCACTTCGGCATCTGCAGGAGTCTTCGCGCTGACGCCCTGGCCCGGGTGCTCGGTCACGGTCCAGCTTTCCGGCCAGGGCGTCGCATCTCCCCCCTGCCCTTGCGCCAATCGGCGCTGGCGGGCCTGGGCGGCAATGGCGCGCGAGACCGGATGCAGCGACTGCATGGCCATGCGCTCGGCCAGGAGCCAAACCTCGTCTTCGGACTGACCAAGGCGAACACGCAAGGCCGCCACACTGAAACTGTCGAGCGTGAGCGTCCCTGTCTTGTCAAACACCACGGTGTCCACCTCGGACAGGCTCTGCAGTGCCTGCAGGTGCCGCACCAGCACCCCGCTGCGCGCCAGGGCCCCGGCCGAAGCGAGCATGGCTGCGGGCGTGGCCAGGGATAAGGCACAAGGACATGTGACCACCAGCACCGCCACGGCCACCATGACCGCGTGGCCTGGTCCCTGGGGCCACCAGACTGCTGCGGCCAGCGCGGCAGCCAGCAAAACCCCCATCAGAAAAGGCTTGGCCAGCCTGTCCGCCAGCTCGGCCATGGCGGGTTTGTGGGTTGAGGCACTTTCCATGAGCGCCACGATCTTGGCGTAGCGCGTGGCCACCCCCACCTGGTCTACACGCACCTCAATGCGCCCACTCAGGTTATGGCTGCCAGCAATGACGGCATCACCGCTACTGCGGTCCAGCGGACGCGACTCTCCGGTCAGCAAGGCCTCGTCCACCTGGGTCTGACCGGCCAGCACGGTACCGTCTGCGGGCAGGGCCTCGCCAGGCAGCACCTCGACCACATCGCCCACCGCCAGACGGCGGATGGACACTCGTTCCCATGTGCCATGGCTTGAACGACGCCGCACACTGTCGGGCAAGCGGTTGAGCACCGCCTCGAGCGCGCCTGCCGTGCGGTCGCGCATGCGCAGCTCCATCCAGCGGCCCATGAGCAGGAAAAAGACGAACATGGTCAGCGAATCGAAATAGACTTCGGCGCCAAACGGTCCTTCAGGCTCGAAAGTGCCCAGGCTGCTGACCACGAAAGTGCCCAGCATGCCGATGGCTACGGGCAGATCCATGCCAATGCGCCAATGCCTGAGGTCGCTCCAGGCAGCGGCAAAGAAAGGCGTGCATGAAAAAAGAATGACCGGCAGTGAGAGCACCCAGCTGGCCCAGCGCAGCAGCTGCAGCATGTCGGGCGTGATGTCACCCGCCTCGGCCACATAGGCCGGAGTGGCATACATCATCACCTGCATCATGCAAAGCCCGGCCACAGCCACTCGCCAGACCATGCGCCGCGCTTCGCGTCGGCGCCGCTCATGGGCATGGGCATCGTTTGCGGGAACCGCCTTGTAGCCCGCGCTGGCGCTGGCCTGCATCCACTGTGAAGGCCGGGTCTGTTCGCTGGACCAGACGATACGTCCGCGGTGGCTGGCGGCGCTGACCTGCACCGACTCGACGCCAGGGATCTGACGCAAGGCATCCTCAATGCTGATGGCGCAGGCAGCGCAATGCATGCCTTCGAAAACGACACTCGAAGACCAGCAATTCGTCCGGCCCGGCTCTGGCTGGCTAAAGCGCGGCCATTCCTGCGGATCATCCAGCAGTACCAGACCTTCTGCATCCGTCGATGAAGAAGTCAGCAAGTGTGGCGTGGCCTGTGCAACATTGACGGAAGTCATGTCCCAAAGATATGCGATCCCGGTCAAACAATGCTTGACTTGCATCAAGTTGATAAAAATCCCGCAGGCGTAAGCTGATTGAAGATTTCATCAACCCAATAGGAGAACGCCATGTACAAACGCATTCTGGTTGCCACCGATGGTTCCAGCCTGTCCCGGAAAGCCGTTGGCAATGCCATCCAGCTCGCGGCAACCTGCGGCGCAGAGCTGGTCGCACTCAAGGTGGTTCCCCGTTACCCGCAGACCTACTTCGAAGGCAGCATTCCGCTGACTGCGCAGGAGATTGGTCGCATCGAAAAACAATGGACCGATGCGGCGGCCGAAAATCTGGCAGCCGTTCAAAAGGCCGCCAGTGCCAAAGGGGTCAGCTGCAAGGGGGTAACCGTGAAATCGGATGTGGTGTCTGACGCCATCATCAACGCAGCCAAAAAACACAAAGTCGACCTGATCGTCATGGCCTCACATGGTCGCAAGGGCATCAAGCGGCTGTTGCTGGGCAGTGAAACACAGCAAGTGCTGACCCATTCGCACACACCAGTCCTGGTTCTGCGCTGATTGATCACTTTTTTATTAATTTAAGCCATAAAATGACTCGCTTTAATGGCGAGTCATTCCATGTCTTTCTATCCTGGCATCCGATTCCACGGGTATTTGCAGCAATTCGTGGACGGCCAATTCCCTGGCCTGTGCTTGCAGCTGAAAAAACTTGCGACGGCTGTGCTGTGCATCTTCAGTTCATGGGCCTTTGCCGAGCCAACAGAACTCAAACTGGAAAGCTGGCGCAAAGACGATGAGCAGTTCTGGACACAGAAAATCCTGCCGGTATTTCACAAACGCCATCCAGACATCCACGTCACATTTGTGGCGGAAAATCCACTGGACTACGACAGCCGACTCGAAGCCAAACTCCGCTACGACAGCATGCTCGACAGCAGACTGACTTCACGAAAAGCGGGTGACCTGATTTTCTGTCGACCATTCGATGGCAGCGCACGCCTTTATGAACGCCAGCAACTGGCCCCCTTGCCAGCGGAAACACTGCGCGCTTTCTCTGCTCAGGCACGGCGTCCCTGGACCTCCGACGATGGGAAAACGACTTACTGCATTCCTGTTGCGCAAGTCATTCACGGCATTTTCTACAACAAGGCCATGATGCGGGATCTGGGTGCACAGCCCCCTGCAACGGTGCAAGAGTTCTTTGCACTGCTCGAACGCATCCGCAAGCAGTCCAGACATGTGCCATTGGCCTTGGGTCTGGCCGACATGTGGGAAAGCACACAGGTCATTTTCACCGGTGCAGGCCCCAACTTCTGGGCTGGAGAACAAGGCCGCCAGCGCCTGCTCAAGGGTCAAGCCAAATTCACCGACCAGGAATTCATGGACGCATGGCGGTTCATGGCCCAACTGAGCCCCTATCTGCCCCCTTCACCCCATCAGGTCAGCAACAGCGATGCACAGATCCTGTTTGCCAAGAACCATGCCGTCCTTTTCCCGTCCGGGTCATGGGATCTGCCTTACCTGCGCTACACCTACTTTTCACACAAGTCGACCCCTGTTGATTTCGGCGTCTTCCGTTTTCCGCTGAAAGACAAAAATCAGCGTTGCCAGGTCTCGCTTCATCCGGACTTTGGGATTGGCATGAACGCGGAAGGACTGAACAAGGAAGCCTCCCTCAAATTTTTGCTCTGGTTGGGGACAGCAGAATTTGCCCAGTTGCTGACCGATGAGCTCAGTGGCTTTTACCCCTTGTCCAATCACCCGGTCAAAGTCGATGATCCCGTCGGACAGGAAATGCTGGCCTGGCGCGAAGAATGCGACACCACGATTCGCCTCAATGCAGAAAAGCTGAACCGGGTCTGGCCCTCCATGGAAGAGGAACTCTGGTATGTCAACGTTCGTGTTCTGGGCAACAGCATGTCGCCTGAGGAAGCTGCCAAACGCATTCAGAAGCTTCATGAACGCAACAGTTTCATCCCTCGCCCCCGTTGACCATTGAACGCCTGAAGGTTGTGCCCCCATCCGGAGCCGACTGTCTGCAGACAGTTTCAGAGGCTCTGGCCAGGCGTCCGCTGGCCAAGGTCAGCACGCGATGCGCATGCGCTGCCAGGATGTGGTTTTGCTCGGCCACCAGCAGCGTCATGCCCTGCCCTGCCAGCTGAAGGAGTGCATCCCGCATGGCGGCCACCAGCACCGGGGCAATGCCTTCGCAGGGCTCGTCGAGCAACAGCAGCCGCGGGTCGGTCATGAGGGTGCGGGCCAGCGCCAGCATCTGCTGCTCACCACCGCTCATCTGGCTGGCGGGGCGCTGCAGCATGGCCTGCAACTGCGGAAAGAGGTCAAGCACCTGCTGGTAGCGCTGCCGGGTGCGGGCTTGGCCAGCGGCCCGGGCCACGATCCAGAGGTTTTCTTCGACCGTCAGGCCGGTAAAGAGGCGCCGGTCTTCGGCCACGTAGCCCAGCCCGGCGCGGGCGCGTCGGTGGGCGGGCCAGGTGTCAATGCGCTGCCCGTCCCAGACGATGCGCCCCTGCACACGCGGGCCGATGCCAATCAGCGACTGCAGCAGCGTGGATTTGCCCGCGCCATTGAGCCCCTGCAACACCACGAGCTCGCCCTCGCCCACCTGCAGGTGCACATCAAACAGCGCCTGTGCGTGGCCCCACCAGGCGTTCAGGCCTTCAACCGCGAGCATCCAGCAGTCCTTTCGCATCAAAGTCCTGACCCAGGTAGCGAGCGCGCACCTGCGGATCTTTCGCCACCGCCTCGGGCGTACCGTCAGCCACCAGGCGGCCCTGCATGAGCACCAGCACGCGGTCGGCCACGCCAAACACGGCGTCCATATTGTGTTCGGTGTAGAGCACCGTCACGCCCGTGCGGGCCACCTGCTGCACCAGCGCCATCATGGCGCTGCGCTCGGCCGGGGCGAGGCCTGCGGCGGGCTCATCGAGCAAGAGCAGGCGTTCGGTGTGATGAGCAGAATCGGGCAGACCCGCCAGCGCCATGGCCAGCTCCAGCCGTTTCTTGGCGCCATAGGGCAAGTCGGCCACCACGGCGTCGGCCTGCTCGGCCAGGCCCACGCGCTGCAAATCCGTGAGAGCCAGCGCGCGCTCGCGCCCGGCCAGACGGTCCCACCAGGACAGGCGCTGGCGCGCACGCACCAGCTGCAGGTTCTGCGCCACGGTGAGCGCTTCAAAGGTCTGCGCCACCTGGAAGGTGCGGGCCATGCCCAGCGCCTGGCGCTCGGCCGGGGCCAGATCGGTCACATCCTGCCCGTGCCAGAAGACACGTCCAGCCCCCGGCGTCTGCTGCCCGGCCAGACAGGCAAAGCAGGTCGATTTGCCCGCGCCGTTGGGGCCGATCAGCGCCACACACTGACCTGCGGGTATGTCAAAACTCACGCCATCGAGCGCCTTGACGCCGCCATAGTGGCGCAGCAGATCGGTCACACGCAGGCTCATGTGCGCCTCCGCACGAGCAGCGCCTGCAAGCCGCCCAGCACCCCACTGGGTGAGAGCACCATGACAAGCATGATCACCACGCCCAGAACACCACGCCAGTACTCCAGGCCGCGTCCCAGCTCTGCCCCGCCCCAGACCAGCAGCGCACTGCCCACCAGCGCACCCCAGAGCTGGTGCACACCGCCGAGCAAAATGACCAGCAGCGCATCAACCGAAGTGCCCACGCTGGCCACCGAGGGAAACACCGCGCCCTTGATCGCCGCCCACAGGCCACCTGCCAACCCCGCCAGCATGGCGCTGAGCAAAAACACCTGGTAGCGCAGCCGGTTGACGGGCAGGCCGCTGGCCGCTGCGCGCAGCGGCGCATCGCGCAGGGCCTGCAGGGCAGCGCCCCGGCTGGACGCGCTCCAGCGCCCCAGCGCGGCCACGCCCGCCAGCACCAGCGCCAGCAGGCCCCAGCCAAATACGGGGCGCACCTCGGGGGCAATGAGCTGCAGGCCGATCAGACCATTGTCGCCCCCCGTCAGCCCCACCCACTGACTGGCTCCGGCCCAGATGAGTTGCGCCAGTGCCAGCGACAGCATGGCCAGGTAGACCCCGCTCATGCGCGTGAGCACCAGGCCAAACACCGCAGCCACCACCAGCGCCAGCGCCATGCCCGCGGCCAATGCAGGCAACAGGCTCCAGCTGCCGTGCAGATGCGCCAGCGCCGCGCCGTAGGCCCCCAGCGCAAAAAACGCCGCATGGCCAAAACTGACCAGTCCGCCCAGCGCCATCATCACTTGCAGGCTCAGGCCGAGCAGCAGCATGACCAGCAGGTCTTCGGTGAGGCTTCGGCTGTAATCGCCCTGCCCCATCGCCCACAGCAGACCCAGCGCCACCAGCGCAGACAGCACAACACCCTTGAGCCCCGAAGGCGCCGCCACAAACACCGGCACCGCCTCGCGCTGCGGCAAGGCCAGTGCCGCGCCGCCCAGGCCTTGCGGGCGCAACACCAGCACCACCGCCATGGTCAGGAAGACCAGCACCAGCGTGGCCTCGGGCACCAGGGCCACGCCCAGCGCATGGATCACGCCGATCAGCACCGCCGCGGCAAACGCGCCGCCCACGCTGCCCAGCCCGCCGGTGACCACGACCACAAAGGTCTCGACCACCATGCTCACATCCATCTGCAGGTTGGCCGGTTCGCGGGGCAGCTGCAGTGCTCCGGCCAAGCCGGCCAGTGCGCAGCCCAGCATGACCACGCCCAGCATCAAGGGCGCAGGGTTGACGCCCAGGGCATCCAGCATCTCGCGGTCCTGGGTGGCGGCCTTGACCTGGCGCCCCCACAGCGTGCGGGTGAGCAGCAGGTGCAGCCCCCACCAGACCAGAGGCCCCAGGACCATGGTGAAGAGCTGCCAGGTCGGGAAATACGCTTCACCCAGCGCCACCGCGCCTTTGAGGCCGGGAAAACGCGGCGCAAACACCTCCTCCGGCCCAAAGACCCAGAGCATCGCGTCGTGCATGGCCAGCGTCAGGCCGAAGGTGGCGACCAGCTGGTACAGCTCGGGCGCCCTGCGCATGCGGCGCAGCAGAGCCCAGTCGGCCAGCGCACCCACTGCGCTGGCTACCACGGCGCCCAGCAACATGGCGCCAGCGTAGCCTGCGGCAGTCTCCGCCAGACTCGGCCACCAGCGGGTCACAGCATGCGCCGAGACCAGCGCACCCAGCATGAAGAAACTGCCGTGCGCGAAATTGACGATGCGGGTCACGCCAAAGATCAGCGTCAGCCCGCTGGCCATCAGGAACAGCGTGGTGGCGTGGCTCAGGCCGCCCAGCAGTTGCAGTGCAAGACTGTCGAGCCCCAAACGTCTGCCTCTTGATGTTTATTCGACGAAGTGGGTGAACTCGGCCGCGCTCACGCGGGTGGTCTGGAAAGTGTTGACCACCGCTGACTCGTCGGCATAGCCCAGCGACATGCCGCAGACCAGCATCTCGTTGTCCCCTGCGCCCACCATGGGCAGGATGATCTTGCTGAAGTTGTTCCAGGCGGCCTGCGGGCAGGTGTGCAGGCCGCGCGAACGGGCAGCGACCATCAGCGTCTGCAGGAACATGCCGTAGTCCAGCAGGCTGCCGCGGCCCATGACCTTGTCGATGGTGAACATCAGACCCACGGGGGCGTCAAACAGCTTGAAGTTGCGCTGGTGCTGCGCGTGCATGCGCTCCTTGTCACCCTTGCCGATCTCCAGCACCTTGTAAAGGCCAAAGCCGCATTCACGGCGGCGGTCAATGAAAGGGCTGACCCATTTTTCGGGGTAGTAGTCGTAGGCTTCAGCGTATTCGGCCGCCAGCGCCGGGTTGGCGGCGATCGCGTCGTGTGCAGCGCAAACCTGGCTCACCAGCTCGTCGCGCTTGGCGCCCTGCAGCACATAAACCTTCCAGGGCTGGGTGTTGGTGCCGCTGGGTGCGCGACCGGCCAGCTCCAGAACTTCCATGAGCACCGCCTTGTCAACGGGCTTGTCCAGAAAGGCGCGGGCCGAAAAGCGACTGCCAATGGCGGCGTCCACGCTGGCCGGATCGGCCACAACAGTGCTGACCTGGTTTTGGGGCGGGAAATGATTCATTGCAGGGTCTCCAGAAATTGTTTGAGCGGTGCAGGCAGCGGCACCGGGCGACGGGTTTCGCGGTCCACATAGACGTGCACAAAATGGCCCTTGGCAGCCGTCAAAGGCTCGCCTTGGGCAAACAGTCCGACTTCGTAGCGCACGCTGGACGTGCCGAGTTTGGCCACGCGGATGCCTGCCTCGATGGTCTGCGGGAAAGCCAGCGGCGCGAAATAGTTGCACTGGGTTTCAATGACCAGGCCAATCGTCTCGCCGCCGTGAATGTCGAGCACACCCTTTTCAATCAGCGTGGCGTTCACGGCCGTGTCGAACCAGCTGTAGTAAACGACGTTGTTGACGTGACCATAGACGTCGTTGTCCATCCAGCGGGTGGTGATGGGGCGAAAAGCCTTGTAGGCGTCCCGGCCCTCGGGCTGGGGTTTGGCGAGCGCATTCATGGCGGCAGATTGTGCCAGCCCGACATGACGATCCCTGTCAGGCACGCAACCCGGCTCTGGCCTGCCAGCGCCGCTGGTACTCCAGGGCCATCGCCCAGGTCTGCACTTGCACCTGGACGGTCGTTTCGATGTCATGACCATAGCCGCCGCCCATGCACAAGACCACCGGCAGGCGCCGCTGCCAGGCCCAGTCGAAAACGATGCGGTCACGGGCAGCCATGCCGTCCATGCTGAGTTTCAGGCGCCCCAGGCGATCACCCTCATGCGCGTCGGCCCCGGCCAGGTAAATCACCATGTCCGGTTCAAACCGCCCTTCCAGCTCGGCCAGCGCCTGGTGCAGGGCCTGCAGGTAGGCGTCATCGGTACAGCCGTCGGGCAGGCCAACGTCCAGGTCGCTGGGTTCCTTGCGAAAGGGAAAGTTCTTTTCGCCATGCAGCGACAGGGTGAACACGCTCGGGTCCGTGGCAAAGATGCGGGCGGTGCCATTGCCCTGGTGCACATCGAGATCGATCACCGCCACCCGAAACGGCGTCTTGCGCTGGCGCCCGACCTCGGCCTGCATCAGCCGGGCCGTGACGGCAATGTCGTTGAAGACGCAAAAACCGCCTCCCTTGTCGGCATACGCATGGTGGGTGCCCCCGGCCAGGTTGCCCGCCAGACCCTCGGCCAGCGCAGCCCGTGCCGCGGCCACCGAGGCCCCGACCGAGCGGCGCGCCCGCTCGGCCATGGCCGGGCTCCAGGGAAAGCCGATCTCTCGGTAGACCGCTGCATCAAGCGTGCCCCGGGCGATGCCCTGGATGTAGGCAGGGGTGTGCACCAGCGCCAGCTCGCCATCGCTGGCGGCTGGCGCCTCAAAAAACCGCACCCCCGGCACCTCAGCAGCCAGCCGGTCACGCAGGCGGCTGTACTTTCGCATCGGAAAGCGGTGGCCTTCCGGCAAAGGCAGGACAAAGTGGTCGGCGTAATAGGCGTGCATGAGGGGCAAACAGCGAATTTGCCGATTCTAGAAAATGCTCTCTAAACAAGCACCGAAGCCCTGTTGACCCCTTGCAAGAGCTCGGGGTAACCCGCATACTTCATCCCATGCTGCACTGCAACATGCTGTATTCGGCCTCCGGGCCAGTTTCAGCGCAGTCCACCCTGAACTTTCAATTTTGGAGATTTCCATGATGACCGCTGAACAAATCGTTGCATCGCACAAAGCCAACGTCGAGACCCTGTTTGGTCTGACCGCCAAAGCCTTCGAAGGCGTGGAAAAACTGGTCGAACTGAACATGGCCGCTGCCAAGGCCGCCCTGAGCGAGTCGGCTGTGAACACCCAGACCGCCCTGAGCGTGAAAGACGCCCAGGAACTGCTGGCCCTGCAGGCCAACCTGTTCCAGCCCCTGGCCGAAAAAGCCACCGCCTACAGCCGCCAGCTGTACGACATCGCCACCGGCACCGGCGGCGACTTCACCAAGGCTTTCGAAGCCCAGGCCGCTCTGGCCCAGAAGCAATTCGCCAGCCTGCTGGACACCGCTACTTCCAATGCCCCGGCCGGTTCCGAATCCGCCGTGGCCATGATGAAGGGCGCCGTGGCTGCTGCCAACAACGCTTTCGAGTCCGTGCAGAAGGCTGTCAAGCAGGCTTCCGACCTGGCCGAATCCAACTTCAACGCCATGGCCCAGTCTGTGCCTGGCGTGGCGGCTGCTGCCAAGTCCAGCAAAAAGCGCTGATCGCTGCAGGCCTTGAAAAAGGTCTGAGCATCCCGATTTTCGAGTTGTCTCCTCGGATCCTTTCGACATCGCAGAGATTCAGGGATCCCTTGCAGGGCTGATCGCAAGATCAGCCCTCTTTTTTGTCTGGCCCTCAGCAACGGCCAAGCGCAGGGACGCTCACTCTGCGCGTTCGAAAGCCGCGATCCGGTTCCTGAGCTGGGGCAGCATGGCCAGCATGGCGCTGCGCCCGGCCTCAATGGAGCGACGGCGGGCGCTGAAATCGGCACTCTTGACGCCCGACAGCGGTGGCCGAACCACGAATTCGGCTTCACGCAGGGCCAGGGTGTTGATGCTTTTGCCCATGATGGCAAAGGTCTGCATCAGGATCTGGAAAGTGTCACCGGCCGGGTTGCCCTCCGGGTCGCTGGAGATGTCGACCGCGATCACGAAGTTGGCCCCCATCTCCCGGGCCTGCTTGACAGGGACCGGTGCCACCAGCCCCCCGTCCACATATTCACGATCGCCAATGCGCACCGGCTGGAACACGGCCGGCACCGCACTGGAGGCCCGCACCGCCGAACCCGTGTTGCCCCGGCGGAAAGCCACAGCCTCACCATTGCGCAGGTCGGTCGCCACGATCGCCAGCGGAATCTTCATCTGCTCGATGCTTTTGCCGCCCACCTGCGCATTGACGTAGCGTGCAAGCGCCTCGCCACGCAAGGCCCCACGGTTGAGGATGGGCATCATCCAGTCGGTGATTTCAGCCTCCTCCATGGTGTCGGCCACACGGCGCAGCTCCTGGCTGCTCTTGCCGCTGGCATACAGTGCAGCCACCAGACTGCCCGCCGAAGTACCCGCCACGTAGTGCGGGTGCAGACCCGCCTCTTCCAGCACCTGGATCACGCCCACATGGGCAAAACCACGCGCCGCGCCGCCCCCCAAAGCCAGCCCGATGCGCGCCTGGCGCCGCTCTGGCTGAACAGGCGGGCTCACTGCGGGCACAGACTCGGACGCGCCAGGAGCCTTCCCCACTGGCGGCGCCACCGGAGCCGAACCGCAGGCGGCCAGCAAGGCCGCCACCGCAGCCAAAGCCATGGGTTTCATCAAGTTATTGATAATGATTCGCATTTAGTCTATACTTCCCTCATTCCAACCTGAAATTGAACCGCACCATGTTTCGCAGCCCATTGATCGCCTTGACCGCCGCATTGGCTTTGACCGCCCCGGCGATGGCGCAGGACAAAGTCCTGAACATCTATTCGGCCCGCCACTACCCGACAGACGAAGCGCTGTACGGCGACTTCACCAAGGCCACGGGCATCAGGATCAACCGCGTGGACGCCGACGATGCCGGTATTCTCGCTCGCCTGAAGGCCGAGGGCGCCGCCTCGCCTGCCGACGTGATCCTGCTGGTGGACGCGTCCCGTCTGTGGCGTGCCGAGGTCGATGGGCTGTTCCTGCCGGTCAAATCCAAGGCCCTCGAAGACGCCATCCCGGCCCACCTGCGCGCCAAGACCGCCGACAACGGTGGCACCGCCTGTTTTGGCCTGTCCACCCGTGCCCGCGTGGTCGTATTCGACAAGCTCAAGTACAGCAAGGCAGATTTCGACAGCTACGAGAAACTGGCCGACCCCAAATACAAGGGCCAGCTGTGCGTGCGCTCTGGCTCCCACCCCTACAACCTGAGCCTGTTTGGCGCCATGACCGAACATCTGGGGGCTGAAAAAACCGAAGCCTGGCTCAAGGGCCTGGTGGACAACATGGCCCGTAGCCCCAAGGGCGGTGACACCGACCAGATCAAGGCCGTCGCCGCTGGTGAGTGCGGCGTGGCACTGACCAACACCTACTACCTGGCGCGCCTGATGCGATCGGGTAACCCCGCAGACAAGGCTGTGACCGAGAAGATTGGCGTGGTGTTTCCCAACCAGTCCAGCTGGGGCACCCATGTGAACATTGCCGGTGGCGCGGTGGCCAGGCACGCCAAGAACGTGGACAACGCCATCAAGTTCCTCGAATACCTGGCCAGCCCTTCGGCCCAGAACCACTTTGCCAACGGCAACAACGAGTGGCCCGCCGCCAAGGGCGTGAACTTTGACAACCCGGCTCTGAAGGCCATGACCGGCGGCAGCTTCAAAAGCGAGCTGATCCCGATCAGCGCTGTGGGCATGAACCAGATCAAGGTTCAGCAAATGCTGGACCGCGTCGGTTTCAAGTAATCCCACCGACAACGCGCAGGGTCGCCAGCCCTGCGCGCTGCAAATCCCTCTCTTCAGCCAGCCATTCGCTTCGGGCATGCGTCCTGGGGTGATAGCCAGCCAATGTCATAGATCGCAAGTCGTTGCGAATTTTTGGTTGACTTTCACCATGCCCCATCCCGTGCACAACCCTCCCCAAAAAATGCTGCCCCTGGCAGCCATGATGCTGGCTGGTTCCATCGGCGCCGCCACACCCGCGCTGTCGCAAGACGCCACTGCAGAAAAGACCCTCAAGACCGTGACGGTCAAGGACAAAGCCGAGTCGCCTACCGCCGCCAAGGAACGCCTGCTGGTCAAGAAAACCGGCATTGCCAAAGGCAACCAGGACATCAAGGACATTCCGCAAACCGTGACGGTGCTCACCGAAAAGCTGATGGGCGACCAAAACATGGACGACTTCCGCAAGGTGCTCAAGGCCACGGCGGGCGTGACCTTTCTGGCCGGCGAGACGGGTGAAGAGGATGTGCGCATGCGCGGCTTCTCGCTGCAACAGGCGGGCGACATCTACGTCGATGGGCTGCGCGATGCACCGCTGATCGAACGCGACACCTTCAACCTCGACCGCGTCGAGGTGCTCAAGGGATCGGCATCCATGCTGTTTGGCAAGGGCTCCACGGGCGGCGTGGTCAACCAGGTCAACAAGCAGCCCTTCCTGATGGACCAGAACGAGGCCAACCTCACCGTGGGCAGCGGCAACACGCGCCGCCTCACGGGCGACTTCAACAAACAAACCGGCGAGGATTCGGCACTGCGCATCAACGCCATGGTCCATAAGGCAGACAACTGGGGTGCCGAGGTCGACAAGAAGGGCGTGGCCGGCGCCTACCGCTGGGGCATTGGCGAACGCGACGAATACTCTGTGGGCCTGTACCACCTCGAAACCGACGGTCGTCCGCTCTATGCCCATCCCTGGATGGTGAGCAATGGCGGCAGCACCAACAACGGTCCACGCAACAGCGGCGCCAACTCGACCGGCACCCTGATCCCGGTGCTCGATGCCAAGAACTACTACGGCATGGCCAGCGACTACCTGCGCAGCGAAACCACCCACCTGACCTTCACCCACAAACACCGGTTCGACCAGGACAGCGAACTCAAGACCAGCGTGCGCGCGGGCCAGTACAGTCGCGATCTGCTCGGTAGCCAAGTGGGCTTTCGCAACCTGACCCAACTCTCCGGCCTGAATGGCAGCACGGAGCTGTCGCGTTCGCCCAAGGCCCGCTATGGCGAGAGTGAGCTGCTGCAGGTGCAAAGCGACTACTCAGGCACATTCCAGTGGCTTGGCCACAAGCACAGCCTGATCGCCGGACTGGACTTCTACGACGAAAACGCCGACCGCAACAACAACCACACCACCGGCTTGTCCAACCCGGTCATCACTGTGGGTTCAC
>JACCDS011208563.1_pt1 | contig 14540 bp, 10 predicted proteins | sample 7446441 | NCBI WGS metagenome assembly JACCDS01 (sample SAMN15323445, study PRJNA562643) | freshwater metagenome | isolation source: river surface water | place: USA:Blue River Watershed | collected 2017-08-17 | reverse complement strand
CGTGACCGGCTCGCCGTCGGCGGCGGAGACGGTCTTTTTCGCCATGAAATCGGCGGCGATGTCGGCGATGTAGTCGCCGTTGTACGCCGACTCGGGCCAGCCGGCGTCGCCGGGCTGCCTGCCCTGCGCGCGCGCCTGCACCGACGCGGCCAGCGTACCGATCTGCACGCCGGCGTCGTTGTAATAGAACTCGCGCAGCACGTCATGGCCCTGCGCCTCGAGCAGCGCGCAAATTGCGTCGCCGAGCGCGCCCTGACGGCCGTGGCCGACGTGCAGCGGGCCGGTCGGATTGGCCGACACGAACTCGACCAGCACCTTACTGCCGGCGCCGACATTGCTGCGGCCGAAACACTGGGCGTCGGCGAACACGCGGCGCACCACGTCCTGCCTTGCGGCCAGCGCAACGCGCAGGTTGATGAAGCCGGGGCCGGCGATTTCGACGGCGTCCAGCAAACCCTGCCGCGCCGGGTTTGCGAGCACAGCCTCAGCCAGCGCCTGCGCCAGCTCGCGGGGGTTCTTTTTCAGCGGCCGGGCGAGCTGCATCGCGATATTGGTCGCCAGGTCGCCGTGCGACGGGTCGCGCGGCCGCTCCAGCGTGACCGTCGGGGCGGCCAGGTCGGTACCGGCCAGCAGCGGAGCCACGGCATCGGCGAAAAGGGCGGCAATCTGTTCTTGGTGTCGGGATAGCATGGACTGGATGAATGCGGTCGCGCGGCAAGCGCACGTGAATTGGCGTAGAACGCGATTATAGCGGGGGACGCCGGCCGGTGATGCCGGGCGAGAACGCGCGGGCGTCCGCTGCGCCGCTGAACTTTGCCGGCCGCACTGACTCCATCCCTGGATGGAAAGACTGACCCGGTTCAAGCCCTATCTGCTGATGCTGGCCCTGATCGGCGCGTTGACCGGCCTGCGTTTTGCCTTGCTGCCGGTGATGCAGCTGGTCGGCCCGGTCGCCGTATATTTTTTCGCGACCGCCGTCGCTGCGCTGTATGGCGGCTTCTGGCTGGCATTATTTACCTGCACCGTCTGCGTCACCGTGGCGGTCTTTTTTTTCGTGGCGCCGGCGTTCAGTTTCGAGGTGGCCAAGCCGGCCGATCTCGCACTGGTCTGGATCTTCATCGCCGACGCGCTCATGTTCGGCATCGCCGGCGAAGTCCACTTGCGCGTGCGAAGGCGCAAGGGCGAGCTGATGGCCAAACTGGAAGAGATCCGACACTCGTCCGAGCTGAACGAAAGAACCACGCACGCGATGCTCGAATCCTCTTCCCAAGGCATTTTCGGCATCGCGAAGGACGGCACCATACGGATCGCCAACGGCGCAGCACACCAGATGTTCGGCTACGGGCCCGGCGAGTTGCTCGGCCTGTCGATCGAGGCCCTGGTGGATGCGCCGCAGCGTGCGGCGCACGCGCGGCATCGCGCGGCATTCTTCGCATCGCCAAAGGAGCGCCCGATGATGCACGGGCTCAAGCTCGAAGGCCGGCGCAAAGACGGTACGCTGTTCCCGATCGAGGCGCTGATCACTGTCACCGACACGCCGGAAGGACGGCTGGGCGTGTCCTTCGTGTCCGACGTCACGCAGCGCAAGACGATGGAAGCGGCGCTGCTGCGCGAACGTTCGGAACTGCGCAGCCTGGTCGACCACACGCCGGTGCTGGTGTCGATGCAGGATCTGGATAGCCGCATCCACCTGATCAACCGCAGTTTCATGGCCGTGCTCGGCAAGCCGGAAGCGGAGATCATCGGCCACCCGATGTCCGAAATCTTCCCGCCCCATCTGGCCGATGTCGTAGCGCGTTCGAATCGCAAGGTACTAAGCAGCGGCGAAACCGACGAGCTGGAGGTCGACATCCGCCATCCGGACGGGGCATTGCACACCTACCGGCTAGTCAAGTTCCCGCTGCGCTACCTCGACACCGAGGAGCCCTTCGGGGTCGGCGGCTTTGCGATGGACATTACCGAACTCAAGCGCGCCGAGGAAAAGATCCGCCACGCAGCACAGCATGATCCGCTGACCGGGCTGCCAAACCGCGCGCTGGTCTATGAGCTGGGCACGCAGATGATCAGTGCATCGCACCGGCATACGCGCATGCTGGCTGTGATGTTCTTCGACCTTGACCGCTTCAAGCCGATCAACGATACCTACGGGCATCGTGTCGGCGACCTGATGCTGCAGGAAGTGGCGCAACGCTTGCGCGGCACCGTTCGGGGCAGCGACCTGGTCGGCCGGCTCGGCGGCGACGAATTCATCGCTGTGCTGACCGACCTGACGTCGGAATCCCATCTGGACGGCATCGCGTCACACCTGTTGCAGCGGCTGTCCGAGCCCTACCGGATCGAGGCGCTCGAGCTGCATACCTCGCCGAGCATCGGCATCAGCATCTACCCGGGCGACGGCACTGGCATCGATACGCTGATCCGCCAGGCCGACGAAGCGATGTATCACGCCAAAACCAACGGCCGCAACAACTACCAGTATTTCTCCGATGAGATACGCCGCAACACGGCGCGCGTCTTCGAGCTCGAGCAGCGCCTGCGGCGCAGCCTGCACGAAGACGATTTCGACCTGGCCTACCAGCCGATCATTGACATGCGCAGCGGCCGTCTGACTGCGGTTGAGGCGCTGATCCGGTGGCGCCAGGCGGACGGCGGCGAACTGATGCCGGGTGACTTCATCGCCGCTGCCGAGGCCAGCGGGCTGATCCACCAGATCGGCGAATGGGTGATACGCGAGGCCTGCCGCCAGCATGACGAATGGCTGAGTGACGGCATGCCGGCCGTGCGAATTGCGGTGAATGTGTCACCGGTGCAGTTCCGCTCGGCCGAATTCCGCGACCGGCTGCTGGCGGCGATGCATGACAGCACGATCGACCCGGGCATGCTCGAGCTGGAGGTGACGGAAAGCACGGTGATGAGCCACGCCGAAGAGTCCACCCGCACGCTGCGGTGGCTGAAGGCAATGGGCCTGAAAATCGCGCTGGACGATTTCGGCACCGGCTATTCCAGCCTGAGCCAGCTCGCACAGCTGCCGATCGACAAGCTGAAGGTTGATCGAGCGTTCGTCACGCACATCGACAGCGATGCGCGCTCGCTGGCGATCGCCGAAACCGTGCTGACCCTCGGGCAAAAACTCGGCGTCGAAGTGGTGGCCGAGGGGATCGAGACACCGGCGGCGCTGACCCTGCTACGCGACCGTGGCTGCGGCCTTGGCCAGGGCTATCTGATCGGTGCGCCGATGCGCGCCCAGCAGCTGAGGGAGTGGCAGCGCGCACGCGAAGCCACGCCGAGCGCCGTAACCGCCTGAGGCCAACGGCCGGGCGGCGCGTACCTGTCTGCTTGTGCGCGGCCAAGACTTGCTGCTGCGGGCAGCCTTCCCTTCTTGCGCGCTTGTGAGCGCTCAATGAGCGCAGCCCGCCCTGCCCTAAGTTCTGCTGCGAAGCCGGTGCAATCCGGCGCGAATCTCATCCAACGCACATACAGGGAGCAGCAATGAAGATTTCGACAGGACGCAGCGCCATCATCACGCTGCTGGCGTGCATGATCGCCGCCTGCGGCGGCGGTGACGGCGGTGACCGGTACCTCGGCAGCAGCAGCGGCAACAACAGCTGTACAGCCGGCGTGTCCGCCTGCAGCGGCGATGCCGAGACCGGCCGCCTCGGCGTACTGAAGCTCACCGTCGGCGGCGTACAGGCCATCGCGGCCTCAACCAATGACCTGCTGGCCACGCCGGGCATGCGCGGCAACGAGGCACAGGTAGCGTACGGCCTTGCGCCACTCGAGAAGGGCTTGGCCGGCCTGCGCGTGGTGCGCGAGGCGGGCGGCGAGGTGACGGCAGCGAACTTGCTGCTGTCTGGCCTCGGCGTGTCATGGGATGGCGCCCATGAGCGCCCGCCTGTCATCGAAACCTTCGGGCTGGCGCGCGGTCGCATACAGTCGGGAACTGGCTTAGCGACACTCGCCGCCCTGCCCGCGGCCAGCGACACCGCGTTCTGGAACAACCATCCGGCCAGCGGGGGCGGCACCCAGGGCAACTACGCGAACAACATTTACTTCCCGACCGAACTGTCGAGCGGGCATTGCCTCGACGGCGATGCCGCCTGCATCGCCGCCGCAAAGAATGGCCTGCGGCTCAGGCGCGGCGACTGGCGCAACGGCGGCGCGACGCCGGACCAGGTGGACGGCGGACGCCTGCATGAGGATGGCGCGACGCAGGCGCCCGACAATATCCCGTATGCCGGCTTCAAGGGCTACCGCAACCTGTGGAACTGGAACTACCGCCACGCACTGCTGGCGGGCTGGATCACCCAGGATACGGTCAACATCTCCGAATGGGGCGGTGGCGACGAGCACAACAAGTCGCGCCGCGGCGTCGTCGCCTACGGCGACCCGACGCCCGCAAAGACCTTGCCGGCCACGGGCAGCGCACGCTATGCCGGCCTGGCACACGGCTGGTACAGCCCGAACGGTGCCATCGAGCCCTACCCGATCGCCGCCGACATCGAGGTGACCGTGGATTTCGCCGCACGTACCGCGCGCGTGCGGCTGTTCAACCTGCGCATCGACGAAGACCAGAACCCGAGCCCGCAATTCATCGCCGAAAGCAGCAACACCGTGACCCTCAGCACAGCGGCGAATACGTTCGGTGGGGCGATCACGCATGGTGAAACCAGCGGACACCTTGGCGGCCGCTTCTATGGCCCGGTCAGCAATGGCGCGCCGCCGGAAATAGCCGGCGCACTGTCCCTGCGCGGCAGCTCGAACTCGCCCATCGTCGGTGCCATCTTCGGGCTGGGCGGCTTCATTGGACGGCGTATCGCAGGCTGAATGTCCGCCCGTGCAGGGCAAGTACAGGCATACGTCTTGCCGCTGAACTGAATTTGCCGGGATGAGCGCCACCCTATCCGGCCATCCGCAAGCCTGGGTTCCGGCGCAAGCCGGAGCCGCCTTTCCGGAAAGCCTGCGCTGCCCGCTTCCCGCCTCCCGCTTCCCGCCGTCGATGTCCCCGCAATCCGACGCGCCGCTGGCAAAAAATCATCGCAATGACTGAGCGTTTTTGCTCACCGGCGGTCAAATCGTTCTCCGGCTCTTCGAGGGAAAAAGTGCTGCCGTGGAAACCGATCCTGGAAACCCCTACGCCGATGGCGGCGGCCTGCGCTGGTACGCCGAAGTTGGCGCACGCGAAGCGTTTGAAAACAATCACCGGAAAATGGAAGGAGCCCTGATGAAACCCTTTGAGATTCATCGCGCGACCAAGTGCCGCGCCAAGCTGCGTCTGGGCATGTCGGGTCCGGCCGGCAGCGGCAAGACCTATTCGGCGCTGCTGATTGCGCACGGGCTCGGCGGGCCGATCGGCATGATCGACACCGAGCATGGCAGCGGTGACCTGTACGCCGACCTGCTGCCTGAAGGCTATGACGTGCTGCGGCTGGAACCGCCGTTCACGCCGGGGCGCTATATCGATGCGATCCATGCGCTCGAGGCCGCTGGCGTGCAGACCATCATCATCGACAGCCTGTCGCACGCCTGGAGCGGCGAAGGCGGCTCGCTCGACCGGCACGGCAAGATCGCCGACCGCTCCGGCAACAGCTGGCAGGCATGGCGACAGGTGACGCCAGAACATAATGCGCTGGTCGAGGCGATCTTGCAGAGCCCATGCCATGTGATCGCGACGATGCGTGCAAAGACAGAGTATGTGCAGGAGAAGGACGAACGCACCGGCCGGCAGATCGTGCGCAAGATCGGCCTCGCACCGGTGATGCGGGACGGTATCGAGTACGAGTTCACGGTGTTCATGGAACTCGACAGCCAGCATCTCGCGCATGTCGGCAAGGATCGTACGCGGCTGTTCGACGGCATGATCCTGCGGCCCGATGACGGTACCGGCCGCGAGCTGCTCGCATGGCTCGACAGCGGCGCGCAGGAGCCGGTGCGCACGGGCTTGCCCGAGCCGCAGCGTGCCCACCTGCGCAAGGCCATCGAGCAGGCCAGAGGCGTGGATGAGCTGTACAAGGCCTTCGCCACAGCCTATCGCGCCGCAACCGCCCTGCAGGATCTCGCCGCCCTTGAGGAATTCACGCAGGCGAAGGATGCGCGCAAAGCCGCGCTTGAGGCCGGGCAGGAGAGTGAACAGGGCGTGCATGCATGATCCCCTCATGCCTCACCCGCAGGTGAGGCTCCGACGATTCCCTGACTGAAAACCAAGGATGCATCATGACTGGAACCCTGAACAAGGCATTGCTGATTGGCCACCTCGGCCAGGATCCCGACCTGCGCACAATGAACAGTGGTGAGCCGGTCGCCCACCTGTCGATCGCGACCAGTGAAGCATGGAAGAACAAATCGACCGGCGCGCGGCGTGAGGCGACGGAATGGCACCGTGTGGTGCTGTACAAGCGGCTCGCGGAAATTGCCGGGCAGCACCTGAAGAAAGGCACGCTGGTTTATATCGAAGGCCACCTGCAGACCCGCAAGTGGACCGGCAAGGACGGCATCGAGCGACACACGACCGAGATTGTCGGCGATGAACTGCGCATGTTGCACCGCCCGTCCGAGCACAAAATGCCCCTGGCCCTGCACGAAGACCCGGTACCGGACAAGCGCGTGGTCCAGCGCGGCGTCGAGCAAGGCATTCCGTTCTGAAACAATCGCATCTCCGTTGGCGGCCGTCTGGGACGGCCGTTTTTTTTCCGGGGTGAAATCCGCTGGAACTGTCTGTTATCGGCCACAACATACGATGACCAGACAATCTGTCAGGAAACTTTCTGACTCCGGCGGAGCAGCCCCATGGATTCGACCCGTAACACCCGTGCATCGCTTGGTCGCGACACCCAACCGATCGCTTTCCAGCCCCTCCCGCCTGTCGCGCCGAACAGCCTGATCTACTACCGCGGCCCGGACATCGATATGGCGAGCGCCCGCTGGATCAAAGATCTGATTTCGGCTTCCGGCATCAGCAGCGCAGTCATCGAGCATGAAGAGTCCCAGGGGGCTGCGCGCGCACAACTGGCCGGCGCGCTCAGGCGGCTGGACGGCGACGGACAGCTGATGCTCGACATGCATGGCCTGCACGAAGCGAATCACCATGTCGTCGAGGCCGGCATCGATACACGCCACGCGATGCCGACGGTTGAGCTGTTGGCGTGGGCGCTTCGCAACATGAAACGTCCGTCCTCGGCAAGCGGCCTGCCGGTGCTGCACCTGATTTCATGCCACATCGGCACGATGCGACGCGAGATCGTACCCGGTACACCGCTGTGGCGGTCGGCGTATTTCGTGCTGTATTCCGGCAAAAAAGACACCAGCTCGGGGCAGTTCGCCAGTTCGCTGAAGACCATGCTGCGCTATCTGCAGCACTGCAAGGAACGACAGCGGCAAGCCGATCCGCTGAGGATGTTCCTGCTGGCCGGCATGTGCCGCGGCGATTGCATGACCCTGCTCGGCGGCGAACTCAGCGGCCCGGTCAGCTGGCATGCGCCGAAGCGGCCGACAGATTTCGTGCGCGGCGCCGGCTTTGCCGACAACCTCGACGCTTGTGCAGACGATCTCGACCGGCTCGCACAGGCTGCACGCACCACCCTGCCCGAGGAAGAAGCGCTGGTACCTTCCGCCAACGAGGCCATGGCGGACATCTTCCACACCCGGCTGGCGCGCGACGATGGCCCCGCGCTGAACATTTTGCTGAGGCGCCGCCCGGACTTGCGTGACCTGCCCTGCGGCGACGGTAAGCTGCCGATGCACTTTGCCGCCACCGACCACGCCTGCGCGGCGGTGTCGCAGCTGGCACTGAAAGGCGCCTGCATATCGGAGCGCGATGCCGATGGCAACACGGCACTGATCCTTGCGGCGACTCAGGAAATTGATCCTGCGGACATCCCGCGCGCGAAGAAAATGCTCGAACAGCTGATTGCGCTGGGTGCCGATCCGAACGAGGTCGATGGACGCGGCTATTCGGCGCTGCTCTGCGCCGTCGAGGCCCGGCGCGCCGATGCGGTCGAGGTACTGCTCGAGCAGGGTGCGAACCACCATGTCCGCCACGGCGACGTATCGCCGCTGACGATTGCGCGCGCCAACAAGGACGTGCGGATCATTGCGTTGCTGGCGGCCGCCGACATGCGGGCGCGCACGGCGTCGCGGACCAGGCTTCCGCAGGCCGGGGGCAGCGGGGAATAACCGCAGATCGCCGGCGCATCGCCGGCGAGCGTCTGTCCACCCACACCGTCCGTGCGAGGCCGGCATTCCTCAGTAAAATCCCGGAATCGCCTCGCAAGGATCTGCCCTATGTTCCGTCTGACTTTCCTGCTTGCCGCCAGCCTGCTGGCCGCGCCTGCGCTTCATGCCGCGCCGTTCACGTTCGCAGCGATTGGTGACGTGCCTTACGGCCCGCCGGAACAACTGTCCGCGCTGGCGACGCGCCTGAACCGCCAGCCCATCGCGTTCACGGTGCATCTCGGCGATATCAAAACCGGCACCAGCCGCTGCAGCGACGATGTCTTCCTGCGGGTGCGGGCGCAGTTCAACGAGTTCGACAAGCCGCTGGTCTACACACCGGGGGACAACGAGTGGACCGACTGCCATCGCTACCTCGCCGGTTCCTATGATCCGCTCGAGCGGCTGGAGAAGCTGCGCAGCGTCTTCTTCGCGACGACCGAGGGCCACGGCAAGGAAAAGATCGCGCTGCAATCTCAGCGCGCTGACCCGCGCCACGGGCGCCATGTCGAGAACCTGCGCTGGTTCCGTGAAAAGCTGAGTTTCGCGACGCTGCATCTGGTCGGCTCGAACAACAACTGGCAGCCGGATCTGCCATCCGTGTCGGAGTTCGCTGCACGCGAGGAAGCTAATATCGCCTGGCTGCGTGAAACCTTCGCGGCGGCGAAAGCGCGCAATGATCTGGCGATCGTGCTGGCGATGCAGGCTGATACCTTCCTCGGTGCGCAGGGCACCGATTCCGGTTTCACGCGCTGGCTGCACGCACTGGCAGAAGAAGTGGTCCGCTGGGGCAAGCCGGTGCTGCTGCTGCAGGGCGACAGCCACCATCATCGGGTCGACCATCCGCTGCGCGATGCCCGTGGCAAGCCCGTGCCGAACCTGCTGCGCGTGGTCGTGCCAGGGGACCGCAATCCGGACGCCGTGCTGGTCGATGTCGATGACAGCCGTCCCTCCCAGCCTTTCCGCATCCGCTTGATGAACGAGCCGCGGGAGCTGGCCACGGGGCGCTAGCTCGCGATCGCCATCCGGCAGCGAGCGGACAAACGCGGCAGGATGCAGACGCGTTACAGGCAAGGCAATAAAAAGGAGAACAAGATGCTCTACCTGCTGAAAATCCTGATCTCGGCGCTGGTGATCACCGGCGCCAGCGAACTGGCGCGGCGCAGCACGGGGCTGGCGGCGCTGTTGCTGGCGCTGCCGATCGTATCGCTCCTGACCTTTACCTGGATATGGATAGAGCAGCGCGATCCGCAGCAGATTGCGCGGCTGTCCATCGAGACCTTCTGGTACGTGCTGCCGACGCTGCCGCTGTTCATCGTGCTGAGCCTGATGCTGAAGCAGGGCTTCGGCTATGTCGCGTCGCTGGCAGCCGGCTGCGCGGTCGGGGCGGGCTTGCTGGGGGTGACGCAGTGGGTGATGGCGAAGTGAGCGCATCAACAGCGGTGAATTCGTCCGCGCGGCTGGCTCATCAAAGCATTGGACCCGAACGGCTTGGCTCCTGAGGGAAGCCCGCACATGTACCGACTAACTGACTTCGCCCTCGCGCTCCACCTGAGTTGAGACGAAATCTTCCACGAAATTTCCGGAATCTGTTTAAACCCGGCGGAACGGGGCAATACTGGGTCAACTTCTTCAGCATGCGGCAAGTTTGCTTTTAGAATTGGAAAAACGTTCTCGCCCTAAAAAAACAGCAAGGAGACAAAACGGATGAACAAGCCAGCGAGCGAAGTTCATCGACTCAGCGTAATTCACCTGAGCTCGGTGCACCACTGTGCCGTAGGCACGCAGTTTGAAAAATTGACAGGCATGACCTCACCGACGAAGGGACGCAGCTCATGATTCTCGGCGTCATTGCAGATGACCATACCGGTGCCACAGACGTGGCCAGCATGCTGGTACGCTCGGGCTTGCGTACGGTGCAGATTATCGGCGTGCCGCAGCCGGCGGCAGAGGCGATCGACCTCACTGCCATCGATGCGGTCGTGGTCGCGTTAAAGTCGCGCACCATCGATCCGGCTGAAGCCATCGAAGCGTCGCTGTCTGCGTTGCGCTGGCTGCAGCAGCGGGGTGTGCAGCGCTTTTATTTCAAATATTGCTCGACCTTCGACTCGACGGCCAAAGGCAACATCGGCCCGGTCACGGATGCGCTGATGCAGGCATTGGGTACGCATTACACGATCGCTTGCCCGGCCTTCCCGGAAAATCAACGCACGATCTTCAAAGGACATTTATTCGTCGGCGATCAGCTGCTGTCGGATTCCGGCATGCGCAACCACCCGCTGACACCGATGACCGATGCCAATCTGCTGAGAGTGCTGCAGCCGCAGACGACATGCACCGTCGGCCTGTTGAGCCACCTGCAAGTGGCGAAAGGTGCGGCAGCACTACGCGCGGTCGTTGACGAAAGACAGGCTGACGCCGCCAAAGTATCGCCCGGCATCATCGACATCGCCGACGCCATCACCAATCAAGACCTGATGGTGCTTGGCGAAGCCTTGGCTGACCTGCCGCTGGTGACGGCAGGCTCGGGCCTCGCGCTGGGGCTGGCAGCGGCCTATATCCGGCGCGGGCTGGTGAAGGCCGATGCCCGGGCGGCCCAACTGCCGAAGGCTGGCAGCAAGGCGGTCGTGATTTCGGGCTCCTGCTCGGTCGCGACCAACGGACAAGTGCAGCACTGGCTCGCGACCGGCAAACCGGCGCTGCGTATCGATCCGCGCGACATTGCCAACGGACAGCCGGTTGCGGCACGCGCACTGGACTGGCATGCGCAGCAAAAAGAGACTTGCCTGATTTACGCTACATCGCCGCCCGAAGAAGTCGCGCAGCTGCAAAAGGCGTACGGAGCCAATGCCCTTGGCGAGCAAATCGAACATTGCTTTAGCGATATCGCCCGGGGATTGATCGCGCAGCAAGTGCGCCGCTTCGTGGTCGCCGGCGGAGAGACCTCCGGCGCGGTTGTCAACGGACTGGGCGTGCAAATCCTGAAGATTGGCGAGACGATCGATCCCGGTGTGCCATGGACTGCCGGACAAGTGGGCCAGCCTTTGCTGGCGTCGCCGGAGCCCGTCTTGCTGGCGCTGAAATCGGGCAATTTCGGTACCGAAGATTTCTTTACCAAGGCGCTGGCCATCGCCGCGGGCCATTGACGATGGAAGACCTGCGTACCGAGATATGCCGCGTAGGCAAGTCACTGTTCGAGCGCGGCTATGCGCACTCAACAGCCGGGAATATCAGCGTCAGAACCGACGCCGGTTTCCTGATCACGCCTACCGACGCCTGCCTCGGTTTTCTTGAACCTGCGCAGATCGCGTTCGTTGACCTGCACGGAAAGCAGACCAGCGGTTCGCCCGCCAGCAAGACGCTGTCGCTGCATCAGGCCATTTATGCCGCCGATCCGACGGCCCGCTGCGTGATACACACGCATTCGACTCATCTGGTTGCGCTCACGTTGCAAGGTGTCTGGAGTGCGCAGGATATTTTGCCGCCGATCACACCTTACTACGTGATGAAAGTCGGCCATGTGCCGCTGGTACCGTATCACCGACCCGGCGATCCCGCAGTCGCCAAAGCCGTATCCGACCGGATTGCGTCGGCCGCGGCCAATGGCCGGCCCCTGCGCGCCGTGATGATCGAGCGGCTGGGCCCGAATGTCTGGCATCAATCGCTCGCATCGGCCATGGCGACACTTGAAGAGCTCGAAGAAACAGCGAAGCTCTGGATCCTGGGCAATCGCTCGATGCCGGCGCTGAGTGACGCACAGATCGATGAGCTGCGCGCCTGCTTTAAGCTCCGGTATTAACGCCCGCCCGACAAGGAATGAACGTTCCTTGACCGTTTTGCCGCGGCACTGCGCGATGACTTCCGGCTTGGCGAAAATATGTTTCCAAATGGCTGATCTGCACGCACAAATTGTCCGCAGCCTGCAGACCGCAGGCCAGACGTATAGCGGCGGGCCCGGGCCAGTGCTGCGCACCGAACTTCGACCTTACTCGAACCCGTCAACACGCGCGGGACTGTCGAAAAACTGGATAACCTCGATCGACAATCTGCCAAAGGATTTTTCACTTTAAGTTCGGGGGAAATACGCGGGGTGCTCATGCCCTGCGCCCATGAAAAATCATAGGAAGCGATTGCCCTCCATAACGAAGGCAATCCATTGCAGGCACAGACGTGTCTTGCGTTTCGATAGCGACTCAGGTCCGTCGTGGCGCCGCCCCGGTAATGTACAACGATGCTGCGGCTGACCACGCAGTCCGCTACTTGAGATATCTGCAGGTGACCAAGGGCAGCGCTGAAGAGGAAGCACAAGCGAACAAAAGCGCTCAGCAGAACCTAATTAATCGTAGAGTTCAGAACCATGTGGCTGGCGCGTGTACGCCGAATTTTGCCACAGCCGGATACCTGCTGACGGCTGGCGGCCACGCCGTTTAAATCATGAACTCTAATGTCTCCATGCTCGAGCCTACGAAACATCCAACGATCCTGGCTGAACGACAACGATATGCCGGCCTGACCAGGTATTTCAAGAAACATTGGCATGGCGATTTTTCGCTGGCTTGGTCATATTGGGTCAATACACTCGTCATCTCGGTGATTGGGGCGCAGCTGGTTGTGCTTGCACTGCCCTTTCTAACGCAAGGCATTCCTGTTCGGTACAGATCTCTGTTGGCTTTGATATCGATGGCCGCCGGTCTGGGGTTGTGGCTGTGGGCCATTGCGGGCACTTGGGCGTCGGCGAACAAGCATGTCAGCCGCGGGGGTGCGAAGGGATGGGCCGTTGCCGTGAAGGTGTTGATCGTCTTCGGCATGCTGAAGACCTTCGGCAGCGTCATGCAAATGCTGCCCGGGTTGCAAGAACATGTCGACACGGCCTTCGGGCTGTCGCCGGCCCCGGACACCCGGATTGTGCTGATGGCCGACGGCAAAACCATACGACTCTCCGGAGGGATCAATGAAGGTGCCGCCCAACAGCTGCGGCAAAGCCTCGACACCACCCCCGATGTGCAGACGGTCATTCTGAATTCGCCAGGTGGGTGGATTAAAGAAGGCGAAAAAATTGCCCAGCTGATCCAAGCGCGCCAGCTAAATACTTATGTCGAAACGGAATGCGCATCCGCATGCACGATCGCCTTTTTGGCGGGACGTGACCGGGCGGCGGATCCCGACGCCCGCATCGGCTTTCATGCATTGAAATTTGTGGGGTCAGGGTCGAACAGACCGGGAGCTGATGAGCAACGCGCTACTCTCGCAGCGTACGAGCATGCTCGCCTTCCCCGGGCATTCATGGAAAAAATCGGCGCCACGCCCACAAACGAGATGTGGTACCCCACGCATGCCGAATTACTCCTTGCCGGCGTGCTCTCCAGAAAAAGCTTCGGGGGAGAAAGTAGTGCGCTTTCGACAGCCATGAAGAGCCGCGCTGACCTTGTCGCGAAATTCCGTGAGATCGAATTATTTCAACGCATCGAAGAAAAATACCCGGCCACCTTCACCCGCGTTATTGACCGTGCATGGTCTATGGTCGAACAAAACAAATCAGATGCCGAGGTCATGGCCGCGGGACGGGTAGAACTTTCTTCTTTGGCCATCCGTCTTATTGCGCGCGCCTCCGATCCCACACTGCTTGCTTATTACGAATTGCTGATAGCTCAGGGGATTGCTGCTCAGCGGATTGACCCGCGCGTCTGTGTCGGGTTGTTTTTTCCCGAGGATGAAAAGATCAGCATGGGAACGGTTCTACCGAAGGATTTGATCCGCCGTGAATTGACGTTGCTCGAGTCCGTACTCGTAGAATCAGATAGCCGCCCAGCACGCTCTCCCTCGGACAGCGAATTGGAAGAAATTTCTAACCTGCTGTTCGCCGCGCATACTACAGAAGAAATTGCCGTCTTGGCCAATGCACAAACCCGTCGAGCGCAGCATGAACTTGCATGCGAGTCGATGTTGAAATACCTTCGCGCTTTTGCTTCCCTTCCAGAAATGCGCCGGATTCACGCATTGCGAGTGATGTTCTCAGCACATTAACGCGATGCACCACTGGGTAAGGCGTGTGCCTCGCGGCCTCTCCCCTGCGAGGCGGCCTGGTGGCTTGGCATCTGCACCACTTTCCACAGCGGGTGGGCAGTGTGTGATCACACTGGAGGAGATTAAAACAGGAAGCGTGCCGGGGAGCAGCCCGACCAATCGCGGAGCGATACGACGAGGGGAATGGCGCGGCTGGCGGGGATCGAACCCACGACCAGCCGGCTCTGCACATCGCAGGTTGATATCAATCGCTTTGTACCACAACTTTGTAGCAAGCGAATTCATGCGGCATGTTGAACATGACGAACTCT
>JACCDS010091982.1_pt1 | contig 14545 bp, 6 predicted proteins | sample 7446441 | NCBI WGS metagenome assembly JACCDS01 (sample SAMN15323445, study PRJNA562643) | freshwater metagenome | isolation source: river surface water | place: USA:Blue River Watershed | collected 2017-08-17 | reverse complement strand
CGCCGGCGGGTTTGAGCGGCGGGAGGAAAGCGGGAACGGCGGTACCGACAAGGTCGCCCGGTTTGTCGTACTGGCCGCGGATCAAGATGCGCGCGGGCAACGGCTCCGGCAATTCGCGCGAGATCAACGTGCCCGGGTAAGTGAGCTCGTAGTGGATTTGTTCGGCGAGCAGACGGCGGACGGCGTGGGCCTCGGCCTCGACTGCGGCGCGGCGCGGACCGTAGAGATGGTCGCGGTGGAAACGCGCGAGGCGGGCTTTTTCCTCTTCGTTCTGCTGCGTGGGCGAAAGACCGATCAGGTACTTGATGTCGTGGCGCAGCGGCACGCCCTCGACGAAGCGCGCGTTGGCGCGGAGGGAACTCGCCCAGGCCGCGGCCGACAGCAGCGGATCGTCGCTGGCGCTCGGGCTCTTGATCACGGCGCCGGCGCGGTCCCACCAGGCGGAACCGTCGCTCTGCGCGATCTTCAGGCCGGTGTAGGACTTGCCTTCGCGGATTCCGGAATCACAGGCGGTGAGTTCGAGGCGGGTGAACTGGCCGGCGGCGGGGAGCGGCCCGGCGTGCAATGCCTTCGCGGCAATCTCGGGCCCGAAGGCCTGCGGGTCGCCCCAGATCATGCGGACGGTCTTTTCCTCGCTTTCGAATTCGAGACTGACGGCGCGGGGCGGGTTGGCGGCGTCGGGTTGGAAATGGACGAAGGCGGTGACCTCGTTGCGCACGACGAGCGTGATGTCGCCGGTCGAATAGACGAAGGGCCGGCCGACGGCGCCGTCGAGGCGCAGAGCGCGTTTGCCGCCGGCCACAGGCGCCGCCGGGCTTTCGAGCCATTGGCCGGCCGGAGCGGGCTGGCCGAAATCGCGCGCGCGGAACTGGTCGGAGTCCTCGGCCCAGACCACTTCGTAGGTGATGGGCGTCTTCGTGTATTTCTTCTCGGCCTTGCCCTTTACGATTTCGTCGACGCGGGCGCGGAGCGCGGCCTCGAGGGGGGCGACGGCGGCGTTGATCTCGTCGATCCGGGATTGGGTTTTCGCCTCCGGGGCGATGACGGCGATGGGCCCGGGCAGGCGGACGTTGCCGTCCCAAACGCGGTCGGCGAGGCCCTTGAAGATGGCGCCGAGGGAATAGTATTCGCGCTGCGAGATCGGGTCGAATTTGTGGTCGTGGCAGGCGGCGCAGTTGGCGGTGAGCCCCATGAAGACGGCGGCGGCGGTGTCGACGCGGTCGGCGGTGTTGCGCATCTCGGCCTCGGCCTCGATCGAGCCGCCCTCGGACGTGGTGAGGTGGTTGCGGTTGTAACCGGAGGCGACGAGTTGGTCGATGCGCGGATTGGGCAATTGGTCGCCGGCGAGTTGCTCGATCGTGAATTGGTCGAAGGGCAAATTCCGGTTGAAGGCGGAGACGACCCAGTCGCGGTAGGGCCAGATCATGCGGACGTTGTCCAAATGGAGACCGTGGGTGTCGGCGTAGCGGACGGCATCGAGCCACGGGCGGGCGAAGTGTTCGCCGTAGCGCGGGGAGGCGAGCAGGCGCGCGACGAGGCGGTCGTAGGCATCGGGGGCGCGGTCTTTGACGAAGGCGTCGACCTCCTCGGGCGTCGGCGGGAGGCCGGTGAGGTCGAGGTGGAGCCGGCGGACAAGCGCCTCGCGCGGGGCCTCGGCGGCGAGGGCGAGTTGGCGCGGGGCCAATCTTGCGGCGACGAAGCGGTCGATCGGGTGATCGCTGCCGGCGGCGGCTTTTTTCACGGCGGCCGCGGCGGGCACGGAGGTGCGGGCAACGGGTTCGAAGGCCCAGTGTTTCTGGTAAGGCGCGCCCTCGAGAATCCAACGGCGGAGGATTTCGCGCTGCTCGGGTTTGAGGGGCGGCTTGTGGGATTCCGGCGGCGGCATGACCTCGTCGTCATGCGGGCTGATGATGCGTTGCCAGAGTTCCGATTTCTCGACGTTGCCCGGGACGATGGCGCGGACGTCGTTGCGTTCGGCGAAGGCGCCCTCGGGGGTATCGAGGCGGAGCTTGCCCTTGCGGTGGGCGGCGTCGACGCCGTGGCAGGCGAAGCAGTTGTCGGCCAAGATCGGCCGCACGTGGGTGTTGAACGTCAGCGGTTCGGCGGCCGCGGCGAAGGCGGGCAACACCGAGCAGGCAAGGACGAGCGCGGACGCGGAACGAAGGGACATGGGGAACGGCGCCCTCGGCCGGAACAGCCGGTCAGGCGCGGTGGGAAGGGAACGAAGCAGTTGTTCGGACCCTCACCCGGGCGGTTGAAAGTTGAAAGGTGAAAGTTGAAAGACCGACGTGGCCGTAAGCGGTAAGCAGAGAGCCGAAAGCTCCGGGCACAGAGCTTTCAGCTTAACGCTTTCCGCTTTCCGCCCCTCTTCCTCACTGCACCGGCAGCAATTGCACGGCGTCGATGTGGGCGTTGCCGTCGGCTTTGGCGGCGTCGATCACGACGGCGCCGGGCTGGCCGGCGACGAAGCGGAAGGTGCCGAGGGAGACCCAGCGGTTGTCGATGGGGCCGGGCTTCTTCTGGTTGATCGTGCCGCTCTTTTCGCCGTCGGCGTGGCGCACGGTGTAGGCGGTGTTGCTCGCGCGGTTCTCGTGGGCGGCCGTCGCGAAGCGGACCTCGTAGCGGCCGGTGGCCGGCGCGTTGAGGGCGAAGGTCGCGGTGTTGCCGGGGCCGCGGGCGTAGGCGTAGTCGGGGCCGACATGGTCGAGACCCTCGCCCCCGGCCCACTTGCCGGTGAGTTTGGCGGCGGAGTTGTCGACCACGGTGCCTTTGAACGAAGCCACCGCGGCGCCCCGGCCGCTGCCTTCGGCGAGTGGCGCAGGCACCGGGCCGGAGAGGTCGAAGGTGTTGTCCGGCATGCGGCGGGCGCGGCCGGGGAGCTTCAGGAGCGCGTCGAGTTCGTTCCAATAGAGCGTGTAGACATCGCGCGGCGTGACGTTGTGTTTCACGGCGATCGAGGCGGCCTTGCCGACGACCTCGCCCATCATGCCGATGGTCTTCATGACGCGGACGGTGCCGAGGGCGTGGTCGGTGACGCTGATGTTGCGGCCGGCCATGAACATGTTGGCGATGTTCACCGAATAGAGGGTGCGGTACGGGATCGGGTAGCCGAAGTTGCGGTCGACGCGGCGGTCGTGCTCGGCGATCGAGATGAAGGGATTGTCGGGGAACTTGGCGGCGAATTCCTTCTTGGGGAAATGGAGGTCGATGCTCCAGGTGCTGGGCACGACGCCGTCGGGGAATTCGCGTTTCGTGATGATGTCCTCGTGGGTCAGCATGACATCGCCGACGATGCGGCGGGATTCGCGGGTGCCGCCGACGTAGGCGACCCAGTCGAGCTTGGCGTTGGAGTGGTCCTTGGCGCCGTCGCGGTTCTTCATGGCGTTGAAGGCGCCGAAGACGGCGCGGAAATTCCAGTCGCGGATGAGCTCGAGGTCGTTGATCGGGTGCTTGCTGAAACCGCTTTCCCAGAACCACTCGCCCTTGCCTTTGTCGGCCATGTCGGCGCGGCCCATCTTGGGATAGGGGAAATCGTTCATCGTCAGATCGAGGGCCCAGGGCGTCTCGGGGAATTTCTGCGGCGCCGTGCCGTTGCTCCAGACCCACATGTTGGACATGCCGAGCAGGTCCTTCAGCTCGATCTCGTACTTGGCGCCGGCGAGGTGCGCGAGGGAACCGTGGCCGGTGCAGTCGACGAAGAACTTGCCGCGGTACTTCTGCTCGCGGCTGGTCGAGGTGTTCAGGGAGGTGACGGAGACGATGCGGCCGTCCTTGGTTTCGGCGGCGTAGACGTGTTCGTTGAGGTAGAGGGTGATGTTCTTGTCGGCGCGGACGAGGGCTTCCTTCTGGGCGTCGCCAAATTCTTCATACGTGCCGGGGGAGTTCTTGGCCTTGTCGGCGAACTCCTCGACGATTTCGCCGATGAGCGGGTACTTGCCGCGGCGGATGAGGCCCTGGGCCCAGACGCGGATTTCGGAGCTGCCGTTGCCGCCGAGGACGGGGCGGTTCTGGATCAGCGCGACCTTGAGTCCCATGCGGGCGGCGGAGAGGGCGCTGCCCATGCCGCCGTAGCCGCCGCCGACGACCACGAGATCGAACATGCCCTGGTCGACGGGCGCAGCCGGAAGACCAAGCAGCTGTTTGCGCCAGGCGGGAAGCGGCGCGGCGTCGTTCGGCGGCGTTTCCTGCGCATCGGACGTGAAGTAAATGGCGTCGCAGCGGCCGGCGAAGCCGGTCAGGTCGCGCAGCGCGACGGCGGCGGTTTTGCCGGGGATGTCGACGGTGCCGCCGTCATGCCAGAACCAGGCGGCGCCCTTGGTGCCGAAGGTTTCGGCGAGGGGCTGGCCGTTGATCAGGAGCTGGAATTTGCCGGGGGCGCCGGGCGCGGCCCAGTGGGCGACCCAGTCCTTGGTGCGCACCCAGACGCGGTATTTGCCGGGCGCGGGGAACGTGACGGTGGTCGTGGCGTCCTTCACCGGCTGGCCCAAGCCGTGGGCGAGCAGATAGGGCGAGCCCATGATATCGATGAACTGGGTGTCGATGGACCAGCCGCCGGGGGACTTGAAGCTCTCGGCTTCGACGAGCACGCGGTCGGCCGCGAACAGGGGCGCCGCGGCGAACAGGGCGAGGGGGAGGAGGGAACGGAGTTTCATGAAAATTGGGAAACGGGGAAATTGGGAAATTGGGAAACGGCGGAAACCGGAATAGGGAAACGGGATTACTCGTAGGTGAACCAGGCGGTGGCGGTGGTGGCGGCGGAGCTGACGGTGCGGACCCAGTAGGCTTGGAAGCCGGCGGGGAAACGGTGCGTGACCGGGCGGCCCGCCGGCACCTCGAGCGCGGCGTATTCGACCCAGCGGCCGGTGCCGGTAAGGTCGACTTCGACGCGGACGGTGACGGCCTGGGCGCCGGTGTGGCTGACGGCGACGGACTTGGAGTCGTAACCGGTCATCAGATACGGATCGGAGGGCACGCCGGCGGCGACAGCGCTGTCCTTCCAAGGCCCACCCTCCCCGACCGGTTTGCCGAAACTCCAGAGATCGTCGACGCCGCCGGCCCAGAGCGCGGCCTGGCCGTCTGCGGAACGGACGAGATGCGGGTTGGTTTTCGGAGCGTCGGCGGCGACGCCGGACATGAGCAGCAGCCCGCGCCACGTGGCGAAATCGTGCACGCGGCGGGCGTGGGTCGCGACGGGACGGAGCTTGGCGATGCCGCCGGCGTTCTCCGCGGGCAATTCGTAGAAGGTGCCGGCGCAGTTCAGCAGGTCGCGCTCGGTGCAGACCTCGCGGGCGGTGCGTTCGGCGCCGAAAGGACCGGCGGCGGCGTAGTCCTTCGTCGCCTTGGGCAGGCGAAAACGTTTCCCGGCTTCGTCGGTGTAGATCACGGACGCGGCGTCGAGGGCGACGGCGTCGCGCGGGATCGAAACCTTTTCCTGCATCCACGCGTGGGCGCCGGGCTCGTCGGTGCGGCGCAGCTTCATGTCGGGGCCCATCTCGTAGAACGCATTCTGGCCGGCGGCGGCGAAGGCGAGCGTGCGCTTGTTCTGGCCGCGGGCGTGGAGCAGGCCGCCGCTGGCGGGCCGGGCGGGATCGGCGGCGAGGCCGGCGAAACGCGCGTCGGCGGCGCGGGTGCGGCGGTCGGCGTTGCGGAAGGAGAAGATCGCGGAGGCCTGGGCGAGGTCGCGGTCGGCGCGCACCCGGATCCACGCGCCGGTCTCGCCTGGGGCGAAGAGCGTCCAGGCGTAGCCGGCGGCGGGCACGACGACGTCGCGGAGGCGGGTCCAGCGGCCGTCGCCGGCGCGATCAACCTCGAGCGTGAACGTCACCGCCGCGCCCGCGCCATGCACCAGATGCAAAATGCGCTGGTCGTAACCGGAGAACAGATACGCGTCGGAAGGCGCGTCTTTTTTCACCGGCTCGTCGGTCCAGACGGCGCCGCGGCCGATGGCCGGGCCGAAGCGGTCGAGCTCGGCCGGGTCGATGAACCAGAGGTTGGACTGGGACTGGCCGGGGCCGGCGAGGTTGCCCTTGGCTTTGCGCTTGTTGAGGAACTCGCTCTGCGCGGTGTCGTCGCAGCCGAGCACGAGCCGGTCGCCCCAGCGGGCGAAGTCACCGACAACTTTGAGGTAGTTCGAGCGCGGGGAGATGCCGGCGGATTGCCGCGGCGAAAAGGTGCGCGGGAAACGCCAGAACGTGCCGTGCATCGTCATGAGCAGGTCCTTCTCGCCGATGTCGCGGATGCGGGGCCACTCGGTGTTCCAGCCGTGGGCGCCGTCGTAGGAGTGGCTGCCCTTGGGCAGGCGGTAGGCGTGCCATTTCCCGGCGTCGAGCACCTGCAGAATCAGCGAACGGTGATCCCAGCCGACGGACCAGACGGGATCGGTGGCGGGGTTGCTGTTGCCGTAGAGATCGCCGGGGCCGGTGACCTCGGTGAATTGGTTGCGGCGCACGTGGGTCCATTTGTCGGAGACGCCGTCCCACTCCGCGAGCACGCCGCTGGGGATGTCGGGCTTGGTGCGGGCCAATGAACCGTGTTCGCCGTTGTTGGCGTAGATCAGGCGGCCTTGCCCGGAGTAGAGCCCCTTGCCGTGGTAGCCGGGCAGGTCGGCGCGGCGGAAGGGTTCCTTCACCTGTTCGTCGCGGAAGAGTTCGGTGACGGCGAGCGTGTGCACGTCGACCTCGTAGAAGCCTTCTTCCATCGAGGCGTAATAAATCTTGTTGGCCGGATCGGTGAGGTGGCGGGCGTTGCCCGTGGGCCGGCCGTACATCTGCGTGAATGGAATCGCGCGGACCTTGCCCTTGGCGTCGACGGCGTAGGGCCCGATGAAGAGCTGCTGCGATTCGCGGTGGATGAAACGGTTGGCCGGCGTGCCGCCGATGCTCTCGGGGTGGATCTTCTGCCGCAGCGAGGTATCGATGGAGTAGAGTTTGTCGTCGGAGCCCTTCGGCATGTGCGGCGAGTAGGTGACGACCCAGAGGCGGTCCGCCCACGGCACGACGGCGCCGGTGCCGCATTCGCCCTGCGAATTGAAGAACGCGAGGTGCGGGTAGATGCCCGAGTAGGAAGGCAGCGGCGAGGAAGGGGTGGCGGCGGGGGCGGCGACGGCGCCGCACGCCAGCGCCAGCCAGACCGGAAGACGGAAATTCATGGGGAAAAGGGGTAGCGCGGAAGGGGCAGGCCGGGGACCGGGCAAAGGATGCCGCCGACGAAAGAGCAGTGTGGTTCAGCTCCCGCGGAAAAATCAATCCGGGGAAATTTGAATTCGTTCAACGAACCGACCCCGCTCACGTTTTCGGTTCCCGCAACGGGATCGCGACGTTGAAACTGGCGACGCGGTCCGGCGTGTGGGCGCCGGCGCAGAGCAACACGGCCGGACGCCCGTCGGCGCCGAAGATCAGCTGCGGCCGCTCGAGCGCGTCGAGTTTCCGCCGTTGCCCGTCGGTCCAGACGATCTCGGGCGTCGTGACGAACACGTGCTTCGCCGGCCGCCAATCGAAGCCGTCGCGCGATTCCCAATGCGCCAGCGAATAGCCGCGGCCGGTGAAGATGCCGTTGTTGTCCTTCACGATGCCGCGGTAGCGGTCGCCGTCGTGCCAGATGAACGGGTCCTCGGCCGCGAAATGCTCGCCCGGCCGCGTGAAGATCGGGGCGAGGCGTTTCACGAAGGGCCCCTCCGGACGTTCCGCGGTGGCGACGAGGTGCACGACCGGGCCGCCGAAGGGCGGTTTCCCCTGCGTCGCGACCGCTTTGTAAACCATGAGCACGCCGCCGCCGGGCCGCAGGCACACGGCGGGATTCGAGGTCATCAGCGCATCCGGCGCCGCGGCGTCCGCGCTGACGTCGACCACCGGGCGGTCGAAACGCGTCCACGGTCCCGCCGGGGAATCCGACGTCGCCACGCCGATGCGCTGGTGGTTGCGGTGGGTCCAATTCAGCGGCTGCTGCACGATGCCGTCGCCGTAGTTGCCCATGTAATACAGGCAGTACTTTTTCCCGACGCGCAAAATCGTGGGATTGTGGGTGCAGGAGCCGTCCCAGAAACCGCCGCCGCGGGCCGGCAGCACGACGTCGGCGTGCCGGTACGGCCCTTCCGGGCGGTCGGCCACGGCGCGCGCGACCTCCGAATGCGTGACCCAGGCCTTGTGCCCGAGCCGTCGCGGCCAGCGCGAATAGAAGAGGTGAAACTTGCCGTCGTCGCCGCGCACGGCCGAGCCGCACCAAATCGAGAATTCCGGATCTTCGAAGACCGAGCCCGCCGGCACGGGCTGGAGCCAACGGCTGAAATCGACGTCGTCGCCGAGCGCGGAAGTCGACGGCGCGGCCCGCAGGGCGGAGGGCCAACCGGCGCCGGCGACGAGCGTGGCGGCGGCGGAGATGCGGAAGAAATCGCGGCGGGAGGGCGCGAAGGCGGCGTTCATGGCTTGGCGTAGAAGCGCACGTAGTCGAAGACGGCGAAAACGGGGAGGCGGCTGGGGTCGACGGCGTCGGTCGGGCCCAGCGGCGCGGCGATGACGGTGAGCCAAATGCTCATGTCCCCGTGGTCGGGCACGAGTTTGGCGTCGACGGTGTTCACGATGCGGCCGTCGAAGTAATAGGTGATTTTCTCCGGCGTGAATTCGCAGGCCCAGACGTGGAAATCGGCCGACTGGTCGGGGGTGCGCACGGTGCGATGGCCGTGGCCCTTGTGGGCGGGTTGCCAGATGTGGAGGTTGGCGCCGTAGCGGTTGAGGGCGACGGAGTCGTTTTCGCAGATGTCGATTTCCTGCCGGGAGCCGATGTGCGCGGCGGGATCGGCCTTGGGGTGGTGCATGAGCCAGAACGACGTGTGCCAGCCCTTGGTCGGCGGCACCTTGAAGCGGGCCTCGTAGTAGCCGTGGCGGAACACGCGGCGCGAGATCACGCCGCCGGCGGTGTACTCGCTGGCGCCGGATTTTTCCTTTTTGCATTCCAGCCAGAGCTGGCCGTCGCGCACGGCGACATTGGCCGGCAGCTGCGTGCTCCAGTAGCGCCGGTCGGTGCGGTACAGCCAGCGCGTTTCATCGAGCGCCGGACCGTCGAACTCGTCGGCCCAAGCGAGCTTGTAGCCGGGCGGCGGAGTCGGCGCGACCGGCAGATCGAGCGCGGTGAATCCCGCTTTCCGCTCGGGCGGCGCGGGCTTGGTGCCGACGGGTTCGCCGACGATGAGAAAACCGGAAAGGTAGAGCCCGTGGGCCGCGTAGGGCGCGGGATCGTCGATCGGTTTGCCGGCTTTCGCCATGATGGCGGCCTTGTCGATTTTCGTATCCAGCAATTCCAGACGCACGCGGTGTTCGGTATCGGCGAGCGGCTGCGGGAAATACCAGCGGGCGAGCACGAACCGGCCCGGGGTCGAGAAACTGTCGAAGAGCGTGCCGGTTTCGGGCGGGAGATCGTCGACTGTCATGCGGAAGCGGCCGTTTTCCGGTCCCTTCAAGCCGACGAGACCGACGGCCGTGCCTTTGAAACGGAATTCGATTTTCGCGCCCGGCTCCAGCGCCACCCACGTGGGCGGCACGAGGTTTTCGCCGGCCTGGGTGGTGACATGCGGATCGTTGGGCGGCACGGGCGACCATTGGCTGTCGTGGTCGGTTTCGGCGACGGCGACGAGGCGCGCGCGTTGCCAATGCTGCTCCGCCAAGGGCGCGGGCAAACCCGGCGCGCCCGGTCCCTTGGCCGCAAGGAACTGCGGCCACGCCAAAGCGAGGCGGTCGGCATAGACGCGGTGCCCGGCGTCGGTCGGATGCGTTTTGTCGCGGGTGAAAATCAACCGGCCCTGCGGATCGTGGCCGGCGGCGTCGGCGGGCACCGCGGCGGCCGCGGACATCACGAGCGTGCCGGCTGCGACGCGGCGCGCGACCTCAACTCCGAAGTTGAAAGACGGGATCCCGTAGTGCGCGGCGACGGTTTCCATGGCCTGCGCGGTTTTCTGGTAACGACCCGCCAGCAGATCCGGCAGCAGGCCTTCGGAAACGGTGTAGACGAAACACAGTTCCACCGCCGGTAGGGCGGCGCGGGCCTGCCGCACGATGCCTTCCATCTGGAGCGCGACGCGCGGGGAGCCGCCGTCGTTGACGGCGAATTCCACGAAGATCAGGTCCGGCCGGTGCCGCAGCACATCGCGTTGCAGCCGCGGCGCGCCGTAGTCGGATCCGGTCCCGGAGACCGCGGCGAAGATCTCCGTCCACTTGGCGGCCGGATATTGGCGTTGCAGGAATTCCAGCGTGAGCGTCCGCCAGCCCCGCGCCGCCGTGATGCTGCCGCCGAGGAAGGCGACGCGCACCTCTTCGCCGCGCGCCACCTTGGCGGCGACGTGCGGCAGGCCGTTGCGCACATGGAACTCCGCGGCTTCGGCCGCGCGGAGCCCGGCCCCCGCGAACAGCAACCCCAGACCCAAAAGACCAAGACGAAGAAACGAAATCACGGCTGCACCTTAACCCGCCGCGCCAGAAAACCGAAGCCGTACGCCACCTCGGCCGCGGTGCCGCGCGGAACCCGGAGCCGGCCCGACAACGTCGCGGCCGCGGGCGCGGACTCGGAAACGACCAGCATGGTCGCGGGCGCGGAGCCGACCGTGACGGCAACCTCCGCGGTTTCGATTTTCGCAGGATCAAGATTCACCGGCGCCGTGAGCTCGACGACGAGGTCGTCGCCGTCGCGGCGGACGGAGAGTGCCGTTTCCGCATGCGCGAGGTAGGCGAGCGACACGTTGAAGGCGGTGTTGAACGTCACCCAACCCTCCGTCCAACCGATGTCGCCGACCTCGGGCCGGTAGGGGAAGTGTTGCTGTTTGGGAGCGCCGTCGAGGACGAAGCGGACGCCCTCGAGTTGGCCGATGCCGCCCTTGTGGAAACTGTACCAGCCGTGCTCGACGCCTTCGATTTCGCGGGGGGCATCGAAGGAGAAATGGCGGCCGGTCGGATTGCGGCCGAAGGAATAGTCGAAATGCGACCAGACGAGCTCGCGCAGCCGCGTCCCGAGCGCGGGATCGCGCACGAAGGGCCGGGCGGCGAGCAAGGCGGCGGGAAGGCCGACGACGTTGCCGGGTTCGTTCCACATCGTGCGCTGCGGGCCGGTCGGGGCCCAGCGGTCGGCGTCGTCGAGTTTGCGGAAATCCCAGAGGTTGGCGGAACGGCGCGCGGCGACGGCGGCCCACGCTTCAAGCTTGGCGGCGATGCCGGGCGGAGCGCGGTCCGGAAACTCGCGGAGGAAATGCGCGAGGCCGGTGACGGTGAGCCACTCGCTCATGCGCTGGCCCTTCGTCGTCTGCGGGTCCTCCCAGTCGAGATTCTGCACGAGCCATGCGGCCTGGCGGTGCGCGGCGGCGAAGTAATCGGCGGCATCGGCGCGGCCCTCGCGTTGCGCCACTTGCCACAGGAGCAAGTTGGGTTCGACGGAAAACCCGGGCGGGAGCGCGCCCTTGGTCGTGCCGAGCTTGGTCTTGAGGGCGAGCAAGTCGTGCTCGGGGCTTTCGTCGTAGGGATAGGTGCGGTCGCACTTCGGCTCGCGCCACACCGCGAAGGCGAAGTCGCGGACCGCGGCGTAATTCTGCGCGGGCAAATACCGCTCCAGCCAGGGCCAGGCGTAGAGAAAGTAAGCCAATTGAGCCTTGAGGTGCTCGTGCGTGAGGCGCTGCGTCACGATCACATCGGCGCCCCAGTGGATGAGTTTCACGAGATCAGGCGCGTCTTCGCGGTACGGCGCGAGCGCGCCCCAGCGTTTCAGTTCCGCGGGAGCTTCGTAGCGGATCTGCCGCGGCAGCGACGCGTAGGCGGAAGGATTGGAGAGCCACTGCGCGACCAACGAATGCAGCTCCCAGCCGAAGTGATGGTCGTCGCGCCAACCGAACGAACCGCGGCACTCGGCGCGCCAATTGCCCACGTAGTGGCGGCTATCGACCATGAAGTTGACGGCGTTGGCGTAGCTCACGCGTTCGAACCACCAGCGGCCGATGCGGAACGGCACCGACGTATGCGGCCCGGCGGCGACGACGAACTCGCGCGGATCGGCGGCGGGATCGAAGGCGGTGAAATCGCCGACGTGGCCGGCGATCTTGCCGCTGAACAACGCCGGACCGCCGGCGGCGGCGCGCACCGTGAAGGCGGTGCCGTCGGGCAAGGTCGGCGCGGTGAACCGTTTCGGTTGCCCGAGATTGAAGCCGCTTTGGTTGAGATAAATCCGCGGGATCGCGGCGTCCGGCGCGGCCGCGGCCGCGAGCGGCGGCACGCCGGCCGGCGTCGCCGGCCAGACGCGGATTTCCTTGATCACGGCGGGGCCGCCGTTGGTCGACGCGACGCGCAGGCGGAGCCGCGTGGTGCGGACGACAACGGTGTCGTCGAACGCGAGCCGGAGCGACGTCGCGCGGTTGCCGGCGACGTTGGCCGAGGGGATGTCCTGCCACGCGCCGTTTTGCCAAAACTGCAGGCTGAAATCGCGGAGAGACGTCGCGGCATCGAAGCCGTGGAAAAGGTGCAGCCCCGCCACCGTCGCCTCGGCGGCGAGTTCGAGTTCGAAATCGGCCGGGCCCGCGGTTGCGGCGCTCCAGCGCGATTCCTCGGTGACGACGCCGTCGATCGCCCGGGCCGCGGCGAAGGGTTCGAGCGTCGACGAGGCGCGCGCGGCCTGGACGCGGAGCGGCGCCGGTTCGGCGGCCCGGAGAGCGGCGGCGGACAACACGGCGAGCAGCAGAAAAGGTTTCATGGGGCGGAGGTCGGGGTCAGGCCGCGGCGGAAGCGGGCAAGCGCAATCCGGGCGAGCGGACGAAGACACGGAGACACATCGGGGCGAAGGGGTTCAGGCGAGTGAGGCCCGACCCGGCGGCAGGGCAAAGCCGAAGCTGGTGAACGCGTTCACCGCCCTCCGGCCTCAAGGAGCCGGCGGCGGCAACACGGCTTGCAGCGCCTCGAACCAGCGGGCGGCCATTTTGGCGGCACCGACGGCGTTGGGGTGCACCAGGTCGGCGATGGTATCGGTTTCCCAGACGAAGCCGGCCGCGTGGTCGACGAGCCGCACCGGTTGCGCGGGCGAGTGCAGGCGGGCGGCGAGCACCGCGAGGCCGGCGTTGAATTCCGGCAGGTAGGAATACTTCGGCAATTTGCCGGAAGGGATCACTTGCCCGAGCAGCACGACGACGCGGGGATTGAGCGCGCGCAGAGCGGCGATCAATTCCTCCGTCGCGGCAAGCATGCCCGGCACGGGACGCTCGGTGTCGAAGTGGTTGTGGCCCGCGTGCAGGAGGACGAGATCGGCCGGGGTGCGCGCGAAGTTGGCCGGGACGGTGCGGGCGACGAACTCGATGTTCTTGCCGCCGTAGCCCTCGTGGCGCTCCCCTGCCCCGCCCTGCGAGCCGACGAACTCGACCGCGTAGCCGGCGGCGCGCAGGCGTTCCGCCAAGAGCGGCCGATACACGGAAAAGGTTTTGCCACCGGCGGTGATCGAGTCGCCCACGGCCATGATCCGCACCGGGGCGGCGGCGCGCAAAGAGCCCAAGCCGAAGAGCAGGCCCGTGGCCAACGCCAACACGATCCGGAGGCGAAACATCACGGCGTGGCTTCCGGCCGCAGCGGCAGGTGCACGTTGAACGACGTGCCGCCGTCTTTGCGGTAGCCGTCGGTCGCGCCGAAGAGCGCGAGGGCCCGGCCCTGAGCGTCGAAGAGCAGCGCGGGGCGTTCGAGTTGGGTGGTGCTGACGGTGCCGTCGGCCCAAGGGAAACGGCTGGCGATGACCTTGGGCTGCGGTGCGGCGATCCAGCGCAGGCCATCGTCGGATTGGAACAACGCAATTCCGCCCTTCGCGCCGGTGAACTGGCCGACGACATCGCGGGCCACGGCGTAGAAGCGGCGGCCGTGCGCGGCGTCGAACCAGACGAAGGGATCTTCCGCGAGCATCCAGTGTTGCTGGGCCGCGGCGCCTTCGGCCTCGAAGATGCGGCCCGGGGTCTTCACGTAGGGGCCTTCGGGCCGGGCGGCGAGCGCGGCGCCGTAGCGGACGTTGCCGCCCATGGGTTTGCCGGCGACGATTTGGACGGCCTTGTAGATGAGCAAAATGCCGCCGTCGGGGCGGACCGCCGCAGCGGGATTGGTGACGCAGAGCGAATCGAAAGCCGCGGGATCGGCGCTCACGTCGACGATCGGGCGGTCGAAACGGCGCCACGGGCCGGCCGGCGAATCGGCCACGGCCACGCCAACGCGCTGGTGATTGCGGTGCATCGGGTAGTCTTTCCCGTCGCCGTAATTCCCCATGTAGAAGAGGTAGAATTTGCCGTCGGGGTGGCGGAGGACGTTGGGGTTGTGGGTGACGTCGCCGTCCCAGAACTTTTTCCCCGTGGTCGGATCCGTGCCGCGGGCGGCCAGCGCGACGTTTACGAAACGGTAGGGCCCGAGCGGTTGGTCGGCGACGGCGTAGGCGATTTCGGAATGCAGCGCCCAGCCGGGGGCGAAGCCGACTTTCACCGGCCAGCGCGAGTAGAGGAGATGGTATTTGCCATCGTCGCCGCGGATCGGCGCGCCGCACCAGTTGTGCCAGCCGGGAT
>JACCDS011358517.1_pt1 | contig 14546 bp, 11 predicted proteins | sample 7446441 | NCBI WGS metagenome assembly JACCDS01 (sample SAMN15323445, study PRJNA562643) | freshwater metagenome | isolation source: river surface water | place: USA:Blue River Watershed | collected 2017-08-17 | reverse complement strand
TGTGGTGGCACTTTCGTTTTCACCGAAACCACGGATACTAACGCGGCTGGCACGACCGTCCAGACGCTGTGACGCCAGACCAGGCAGACGGGAAATAGATTCTGCGATACTGGAATCCGGTAACTTACCGATGTCTTCGGCAGAAATAGATTCAACCACGTTGGTTGAGAAACGTTTGGTGTTGATAGATTCAACAACAGAACGGCGGAAGCCTTTGATCTCGATAATTTCGACAGCAGCTTCAGCTTTGGCCTTGGCCCGAGCTTCGGTTGGTGTGAGTTTTTTCGCGGTATCTGCAGTTGTTTCTTGCGCTGCAAAGCCTGATGCACTGAAACCGGCCGCAGCCAGTGCCAGTGTCAGCAAGTTGAGTTTGTAATGTTTCATTGCCCTTCATCCCCGGTGTGGTGTTTCATAGTTATTTGGTTGCGTGCTCCATACCCAGGGGCATGAAGGATGACAACTATGCTATTTCTATGTGGAAGCTCACCCCGATACAACATGAATACGTATTCATAATCATGCTTTTGCGCTGCAGCAGTGCAACTTTCTGCAATGCTGCACCTTGCTTGTGCAAAACCGGACTTTCAGCCGACGCTTTCGCGCCAGACTGCACCGAAATGTCCCGCATTTGAGGCCTGTCCCATGTAACGAATAGCACAGAATTTGTGAAAAAAATGACTGATTTCAAAGGAAGGGGCGGAAAGTTCATGCAGGGTTTAAACCGCGGCTGTCACTGTCATAGTTCCAGCCAGCGAAAAGAGGGCAATCTGCCGGCCTATCACCGGCAAATTGCATACGTATGCAATGACTCAGGCAGAGATTATGCAAAATGTCAGAACTGGCGGCTCCAGCTCAGGAATAGTTCAGTCTGCCAGTCCCGTTCTTGACTGGCTTTATCCAGTGTATTGCTAAACTCCAGTCCCCATTTCCACTGATCCGCATGGTCGCGCCATTGCTGCTCAGTGCGCCACAACAGCACAGTACGGGCTGGCAATTGCGTTTGGGTCCACTGCGACGGTAAATCGACCCGGGTGCCATCGACATTCAAGCGCAACCAGGCCAGTTTGTTGTGCCAGCTGGTCGAACTGTCCAGTTGCGTCAACATCCCCAGATTCAGCGCCTTGCTGTCATTATCATACGAAGTACCAAACGCCCGGCCATAGCGGCGATAACCATCATGGTGTGTCGAATGCTCGTAATAACAATTGAATTTACGGTCATTACTGCAATCGATGGCGGTATCAATGATTTCCAGATAAATCCGGCTACTGAGTGGCCGGACATAAGTATCGAGCCCCAGCTGATAAGACACTTTGTACAGCTGCAATGTTTTTGTGCTGACATCATCGGCAATCGCTGACCAATACACACCAAATGGCTGATCCAACAGACTGGTGGTCCAGCGCAGATCATAACCGGCCAGCATATTTTCAGACCCTTCCAGCGTACCGCCACGGAACAGGCCGTCAAACCAATCGTTCATGCCATTGCCGTAACCCTGACCGCCGTACGTCATGACCCAACTAAAGCCCATTTCCAGTGAGTTCAGCGGTTTAATGCCCAGTCTGGCCTGCCACAGTTTGGCATCAGGCACCTGAGCCCGACTGCTGAGCTGACCAAAGCTGGTGGTAAAAGTCCAGGCTGGCAGCCAGTCCTCTGCCGCCGCGGCACTGGAGTTCCGACTCAGCGTCACCGCCGGCACTGGCCGGGCATTGGTCGATAGAATCGCGCTGGTATCAAATGACGGGCCCCAGTATTTTTCCAGCGCACCGGCACTGACAATCCAGTTGCCGGCTTTGACCGCCACATAACTGCCGTCCAATCGGGTACGATTCTGGTCAAACGGCTGACTGACCTGACTGACCTGCAGCCGGGCACTGACGCGGTCGTTTTGATAACTGCCGCTAGCCTGCGCCTGGGCTTTATCCCGCAAGGTATCGCCAAAACGCACCACCGCCGGTTGTTCAGTTTCACCGGCAAGGCTCAGACTGGCCTGCACGTCGCGCCGATCGCGCTGCCACAGCATCATCACCCGGTGTAAAGCATCGCGCAGATCTGGAGTCAAAGCGTCGGCATCCACACTTTGCAAATCCTGCACAATGCCACTCCACATCAGCGGATAAGTATTGATGGGCTGTCGGATATAGCCTGAGTCGGCTAACAGCTGGATATCGTTACGCAGCGCTAAATCATCAGCTTCAATCCACCAACCGGCAGACGCCGGGGCAGACATCACAACGGCACAGCTAATTAATACAGAGAGCAGTTTCAAAATGAATTCCCTTCGCAAAAAGTTGCGGCGATTATACACAGCCGTTTGCACCGGCCAAATGACTGAGTATGCACCCAGTACAATTTCGCTACATTTTAGCGGTAGTGGTGCCGTATAAAAACAAAACGGGACCCAAGTCCCGTTTTCATCATGATGCGTCAGCTGCTTACCAGATCTTCACCCGGACATCATCCGGCCGGTACATACCGTCACCAGGCTTCACGTCATAGGCCTGATAAAATTCCGGCATATTCGACAGCACGCCTAACACACGATACATACCCGGCGAATGAGGGCCAGTGATGATCTGCTGACGCAGCGCTTCATCGCGGAACTTAATCCGCCAGACCTGTGACCAGCCGATGAAAAAGCGTTTTTCACCGGTAAAACCGTCGATCACCGGGGCTGGCTTGCCCGCCAGTGAGTTCTGATACGCCCGGTACGACACTGTCAATCCGCCGAGATCGGCGATGTTTTCACCAAGACCCAATGCGCCTTGCAGGTGTAAATCGTCAATCGGATTAAAGGCACTGTATTGGTCGATCATCTGCTGCGCACGTTGTTTGAACTTCTGTTCATCGTCCGGCGTCCACCAGTCGCGCAAATTGCCGTCGCCATCTGAACGACGGCCCTGATCGTCAAAGCCATGGGTAATTTCATGGCCAATCACGCCGCCGATAGCGCCATAGTTCACCGCATCGTCGGCTTCAACATTAAAAAATGGCGGCTGCAGAATGGCGGCCGGGAACACAATTTCATTCATTGTCGAGCTGTAGTAGGCATTGACCGTTTGCGGTGTCATGCCCCAGTCCGTGCGGTCGACTGGTTTGCCAAGACGACTGGTATTGCGCTGGTATTCACAGGCGCTGCTGCGCTGCATATTGCCCACCAGATCGCCGGCTTTCACTTCCAGACAGCTGTAATCACGCCACACATCCGGGTAACCAATTTTGGTATTAAATTTCGCCAGCTTCGCCAATGCTTGCTGCTTGGTCTCCGGACTCATCCACTCGAGGCCATTGATTGACTGCTCAAAAGCGGCGCGCAGATTTTTAATCAGCTGCTCCATCCGCGCTTTCGCTTCAGGTTTGAAGTGTTTTTCGACATACAGCTTGCCGACCATAAACCCCAACGCTTCATCAATCGCTGCGACGGCGCGTTCTTCGCGTGGTTTTTGTTGCTGCAAACCGTTCAGCGCGCGACCATAAAAGTCGAAACTGGCTTGTTCAAAGCCGCTCGCCAGTAAAGCGGCGTGACTGCGGATTAAATGAAATTTCAGATACAACTGCCAGTCGGCCAGACTGATCTGACTTTGTAATTTGGCGAATTCGCTGAGATATGTCGGTTGACGCACCACCAGACTGTCGATGCCCTGCATGCCGGCACCTTGCAGGAAACCAGCCCAGTCAAATCCAGGGGCTGCAGTGGCGAGCTCTGCCGGTGTCATTTTGTTGTATGTTGCGGTGCGGTCACGATTTTGCACGCGGCTCCACTGAATAGCTGCTAGCTGTTGCTCGATGGCATAAATCCGGTCTGCCGCTGCAGTGCCGTCCGGCCAGCCGGCCAGTTCCCAGAATTTGGCGATCATCCAGCGGTACTGCTGTTTAATTTTTTCGGCTTTTTCGTCCGTTTTTAAATAGTTATCCCGATCTGGCATGCCAAGCCCAGATTGATTCACCAGACTGATGTACTGCGTGGAGTTTTTTTGATCTTGACCGACAAACAAGGTCACTGGCGTGCCGTAGCGCTGAGGTTGCAGTTTCCCCCACAACACAGCCAACTCCGCCGGAGTTTTTAAGGCATCGATGGCGGCAATATCCGCGTTTAACGGTGTCAGGCCCAGGGCGTCAATCGCTGCAGTGTCCATAAATGCGCGGTATAAATCACCGATTTTTTGCGCATCGGTACCAATATCTGCTGGTTTGGCGGCTTGTTGCTGCACCAGCTCCAGCACATGTTTTTCGGCGTTATAACGCAGCTCGTCAAAACTACCCCAGCGCGATTTGTCAGCCGGGATCTCAGTTTTAGCCAGCCAGTTACCGTTCACATAGCGGAAAAAATCTTGCTGCGGTTTCATCTGGGTATCGAGATTGCCCAGTTCAATCCCCGACTTCAGTGCAACCGTTTCAGTCTGCGCTGATGCCGCAGGCGCTGCAGAATCCGGCGCTTTGCCACAACCGGTCAGATGAAGAGTCAGCGCCGCTGCGACGGCCAGCGCAATAATAGTTTTTTGCGACATAAAAGATTCCCGGAACGAACAATGAAATTCGTTCCGAGTGTAGTGAGCCTGATCTGAATGTCCAGCGGGTCAGGTGACTCGGCGGCCTGTTCTGCGACAGACAGAGTAATAGCTGCTATGAATGCAGGTCAGACCTGAAATTCGGCGGCCTGCATTCGTAACCTTGATGCCAGTTCGGCCAATGTCTCACTGGCCTCGGCGCTTTGCGCAGAGCTGCGGCTAACTTCGGAAATGCTGCTGTTAAAATCAGTGATGTTACGATTAATCTCTTCTGCAACAATAGTTTGCTGCTCAGTTGCTGTAGAAATTTGCACGTTCATATCGACAATCGCTGAAATCGAGTTTTTGATTTGCTCCAACAAAGTGCCAGCCTGTTGTGCATTGTGCACGCTGCCGTCGGCATGGCCTTGTGACTGCGCCATCGCATTGACTGCGTCACGAGCTGCAGCCTGCAATGTGTCGATCATGCTGCGGATAGATTCCGTGGCTTGCTGGGTATTGGTCGCCAACGTGCGTACTTCGTCTGCCACCACAGCAAAACCACGCCCCGCTTCACCTGCCCGCGCCGCTTCAATTGCGGCATTTAATGCCAGTAAGTTAGTCTGGGCTGCAATGCTTTGGATCACAGACAGCACCTGACTGATTTTGTCAGACTCAGTGCTGAGCTGACCAATGACCGCGCTGGCACCATTCACCGTTTCTGACAACCGGGTAATAGCGGTGATATTGGCCGTTACCTGCTGCACACCTTGTTGCGCCTGCGCATCAGTCACATTGGCCTGATCTGAGGTATTTTGTGCGCTGTTAGCAACTTCCTGAATGGCAGCTGACATCTGGTTAATCGCCGTGGCGATCATATTGGCTTGTTGTTCCTGTTCAAACGCCGTTTTACTAACCTGGTGGCTGATAGTACTCATTTCTTCAGACGCCGCCGCCAGTTGCACGACCGCACTCGACAGGTCGGAAAAAAACTGCTGCATCCGTCCGATAGTCTGATTAAACGCCAAAGCAGTATCAGCGATCTCGTCCCGCCCTGTGACTGCGGCTCGCAGGCGCAGGTCCGAGTTAGTGCCGACCGTCGTAATGGTGGTTTGCAGATTCGACAACGGCCTCTGGATTGAACGCGTCACCAGCACTGACAACAGCAGTAACACCAGCCCCACGAGCACCACAATACTGACAAATAACCAGATCGTGCTGTCGAGCGTCTGATGCGCGTCCTCAGTAAAAATGTGGGATTCACGTAGTTGCAAATCAATTAGTTTCGTCAGCGCCACACTGAGCGGATCGGCACTGGCATACAGAGTTTCATTAAAACCTTTGGCTGGTTCCTGCGTTAACTGATTATCTGCCAAAAGTTGCCGATACTGTGCCAGTTGCGCGCTCCAGTGCGCGATGTCGCGTTCGACGGCCACCAGCAAACGTTGCTCTTCGTCTGTCATCTTGGTGGCGCGGTAGGCCTGCCAGGCTTTTTCTGCTTCCGTTACTGACTGTTGTAAGATTTGCAGGGTCTGGCTGGCATCCAATAAACCGGCACGGTGTTTATGCAGCGTATCGACAATCGTCACTGCATAGGCATCAGACACTTGCTTGATTTGCTGTAGTGGCTTCACCCGGTCGTTGTACAGGCTGTCTACGCCTGTCGCTAATAATTTCATGTCATACAATGACAACAGACACATCAGCACCAGCGCCGTCAATGGCAGTGCAGCGAGCAGCACCAGGCGGCTTCGCACTTTCAGTTGATTTAACATGATGAATACTCCGGAATTGGTATCGAGATGGATCTTTCTGAGCATAGCTCAGCAATATCTAAATGCGCGCCAGCATGGTCAGTGATTGCGTTTCCAATGAATTTTCAGGATGATAGGGAAAATTCGTTTTTTAAATCGACAAGGATTTCTCTATGCCTGATTCCATTCTCGCCTCAGTTGCCGGCCTACCAGCTTTCCTCAGTTTTTTTGTTCTGGCGATTTTGCTGGTGCTGTTATTTTGCCGCTTTTACAGCTGGGTGACACCGCATGACGAATTGGCGCTGATCCGTGCCAATAATCCGGCAGCAGCCATTGCTTTTGTTGGTGCATTAATCGGCTTTGCGCTGCCTCTGGCCAGCGCGATTGAACATTCGGTGTCGCTGGCAGATTGTGCGATTTGGGGGGCTTTCGCTTTAATCATCCAGATTGGTACTTTTGTCGCAGTACGGTTGACTGTGCGCCAGTTGCCACAGCGAATTAGTAACGGCGAAATTGCTTCCGGCATCCTTGCTGCCGGTGCATCTATCGCAGTAGGCCTGGTGAACGCAGCCAGCATGACATTCTGACGGAGGCACTATGAACAAAGCAGTTAAACGCAGTAAAAAAGCCGCTTTAGTCCTGATGGTGCCCGCGACTGGCTTTTTCCTCGCCAGTTGCAGCACCGAAGAGCCTGTGCCAAGCGCCGTCTACAAAAACGCCGAAGAATGTGCCGCATTTTATAACCCACCGGAAAGCTGCAAAGCTGAATTCGCCAAAGCAGAGGCACTGCACCAGCAAGTGGCACCGAAGTATCAGACTCAGGCCGAATGTGAAGCCGACTTTGGTGCCGGCAATTGCCCGGTACCTGCGGCTCCAGCGCCAGGACAGCAACAAGCCAGTTCCGGCGGCGGTTTTTTTATGCCAATGATGATGGGCTTCCTCGCCGGTCAAATGCTGAATAAAAGCAGTTCGGCCAAACAATATGTGCCAACGCAACCGCTGTATAAATCCAAAGACGATTTATCGACGTTTCGCACTGCAGGCAATCAGCCGGTGGCACGTCAGACCGGTCCGGTCAGTGTGATGCCGTCCCGTATGCAAATGGCGCCGGGGAAAATGGCATCGCGTGGCGGTTTTGGTGCACAAGCGCAACGGCGTAGTGATCAGCAAAGCGCATCCTCTGGCGGTTAAGGACTGTATCGATGAAAAAGCTACGGATAGCCGAACGGCCGGGTTGGCGCAGTTATGCCGAATCGGTTGGCTTTAATTTTCACACCTTTGACGGTGAACCCTATTGGGATGAGTCGGCCTATTATCAGTTCAGCCTGCAACAGATTGAACAGGATTTAGAAGGACCAACCGAAGAAATTCATCAGATGGCATTGTCGCTGGTGCCGGAAATTCTGGCCAGCGAACAGTTATTACAACAGCTGGATGTGCCGGCGCCTTATTGGGATTGGATCGCAGCCAGCTGGCAAAGCCAGCAACCGCATTTGTACGGCCGGTTGGACCTCGCCTATGACGGCAACGGTCCGGCAAAATTGCTGGAACTGAATTACGACACGCCGACGTCTTTGTATGAAACCGGGTTTTTCCAGTGGGTCTGGCTGGAAGATCAGTTGATGCGCGGCAAACTGCCCGCAGGCGCCGATCAGTTTAATTCTTTGCAGGACCAGCTTGAACATCGTTTTGCCACGCTGAACATGCTGCAACCAGTCTATTTCAGCTGTGTCGCCGACAATATCGAAGACAAAGGCACTGTGCATTATCTGATGGATATTGCCATGCAGGCCGGGATCGACGCGCGTTTTCTCGGTCTGGATCAAATTGGTGAAATTAACGGCCAACTAGTGGATACCGACAACTACCCGCTACAGTCGTTATTTAAGCTGTATCCATGGGAATTCATGCTGCGGGAAGATTTCGGTGTGCACCTGAAAAGCAGCAACACCCGTTATCTGGAACCGGCCTGGAAAATGTTGTTGTCGAACAAAGGGATTTTGCCATTGTTGTGGCAGAAATATCCGAATCATCCCAATTTGCTGCCGGCGTTTTTTGACACAGAACCCGCCGCCACGCTTGGAGCTGGCTGGGTGCGTAAACCGTTGTATTCACGCGAAGGCGCGAATATCGAGCTGGTGGACCATCAGGGCCAACGGCTGCAGGTTGACGGCCCTTACAACGACAGCGGTTTTATCCGTCAGGCCTTTCACCCGCTGCCAAAATTCGGTGACAGTTATACACTGATCGGCTCCTGGCTGGTTGGCGACAGCGCCGCTGGTATCGGTATTCGGGAAGACAATTCGCTGATCACTAAAGACAGCTCGCGGTTTTTACCGCATATCATTCTGGACTGATTAGCAGCCTGCACATCTACTCTTGCCAGTTTGATGTGCAGGCTCTCCGTTATTCACACAACATCCAAAGTTTCCGCAACAACCTTAATTTACCGCAGCAATTTCTCTATTGAGCAAAGGCATATGCAAAAGACATCCGCAATGGATTAATATGCTTTTTTTGTGGATATTATTTCACATAAACCTCTTTTAACTAACTAGCTGATTGCCAACAAAAACCCGCATAAGACCAGCGTGAGCATTCAGATAGTATCAAGCTAAAACCCCAAATAATTGTTGGATATTTATCCACTTTTCCATTAAAGTACGCGCCAATTTCCTGTCCCGTTCAGTCCGCGCTGCGTGCACTCAGCACACCGCGGCCTGACGGTTATACTGCAAACAGTCATACCGCTGTCATACAAAGCGCTTATGACTGAGATCAGCATTGCTGACCCACTTTCACAGAAGGACACAAACAGAGCGTGCGTACTACTGAACTTGTTGATGGATTCCGCCAGTCGGCCCCTTATGTCAATGCACACCGCGGCAAAACCTTTGTGGTGATGCTGGGCGGCGAGGCTATTACACAACCTGGTTTTCGCAGTATTATCAATGACATCGCTCTGCTAAATACCTTGGGCATTAAAATTGTGCTGGTATACGGTGCGCGGCCGCAGATCAACGATGCACTGACGCAGGCCGGCCTGACGGCGCATTATCACAATCGTATCCGTGTCACTGACGACGATTCATTTCAACTGATTAAGCAAATCGCCGGCGCTCTGCAACTGGATATCACCGCCCGACTGTCGATGAGTTTGTCCAACACTCCGATGCACAATGCGCAGATAAACGTGGTCAGCGGCAACTTTGTCATTGCGCAGCCTTTGGGTGTTGATGAAGGTGTCGATTATTTCCACAGCGGTAAAGTACGCCGCATCGACGTCGCTGGTATCCGACGCCAGCTCGACCAGAACTGTATTGTACTGATGGGGCCGATTGCGGCTTCGGTGACCGGCGAGAGTTTTAATCTGACCGCCGAAGAAATCGCCACTCAGGTCGCGATCAAATTAAAAGCCGACAAAATGATTGGCTTCAGCGACGATGGCGGCATCATTGACGAAGATGGTGAAATTATCGCGGAATTAATGCCTAATTTTGCCGAAAGTACGCTGACAGATCTGGAGCGTGACCAGCGCGCCTGCACTTCGACATTGGCGTTCCTGCATGCAGCGATCACCGCCAGCCGTGCCGGTGTGTCACGTTGTCACCTGGTCAGCAGCACGATGAACGGCGCACTGTTACAGGAACTGTTCTCGCGCGACGGTATCGGTACCCAAATCGTTACTGAAGCGGCCGAACGCCTGCGTCTGGCTACCATCAATGATATCGGTGGTATTTTGGATCTGATCCGGCCGCTGGAACAACAAGGACTGCTGGTACGCCGCTCCCGCGAGCAGCTGGAAATGGAAATCGACCAGTTTGTCGTGATTGAACGCGACGGCCTGGTTATCGGTTGCGCGGCGTTATATCCGTTTCCGGAAGAGAATGTTGGGGAATTCGCCTGTCTGGCGGTGCACCCGAACTATCGCGACGCCGACCGTGGCAGCCTGCTGCTGAAACACATTATCGGTCTCGCCCGTCAGCGTAAGTACTACACCCTGTTTGCACTGACGACGCGTAGTATCCACTGGTTCCTCGAACACGGCTTTGAACTGAAAGACGTTGCCGATTTGCCGGCGAAAAAACAGCAGCTGTATAACTATCAGCGCCGCTCAAAAATCTTGGCACTGGATTTAACCTAAAGTTTGCTGCTGCGCAGGGCTTTGCCCTGCGGGCAACAATCAATCCCTGCCTTTTACCTGCGCGACCACTTGCTTCGCCAGCGCCCGCGCTGTCGTCCACTTGCCGCCGTTCACGGTCAGGATCGCCTGTTGCCAATGCATTGCATATTCGCGACTGGCTTTACTGGCATCATCAGCGCCGCCAAGTAAAGGCCGCACCCCGGCAAATTCACGTTGAATATCGCTGTCAAACCGTTTGGTGACAAAATAATGGTTATACAGCCGTAACAGGTAGCTGCGTTCTGCATCACTGCAGCGGATAGGTTCTGTTAACTGCTGCCGCACTTCGGTGGTGCCCAGCAGGGTCTGACCTTTAAATGGCAATACAAACACAATCCTGCCCTCTCCCGGCACTTCCAGCATATGGCCATAACGGCACAGCGGCGGTAGTAACAAATGACTGCCGCGCACCAGATCCAGCGCCTGTTGCACCGGTAATGCTGATTGTTGCAGCAACTGATTCGCCCATGGACCGGCGACATTAATCACACGGTCAAACTGACGCCATTCGCCGTTGGCAAGCTGCAACCGACCATCGACCTGCAACGCCAGTACCGGACAATGATCGTGAATTTGTACACCATGCTGGCGAGCCTGTTCAGCGACCCAGAGCCCCAGCTGCTGGTCGTCCATCTGGCCGTCAAAAAACAAAAAAGCACCGAGTAAACCATCGGGTTGTAAATCCGGACTGCAGCGCAGTGTCTGCTGCGCATTGAGCCAGCGATGCTGGCCAATGCCCTTTCGTCCTGATAGCAGATCGTAAAGCCACAAGCCGATTTTCAGTTGCCAGCGCGGCCGCCGGCCACTGCGATAAATCGGGTACAGGATCGGCAATCGCCGGGTCAGATGCGGCGCCTTTTTGATCCACCAGCGCCGTTCCTGCAACGCTTCGTGCACCAAGCGGAATTCACCTTGCTCCAGATAACGCAGGCCGCCGTGTAGCAATTTGCTGGAAGCCGCACTGGTCGCCTGCATCAGGCCGTCGCGTTCAAACAACTCAACCTGATGGCCTGCCAGCGCCAGCTGCCAGGCTGACGTCACGCCATTGATCCCACCGCCGATCACTGCAATAAACACGGAGCATTTTCCTTTACTAATTAATTGTTTAAGCAAAGCAAAATTAGCCCTGCTTGTCTAATTTTCCGGACAGATCACCCGCCTGCTGCGCTGGCGGGGCCTGAAAAAACAGCTACAGTTGTGTCATTATGGATTTTTACTGTACCTGAAAAGGCAAAGGATTTTCCGGCATGAACCAGGCCTTGTACGGCGCTAACGCTGCGACCAAAATTATCAAAGAACTACTGAGTAAGACCTTTGATAACAGCACACAAGGGCTATCGATGTATGAACAGGCCGCCTGGTATTTCCAGGGCCATGAACAACGCAATATCGACCAGCTGCAGCAACAAAAAACCGACCTGCAGCGCCGCCTTGATGACGCCAGTAAAGGCGCCCGCCACAAGCTCGAACTGAAACTGAATGAGACCAGTCAACAACTGAAAGAAAGCCTGAAACAGCAGCAGGAGCACCGAATCGATCGGATCCGGCAACTAAAAGGCATTGCCCGTCAGGTGGTGGAACTGATCCAGGGGGATACGCCGGAAGAATCGCGGCAGCTCGCAGCGCGGGCCTTAGGCACTATCCAGCTCATGTCGCCGACCTACGGCAAAAATATTGCGGCGACCAATCAACGCCACAAACATTTGTATAAAGCCATTCTGGCATTGTTGTTGTTGCAACAATTGCTGACCGACCAACAAATTAAGAATCGTTATGTGCTGGCCAAGGTAGCAGATTCACTGAATACCGCGGCAGATACTTCATCAGCTTTTATCGAAGAAGTGCAGATCCCGTTGGTGATGGCCTGCCTGCTACAGGACATCGGCCTGCAGCACCCGCAAGTGCAGCAATTATTGTACGGTCCGGAGGGAGACGCCGACCCTTATCGGATCTTGCCTGCCGACACGCGGCAGCAGTTATTACAAATCAGCTTTGCGCAAAGCCAACTGTATTTACAAGAAGGTTTGGGGCTTGACCAGTACATAGGCAACTCGCGGGCCGAACGCGAATTGTTTGTGATGGTGGAGGAAGATAAACAGGCGTTCACACTGCATTTATTACGCTCGGCTATTACACCGGAAGATGGCATTGGCAACCTGCTGAAGATCCCACAGGTCTATACCTCCGTGGTGTTACCGTCGAAACAGAACTACAGCTACGACAGCCTGCCAAAAGTCGGGCCGCTGCTTAAAGCCGGCGTGGAAAAAGGCTGGTATCCGGCGGCTGTGGTACAAAGCCTGCTCACTATTACCGGCTATTTCCCACAAGGTTATGGCATCACTTACATTCCGAAAGACTCGGATAAACGGGACCTGGACCGCTACGAATATGCCATCGTCAACGGCCTGTATCCGCTGGAACCGGAACAACCGGTATGCCGGCAAGTCACCCGCAATCTGACCTTTAATACCTTTGGTATCAATGTGGTGGTCAGTGCCGAAAATAATTTGTATTTCCCTGTCGCTCAGCAAAAGCTGGAACGTATTAGTGAAGAGCGGCTGCGCGAGATTTTAAGTAAGTTGGTGTCGAACTTTGAAGAGCGGGTGAATACTGACCTGATCCCCAAATGCTGGAATCCGGACGAGTTCTTTTGTTATCTGAAGCACCAGAATTTATGGAACCGTAACGACACCATCCGCAATTAACCCTATAGGGTTAAGCGACCGCTGCAGCATGGCTGCCGCAGCGGAATTACCCACTATTGCCGCACCTGTCCGTCACCGATCACGATATATTTTTCCGTGGTTAACGACTCCAGCCCCATTGGGCCATAGGCATGCAACTTACTGGTGGAGATGCCGATTTCAGCGCCTAACCCCAGCTCGCCGCCATCGGAAAAGCGCGACGAGGCATTGACCATCACCACAGCGGAATTGATTTGTTTTAGGAAACGCTGCGCCCGACTGATGTCCTGGGTACAAATCACTTCGGTATGGCCGGAGCTGTGCTGTTCAATATGCGCAGTCGCATCGGCAAAACTAGCCACCACCCGCACTGACAGGGCCAGCGCCAGATATTCGGTGTCATATTGCGACGGTCCGGCGGCTTGCGCCGCGTTGAAATAGCCCAGACTGCGCGGGCAGGCAAACACCTGAACCCCTTTCTCCGCCAGTGCAGCGCCGGCTAAAGGTAGAAATGCTGCCGCGATGTCCTGATGCACCAGCAAGGTTTCCAGCGCATTACAGACGCCCGGCCGCTGGGTTTTGCCATTTAACAGCAGTGCTAAGGCTTTGTCCGGATCTGCCGCTTTGTCGACAAACAAATGGCAGATGCCTTTGTAGTGCTGGATCACCGGAATACGGCTGTTGTCGCTGACAAAATGGATCAGACCTTCGCCGCCACGTGGGATCACCAAATCGACATAGGCTTTTTGTTGCAGCAGCTCAAGCAAAATCGCTCGGTCCGGGTCAGGTAATACTGCAATCGCCGCTGGGTTGATTTGATGCTGTTCGAGCACTTGCTGCAACACCGCCGCAATCGCCAGACTGGAATGCAAAGCTTCGCGACCGCCACGTAAAATCACCGCATTACCGGATTTCAGACACAAAGCGCCCGCATCTGCGGTCACGTTCGGACGTGCTTCATAAATCATCGCAATGACACCCAGTGGAATACGCATCCGGCCGACCTGGATCCCATTGGGTCTTGGCGCCAACTGCCGGATTTGCCCGACCGGGTCCGGTAACGCCGCAATTTGCCGCACTGCCGCCGCTAATTGCTGCAGCCGCTCTGCCGTTAATAACAGCCGGTCCTGCATCGCCGGTGCCAGATCTTTTTCCCGTGCCGCCGCCATATCCAGCGCATTGGCTGCCAGGATAGCCGGCGTGGCCTCAATCAACGCGGCGGCCATATCGCTCAGGATCTGGTTCTTTTGCGCCTCGGACAGCTGTGCCAATTGCCGGCTGGCTGCTTGGGCCTGCACACACAGCGCAACAACATCAAATGCGCGGCTTGGTTCTGCGGACTGCATGTTAAGCTCCCTGTACAACGACTAAATCACCCCGGTGCCCCGCCACTTCGCTTGGGCAATAGCCCAGCACGGCGGCGATTTGATCACTG
>JACCDS010615235.1_pt1 | contig 14546 bp, 4 predicted proteins | sample 7446441 | NCBI WGS metagenome assembly JACCDS01 (sample SAMN15323445, study PRJNA562643) | freshwater metagenome | isolation source: river surface water | place: USA:Blue River Watershed | collected 2017-08-17 | reverse complement strand
TCGGATGCCGATGGTCTGGGCACCATCGGCTACCAGTGGTTCGCCAACGGCATCGCCATCGACGGGGCGACGGGCGCGACGCTGCTGCTCACGCAGGCCCAGGTCGGACGGCAGATCAGCGTGCGAGCGAGCTATCGCGACGGCGGCTCGATGCTCGAATCCGTGACGTCGGCCAAGACCATCGCCGTCATCAACGTCAACGACCTGCCCACCGGCTCGGTCACGATCACCGGCACGGCGCAGCAGGGCCAGACGCTCAAGGCATCCAACACGCTCGCGGATGCCGACGGCTTCGGCCCCGCCGTCAACCGCCCCAACCTCTACTTCGGCGCCATCAACTACCAGTGGCTCGCTGACGGCGCCTTGATCAGTGGCGCGACCGGCTCGGCGCTCGTGCTCGCGCAAGCCCAGGTCGGCCGCAAGATCAGCGTGCGGGCCACCTACCTCGATGCGGGCGGGACCGTCGAGGCCGTGACCTCGACGCCGACCGCCGCCGTGGCCAACGTCAATGACCTGCCCTCCGGCTCGGTCAGGGTGATCGGCACGGCCTTGCAAGGTCAGATGCTGTGGGCCTTCAACTCGCTGACGGATGCCGACGGCATCGGCCCCTACTTCTACCGCCCCGGCACCAACTTCAGCGCCAACTTCGGTCCCATCAAATACCAGTGGCTGGCCGACGGCGTCGCGATCAGCGGCGCGACCGGCTCGGTGCTCGTGCTCACGCAAGCCCAGGTCGGCCGCAAGATCAGCGTGCAGGCCAGCTACCGCGATGGTGGCGGGACCCTGGAGGCCGTGAACTCGGCCCAGACCGCAGCCGTCGCCAACGTCAACGAGGCGCCCAGGGCGGTGAACCAGAGCGTGAGCCTGGACGAGGACGGCCAGCACGCCTTCGGCGAGTCGTCCTTCGGATTCGAGGATGCCGCCGGCGAGAGCGGCAAGCTGGCCGCCGTCGTGGTCAAGACCCTGCCCGTGTCCGGAAAGCTGACCCTCGGCGATGCAAGCGTGTGGGCAGGTCAGGTCGTGAAGACGGCCGACCTGACCCGCCTCGTCTACCGACCCGCCGAGAACATGCACGGCGAGGCCGCAGACCGCTGGTCGTACCGGGTGCGCGACGACGGCGGGACCGCCAAGGGCGGCGTCGACACGTCGACGTCGGACACGGTGATGACGCTCACGCTGCGGCCGGTCAACGACGCGCCCACCAGCGCCGACGTGGTGCGCTCGACGCTGCAGAACATGCCGCTGAACTTCTCGCGCGGCGACTTCGCTTTCGCCGATCCGGTCGACCGTCCCGCCCATGAACTGCTGGCGGTGCGCATCGTCACGCTGCCCGGCCACGGTTCGCTGAGCCTGGGCGGCGAAGCCGTGACGGCCGGGCAGTCGATCGCGGCCAACGACCTGGCCAGGCTGGTCTACACGCCCGAGGCCGGCCGGCACGGCAAAGCCGTTGATCACTACGCCTTCGCGGTGCAGGACAACGGGGGCACCGAACGCCAGGGCGTCGACGCGAGCCGCACGCACACGATGAAGCTGGATGTCGTGGCGCTGGACATCCCGACGCTGACGATGGATCCGATCGCCGGCGACGGCGTCATCAACCGGGTCGAGAGCGACCGGGGGCTGGTGCTGTCGGGTCGGCTGGCGGGCACCACGCGGGTGCTCGAAGGGCATTCGGCCGCCGCGATCGGCCTGAAGATCGTCGACCTCGATGACCCCGCCCGGCCCGCCGTCGAGATCACGGCCAGCGCATACGCCAGCACCACCGGTGACTGGCAGGCCAAGCTCGATGCCGGACGCCTGGCCGATGGCCACCGCCACCTGGTGACGGTCACGACCACCGGAACCGGCTCGGCGGCCGGTCTGAGCGCCAGTCTCCAGGCCCAACTGCGGGTGGACCGCAGCGCGCCCACGGCCACGCTCACCGATGACGTCACCGGCTCGATCGCCACCGGAAGCGTCGGCTACACGGTCACCTTCAGCGAAGCGGTCCGGGGCTTCGACGCCCGCGACATCTCGTCCCCGAATGGCAGCCTCGGGCCGCTGGAGTGGGTCAGCGACCGGCAGGCGCGCTTCACGATCACGCCGGCCGAACGGACGCAGGGCGCCGACCTGGGCGTCCGGATCGGTGATGACTGGCAAGACAGCGTCGGCAACGTGGCCACGCCGACATCGGCGCCGCGCACGCTGGCCTGGGATCGCCTGCCACCGGCTCGGCCCGGGCTGGCGCTGGCCGAGGACACCGGCACGCCGGGCGACGGTCGCAGCACCAACGGCCTGATCCAGGTCACGCAGCTGGAGGCTTCCGCCGACTGGGCGTACTCGACCAACGCCGGGCTCGCCTGGCAGACCGGCTCAGGTACCAGCTTCGTGCTGGGCAACGGCACGTACCGCGCAGGCGACGTGCAGGTCCGGCAGGTCGATCGAGCCGGCAACGTGTCGGTCAGCGGCCAGCTCGCGACGGATCTGGTCATCGAGAGCAAAGACCCTGCACAGGAACCGCAACTGCAACCGGGCTGGCTCGACAACGCCACGGGCCTGGATGTGTCGAGCGCCATCGTGCTGGACTTCGGTGACGTCGACCTGAGGGCCGTCGCGGGCCTGAAGATCCGGCTGGTGGACGACGGCGGACAGGGCGACGGCGGTCTGGCCTACGGGTCGGAATCGACCACGAACACGCAAGTCTTCGACGTGGCGGGCGGCAACGTCAGCATCGCGGGCGGGCGGGTCACCCTCACACCGACACGACACCTGGACCTGGCCTCGCGCTACCACATCGAGCTCGATGCCGGCGCCTTCGTCGACCGCAGCAGCGGCCTGGCGGCCCTTGGGTGGACCGATGCTTCGGCGCTGAACTTCGAGACCGTGCGGCCCGCCGCATTGGGCAGCGCATCGGCCTCCTGGCGCATGGGCACCGACGGCTCGCGTCAGGCATCGCACGCCTGGACCGACCTTGCCGGCTCGGGCGACAGCTGGAGCAACACGGTGGTGACGACCCAGGCCGACGGCGGCTCACATGTCTACGTGTGCGCCGACCTGGCCAGCGAACCCGCCTATTCGGCCATCGGGTTCGACGGCATCGGAACCGGCAACTTCAACGTCCGGATCACCGGCTTCGGCGCCGATGACCGGCTCTACATCGATGACCAGGGTCGCAGCAACGACGTCAACGACCTGGACCTGACCCTGATGCTGGCGGGCACGACCCGAACGACCCTCTTTTTCGGACCCGGCGACAACGAGCGCGACGGACTGGGGGGCCAGCTCGACATCGCGCTGGCCGATGGCCTGGCCGCCTTCGCCAGCCGCGCCGAATGGCAAGCGAGCCTGGGCCTGAGTGCATCGCCCTACGTCATCGCCTGATCGGCACACCACCGCTCTAACCCATCGCCCTTGGGCCACACCCCTTCCTGAAGTCATTGCCATGAATCGAACCTCACGTCCGGTGCACCTGCCTCGTCTGCCGAGCTGGCTTGCACACACCTTGTCCGCCGCCATGCTGGCGAGCCTCTCCACGCTGGTTGCCTGCGGGGGCGGCGCAGCCAGCCCCGACGGCGGTTCGGACGCTCCTGCGCCGGACAGCTCACCCGGCACACCCGGCACGACCGCGATGGTCGAGCCGAGCAACCCGGATGGGGCCGCCTCCGGCCCCGGATCCTCCAGCGACCGGAGCGTGCTGAACAGCCGTTCCACCGAACGCCCGCGCACCGGCGAGCCGATGCCCTACTTCAGTGGCCGCACCGAACAAGCCGACCACACCCTGCGCGGCCGGCTCGACGAACCCGGCGAGATCGACGACAGCCCGCCGGACACCATCCCCGTCATGGCCATGGCCTCGGCCATGGCCACACCCACGGCCGGGATCCAGGCCGCCGACACGCCTGCCGACCCGAGCGTCATCCTGTCGCGCCTGCGTGCTCGCCTGACGCTGATGGGCGACGTGACGGACCGCCACCTGCGATCGCTGTTCCTGGATTCGGCCGGCAATCTTGTCGACACCCGCCTGTCCTTCACGCAGGGCAGCATCTCCTTCCCGCCGAGCCCGGGCATCACGGGCACGACGGTCATCCCCTTGGCCTGGGGCAAGAGCCGCCAGATGCTGGGCTATGTGTTCGAGCACCCGGCGGGGGCCCATGGGCGTGGCATCGTCTACGGCTCGGACGTCCTGGCATGGGTGACCAACGACAACCGCGAGATCCAGCATCGCCCCCTGCTCAAGAACGCCTGGCGCTGGGCCCTGCCCGCCAGCGCGGTCACGGCGAGCAAGGTTCGATACGCCACCTACCTCTACGACGCGACGACGGTCGGCAACCACATCACGGACGCGCTGGGAATGAGCGCCGAGCGGGTGAGCTGCAACCTCGAGGCCGCCACGCTGGCCAGCAGCTGCAATGCCCTGGACCTGTTCGTGATCGGTGGCGGAATCACCGAAGACGCGGTCACCCGCCAGCGCATCGCCACCAACGTCCGTGCCTTGCTGGGGGCCGGCAAGTCGGTGATGTACTTCGCGCCCTCGACCTGGAACAACTCCGGCTCTGGCACCAATGCGCTGCTGCATGAACTGGGCGAGGCGTCGGTGTCCTATCCCGGCAACTACTTCTGGTGTCCGGATGCCTGCGAATCGGCGACCTCCGGCAGCTTCGAGCAACTGCGTGCCGAGTTCAACCTGGCGCGACGCTGGATCGACCTGCTGGCCATGCTCGAGGGCACCAAGGCCGTGCCCGATCTCGTCAACGACCGACGTCCGGTCGACCTGATCGACTGGGCCCACGAGTCGCTTCGAAACCTCCAGGTTCGCGACATCAGCGTGCTCAACCAGCGCGGCGGCCGGGACATGCTGCGCATGCTGGTGGCCTGGGCGGATGCCTGGCGTCCGAAAGTGGTCTACGGCGCAAGCATCGACAAGTCGGTGAATCGACTGGCCTTCCTGCGGGCGTATGCGTCGGACTCGTGGATCCAGAACAACCGCCGCACCACCACCATTCCGGCTGCAGGCGCCGGCGACTACGTCCCGGCCAAGGCGGCCACCGGGCTGATCCCCAGCACCGAGTTCGAGGACATCGACGTCACCATCGCGCAGACCCACGGCATCACGCTGATCGGCCGGGCCGCCGTGCCAGGTCGGGCCGTCGAGATCGAGATCGTCAACCCGGGCAGCACCAGCGCCCTGGCCGTCCAGACCAGTCACCTGCGAACCTGGGGCAACCCGATGGCCTACAACGCCGGCTCGCCGGGCAACATCGAGTATCACAACCCGCGTCGACCCGGATCCTCGCCCGTGCCGCTGAAGTACGGCGCGGTGCGGCACTTCGTCTCCCCGTTCGGCGGCCCCCTGATGCTGACCTACAACGACGGGAAGCCAGGCGACATCGTCAGGCTGCGCCTGCGCGGCGCGGCGACCTATGCCCACATCGACTTCACCCAGCCCACGCCGGTGTCGCAAGCCCAGATCGACGAAATGGCCGCACGCATCGCCAACGACAGCCTGAGCTGGATGTCGTTCAAGTTCATCGGCGGCGAGGTGCAGCAGAAGATCGCCCTGTCGAGCCACAACTGGGCCCATCGCAGCCTGTCGGCCTACCTGCGTCACGCCTTGCAGGACGACGTCTTCGAGGTCAACCACCGCTCCAACGGCTACCGCAACATCGTCAACTCGCCGACGGTCGCAGCCCTGTGCGCCGAACGGCAGTGGGACTGCACCTCCGAACTTCACCGCGCGCCCGGCGTGCAGCATTTCGTGGGCTGGATGGCCCTGTGCGGCTTCCTGTGCTCGGGCAACCCGGTGGACGCCTACATCGGCTTCGACTCCGGCTGGGGCACGGCGCATGAACTCGGGCACAACACGGTCCAGCGGGTCCACTCGATCTCTTTCACCGAACCCGATTTCGACACCGGCCTGCCAGTCTCCAAAGGCTGCTTCACCGAATGCGACAACAACATCCTGTCGGTCGTGTCGGGGTTTGCCTCCTGGGCCAGGGACCGCACCAACATCGGTACCAGCCGTGTCGGTACGCGCGTGCTGTACCAGGATGTCCTGCTGCCGGTTCGCGCCGAGGCCGCTCGCCTTGGCTTGAGCGCAGAACGGACGCGTCAGCTCATGGGCACGCGGCTGTGGTCCCAGGCTTCGGAGGCAGCCCGCTGGAACCTGCACTTCCAGCTCGGGGCGCTCTACGCCAAGCACCACCACCCCGACAGCCCCAAGGTGCAGCGCGACATGATGTACGACTTCCTGCGCATGCTCACGATGGGCGATCGGCTGGTGAATTCCGACTGGAGCACCGCCAAGGCGAGTCGCTACGGCATGGGCCGCTACACCAGCAATGAAATCAGCAACCGTGATCTGGTCTACGTGCTCAGCTCCAAGATCATCGGCCGCGACCTGCGCCGCATCTTCGCGATGTACGGCGTGCCCTTGAGCAGCACCGCGCTGGACTCGGTGGCCGATCTGGGTCTGCCGATCGAGCCGCTGTCGTTCTACGCCTTCCCGGACTACGCGCCGGACGAAGGCGTCTGGCTGGACCTGGAGCAAGCCACCTGGCCGGCCTACCCGTTCTCGTCCTGAGTCAGGACGAACGGGCACCCACCCAACGGGCAGCCCCGCGAAACCTCGGTTGAGCGGCGCTGCCCCCCACTCATGCAGGTGGGACGTGAGACATCCATCGGTGATCAGACAACACTAAGATGTCAGACTTCTGAGGAATTTCCTCCGAAGCCCTCCGGGACTCGAACCCTGGAATCACGAACCGAAGAGTCCTGCGATGAGACAGCTGCACCCAACCCCGAAGACAGCAGGGGCGCGACGGCGCGTGCCCGGACGGATCCTCCTGGCGCTGGCGACCCTGGCCCTGCTGGTTGGGTGCGGCGGGGCCGATGACCCGGACGACGCGATCACCGGGCGCGGTGCCGTCGCCGGTTCCCCCGGTCCGGTCGCGATCGAGGCGTCGGTGGTGGGCTCGACCACCGACGGCATGAGCCCGGAACATCCGTCGGTGGACGCCGGGGCCGGGACCGGCGCCGCAGCTCGCCCTGGCGACGCGGCGACCGCCCCCGTCACGGCGCCGCTCCCACCCGTCGCATCGGCCCCATCGCCCGCCACACCCCCGACCGCGCTGGCGCCCCCCGTGCCCGTGCCGAGCGCACAGGTCCTGTCGGCCGGCATCCTGGCCAACTTCCGCGCCAACCTGGCCAGCATGAGCGCCCGCATGGACCAGGCCCTGCGCCAGATCCACCTGAACGACGCGGGCAAGCCGCTGGACGGCTCGCTGACCTTCGTCAACACCACCGTCTCCTTTGCGCCCCTGCCGCGCCTGTCGGACCGCCTGACGATCCCGCTGGCCCAGGGCCGCAGCGGCCGGGTGCTGGGGTATGCGTACGAATACCCGCAAGGCCTGCGGGGTCGCGGCCTGGTCTACGGCGCGGACGTGCTGACCTGGATGAGCCGGGGCGACCCGCAGATCCAGCACCAGCCGCTGTTCCGTCAGGCTTGGAACTGGGCCCTGCAGCCGGGCGCGGCCGGCGTGGGCGGGGTGCGCTACGTCAACCAGGGTCATGACGCGACGACGATCGAGCGCTACATCACCGGTCAGCTCAACCGCACGCCGGTGGCCGTCTCCTGCGATCTGGCCGCCGCGGTGATGGCCGGCGACTGCACCCGCGCGGACGTGTTCGTGCTGGGCGGCACCATCCAGGACAACCCGGCCGTCCACCAGCGCCTGGTCGCCAACGTCCAGTCGATGCTGCGGCTGGGCAAGACGGTCATGTACTTCTCGCCGTCGACCTGGGACAACGCCGAGCCGGGCACCAACGCGCTGCTGCACGGGCTGATCGGCGCCGGCCTGGCCGACTATCCCGGCAACTACTACTCGTGCCCGGAATCGTGCGAGGCCGTCACCTCGACCACCTTCGCCGAACTGCGCGACAGGTTCAACTGGGCGGCAGACTGGATCGCGCTGGTGGACATGCTGGCCGGGACGATCGCCGTGCCCGAGATCAGCGAGAACGCCCGGCCGATCCAGCTGATCGAATGGTCCCACCAGGTCCTCGGACGGATGCCCGACCCGGTGGGCAGCGCCGCCGCACGGCAAGGCTGGCAGGCGACGCTGGAGCCGCTGGTGGCCTGGGCCGACGTCTGGCGTCCGCAGGTCGTCTATGGCGCGTCGATCGACAAGACGGTCGACCGGCTGGCCTTCCTGCGGGCCTACGCATCCGACTCCTGGATCCAGAACAACCGGTCCTCCACCAGCCTGCCGGCCCAGGGCGCCGGCCGCTACACGCACGCCCGGGCGGTCACCGAACTCAAGCCGAGCACCGTGTTCGAGGACATCGCCGTGACGATTCCCCAATCACACGGCATCACGCTGATCGGCCGGGCCGCCGTGCCGGGCCAGCGCGTCGAGATCGAGGTCGCGGACCCGGGCAGCAGCAGCGCGCTGTCGGTCCAGAGCAGCTACATGCGCACGTGGGAGCGGCCGCTGAAGGTCGATCCGGAATCGCCCCGCGAGATCCGCTACAACAGCCCGCGCCGCCCCGGCTCGTGGCCGGTCGCCCTGGTCCCGAAGCAGCGGCGCCACTTCATCACCCCGTTCGGCGGCCCGCTGCTGCTGACCTATGCCGACGCCAGACCGGGCGAGGTGGTCAAGCTGCGCATCCGCGGAGCGGCCCCCTACGCCCACCTCGATTTCACCCAGCCCACCCCCGTCAGCGACGCGGACATCGACGAGATGTCGGCCCGGGTCAAGAAGGACTCGCTGGGCTGGATGACCTTCAAGTTCGTCGGCGGCGAGGTGCAGCAGCGCGTCGACCTGTCGACCGATCTGTGGGCCCGGACCGGCATGGCGGCCTACCTGCGATACGCGCTCCCGGAGGACGTGTTCCGCGTCAACCACTGGTCCAACGGCTACAACAACGTGCCCCGCAGGCCCACGGTCAGCGCCTTGTGCAAGCGCTTCGAATGGGACTGCAGCTCGGAACTGCACCGCCCGCCCGGCGTGCAGCACTTCGTCGGCTGGATCGCCGCCTGCGGCTCCCTGTGTTCGGGCCAGCCGGTGGACGCCTACGGCGGCTTCGACGCCGGCTGGGGGACTTCCCACGAGCTGGGTCACAACACGGTCCAGCGGGTCCACTCGGTCTCGTTCACCGAACCCGACTTCGACACCGGGGTGCGCGTGACCAAGGGCTGCTTTGCCGAGTGCGACAACAACATCCTGGCGGTCGTGACCGGCCTGGCGGCCTGGGCCCGCGACGGCACCAACATCGGCACCGCCCGGGTCGGCACGCGGGTGCTCTACGACGAGGTGCTGCTGCCGGCGCGGGCCGAGGCGGCCCGGCTGAGGCTCGACCCCGAGCGGGCGCGCCAGCTGGTGGGCACGCGCCTGTGGAGCCAGGCCTGGGACGCGGCGCGCTGGGGCATGCACTTCCAGCTCGCGGCCCTCTACGCCAAGCACCGTCATCCGGACAGCCCGAAGGTGCACCGCGAGATGATGTTCGACTACCTGGCGATGCTCACGATGGGCGACCGCCTGGTCATGCATGACTGGAGCCCCGCCAAGGCCGGTCGATACGCGATGGGCCGCTACGCCAGCAACACGATCGACAGCAACGACCTGGTCTACGTGCTCAGCTCGAAGATCATCGGCCGGGACCTGCGTCGCATCTTCGCGATGCACGGCGTGCCGCTGGGCAGTACCGCGCTGGGCTCGGTGGCCGATCTGGGCCTGCCGGTCGAGCCGCTGTCGTTCTATGCCTTCCCGGACTACGCGCCGACCGAAGGCGTCTGGCTGGACCTGGAAGCCGCCGTGTGGCCGGCCTACCCGTTCGATTCCTGAGCCCGCAAGGCCTGGGGCATCCAGGCCCGTCGGGCCTGTCTGGCAGCACCGTGGCCTGACACCCAAGCGTTCGCTTGGGTGAAAACCGTGACATGCACTGTCATAAAAATCACTTGTCTGAGTCGTCGAAGACTGGTGAATCACGGGTTCATGTCATGCCCAAGCGGGGGTGTGCCGGAAATATCCGGAACGGCAACGAACACGGCGCACGTCGCCCTCAACAGCCCGTTGCCGGTCTGTACCCAACCCTGGAAACCACCCACGATGACCAGCCCGATGAATCGACCTTCCCGTCCACGCCACGCCGCAGGACGACGCGCCAGCCCCGCCCGACGGGCCCTGGCCGCGCCGCTCGCGGCCCTGTGGATGCTGTCCGCCTGCGGCGGAGGCACCGAGGGTGCCGCCCCGGACGACGAGGCGCAGACCGCTGCCGCCACGTCCGAGTCGGCGCCCGCGAGCGTGCCCAGGACGTCCGAACGCGAGGCGGCCGCCACGTCCGCCCAGGACCGCTCGGCCGACCGGACCGTGGCGATGAACCAGGACATGCCCCCGGCACCCGAGGCCGGCCCGATGGCCTACTTCAGCGGGCCGATGGCATCGGCCGACTACACGCTCGACAGCGCGCTCGACAGCAGGCTCGACGCCCCCCTCAACGCCCCCAAGCCGACCCGCACCGTGCGGACGATGGCGACCGCGCTGGCGGTTTCCCCGGCAGCCGCACCGGGCTCGGACCCCGGCACCGATCCCGTCGGCAAGCTCGACGAGCTGCGCTCCCGGATGGCCGCCACCGGCGATCGCATCGACGAGGCCCTGCGCCAGATCCATCTGGACGGCAGCGGCCAGGTGCTGGACGGCACGCTGAGCTTCTCGCGCCTGAGCATTTCCTTCGCGCCGTTCCCGCCCCTGTCGGACGTGCTGAAGATCCCGCTGGCACAAGGCAGCAGCGGCCGCGTGATGGCCTATGCGTTCGAGCATCCGCACGGCCAGCGCGGCCGTGGCCTGGTCTACGGCGATGACGTGCTGAGCTGGCTGGGCAAGGGCACCCAGCAGCTCCAGCACCAGCCGCTGTTCCGGCAGGCCTGGAACTGGGCACTGCAGCCGACCGCCACAGGCCAGGGCGCGCTGCGCTACGTCAACCAGGGGCACAACGCGGCGACGATCGACGGCTACATCCGCACCCGGCTGGAGCGCACCCCGATCGCCGTCAGCTGCAACCTCACCGCCGCGACGCTGGCCAGCACCTGCGCCAGCGCGGACGTGTTCGTGATCGGCGGGCGCATCAGCAACGACCCGGTGATCCACCAGCGGCTGACGAACAACGTCAGGTCGATGCTCGCGCTGGGCAAGTCGGTCATGTACTTCGCCCCATCGACCTGGGACAACGCCGAACCCGGCACCCAGGCCCTGCTGTGGGCACTCGGCGAAGGCGGTCCGACCGAGTATCCCGGCAACTACTTCTGGTGCCCGGCCGCGTGCGTGGCGGTCACCTCCAGCACCTATGCGCAGCTGCGCGAGACGTTCAACCCGACGCTGGCCTGGCTCGATCTGGTGGACATGCTGGCGGGGCGCACCGCCGTGCCGGACGTCACCACCAACCCGAAGCCGATCCAGCTCATCGAGTGGGCCCATCAGGCCCTGCGCCGCATGCAGGATCCCGCCGGCCAGGCGCCGGTCTCGCCGGTGGTGCAGGCACTGCTCGAACCGCTGGTGAGCTGGGCCGACCACTGGCGGCCGAAGATCGTCTACGGCGCGGGCATCGACAAGTCGGTGGACCGCACCGCCTTCCTGCGGGCCTATGCGTCGGATTCGTGGATCCTCAACACCCGCACGTCGACCACGATCCCGGCCGACGGCGCGGGCACCTACACGCCGGCCCGGGCGGCCCACGACCTCGTGCCCAGCACCGAGTTCGAGGACATCGACGTCACGATCGCGCAGGCCAGCGGCATCACGCTGATCGGCCGCGCGGCGGTGCCGGGCAAGCTCGTCGAGATCGAGGTCGCCGACCCCGCCCACAGCACCGCGCTGGCGGTCCAGACCAGCTACCTGCGGGCGCTGGACCGGCCGCTGGCGTTCGACCCGAAGTCGCCTGGCGTGATCCGCTACAAGAGTCCGCGCCGACCCGGTTCCTGGCCGGTGGCGCTGAACTCTGCCGAACGACGCCACTTCATCACCCCGTTCGGCGGGCCGCTGATGCTGACCTTCAACGGCGCGACGCCGGGTGACGTGGTGAAGCTGCGCATCCGCGGTGCGGCCCGCTACCCGCACCTCGACTTCACCGGACCCACCCCGGTCAGCGATGCCCAGATCGCCGAGATGGCCACCCTGCTCGAAAAGGACGCGCTGGGCTGGATGAGCATGAAGTTCGTCGGCGGCGAGGTCCAGCAGAAGGTCGACCTCTCGCGCTGGATCTGGGCCAAGCAGCCGCTGGCGACCTACGTGCGCCATGGCATCACCGAGGACGTCATCGGCGTCAACCACTGGACCAGCGGCTACAACGACGTCGCCCTGTCGCCCACGGTGGCCGCGCTGTGCGACAGCCTGCAGTGGGACTGCACCTCCAGCGTCCACCGCCCGCCCGGCGTGCAGCATTTCGTCGGCTGGCTGGCGAGCTGCGGATCGCTGTGCTCGGGTCAGCCGATCGACTCCTACACCGGCTTCAGCGCCGGCTGGGGCATCGGCCACGAACTGGGGCACAACACGGTCCAGCGGGTCCACACGATGTCCTTCACCGAGCCCGACTTCGACACCGGGGCATCGGTCACCAAGGGCTGTCACACGGAGTGCAACAACAACATCCTGTCGGTCGTGACGGGACTGGCGACGTGGGCCCGCGATCGCACCAGCGTCGGATCCGGCCGGGTCGGCACGCGCGGTCTCTACACCGAGGTCCTGGTGCCGGCCCGGGCCGAGGCGGCCCGGCGCGGTCTGGATGCAGCCCAGGCGCGGCACATGACCGGCACGCGGCTGTGGTCCCAGGGTTCGGACCGGGCCCGCTGGGGCCTGCACTTCCAGCTCGGCGCGCTCTACGCCAAGCACCGCCATGCCGACAGCCCCACGGTGCAGCGCGAGATGATGTTCGACTTCCTGCGCATGCTGACCATGGGTGACCGGCTGGTGAACACCGACTGGAGCACCGACAAGGCCAGCCGCTACGCCATGGGCCGCTATGCCAGCAAGACGATCGGCAACCACGAGCTGATCTACGTGCTGAGCTCGAAGATCATCGGCCGCGACCTGCGCCGCGTCTTCGCGATGTACGGCGTGCCCTTGAGCAGCACCGCGCTGGACTCGGTGGGCGACCTGGGCCTGCCGGTCGAGCCGCTGTCGTTCTATGCCTTCCCGGACTACGCGCCGACCGAAGGCGTCTGGCTGGACCTGGAGACCGCCGTGTGGCCGGTCTACCCGTTCAAGACCTGATCGGGCCGTCCGGGCGCGGAACCGTCGATCGGCCGAACGTCAGCCGATCGTCACCGCGCCCGGAAAGACCCACAGCAGCCCCGCCGTCATCACGACATAGCGCAGCAGCTTGCCCAGCGCCATCCAGCCCACGCAGGGCCAGAAGGGCAGCTTGAGCCAGCCGGCGACGAGGCACAGCGGGTCGCCCACGATCGGAAGCCACGCCAGCACGCAGGCCTTCGGGCCGAAGCGCTGCAGGATCGCCAGCGCGCGGTTCTCCGGCCCGTGGTGGGTGACGCGCTCGTAGGCGCGTTCGGCCCCCCAGCCCATCCACCACGAGATCGCCCCGCCCAGCGTGTTGCCGGCGGTGGCCACCAGCACGACCGGCCAGAACTCGGCCGGGTTGAGCTTGACCAGGCCGAAGACCACCGCCTCCGAGCCCATCGGCAGGATGGTGGCCGACAGCGTCGAGACGACGAAGACGGTCAGCAGGCTGTACTGCGGCAGCGCCAGCCAGGCCAGCAGGTCGGTGATCCAGGTGTCCATGGCGGCGCATTCTGGCGGCTGGTCGTGACCCCTGCCCGGGGGGTGGCGCTGGCTATACTCTGCCTCCTTTTGCAGCAACCGGGCTGCATCACGCAGGTCTCGCGCCCGTCGGCGAACCTCCCGATTTCCTCCGCTTGCCCCCCGTTCGCCTCCCCCACGTCATGCAGATCGGCCCCCACACGCTGCCGAACCGGCTCTTCGTCGCCCCCATGGCCGGGGTGACGGACCGCGCGTTCCGCCAGCTCTGCAAGCGCCTGGGGGCGGGTTACGCGGTCAGCGAGATGGTCAGCTCGCGCCCCGAGCTGCGCGACAGCCGCAAGACCAGCCGCCGGCTGGACCACGTCGGCGAGGTCGCCCCGATCGCCGTGCAGATCGCCGGCACCGACCCGGCCGAGATGGCGCAGGCCGCGCGCGACAACATCGCCTGCGGCGCCCAGATCATCGACATCAACATGGGTTGCCCGGCCAAGAAGGTCTGCAACGTCTGGGCCGGCTCGGCCCTGATGCGCGACGAGGACCTGGCCACGCGCATCGTCGCGGCCGTGGTCGACGCCTGCGCCCCGCTGGGCGTGCCGGTGACGCTGAAGATGCGCACCGGCTGGTGCCAGGAACAGAAGAACGCGCTGGTCATCGCGCGAGCCGCGCAAGCCGCCGGCGTGGCGATGGTGACCGTGCACGGCCGCACCCGCGAGCAGGGCTACAATGGCGAGGCCGAATACGCCACGATCGCTGCGGTCAAGGCCGCGCTGGACATCCCGGTGGTCGCCAACGGCGACATCG
>JACCDS011628212.1_pt1 | contig 14548 bp, 10 predicted proteins | sample 7446441 | NCBI WGS metagenome assembly JACCDS01 (sample SAMN15323445, study PRJNA562643) | freshwater metagenome | isolation source: river surface water | place: USA:Blue River Watershed | collected 2017-08-17 | reverse complement strand
AGCAAGCGCCACGCAGCGGACCAAGATCAGTGCCGACGCTGCTATTAGGGCAGCGGGTATGCGCGGGGCTGGCGGCCCGGCGGGCGAAGACAAGCAGACGCTCAACGAACTCAAAGCCCTGCAGACCAGCCTGCAGAACCAGCTCAAGACCGAGTTCAACAAGGACCAGCGCATGGCGATCAACGCCCAGCTGTCACAGGTCAACGCCGCGATTGCGAAAATGGCAGGGCTTAGTACAATGGGCACAGCCCCCGGCGCTCCGAGCCCCGGCGGAAATACCCGGCTGCGATTTGACGCACAAGGGAACCCAATCTGATGAGGTAATTTATGGCCATCGAAGCTGAGCTGCCGGACGGGCGAATTCTTGAGTTCCCGGACGGTACGAACCCTGCAGTCATCCAAGCTACTGTCAAACGGGTTCTAGCTTCGGGCCAGCCGGCCCCCAAGACCACGGTCGGGGGCCACGTCAAAGAAGCCTTCAAAGGTCTGGTTCCCGGCGCTGTTGGCCTGCTGGAATCTGCCGCTACCGGCGCTTCGGCACTGCTGCCCGAAGACATGGAGAAAGCCGCACGCGCCAAGATCGCGTCTGTGGCTGGCGCCGCCAAGAAGCCGTTTGAGGCTGCCCCCGGGTACGAAGATTCCGTCTCCCGCAAACTCAGTGAGGCTGTCGGCTCGACCGCCCCGTTCCTGCTTGCTGGCCCCTTTGGTTTGGCTGGCCGCGCTGCGGCCGTTGGCCTTGGTGTCGGTGCTGGCGCTGGCGAAGCCCGTACCCGGGCGGAGCAGGAAGGCGCTACCGCTGACCAACGTGGCACTGCCACTGCCCTAGGCACCATCCCCGGCGCGCTGGAGGCATTCGCGCCCATCCGTATCCTGTCCCGTATCCCCACGGCATCCAAAGCTGCCGGGGTTGAGGCCGTCAAACGCGCCATGATTGCTGGCGGTGAGGAAGCTGCACAGGAAGCCGCCTCGGGATTCGCACAGAACCTGATTGCCAAGGGTATATACAAACCCGACCAAGCTCTGATTGAGGGGCTGGGCGAACAGGCTGCCTACGGCGGCGCCACCGGTGCCATCGTTCAGGGCCTCATGGATTTGGCGCTTGGCCGACGTGCCAAGGGTACGCAGACTACCCAACCCCCTGCGGCTCCCCCCGCCACCCAGCCCGGTGCGCAACACCCCCCGCAGGCCCCGGCCGGCGCCCAAGGCGAACTGTTTACCCCTGCCGAGATGGGCGAGGGCCAAGCCCCTGCCGCCGAAGCCCCCGCACCTGCTGCCGAACCCGCTGCCGTTACTGCCGAAGGTCAGATGGACCTCGGCCTCGACTTCCAGCGCGAAGTGGAGCAGTTGTATCTCGAGCGCGAACGCCTCAAGCAGCAGCCGCAGACCCCGGAGGTCAAGGCCCGAATCGCTGACCTGTCTGAGCAGATTCGCAGCTACGAGGAGATGAGCTTCGCTGAGCGCCAAGCGCAGGCAGAAGCCGACGCCGAGCAGGCCCGGCAGGATGAGGCCGCTGCACAACAGTTCCCGGGGCTGGCGAACGCTCCCGAGCTCATGGCACAGTCGGATGAAGTCAAGGCCCGTACCCAAGGCGAACTGTTCCCGGGGGAAGACCTCGGCGTGCCGCCCGCTGCCGAGCCGGTTACCGAGCCCACACTGCGCCGCGCCAGTGAGAAAGGCCCCAAGCAGATGCCGTTGGGCCTGCGGCGTAACCCGGAAGGGCAGCCGACCACGTTCGGCCAGCCAGAGCCGACCATCACGTCAGAAGACATCCTGATGACCGCGGTCCCCATCCGTAAGGGTATGGAAAGCTGGATCGACAAGAATGTCGTCGGCAGCACCCGTTCCCAGCTGCTGGACCTGATCAAACGCCAACCCGAATTGGTGGCTGGCAGGGACCAACGGGCCCAGCTCCTCCGCGCGCTGACCGTTACGGACATCCCTGTATTTGAGGAGAGCCTCCGTGCCAAGACCCGCCCCGAAAAACCTGCGCCTAAGCAGCGAGATGAGTCCCGAGCTGGTGAGCCAAGCGTGGGAGTTCCTAGCGAACCTGCAGGCGCCGTCGTTCCTGAACCCGGAGCCGGAGTGGCCGGACCCGCCGAAGCACCTGCAACACCTGACGGACGCGGACTGGTACCTGCTGGACAGCCTGCTGTGCCGGGAGCTGAAGCTCAAGGAGTCGAGCCCGCTGCAGTAAATCCGTTCGCGCAACTCATGCGCGGAGAGTCCGAAGCCCCCGCCACTGGCGAAGCGCCCGCTGCACCGCCCAAACCCCCATCGGCGTTCGACACTTCCGGGCCGTCTATTCTGACCAAAGGTCAGACCTCCAAAGGCACGCGGTACGCCGCGCCGCGCGGGACCGGCCAGACGCTTGCTGATCTGGAGCAAGAAGTCCAGTCCATGCCGGGCAAACTGGGCGACGCCGCCCGTAAGATGCTGCGCACTGGCAAGCTGAAGCTGGAAGAAGGCGACGGCAGCAAAGCCGGGCTGTACGACGGCACCCGCGCAACCCTCTATGCTCGTGGCATCGAGAAGAACAAGGCCGCAGCCATGCTGCTGCATGAAGTTGGTGCGCACATGGGTATGCAGCGCCTGCTCGGCCAGAAGCAATACGACGCCATCATTGACCGCATCCTCGACATGGTGGCCAAGAACGACGGCTCGCTCGAAGCCAGACTGGCCCAGTCTGCGTACCGCCGAATCCCCCAAGAAGACATGGCTCGCGGCAGCGAAGTAGCACGCGATGAGGTCGTAGCCTACTTTGTCGAAGGCCTTGCACATGCAGAGATTGACGGCCAGCTGCCGGCCCGGGGCCCGCTGCGCGCGCTGTGGGATCGAATCAAGACCGCCATCGTTACGTCAGTCAACCGCGCACTGGGCACCACGTTTGGCGTCAAGGACCTGACCCCGCAGCAGATTGCAGACATCGCCACTGCGGCCGTGGCCAAAGAAGCCGAGACTGGCGTCGGCGCTCCCAGCGAGACCAAGCGACTGTTCTCCGTCTCTGCCTCTACCGAGTCCCTGATCGACAGCATGGGCCCGCTGGACCCGGACCAGAAGACTGGGCTCAAGGCGCTGATTCCGTCGTTCAAGGCCAGCATGTCGCCGGCCGAGCCGAACTACGCGACCAAGTTCCGCACCCAGACTGCGGATGCTGCTGCCACGATCGAGCATCGCCTGCGTGAGCAGTTTGATGGCGCCGTGCGCGATAGCCTCGGCAAGCTCAACCCCATGGGCCTGTACCGTCAGGCACAGGACTACACCAAGACCCTGCTGGAGTTCTTCCAAGTGGGCGGGCTGGTCAAGGACCCCGCCACGGGGCTGTGGGTTGTGCAGGGCAAAGAGGGCGTGCGACCCCCCGCAGAGGTCTACAGCCTCATCGACGCATGGGGCGCCAAGAACGGCTATGACCGTGACCGCGCCACCCAGATTGCCAGCCGTATTCTCGAAGGCGTGCGTCTGGACGCCATGCGCACGGCCAACAAGACCCAAGGCACGAGCTTCCTGCTGCACCTCAAGGACCCCGAAATCGACCAGCTTGTGCGGGAGTACAACGCTGACCCCGACCTGCAGGCCATGAGCAAAGCCATGGACGAGTCCCGGCTGGCAATGGTGGACAACATGGTGGCCGTCGGCCGCCTGACCCCCGAGCAAGGTGCAGAGTGGAAAGCAGTGTCTGGCTACGTGCCGTTCGATCGCATCGACGACTTTGCCTCCGGGTTCAACAAGTTCAAGAAGGTCAGCAACAAGGGGCTGGCTCAGGTCGGCAAGCTGCCGGAACTGGTGGGCTCGCTCAACCGTCCGGTGGGCAATGTGTTCGACAACTACCTGAACACGCTGGGCTGGATGGTCGGCCAGACCATGAAGACCGACGGCACCGTGCAGACGCTGCGCAGCTTGGAGGACCTTGGCTACGCCAAGTTCTTGGGCCGCAGCACCCAGCAGAAAGAGAATACCGTCGGCGGCTACGTCGGCGGCGAGATGATGTACTGGGAAGTGCCCAGCAAGTACGACGTGCTGGCGTTCAAGGACCTGAACCCGCCCAAGGCCGGCTGGCTGCGCAACCTCGGCAAGTTCTCCAACGTGCTGCGGAAATCGGTGACGGCTCTGCCTCCCTTTGCGCTCAAGCAGGTAACGGACGACGTGCAACGTGCCATCATGACCTCGGGTGTGAGGAACCCCGGCGCCCTGTTGCGCATGTCGCTCTCCAACTTCGGCGGCATCGCACTGGCTGAACTGCGTGGCATCCAGCATCCGTCTGTTCGTGAGTTTGGCCGCCTCGGCCTGACCGGTGAATACGACTTCGAGTCCGGCAAGCCCGCCGTGTCGCTGCTCAAGGACTTGGGGTATCGCAAGCGCGGCAAGTTCGAAAACCTCATGCACCGTCTGGACGGCATCACCCGGGCTTCCGATCTGGCAGTCCGCAAGGCCATCTACGACCAGACCATGCGGGAGACGAACGACCAGCTGCTGGCCCAGACCCGGGCCCGGGAATTCATCAACTTCCGCCGCCGTGGCGCCAGCGACTTCGTGGGTGCGATGGTCACGACCATCCCGTTCTTCAACGCCTACATCCAAGGTATGGATGTGCTGTACCGTGCAGCATCGGGCAAGGACTCCAGTTCGTCGGTGGGCCGGGCGCAAGCCCGCAAATTCTTCTGGAGCCGCGCCGCTACCGTGATGATGCTCAGCTCGCTGTATGCGCTGGGTGCCGGGGACGATGAGGACTACCAAGAAATGGACCTGCGGACCCGGGACAGCAACTGGATTCTGCCGGGCGGGTTCAAGCTGCCGGTGCCGACCGAACTGGGCGCGCTGTTCAAAGTGGTCCCCGAGCGCGTGGTGGAATACATGCGCAGGCAGGGTACCCCGGAGGAACAGACCGCATGGGAGGCAACCCGCACAGCCCTGACCTACATGTTCGAGCAGTACGTCGGCCGGACGGTGCCTGTGCCGCAAGCAGTCAAGCCGCTGCTGGAGGCATGGACCAACTACTCGTTCTTCACGGGCCGCGAACTGGAAGGCATCTACCAGAAGCAGCAGGACCCCAGCATGCGCCGGGCATCCAATACGTCTGAACTGGCCATTGCCATCGCCAACTTCTCCCGTGACGTGGTGGGTGTGGATAAGGTCTCCCCGATCCTTGTGGACAACGCACTGAACGGGTACTTTGGCTCGACCGCTGGCCTGCTGGTGGCCATGACTGACTCCCTGCTGAACCCGACGCGGGTCGATCGCCCACTGCACAAATGGGCGCTGGTGTCGAACTACATGTACGACCCGGTGGGCACCCGCCGCATGACCGAGTTCTACGAGGAGCGGGAAAAGGTTGGCCGCGCCAACGCCACACTCAACGAGCTGATGAAGACCGACCTCGATCGGGCTGCAGCCTACGCCGAGAAGAACGCTGACCTGCTGATTCTGGAGAGCGGCATCAACTCGACGCTGGAACAACTCGAGCGCACCCGGGCCTACCGCAAGTACCTCAACAGCCCGATGGGTGCCGAGGGCATGTCCAAGGAAGACCGCGAAGCTGAGCTGCAGGAGTTGCGCCGGATGGAGGTCGAGATGACCAGCTGGCTGCGCGAAGCCAAGGCGTCTATCCGCTAACCGACGCGCCAGACCCGAGCCCCGTACCGCCCGTATTCCACGCGGGTGCGTACGGTCAGCTTGATTTCCAAGTGCCGTTCGATGGGCTGCAGGGTCTCCCGCACCTGTATGGCGGTGGCAACGGTGGGTATGAAGAACGAGGAGCCGAGGGTCACTCGGCTCCAGTCAACGAAGTACTCCACGCCTTTGAGCGAGACGACCCGAGGGTCGCCCACAAACTCACGCTTCGGCCGTCCCATCGGCGAACGAGTACTCGTCAAGACCGATCGCAGCGCCATCGAACACGTAGCACCGCACCGCCAGACCGCTCAGGCCGCCCACCGCACCGGCACCGATCCGGGTCGTGTGGGACTTGCCTTCGTACTTGACGATGCCAGCCGCTGCCAGTTTGGCCAGACTGTCCTTCACGTCCACCTGCCGGCTTGCAAAGTACTTGCGGTACTCGGCCACCGTGATGTAGAGTTCCTTCGTGTCTGGCTCGTACCGAAGCTTGAGGGAGCCCTTTGGCATCGTGATCGGTGCTGCAGGTACGCCGCCCTTGGCCGGGTGGTTGATGACCAGTGCGTTGTTGACGTTCTCGTTGATGAATGCAGCCAGCGTCTCCTTGGCAACCGTCAGCATGTCACCGCTGTCGATCTTGGATGCAGACTTGGCCTGAGTCACAACTTCCAGTGCGTAGCCGTAGATGCGCTTGATGTCAATGTCATGCAGCCCGAGCTTCTTGGCAATCATGGCGCCGGTGAAGGCACATGCCAATATGCACGAATAGAAACGGTCTGACTGGTCCAGATTGAGCGCCTTGTCGATCTGCGCTTGCATCTTCAGGCAGGAATCCCGCACGGTGTCGATGTTGCTGACCACGAACTGGATGAACAGCGGGCCGGCCACGCCGTAGTTGTCGTTGAGCTTGCCGAACACCGCGTCGATTTCGGACTTGGTTGCGCCGGTGTACTTCGGCACCGAGATTTCCAAGATGCGGCGCAGTTCGCCATCGGCTGTGTTTTTGAGCTGCTGCAACGCGTCAACCACGGAGGCATTCCCTGACGTGATAGTGATGTTGCACCACGTCGTCGAGTTGGCCCGCAGCTTGTTGGTCTGCGCTTCCATGCGGTGCTTGCCGCGCCCGGAGGTGAAGCCGTAAGCGTAGTCGGACAGGACCTCGGCCTTCTCGTTGGTGATTTCGTCCACGGTGAACGCGATGCTGTTCATCATGCCCAGCATGTGCATCTTCGAGGCGTAGGTGTCCTCTTTTTTCATCAGTAGCTCATCTGGTGAGCCAAAGATGGAGTTGACCACCATCTGTGCCGTGGACTTGCCGGAGCCCGAGCCGTTGTGCTTGAGGTGTACCTGTGCACCCTTGACGTGGTTGCCGCCGATCAGCTTGAGCAGGGGTGAGCCCAGCCCGAAGAAGAACGTCAGCGCATGCGGCTCAAGGCCGGGCCGATCGTAGAAGTTCACGATCTGACGCCACTCTTCGAGAGCGCCGGTGGGCCGGAACGATGCAGCCAACTGACGGGTTCCGCTGGCAGGAGGCGCCAGCTTCACGCCGCTTGCGGTGTACTCGACCTCACCAACAACGAACCCCTGCATGTCATGGGTCCAGCCCATCTGGTTGCGGGTCTTGCTGGCAGAGAACTGCTGCTGCAGCTTGCGTATGGTTGATGCGAAGTAAGCCATGAGGGCGTCCAGATGTTTTCCGTATGCGACGACGCCGTGCTTGATCAGCAGGTCGCGCATCTTGTCCTTGGTGAACAGCGTGGTGACCGGGGCGTAGAAGCGGCGCACACCGTCACGCTTCATGTGCAGGTTGATGCCCACCATCTCCCCGTCGCCGTCACCGCCTTCGTCAATGTCGTAGAAACGCTCAGTCAGGTAGAGGTCGTGCGGGTAGATTTCAATCTCCTGCTCTTCGCCGTCCGGAGTGCGCTCCTTCTTGAAGACCCCGCCGTTGACGCCCCGGAAGTACGGGAACGGGTAGGCTGGGATGGCCATGGTCACGGCCGGGGACTCCTCGTCCTGCGGCTTCTCGATCATGTACTGATCGTTCTCGACCGGGGCTTCCTGCACGATCTTGCCCAGCATGATGGGGCTGCCGACCTTCTGTTTGCAGCCTTCGCATCCAGACGGGTTGTTGGTGCGGTACCACTCACAGGTGTAGGGGCCTTTGGTCTCGGCGGCCTTGGCTTCGGTGTTCGATGCGGTGTAGCCGGGATGCGCTTTGGAGAGCTGGTGGATGGCCTTCGGACCGTCCTCACAGCGTGTAGCCACCGACAGGGCGGCGCGCCACAGGGGCTCTTCCAGCGTGGCAGCCTCGACCACTGCGATCTTGATCTGGTTGCAGCCGTCGTCCTTGAGACTGCGGCGCACGATACGACTGAACGAACACGAAGGGAACTCGCCACCCAGTTCGCGGGTGGTGTCGTCCATGCCGAACTGCCGGGCTGCAGACAGGTCCATCGCGGGAGCCGGGAGCAGCTTGATGAAGTCAGCCAGCGAAACGGGGGCGCCAGCCACGGCCACCTGAACGGGGCGCTGCTGGTTGTTCTTGAAGTTGTAGGTGCCGGGCACACGCAAGATACGCGCACGGTCCGCAGTCACCGCAGGGTCAGCATGCAGGTTGTGATCTGCACACAGTTTTTTCAGGGCTCGAGCGTGGGGGAACCACACGTCGGCGGGGACGTCTTCGGTCAGGGGCCAGTACACATGCAGGCCACCACCAGAGTTGACGATGTAGGGAGTCGGCATACCGACCGAGCGGACGAATTCGCTCAGGGCAACCGATGCTTCGTTTTGGTCGACGTACGGCTTGCCTAAGCCGCAGTCAAGGTCAAGGAAAAAAGCACGCAGGAACGCTGCATTGTCAGCGGTGCGGCCGTCAGCGGCGTCCTTGAACGACGCCAGTGCGAAATACGCATCTACTCCTTGAGAGGCCATGCCATCAGCGGCAGCCTCCACGTCCTCGATCGTTGGGTGAAACGACTGCCGGACGGTGCCTGACCGGATACCCACGGCGCAGTAGACGCCCTGTGTGGGTAGAACGGAGTTGAGAAAGTCAGTCACGGAACCTCGCGGGCAACTGGATGAGACAAAAAGGGCGACGAGTTTCCCCGTCGCCCGACTGAGAGATTACTTGCGTTTGGGCGTACCGTTGCCGGTCAGCATGTCGGAGCTAATCAGCTCTGCAGCGCGAGTCATCTCTGCAAGGTGGCGCGGGTGCGGTACCGTTTGCCCAGTCATCCAGTTGTAGACCGTGCTGCGCGAGACTCCGAACCAAGCAGCCAGATGGGTGATCGGCTGTGGGTTACGCATGCAGGCCTTCACGAAGACCCGCAGTGCCAGAGGCTCATGCTTCACGCTCTTAACGCGCTGGACAAAAAAGGAATCGTACCCGCGCATTACCTTCACTCCTCATCCGTAGCCCAGTCGTCCAGAATCGCAGCCACGTTCTTGGTTGCGGGTGCAGCGGCCTCAGCCTTGGGCTTGCTGGCACGCTTGGTCGGCTCGGGCATCTCCTCGGCATCGACCTTCTCAGCCTTGGCCGGGATGTCCTCCTTGAACGCTTGCGGCAGGGCAGCCTGCTGCTCACCCTTGGCCTTGGTCACCACCATCTTGAACTCGACGGCTTGCTTGGCGTCCTCGGTCTGGCTCTGCGTTTTGGCCACTTCCCACTCTTCGCGGGTCAGGGGGCGCACGGCGCGGAACTTGAGCACGGGCACAGCTTCGCTGGTGTCGAAACGGGCTTCGGTCACGATGCCGGTGATTGGGATACCGTGGCCAGCAAGGAACTTGCCGAAGGCCTGCAGGGGCATCTTGTCGCCGTCAGCCTTGCCGAAGTAGGACTTGGCGGGCACCGACAGGCGGTAGATGTTGCCACCAATGTCGTTCTCCAGAGCCACGGCCAGACGCTTGCTGTAACGGCAGGCGCGGGACTTACCGTCGCCAGAGCCTTCGATGTTCTGCTTGCAGGTAGCGCAGCTGGAGCTTTGCGGGGTTTCCACTTCGGCGTTGGGCTTGTCGCCTTCGGCAGACCAGCAGGTCGGCTTGATGTCCTTGCCCTCTTCGTACTTCTCAGCGTAGAACGTGCGGGAGACGCCCTTGCTGGATGCAATCACCACGAGGTTCATGGCGCGATCTTCGTTCTTGGCCACTTCTTCGCCGCCAACCACCATGCGCCAGACACCTCCCTTGATGGAAATCTGTTTGTCGCCGGACGAGCCGGCAATGTCTTTGGTGGTTTCATCTGCTGCTTCGCGCAGATAGTCGGGAACCATGGAACCGGATTGGAAGAGTGCGATGTTGCTCATAAAAATTTCCTTTGGATGGGAGGTTACTTAGTGGCCCTGCGGACCGTGACCGAGTACTTGGACTCGACGTTTACACCTGCGGGCATGGTGTCCGGGTTCTGTTGCAGGAACTCACTGAAATTGCCTTGGTGAATTCGCCGCTCCAGCAGCTCGGGTGCATCATGCTCACGGATGAACTTGTACATACTGTCCCAGTCGCTGGTCCAGTAGCGTGTTTTGACGGATCGTGTGAACGACCCATGTGGGGTTTTGCCGCCGTCTTGGCCGGTGGCTTTGCAGATTTCCAGCAGCTCTTGTTCAATGATGCCCAGCTGTTCGTTGAGCTCGTTGACTTCCTGCTCCATCTGCCGCTGCTTCATGTCTCGGGCGTCACGGATTTTGACGTAGACCTGAACGAGTTTACTCGCGTCGCTCATGGTGGTTTCTCCTGTTGTGGTTGAAATTGTACATTGTCTAATTTAGCCGTCAAGGGGTTACGTCAGAATAGTTCCACGAGTTGCCGCAGCCGGGGCAGTGGACTCTATCCGCCAGCAAGTTGAAGAGCTGGTTGTCGCATGAGGTACATGTCCAAAGCACCGCTCCTTCATGCGGGGAGACGTCGAACTTGTTGCGGCCCTTCATGCTTTTGCACTCGGGACACTCGAACTCCGTCGTGCCGGGCTTCCACACGGCAGTCCACTCGTGGTCACACGCGCTGCAAAACAGCACCCCAGAAATGTGGGGGTCCCGGGCTTCCTTGGCTTTGGTGAAGTCGATGACGTCGCTCATTCCGCCAGCTCCTGCTTATAAAGTTCGACGAGGTTTTGATGGAGGTCAATCTTGCTCTGGAGCATGGTGTACATGCGCCGCTCGACCGGACTGCCCTGCAGGTGGGTGACTGTAACCTTGTTTGTCTGCCCGGCGCGGTGCGCACGAGCGTTCGCTTGTAGGTAGATTTCCGTAGACGACACCGGCCCCCACCAGACAACTTGGTCGGCGCGGGTCAGGGTGATACCGTGGGCAGTAGCCTGCGGAATCATGAGCAGCACTCGGGGGTTGTCCTCGGTCTGGAACTGCTTGATAATGTCCGCGCGCTGGGAGGCGGCGACGCCGCCGTGGATGACCTCCGCTGTGTGCCCCGCCTTGGCCATCTCGTCCCGCAGCATGTCCAGCGTGTGCCGGTAGGGCACGAACACCAACACCTTGCGGTCGGTCGAGTCGATCACATCCATGAGTTCGCTCACGCGGTTGGACACGTCGAACTCCACCACGTCCTTATCATCCGTATAGACCGCCCCCTGCGAGACCTGCAGCAGCTTGTTGAGCATGGACGCTGCGTTGACGGCCGTGATTTCGGACCCTGCAGCGATCGTCATCATCTGCTTGCGCAGCGCCTCGTAGTACTTGGTCTGCTGCGCGGTGAGCGGCACGTCGCGTGTGTTGTACAGCAGGTCCGGCAGGTCCAGACATTCGTCCTTGGTGAACCGTATCGCTGGCTGCAGGATGGTGTGCACGATCTGCTGGGCCTCTTGGCGCGGCACCCACTTGTACTGCGTGAGCTTGATCATCACCTTGTCGCGGAACGCACCGAAGAACCGGGGCACACCGCCGGGGTTGACCATCTTGGCCAGACCGTAGGCGTCGAGCGGCGACTGCGATGCCGGGGTACCCGTCATGAGCCACAGCCGGGTGGCGGGCTTGACCAGCGTAGCCAGTGCTTTCCACCGCTCAGTCGTCACGCTCTTGATGGCGTTGGCCTCGTCCACGATGATCAGATCAAAGCCGCCGTTCTCCAACTCCTCACGCACGACCTTCACGCCGTCGAAGTTGATGATGACGAACTCGTAGTTGCCCTTGACCACAGCCTGACGCTGGGTGCGCGTGCCTTGCGCGATGGCCACCGTGCGGTGCATCACAGTCTTGAACAGGTCCGAACGCCACGCCGTCTCCATGATGGAAACAGGACACACGATCAGTACGCGCTTGATGCGCCCTTGGGTCATGAGGTAGTCGGCAGCCCATGCCGCAGCAGAGGTCTTGCCTGTGCCGGCCTCGTTGAACACAAAACATCGGGGGTTGAGGGTGAGGAACTCAGCGGTGGTGCGCTGGTGCTCGAAGGGGGTGTACATGCCGGGCCACTTGTACCGGCTGAGGATGGGGCTGGGCACGTTCTTGATACCCAGATTGCGAAGCAGTTGCACTTCGTCAAAGTCCCAGTGAACCAGCACTCGATCGACGTCGCCGTAGGACTCGACGATCTTGCTTTTGGGGATGAGCGCCGTGATCTGCGACGCTTTGCGGGTGTTGAACAGCAGTGCACGGTCCTGCACGATTTCCATACTGACCTCACGAAATAGAAGAATTGACGGCAAAAGAAGCCCGGTAGCGGAACTACCGGGCTAAACCTAACAGGAGAAAACGTCCATGAAGAGCTGGTTGCCCAGCGCCTCAATCCTACATTACTTTTTGCGCTCGCGCTTAGAAATTTGCGACTTCATCGCGCTGGTTTTGGTGCGGGCGAAGCTGGTGTTCTGCGACTGCGGCACGGCTCTAAGATTAGATGCGCTGGAAGTGCCGCCTTTGGACAGGGCCTTTTTGTGGTCCACGTCCACGGTCGACGGCAGGTTGCCGTTGGCTTTCTCGTAGGCCCGGCGGGCCTTGTTGCGTTCGGAGCGGTTGGCGATCTGCTCGGGTTTACCCTGATACCGCTCGTACTCCAGCTTGTAGTTGCGCTTAGTTGCCATGGTGGTGCTCGCATGAGGAGACTGGGCAGAACTTGCAGAGGGCTGAACTGCGGGCGTTCCATACGCCCACTTCCAACGCGCTCTCGATTGCCGAGGCCCTGCCGGCCCATTTCGACAGGATTTCGGGCAGCTGGGCACGAGTGTACTCAGCCTTGATGATGTCGCCAACTACAACGAACAGGAGGGCGCCCTTGACCTTCTCGACCTGCGGGTGGTGGATGAACACCATGGCGGCCATGAGTTCGAGCTGGGCGGTGTCTGCGTAGCGGCTGGACTTGCCGGTCTTGTAGTCGGCTACCCGCGCCACTTTCCCACTGCGAGAGATGGCAAGATAGTCCGGGATTCCTCGGAACCATACGTCCTTGTCAAAGAATCCACACGGCGTAAAGTCAGCTCGGATACCCATTTTCTCTTCGCAGCGGATGTCTGCGTCAAGGGTAGCGAGAGGTTCCACGAACTTGCGGTACGCCTCAAAACTGGCAGGCAGTGGGGCGTTGTCTTTGATGAAGTCCTCGAAGGCTTTGTGTACTGCAGTTCCATAGAGGGTGGCTTCGGTGTCTTTTGATTTGAACTTTTTGAGAATGCGGACTTCGTGATACCTGCGGGGGCAGCCTTCGAAATCCTTGATGGCGGAATAGGAATGAGCGAGTGACATGGGAAAAACGGGGGGTTGATTTTGACCCCCCAGTGTACCGGTTAGCAATCCCCGTAGGAAGCGCCCATGCCAGACTCGCAGGACAGCGGCAGCCCCGCCGCCCACTTGGGGTTCCAGCTCATGCACTCCTCGACGTAGGCTTGGGCTTCCTTGGCCTCGGCCTCCGGGGCGATACACGCCACGGCGTCATGCACGGTCAGCACCACCTTGTACCGCTTGGCGATGCGCAGCATCTGCTCGGCCACGATCTGACGGGCCACGGCTTGGCATACGTTCTCCACGACCTTCCCGCCGTAGATGCGCACCGGCAGCCCCTTGGACTTGTACACCAGCTCTCGCTTGCCTTCGTCGTTGGTCACGATCTTGAGGTCCGGGTACTGGATGTGCAGCCCGTTGGGCAGCGTGAGCATCGGCACCGCGCCGGGAACCGCCTTAATCAGCCCCGGTTCGTCGATCGTCATGGACTGCCCGGTCATTACCGCTTCGAGCGCCCGGCCCGCTTTGGCCCAGAGGTCGGCGATTTTGAAGGACGTGCTGCGGTACGTGTCGATAATCCGCTTGGCTTCGTCAAGCGTAACTTCAACCCCTGCCTGAGTTTTGAGGAAGGCCTGCAGTTTCTTGTGGCCGACGCCGTAACCAGCTCCAAGAACAACAGTTTTGCCAACCTGTCGCTGTGTTTTGTCGACTGACTCAATCGGGATACCGTAAATCTTCGACGCCATGAGTTTATAAACATCTTGCTTGTCCCGGAAAGCTTGCACCAGATCGTCCTGCCCAGCCAGCCAAGCCAAAGTTCTGGCTTCGATTTGTGCGGAGTCACAGTCGATCACCACGTACCCCTGCGGGGCCTTGATGGACTTCTTGATCTTGCCTGCGTTCGCACCGCGCGACGGCAGGTTCTGCAGGTTCACAGAATCTTGGCCAGACCAGCGACCAGAGTGGGCGCCATAGTAGCGCAGAGGTACAGGAAACTTGCCTCGACCAGACATACCAATAAAGCGCTGAGTACGAGTTTCCTCAAGTGTCGTCTTGTTTCCAAGGCGCGCGGCGACAAGGGCTTGGACTCGTTCATCGGGGTGTTCCTCAAGGGCTTTGAATGCGTCGTCGGTTTTGGCGAACGCCCATGCCACCTTGCCGGTGGTCTGACTGATCTTGGTGGGGGGCGATACTCCGAGGCTTTGCAACAGCGTGGCGAACTTATCGTTCGACATCAGGAGTTTTTTCAGTTCCTCCTGCGATGCGCCCCACAGTGCAACCTT
>JACCDS011189642.1_pt1 | contig 14562 bp, 14 predicted proteins | sample 7446441 | NCBI WGS metagenome assembly JACCDS01 (sample SAMN15323445, study PRJNA562643) | freshwater metagenome | isolation source: river surface water | place: USA:Blue River Watershed | collected 2017-08-17 | reverse complement strand
TTTCTTTATCATGGGGCAACTTGGGGTGGCCAACTCTATTTTTATCATGCTCGCTTGGGTTCACTACTCTGCATAGATTGTTTTCTTTGGCGCACAATTTACGTATCAAATCGGGAAGGATTACCATGAACGCATACAGACGGATGTTAAAGAAACGACGGTGGCTTCCTGAATTCCAATTTGGCGTCTCTGAAAATACTAGAGGTATTGCGTATCGTGAGTAAGAAACTTTTGTTTCCTCCGATTGGCACATAATAGAAAGACAATGCCCAACAGTGCATATTCCGATTCAAAGAAAAATAGGCGTTCGTGAGTCTGCCTTCTTGTAAATTAAAATTCAGATTACCGGACAAATTCCATCTTTTGGTGAAACTGAGGTCTCCACTGAACACTAAGGTCTGAACAAATAACCAAGAATCAGGGTTGGTCGGGCTGATATCCTGATTTGCTCTTATTCCATACACATGAGATAAATTCAATTTCCAAGGTATATCGTAGTAGATGGCCCGCTCAGGATGAAGTGCATAATAATTGAAGTCGGCATTCCAGTCTTGTTCATTGAATAAGGCGCTGTGGTCTTGAATTTTTTTACGGTCCTTTTTGGGTGCTAATACCACGCTTGTGGTCAGGTTGGTGGTGGTTAAGCGACCCCATTGTTGGTTGTTATTCCAGGCATAAGTCCCGATTGTGGCACCCGCGGCATTCCAAGCATAAGGGCTCCACTGTGCGTTGGATACAAAATTGATCCAGTTAGCCGGACTAATGCGTAGGTTGAGCGCCATATCAGAAAGCTTCATGCTATCTTTCGTAAAATCGTAATAACCCGTAATAGAAAATTGATCAATAAGCCTTATTTTTCTATAGCCCGTTAGTGTGTCTTGAGCAGATTTAAATTTCAGTTCCGCAGTATTATTGATTCCAAATGTGAGCAAAGATGCTTCGCGCACAGACCCAACAGAATAGATACTTCGCTCAAAAGGAGAATAGGTGATTGGCGCCTGATTCGGACCTGCATTAGCGCTTACAAGGGGGTTCCAGCCTGGCGTGTAACGATAACCAATATTGGGTGTCATTAGATGGCGCAATCTGGCTTGTTTTGGACCAACAATACGGTAATAACCGTAAAGCACGGTAGTAGCAGTCAGGTTAAAATTGAGTTCGTGACGCATTGCCATTTGCCTTAGGGTATCGATTTGTGTTTTGTTGGCTATCGGGTCATAGGATTTAACGATTTGCTGAAAATTGATTTTATTGCCATAATTGAGGCTCGGATTGATTTTCACGGCGTTTTTAAACAAACCCGAATTCGTTTGAATACTGATGCCCTGGCTTATCCCATTCATGAGTCGTTGGCCAATAGCTGTAAAATCGCCGTTGGTCAGCAAGGAATCGGCAAATTGCGAACGGTTTTGGGCTTCTAAATTATAGGTTACGCCAATGCGCTGGATTGTTTTTTTCCAGTTTTTATCTGCTGTTTCAAAAATGTCTTTGAAGGGAAATACACGCGTTACATTCACGTTCAAAACAGGGCTTGTCATGGAAATATTCTTGGCAATGGAGTTTTGACGCAAGGACATTTTGAGACCTGTGTTGATCGGTTTTCCTGGGAAATTGCGTGCTAAATTGATATCTGAATTAAAAGAATTGGAGAAATACTCAGGGTTTATTGGGTCTAAGGAGTTTTTAGATTGATTATCTGAGATAAAATTGACATTCGAAGAGAAATCCCAAAATGGATTGGATTTGGGTGCTTTTCTATGGTTCCAAGAAACGGTCACTTTATTGCGTTTGATATTTGTTGGAAAGCCGCTATTGAATTGCTGAAAGCCCAGTGATAAACGACCGCTGTAGCCATAGCGTTTGGCGTAGTCGAGGTCATTGCGCAGCCCCCAAGACCCCCGGCTATACAAATTTGCATAAACCGATGTTTGATAGTGGTCATTGATTGGAAAATACCAACCTAGGTTCTGAAAACCAAAGCCATAGGCCGAAAGCGGAATAAATTCTGGAAACAACAAGCCTGCTGTGCGCTCTTTTTGATTGGTCGGGATGAACGCAAAGGGCAAACCAAGTGGTGTTGGGATACCCGAAACCCACAAATTCATTGGGCCGGTAACAATCCGCTCTTTGGGAACCAAAACCGCTTTACTAAGTTGAAAATGATAGTGTGGCTCTTGTAAATCACAAGTAGTAAGGATGCCTTGGCGCAAATGCAACTCTTCATTTGCCTGACGTTTGGCTGTACCCATTCGAAAATAAAACTCGTCTTGCTTCATTGCAAGTGCCTTGATGTAGGCTTTTTTCGTTTGGTAATTCATTTTGAGGGTCTCACAGCGAATGGTTTCTGCACCTTCTGTGAGTTCCGGAAACTCGACTTTGGCACCCGTACTGTCGATCCTGTAGCTTGCCTCTACCTGATTGGAATCGATATCGATAAGGATGTAACCGGCTTTCAAAGAAAAACCTTCACTTTGAACTTCCGCATTTCCATATAGATAGATGCGCTTGTTTTGCACGTCGTGTCTGATCTTTTGAGTTGCTCTGTAAGTGACGACTTGATTGAGACTTTCTCCGTTGACATACAGTGTGTCTTGGGCTGTAACAAAAGTCGAGGCACACATTATTAACAATGTGGCGAAGAAAAGTTGTAAAAAGCGCTGGCGCTGACTCAAGATGCTTACTTAGATTTGTAATATGCAGGAAAAACGTACAAAGCTACCAATTTTCAATGGCTTGCAAAAAAACGCATGTAGTCTCTTTTTATTGGCTGCAATTGTTTTATTTTCAACAAACCTATCATGGGGCCAAGCGAGCAAAATTAAAACCGTGGTTATTGATGCCGGGCATGGCGGTCATGACCCTGGTTGCCACGGCGCTCAAAACAATGAAAAAGAAGTCTGTTTATCAATGGCACTCAAATTAGGTGCCCTCATTAAAGAACGCTATCCAGAAATCAAAATTATTTACACGCGCAGCACCGATGTATTTGTCGAATTAGCGGAGCGTGCTAACATTGCCAATCGCAATAATGCAGATCTTTTTATCTGCATTCATGCCAATGCTGGCAGCACAACTGCTTATGGTTCAGAAACGTATGTTCTTGGCTTACACCGAACCGACGCCCAACAGAAAGTAGCAGAACGCGAAAATGCGAGTATTGCATTAGAAGACGATAAAGGTGCTAAATACCGCTCTTACGACCTTACACCAGACGGCATTATTGCGCTCCAATTCCAATTGGCCGTCTTCCACAGACAGTCGATACTTTTTGCCGAAATGATTCAAAAAGAATTTAAAAAAATCGGGCGTTACGATCGAGGTGTCAAACAAGCAGGCTTCCTCGTATTGTACAAAACTACCATGCCTAGTGTTTTGATTGAAACGGCGTTTTTACCAAACCCCACAGAAGAGAAATTAATCGGAACAGCCGAAGGGCAGCAAAAAATGGCGCAAGCGATGTTCCAAGCCTTCATCAACTACAAAAATGCGACAGAAGGAAAAACGGTAGTGAGTGGCACTACTACGCAACAAAATACATCAGAGGTAAAGCCTAACGGGAATAATCCAACTAAACCCGTAGAAACACCTAAAGAAACTACAAAAGAACAAGGATTAATATTTAGAGTGCAAATCGAAACTTCCAATAAAGCGATATCCACCAAATCTAGTCATTTCAATGGTCTTGAAGTGTTTGAATATCAAGACAATACCTTATATAAATACTGTACTGGAACATTTCCAAATGACCTACAAGGTGCAAAAAATTATAAAAATGAGCTGATTCAAAAAGGCTTTGCGAATGCTTTTGTGGTGGCTTTCCTAGATGGAGAACGCATCAGTATTGAAAAAGCCATTAAATTAGCAGAAAAAAACTAGCTTGAAATTCTCCAAAGAAATCAAAGCCGCTGTTATTGCGCTTGTAGCCATCGTGGTGCTCATTGCCGGAATCAACTTCCTGAAAGGCAATAGCTTTTTTGGCGGCGACGACGTCTACACCGCCTATTTCCCTAATTCAGGCCAATTGATGGTCTCTTCAAACGTTACCTTAGACGGCGTAGAAATCGGCAAAGTACTCAGTATCAAATCCAATCCGAACGGCGATTCACTACACAAAGTGAAAATGACCTTCAATATCCACAACTCCGACATTCGTTTACCAAAAGGTACTGTAGTAGAAATCGGGTCTCTGGATTTTTTTACCAAAGCGCTAGTCGTTCAACTCCCAACTGCTGGTAATGGCTCGTTTTACAAAGTAGGCGCAACCATACCAGGCCGTGTTTCTGTAGATATGGTTACGCAGGTCAAGGCCTACGCTGATCCAATTTCACAGAAATTACAAACCATGATGTTATCTGTGGACAAAATGGTTGGTTCGCTTTCCTCTTTCTGGGACACCACCGCTACAACTGAAATCGAAGGTAGCCTTAAGCAAGTCAAACTCACCATTAAAAAATTGGGTAATGTCGCAGACGAATTACAAGGTTTTGTTGCCTCAGAGCGCGCTCAATTTTCTAAAATCATGACCAACGTTGAGTCTATAACACTTAACCTTCGCAAAAGCAATGACGAAATCACTGCAATTGTGGGCAACACACGCAAAATTACTGATGACTTCGTCACGGCAGATTTCAAAGGCACCATCCTAGAAGCTCAAACTACCCTTAAGAAGTTCAATATGGTCTTGACTGAAGTTGAGAAAGGGCAAGGGACACTCGGTAAACTCATCCACGACGACAAACTATATGCAGAACTTGTTGCCACCAACAACGACTTGCAAAATTTGGTCACTGACCTTCAAGCGCACCCTGAGCGCTATGTTCACCTTTCAGTCATTGGTGGTAAAACCAAAGGCTTGCAACTTTCAAAGAAAAACGAAGACAAGCTTCAAAAAATGTTGGATAGCTTGCCTGAATAAACTCATCTCATGCAACAACTCATTTTTGGCGTTCTTACGCTCGTTAGTTTTGGATTTTTTGCATTTAACCTGCGAAAAATTGCCCAAAACATCCATATGGGGCTACCCCTAGACCGCTCAGACCGTAAAGCAGACCGCTGGCGCACTATGCTACTTGTGGCACTTGGACAAAAGAAAATGTTCACGCGGCCCATCCCAGCGCTTTTACACTTGGCCTTGTACGCCTCATTTGTGATCACCCAAATTGAGCTCATCGAAATTTTAGTAGATGGCATGAGCGGTTCACACCGTTTCTTTCAAAATGGCCTAGGAGGTTTTTATACTTTCATGATCAGCTTTATTGAAGTGCTGTCTGTTTTGGCTTTTATTGGTACAGTCGCCTTTCTAGCGCGTCGCAATATGCTCAAATTGCCGCGCCTCAACATGAAAGAACTCGGGGGCTGGCCAACGCAAGATGCCAACCTCATTCTTATTTTTGAATTGATCTTGATCACTTTTATTTTCACCATGAATGGTGCAGATGAAGTATTGCAGACTTATGCTGGAAATTCAAATGGGTTTGCCATCAGTTCTTGGTTAGGCCCCATTTTTTTCGAAGGAAAAAGTACGCATACACTGCATATTTTAGAGCAAATTGGTTGGTGGGGTCATATCATTATGGTGTATACCTTCATGAACTACCTACCCTACTCCAAGCACCTGCACATTTTTATGGCCTTTCCGAATACCTACTACTCCAAATTAGAGCCAAAAGGACAATTTACGAATATGCAGAGTGTCACCAACGAAGTCAAACTCATGCTCGATCCCAATGCAGATCCATACGCGGCACCAGTGGCTGACGCTGCACCTTCGCGTTTTGGGGCAAAAGACGTCACTGACCTCACCTGGAAAAATCTAATGGATGCCTACAGTTGCACTGAATGCGGCCGCTGTACCTCTGCTTGCCCTGCCAACACTACGGGTAAATTACTTTCACCGCGCAAAATCATGATGGACACCCGTGACCGCATGGTGGAGCTCGGCGATTTCAAACGCAAAAATGGCCAAGACGCAGAAGACGGCAAAAGCCTCCTCGGATCTTACATCACTGAAGAAGAACTTTGGGCCTGCACGAGCTGTAATGCTTGTGTGCAAGAATGCCCTGTCAATATTGATCCGCTGTCTATCATCATGGACTTGCGCCGCTTTTTGGTCATGGAAGAGTCCAAAGTACCGACCGAACTGACTGGCATGCTTACCAATATTGAAAACAACGGAGCTCCGTGGCAATTTGCACCCACAGAACGCATGAATTGGGCCAACGAAGAATAGTCAAAAAGACCTAGCAATGAGTATACAAGTACGCACAATGGCCGACATGATGGCCTCAGGAGAAAGCCCAGATATTTTGTTTTGGGCTGGTTGCGCCGGATCTTTCGATGACCGCGCCAAAAAAATCACCAAAGCACTCGTCAAAATCCTCAATCACTGCAAGGTCAACTTTGCAGTATTAGGTACCGAAGAAAGCTGTACAGGTGACCCCGCTAAACGCGCCGGTAACGAGTTTACGTTTCAGATGCAAGCACTCATGAACATTGAATTGCTCAATGGCTATGAAGTGAAGAAAATCGTTACGGCCTGCCCGCATTGCTTCAATACCCTTAAAAATGAATACCCTGGGCTCGGCGGCACTTACGAAGTGATCCACCACACACAGCTCATTCAAGACCTCATCAATACTGGCAAACTTACACTTGCCGACAACGGTACATTCAAAGGCAAAAAAATCACCTTCCACGACCCATGTTATTTAGGTCGCGCCAACGACGTATACGAGGCACCACGCGAACTCATCGAAAAGCTCGACGCTGCTTTGGTTGAAATGAAACGTTGTAAAACCAATGGTTTATGCTGTGGTGCAGGCGGCGCACAAATGTTCAAGGAAGCCGAAAAAGGCAACAAAGAAATCAATATTGAACGCACCGAAGACGCTATTGAAACCAGCGCCAATATCATTGCTACGGGTTGCCCTTTCTGCAACACCATGATGACAGATGGTGTCAAGCACTTTGAAAAAGAAGAAGATGTCAAAGTAATGGATATTGCTGAACTTATAGCCAATGCTGCAGACCTATAATATCCCTGCTCATTTCGGACCTAACTGCCGCGTGTGGGTTTTCATTGGCGCTAGACCACTAGACGCCACGGAAAGCCAATGGGCCAATGAGCAACTTTCGACCTTTACTGCCAGTTGGCAAACACACGGAAAAGCTATGAACGCCACAGGCTTTGTTTTTGCCGATCATGCATTGGTCATTGTGGCCAATGAAGAAGGTGTTCAAGCCTCTGGCTGCTCCATGGATAAAATCAATCATTTGGTGCGCCAAATGGGCAGCGAACTCGGCATCGATTTTTTTGCACGCATGAATACGTTGGTGAAAGAAAATGACCAATGGATCCTCTCTCCATTTAACCCCTCTGAATCGAGACATTATATTTCAGCTGCGACGCAGTTATTGGGGGAGTTGATTTAGGCTTTATTATTTGGGCAATAGCTGGTCTGCAAACTTAATACCCTCCTGCACCACCCGCAATTTGCTCTACCGGGTGCCAAGTGGTTTTGATCTCTTGAAAATCCGAGATATAAGATAACCCTTGTGCCGCTGGCTGCGAAAAATCTATACTATAACTCATGACGCGTTTGAGGTTTTCTATGGCCTCAGTTTGCGCATATTCTAAGATAGCTGAATCTTGTTGAGCCAAGCTCAATGCATTGACATCCATGTGGCCACTGAGCGTTGGAAGCATTTCCTCTACAGTACCCGTTAGGATATTTACAACCCCGCCTGGCACATCAGAAGTAGCCAATACCTCTGCAAAGGACATCGCCGAAAGAGGTAATCGATTATTAGCGATAACAATAACAGTATTGCCTCCAATAATGGCCGGTAAGACCTGAGATACAAACCCAAGCAGTGCCGTTTGTTGACATGCAACTACGCCTATAACACCCATTGCTTCAGGAATAGAAAAGTTGAAATGTGAAGACGCCACCGGGTTGACACTTGAGAGCAATGCCTGGTATTTATCGGCCCAACCGGCGTAGTAAACACAACGGTCAATACTTTTTCTAAGCTCCTCTTCCGCAGCTTGCTGTGTTTGCCCCATGGCTCGCAGCTCTTCTATAAACTGCGCCTTTCTGGCTTCGAGCATTTCTGCGATGCGATAGGCAATCTGACTTCTATTGAACGCAGATTTATGCGCCCATGCAGCTTGTGCTTTGCGAGCAGCCTGCACGGCATTGCGGATATCTTTTTTAGATCCTTGGCAGGCATTAGCGATGTGCTCTCCAGCAGCTGAATAAACCGCATAGGTGCGGCCGCTTTCAGTCCTTGGAAATTGACCGCCTATATAAAGTTTATATGTTTTAAGCACTTCCATTAGTTCGAGAATTTGAGATAAGCACTAAGGCCATGTAGACCACCCTCGCGGCCGAAGCCACTTTCTTTGTAGCCGCCAAAAGGTGAGGCTGGATCAAATTTGTTGTAGGTATTGGCCCAAACCACACCGGCATTCAGTTGCTGACTGACACCAAAAATGCGGGCACCTTTATCGGTCCAGATGCCTGCGGCCAAACCATAAGGTGAGTTATTTGCTTTCTGCACCACTTCTTCTATGGTACGGAATGTTTGGATGGTCAGAACGGGGCCAAAAATCTCTTCCTGAACAATGCGCGCACTCTGCGCAACATCCAAAAATAGCGTGGGTTTGCAATAATAGCCCGTACTTGGCAGCTCACAAGTTGGCTGGTAAATTTCGGCACCCTCTTCTAGCCCGAGTTGAATATAGCGCTCTATGGTTTCTAGTTGCTTTTTGGAATTAATGGCGCCAATATCTGTGTTTTTGTCGAGCGGATGACCGACATAAATACTTTGCAAACGAAATTTCAACTTTTCAAGTACCTGATTGGCAATTGATTCTTGAACAAAAAGACGAGAACCCGCACAACACACATGACCTTGATTGAAAAAAATTGCGTTGATGACTCCCTCAACTGCCTGATCGATCGGCGCATCTTCAAGAATGATATTTGCTGATTTGCCACCAAGTTCAAGTGTTAGTTTTTTAGTGGTTCCGATGCAAGCTTTTTGGATTTGTTTGCCCACAGCAGTACTACCTGTGAAAGCAATTTTATCGAGATCTGGGTGTGTAACAAGTGCAGCACCTGTATCACCGTATCCGGTGACGATGTTTACTACCCCTGCAGGCAGACCAGCTTCTTGGCAAATTTCGGCAAACTTAAGAGCTGTCAGGGATGTCGTTTCAGCTGGCTTGAGTACCACTGTATTGCCGCAAGCAAGCGCTGGAGCGATTTTCCAGGCGAGCATAAGAAGCGGGAAATTCCAGGGAGTGATTTGACCAGCAACGCCGAGCGAGGTTGGGGCTTGCCCTGGAAAAGCCTCTGAAAGTTTGTCGGCCCAACCCGCATAGTAAAAGAAATGATTGCAAGCAAGTGGAACATCGACGTCTCTGGCTTCTCTGATCGGTTTGCCGCCATCTAAGGTTTCTAGGACGGCTAATTCTCTCGCTCTTTCTTGCATGATGCGTGCAATCCTAAAAAGATATTTACCGCGTTCGGCGCCACTAAGTTGAGACCACACATTGGTATAGGCAGCTCGTGCAGCACGTACCGCTGAATCGACATCGGCTTGGTTCGCCCATGCAATCTTCGCAAGATGGCTTTCATCAGCCGGATTGACCGAATCAAAATAGGCGCCTGATAATGGGGCTTGCCATTTTCCATCGATGAAGAGCTCATATTGGGGCTTGATTTGCACAATTGATGTAGACTCTAAAGCGGGTTCGAGATTCCAGTTCGTATTACTCATCATTAGTCGATTGAAAAATAAGCGGCAGACTGATATTTACCGGTTAGTTGTTTTTGATATTGCATTAAAAGGTCATTGGCGAGGCTACTTGCTCCGAAACGATACCATTCATTGGTGAGCCAGGCTTCGCCTAACACTTCCTTGACCAACAGCAAATGTTGCAAGGCTAACTTTGCCGATGAAATGCCACCTGCTGGCTTCATGCCGATCATTTGGCCTGTGCGGTCAAAATGATCTTTGATGGCGCCCAGCATTGTCAGCACGACCGGAAAAGTGGCGGCTGGTTGTATTTTACCGGTAGAAGTTTTAATAAAATCTGCGCCTGCCGCAATGGCTAGATCAGAAATTTTTCGGACTTGGTCTAGGGAATCTAACTCGCCTGTTTCGAAAATAACTTTGAGCCGAGCAGTGCCGCACAATTCTTTAATTGCGGCAATTTCATCGAAAACAAACTGATGATCTCCGGCCAAAAAACGACCCCTAGAGATGACCATATCGATTTCGTCTGCTCCATTCTCAATTGCAAATAGGGTATCGTCTTTTTTAACTGAAAACGATGCCTGCCCTGAAGGGAAGGCAGTCGAAACACTCGCTACTTTAATCCCGGAGTTGCCTAACGCATTTTTTGCAACTCCAACCATTGTGGGGTATACACAGACTGCGGCAACCTGCGGCAAACCCGCAGCTTGATCATGTAAATGTTGGGCTTTATAGCATAATTGCCTTACTTTACCTGGGGTATCCTTACCCTCAAGAGTGGTGAGGTCAATCATGGAAAGTGCCATGCGCAATCCTTGAAGTTTGGCTGCACCTTTGATGCTCCGTGCTTGAATGCGGGCAATGCGCTCTGAAACACCAATCTGGTCAATTGGGGGCGACTGAGCTAAAATGGCAATGATGTCAGGTGATGGAGTTGTTGAGCGCATGAGCCAAAGTTAAAAAAAACTTAGGCACTCAGGCTTTAATCCTCGTCTTCGTCGTCAGAAGGTTCGTCGTCTGCAAAGTCATCGTCTTCATCGTCGTCTTCATCATCGTTGAGGTCGTCGTCTTTGAGGTCATCTGGTTTATCGAAATCGTCTTCGAAATCGTCGTCTTCGACAACTGGTTTGGCCTTCGGCTGAACTTTGGTGATTTTAACCAAGTAAATGACTTCGTCGGTTTCCCAAACAAGGGCATCTAGCACCTCGCCAGTAGGCGTTTTGATGGTGGTCAGGTGATTGATATAACCATCTGGGAAATCTCGGAGGATTTGTTTTTTCTGCTCGATGGTCAGCTTGTCGTAACTGATGATTGCTCTTCTTTTTGACATAGGATTGACAACTATTTACACGGCAAAATTATATTTTTTGCTATTGTGGCAAACAACTCGGTTAAAATTCTTGAAAAAAATATTTTTCTTTTCCGTAATCTTACTGATTAAGTACCTAAAAGCCAGTAGCGCACAAGCTTTTTTAAATACCTTTGTCAAAACACAAAGATTCCATGTCAAGAGCAAAAAGTGCATTTTTTTGTCAGAATTGCGGCCATGAAGCCCCCAAATGGCTCGGCAAATGCCCCAGCTGTAAAGAATGGAACACTTTTATTGAAGAACGCACAGAAAAAACACCCAAACATGTGGTGAGTTTTTCTAAATCGTCGCAAGCACAACCAGCCGTTCTTATCCAAGAGGTGCAAAAAAGCGAAGAAAGCCGCATTTCTCTTCAAGATTTTGAACTCAATCGCGTTTTGGGTGGTGGCATTGTTCCTGGATCTATAAACCTCCTTGGTGGCGACCCCGGAATCGGTAAATCGACGCTTTTGCTGCAATTAGCCATTAAAGAACAACTCAAAGTACTTTACGTTTCGGGCGAAGAGAGCGAACAACAAATCCGCATGCGCGCCGAAAGATTGGGCCTAGACAACCCCAATTGTTATTTGCTCACCGAAACGAATTTGCAACAAGTGTTGGTTCAGGCAGAAGAGGTCCAGCCTCAGTTGCTCATCATCGACTCGATCCAAACCCTATACACCGATAGTGTCGAGAGCTCGCCTGGCTCCGTTGTTCAAGTCCGAGAATGCACTGCCAATTTACTGCGCTTCGCCAAACAGACTGATATACCCATCTTCTTAATTGGCCACATCACTAAAGACGGCACCATTGCTGGTCCAAAAGTGCTTGAACACATGGTAGACTCCGTCTTGCAATTCGAAGGTGACCGCCACCATATTTACCGCTTGCTGCGCAGCATTAAAAACCGCTTTGGATCTACCAACGAGCTCGGTATTTACAGCATGCAGGGCAACGGTCTATTGCCAGTTGCTAACCCCTCCGAAGTTTTGGTTTCTATCGGAGCTGAAGCACTCAGTGGCGTTGCAATAGCCTCTATGGTCGACGGCATTCGGCCACTCCTCATTGAGGTTCAAGCATTGGTTTCTTCAGCTGCTTATGGCACGCCTCAACGCTCCTCCACTGGTTTTGATGTCAAGCGCCTCAACATGCTTTTAGCGGTTCTTGAAAAACGCTGCGGTTTTCGCTTGGCAGCAAAAGACGTCTTTTTGAACATTGCAGGAGGCATCAAAGTAGACGATCCCGCTATCGACCTCGCAGTTGCCATGGCTATTTTATCATCAAATGCAGATCTCGCCATCGACAAAACCATTTCCTTTGCTGCCGAAATCGGACTCAGTGGCGAACTCCGCCCGGTAAACCGTCTTGAACAACGTTTGGGCGAGCTAGAAAAACTAGGCTACAAAAAAATAATTGTATCCAAGTACTCGAAAGGCATCAAAGGTCACAAACACCAAATAGAAATCATCCCTTGCACCAAAATTGAAGAAGTGGTGCGCGCGGTTTTTGCTTAAACTATGCCCAGACTGATCCTCGTCCCGACCCCAATTGGAAACCTCGAAGATATCACCCTTCGCGCGCTCCGTATCTTGCAAGAAACGCCACTTATTTTTGCTGAAGACACCCGAGTTACGAACAAACTCTTGAATCATTTCGAAATCAAGAAGAAAGTGCTGGCTTTTCACGCCCACAACGAGCACCGTTTTTTAGAAAAAACCGTAGAGCTCATCGCGCAAAACGAATTTTGTGTATTGGTCTCTGATGCCGGCACTCCAGGTATTTCTGACCCCGGTTTTTTATTGGTTCGCGCATGTGTTCAAGCCGGAATTGAAGTGGAATGTCTACCAGGCCCCACAGCATTTGTTCCAGCACTTGTTGCGTCTGGGTTTCCCTGCGACAAATTTGTTTTTGAAGGTTTTCTTCCACACAAAAAGGTCGCCAAACACGCATTCAAGCGCTAGCCCAAGAAAACAGAACGGTGGTCTTATACGAATCACCTCATCGCATCGCCAAAACACTAAGTCAAATGTGCGAATGGCTCGATCCACAACGAGAAGCATGTGTGGTGCGTGAGATCAGTAAAAAATTTGAAACCTATCATAGGGGCACATTAGCAGAACTTCAAAGCTATTTTACACAGCACGAAGCAAAAGGAGAAATCGTCTTACTCTTGAAAGGAAACGCCGAATAATTGAGGCATTTTTGCTATTTTTGAAGGTGCAATTTCAGCAAATCATTGGGCAAACCCACCTCAAGCAAGAACTCATCCGAGCAATAAACTCGGACAAAATTGCACATGCCCAACTGCTTCAAGGGCCCGCAGGCCATGGCGGGCTGCCCCTAGCACTCGCATTTAGCCAATTTCTTTTTTGCTCAGATCGCCAGCCAGAAGACAGCTGTGGGCGCTGTGCATCATGCCTAAAAGTTCAGCAACTGCAGCACCCCGACCTCCACTTTGTTTATCCTGTTGTTCAGAGTATTGGAAAAGTGTCCGATTTATTTTTAAGCGATTGGCGTTCGCAAATTGAACAGAGTCCCTACTTCGATTTATTTGCCTGGACGGAGCGCATCGACAACAAATTGCGCAAGCCAATTATCGGCACCGAAGAAAGCAAAGACATCATTCGCAAACTGAGCCTTAAAGGCTACGAAGGCGGCTACAAAGTCATGATTATCTGGCAACCAGAAGAAATGAACGCCGATTGCGCCAACAAACTGCTTAAAATCTTAGAAGAGCCACCCGCCCGAACTTTATTTTTGTTAGTCAGCGAAGATGCGAGTAAGCTCATGATTACCATTCAATCTCGAACGCAGCTCATTCGCGTACCCAAAATCACAACAGAAGACCTCAGCGCTTACTTGCAACTCACAAAAGGTCAGACCAAGACAAACGCCGATGCAGTTGCCGCTTTTGCCGATGGTTCGGTGCTTACAGCCATCGCCTATCTTGAAACTACCGAAGACCAAGACCAACAGCGCAATCAATTCATCCAACTGATGCGTGTCTGTTATAAAAAAGAGGTGCTCGCCATGATGGATTGGGCCGACGAAATCGCAAGTATCGGTAAAGAGCGTCAAAAACTTTTCATCCAATATACACTACATATGCTGCGCCAAAGCATCCTGACTAACTATATGGGCGATGTTTTGACGAAAGTTTCCGATGAAGAGGCGGCATTTTTAGAGAAATTTGCGCCCTTTATTTCAGGCAATAACATCAGAGAATTCATGAGTACCTTAGACGCTGCCTATTTCCAAATAGACCGCAATGCAAACGCCCGTATCCTATTTACGCAACTTTGTTTTCAAACAATGCGCTATATCCATCAGGCGTAGTTCAAACAACTTTATTTATTAACTTTACAACAAAAAAATCAAATGGGTTGTGCGTCATGTAGTAGCGGTGGAGGAACACCAAAAGGTTGTAAAAACAACGGCACATGCAGCAG
>JACCDS011247259.1_pt1 | contig 14564 bp, 8 predicted proteins | sample 7446441 | NCBI WGS metagenome assembly JACCDS01 (sample SAMN15323445, study PRJNA562643) | freshwater metagenome | isolation source: river surface water | place: USA:Blue River Watershed | collected 2017-08-17 | reverse complement strand
TGCAGGCCGGCGCGCAGGTGCATGCGGCGGGATCAGGCGCCGAGCTTGAACTTCGGGCACTGCGAGAGGAAGCGGAGCGGATTCCGGTAGAGCACGGCGTCGACGAAATCCGCGCTGTGCCCGCGGCGGCGGAGTTCGAGCGCGGTCTTCGGCACGGCGAGCGGATCGCTGTGGCCCCAGTCGCAGGCGGAATTGAGCCAGATGCATTCCCCGCCCGTGATCTCGAGCATGTCGACGGCGCGCGGGGGCGAGGATTTGGAATCCGGATACAGCGTGATCCCGGCCCAGAAACCGCGGTCGAGCACGCGTTTCACGGTGTGCTCCTCGACGTGGTCGATGATCACGCGCCCGGGCTGCACGCCGCGGTGCGAGCCGAGCAGGTCGAGGATGAGATTCGTGCCCTTCAGTTTGTCCTCGAGATGCGGCGTGTGCACGAGAATCAGCTGGTCGTGTTTCACCGCGAGTTCCACGTGCTGTTCGAGCACGGCGAGCTCGTTGCGCGTGTTCCGGTTCAAGCCGATTTCACCGATGCCGAGCACGTTGGGCCGGACGAGGAATTCGGGGATGAGAGCCAGCACGTCGCGGGCGAGCGCGAGATCCTCGGATTCCTTCGGATTGAGGCAGAGCCAGGAAAAATGCGGCAGCAGGTACTTCGCGGCGCGGGCGGGCTCGTACTCCGTCAGCTGCCGGTAGTAGTCGCGGAAACCGTCGACCGAGCCGCGGTCGAAGCCGGCCCAGAAGGCGGGTTCGCAAACGGCGACGCAGCCGGCCGTGACCATCGCCTGATAGTCGTCGGTCGTGCGGCTGACCATGTGGCCATGCGGTTCGATGTAGCGCATCGGTTCAGCGTTTTGCTTTCGGTTTCGGCAACGCGGCCGGCTTGCGCCACGCGCCGAGCGCGGCTTTGCCGGAGGAGACGAGCTCGGGCTGCACCGTCGGGTCGCTCAGGGATTCGAGGATGCGGCGGGCGCGCTCGGGGCGGCCGTCGCTGAGCAGTTTGGCCGCGCGGCGCAGGGCGACGCAGCGGAAATCGTCCGCCACGCCGTGCCGTTCCGCGCGGTCGAAAAAGGCCGCGACCTCGATCAGCTTCGCGCGCACGGGGACAAACCCGTGGTCGACGACGGCACGCACCGGATCCGCGACGGGGGCGAGAGGGGCGGGACGTTGGGGATTTTTTTTGGCCACGGGCGGCAGCGGGAGGGAAACTCAAATTGACGAACCCGGGGCAACGCAAACAAACATCTCCCCCGTGGCAACGCCGCGCGCACCGCAGTCTCCTCCCGCCGAGCAATTGATTCTCGTCGACGCGCGCAACCGTGCCGTCGGCGCGGCGGAAAAGTGGGCCGTGCACCGGGACGGCCTGCGCCACCGCGCGTTCTCGATTTTCCTGGTCGACGCCCGGGGCCGGCTGCTGCTGCAACGGCGGGCGCGGGCCAAGTACCACTCGGCCGGCCTCTGGGCGAATTCCTGCTGCGGCCATCCGCGGCCCGGCGAGCGCACGCTTACCGCGGCCAAGCGCCGCCTCGGCGAGGAACTCGGCGCGACAGCGCCCCTGCGCTACGGTTTCCAGGCCGTGTACCGGACCGAGCTGCCCAACGGGCTGACGGAAAACGAAATCGTGCACGTGTACTTCGGCGCGAGCCCCGCGGCCTTCGCGCTGAATCCGGCGGAAGTCGACGCCGTCGCGTATCTCTCGCTGGACGAATTGCTGGCCGACACGGCGCGGCGCCCGCGGCGCTACGCGTATTGGCTGCGGCACTACTTGCACCGCCACCGCGCCGCGATCCGCCGCGAGACCGCGGCGGCGCGCGCGGGCGTCAGGCCCTGACCGGCTGGATGGCGCCGGCCTCGATGACGCCCTTGGCGCGGGGGAAGAGCCGGACCGCCTCCACGATCATCCAGACTTCGAGCACCAGAGTGGCGAGGGCGACGGAGACGAGCAGCCAGTTGCGCTGGCTCAGCCAGCTGGGATTGCCTTCCCCGCCGATGAAGACCTGCCAGAGCATCGCCCACATCGGCATGATGAGCATGAAGACCATCGGCAGCACCAGAAACCAAACCTTCACGCCGCGGCGCCAGAGATAGAACGTGATCACGAGGAACGAGAGGCCGCCGAGCAACTGGTTGGTGGCGCCGAAGAGCGGCCAGAGAATAAGCCCGCCCTGGCCGGCGTTGGCGAAGGCCCACTCTTTGCCGGGCGGCGGGATCGCCGCGATAAAGGCCGCCGAGACGACCGCGAGGGTCGTCGCGCCGTGCTTGCCGCGGAACCAGCCGAACAGCGCGAAACCGCCCGCCCCGCCCGGCGCGACCGTGGCGGCGAGTTCCTGCACGACGTAGCGTTGCAGCCGGCAGGCGCTGTCGAGTGTCGTGGCGGCGAACGAAGCGACAAACACCCCCATGAGGGCCGTGGCGCTCGCCGCGGGCAGCCCGATCGCCTTGAGAAAATTCGACGAACCGTCGACAAACGCGGCGACCAGCGGACCGAGGCGCGACGACCACACGCTGTAGCGCGACGCGTAGGCTTCGTTGCCCAGCAGCACGGAGCCGTCGGCCTGCGCCAACCCGAGGCCGAGACCCGCGGCGCAGGCCAGAATCACCAGCACGGCCAGAAACCCTTCCAAAAGCATGCTGCCGTAACCGACAAAGCGCGCGTCCGGTTCGCTCTGCAACTGTTTCGAACTGGTTCCGCTGCTGACGAGACAGTGGAAGCCGCTGATCGCGCCGCAGGCGATCGTGATGAAGAGAAAGGGAATCATCGCCGGGGCTCCCGCCGGGTTGAAATTCACCATCGGGGCGGCGAGTTCGAGCGGCGGGCGGGTGCCGTCGGCGAGCGGCGCACCGCCGACGAAGGCCGCGACGACGAGCCCGAGTACGATCAGCCCGAGGGCGGAGATGAGCTGGAGCGCATTGATGTAGTCGCGCGGCTGCAGGAGGATCCAGACCGGCAGCACCGAGGCGATGTAGGAGTAGACCAGCAGCAGCAGCACCCAGGTCCAGGACGACCAGCCGGCCATCTCCATATTGATCGTATGGAGCAGCCCGACATCGCCGTAGAAAACGGTCGCATACATGACGACGAGCGCGATCAACGACGGGAGCAGGAGATTGCCGCCCTTGCGGTGCAGCCAGTAGCCGATCGCGACCGCGATCGGGATCTGGATCGTGCAGGGGAAGATGGCGCTCGGGAACTGGCGGAAAACGGAGGCGATCACCAAGCCGAAGATCGCGAGCACGATCGTCAGCGCCATGAAGAGCACAAAGAGAAACAGGAGCCGCACGCGGCGGTTGACGACGCGGCCGGCGATATCGCCGACGGTCTGGCCATTGTTGCGCAGCGAGACGACGAGCGCCCCGAAGTCGTGCACCGCGCCGATGAAGACAGAACCGAGCAGCACCCAGATCAAGGCGGGCAACCAACCCCACATGATCGCGATGGCGGGTCCGACGATCGGACCGGTGCCGGCGATCGATGTGAAGTGATGGCCGAAGACCACGCCCTTCGACGTCGGCACGTAGTCCTGGCCGTCGTTGAACCGGTGCGACGGACAGATCCAGTTTGCCGAAAGCTTGAAGATTTTCCCTCCCAGCCAGCGGCCGTACGTATAGTAGGCGATGAGGAAACCGACGCCGCTGAGCAGCGCAATGAGGAGAACTTGCATGGCGGGGTGGGAGAAAGCCGAGACGAAGGAGACGAAATACGACCGGGCAATGTTGCTAGCGACCGCACCCCGCCGCGCAACAGCGAAGTCGCCGCCGGCGGCGCACGTTCGTGCCGGCGAACGGCAGACAAAAAAAGGCCCGGGCGTTTAGGCCCGGGCCGAAAAAACCCGCCGCCGACACCCAGCTTACGGCAGTTCGTAAACTTCGATCAGCGCGACGCCGGTGGCGCCGCCGACGCCGGTCACCTGGGCGGTGTAGTTGCCCGGGGCCAACGTGACGATCACGGCGGAATCCGCGGCCGCGAGGCCGAAGGCGCCGACCTGCTGCGAGGCGGCGGTGATGGCCGCGGCATCCGTCGAGGTGTTGACGCCGGTGTTGGTCGCAGCGGTGGTGCTGCCGCTGAGGACGGTCAGGACGGGCTGCGCGAGGACACCGGTGACGCCGAAGGCGGAGAGGCCGGGGCCGACGCCGCGGACGAGGACGCGCTTCGAGGGACCGGGGGGAACGACGAAGCCGGCGATGAGCGTGGCCTCGGCCGTGCCCGCGGAGGCGCGGGTGGCGATGTTGAGCAGTTTCTGGCCGGTAGCGGCGGCGGACAGGTCGTACACTTCGACGAGGGCGATGCCGGCCGTGCTGGTCGAGCTGCTGACGATCGCGGTGTAGTTGCCGGGGGCCAGGGTCGTGAGGATAGCGGCATCGGCGCCGGAGGCGCCGAGGGTGAACGCACCGGCTTGGGCGCCGGCGGCATCGATGGCGACGCGGTTGGCGGCGATGCCGGTGTTGACGGCGAGCGAGGTGCTGCCGCGGAAGAGCTCGAGGCGCGGGGAAGCCAGCGCGCCGGTCAGGCCGAAGGCGGAACCAAGGGTCGGGCCGACGGCGCGGATGAGGACGGGTTTGGATTCCTCGCCGGAGATCACGAAGCCGGCGATGGCGACGGCGTCGCCGGTGCCGACGCGGGCGCGGCTGGAGATGTTGACGAGGCGCTGGCGGCCGAGGGCCGTTTCGCTGCCGCCGTTGAAGCTGGCGGCGACGCCGCCGGCGACGCTGCCGGTGATCGCACCCGTGCCGGGGACGATCGTGGCGCTGATGACCGAGCGGTTGGTCACGACGCTGACGGCGCCGGTATTGGCGACGCTGCCCGGGCCGCCGTCGGAGGCGTTGCCGGACTGCGTGACGACGAAGGCCTGGCCGTTCGGGCCGGCGATGGTGTAGGAGGTCGCGGCGCTGGCGGCGGCGCCGGCGGAGTAGAAGCCGGCGACCGTCTGCGTCGTGCCCGTATCCGCGGAACGCGCACCGGACAGCGAGGCGTTGGCGCCGCCGAGCAGGGAGCCGGTGACGGCACCGTCGGAGCCGATGGAACCGACGACCGTGACTCCGCCGAGGGCGGCGGCGCGGGCGGGTTCGCCGGCGACGGCGGCTTCACCGGCGATCGCGGCTTGGGCGAAGTTGAACGTGCCGGCGTCGCTGACGAGGATGTTGAGGCTGTTGACCGGGGCGGTGGCGCCGGGGACGTAGCCGAGGAAGACACCCGTGTTGTCGTCGCGGACATAGATCGCGAAGCTGCCGACGCCGCCGCTGAAGGCGCCGAAGTAATAGCCGGCGTAGCTGCGGGCGATGACGCGGAGCGCGGCGGGAACGGAGGTGACCGAGCCGGAGGCGTTGGAAATCACGACATCGTAGTTGGCGGCGTCGCCGGAATTGACGGCGGACAACGTGAAGGCGGCCGAGGTGGCGCCGGCGATGGTCGCGCCGTTCTTCCGCCATTGGTAGGTCGGGGTCGGCACACCGGAAGCGGACACGCTGAGGGTGGCGGCGGTCCCGGCGAGCGCGGTGCGGGCGGCGGGCTGGGCCGAGATGACCGGGGCGCTCGGGGTCGACGTGACGTTGAGGAGGGCCAGCGAGCTGGTGACGGAGCCGAGGACGTTGGTGACAACGACATCGTAGCTGGCCGTGTCGGCGGCGGTCACGCCGTTGAGGGTGAGGACCGCGGCGGTGGCGCCGACGATGGCAACACCGTTCTTGCGCCACTGGTAGGTGAACGAGGAACTGCCGGTGGCGGAGACCTCGAAGGTGACGACGCTGCCGGCGAGCGCGGATTGGCTGCGGGGCTGGGAGGCGAAGAGCGGCACCGTGTTGACGACGAGTTCGGCGTTGGCGGAGGTGACGGCGCCGGCGGCGTTCGAAACGATCACCGAGTAGACGCCGGAGCTGGAGGGCTGGGCGTTGCCGACGGTGTAGGTGGCGGAGGTCGCGCCGACGATGGCGGCGCCGTTCTTGCGCCATTGGTAGGCGAGCGGGGCGGTGCCGGCGGCGGTGACGCTGAAGGTGACGTTTTCACCTTGGCGGATCGAAGCGGAGATCGGCTGCGTCGAGATGGTCGGCGGCAGCACGGCGGGCGTGACGGTCAGCGTGAAGTCCTGCGTGACCGTGGCGCCGTTGTTGGCCGTGAGCGTGAAGGTGTAGGTGCCTTCGGCGCCCGCGGGCGGCGTGCCGGAGAGGACACCGGCCGAAGAGAGCGTCAGCCAGGCCGGCAGCGCGGTGCTGGTGAAGCTCGAAGACGGGGTGCCGCTCGCGGTGACGGTGAAGGTGCCGGCTTCGGTGGCCTTGAAGGTCGCAACCGCGAGGCTGGTGAAGGCGGGCACTTCGCCGATGGTCAAAGTCGCGGCGCCGGAGGTGGCGGCGGGATTGATGCCGTTGGCGAGGATGACGCGGTACTGGTCGCCGTTCATCGAGCTGACGACATTGGCGACCGTGAGGCCGGCCGTCGTCGCGCCGCTGTGGATACCGTCGTTGGTCAGGTTGGTGAAACCGATCTGGCCGGCGAGTTGGCGCTGCCACTGGTAGGTCGGCGACGGGGCGCCGGTGGCGACCACCGTGAACGTCGTCGTGCCGCCGACGGGAACCGTGCGGTTCTGCGGCTGGGTCTGGACGCCCGGGGCGGACGTGGTGCCGCTGCGGCGGATCACGTTGTTGCGCGTGTCGGCGATGTAGAGGTTGCCGCTCGAGTCGACCGTGATGGCGAAGGGCTGCGTGAAGCGGGCCGTGGCGCCGACGCCGTCGGCCGTGCCGGAAGCGCCCGCGGCGCCGGCGAGGGTGGTGACGTCGCCGTTGACCGCGATTTTGCGGATCGTGTTGTTGAACGTGTCGGCGACATAGACGACGCCGGCGGTATCGACCGCGACGCCCGTGGGCTGGTTGAAGCGGGCCGCGACGCCGTTGCCGTCGAGGCTGCCGGCCGCACCGGCGCCGCCCGCGATCGTGGTGACGACGGCGGCGGCGTTGACCTTGCGGATGAGGTGGTTGAACGAGTCGGCGACGTAGAGGTTGCCGGCGGCGTCGATCGCGAGGTTGTTCGGATAGGAGAAGCGCGCGGCCGTACCGGTGCCGTCGACGGAGCCGGCGGTGCCGCCGGTGCCGGCGAAGACCGTCACGACACCGCCAGTGGTGACGCGGCGGATGGCGTGGTTGGACGAATCGGCGACAAAGATGTTGGCGCTGTTGTCGACGGCGATACCGGCCGGGAAGGAGAAGCGGGCGGCGCCGCCCGTGCCGTCGACGAAGCCGATGGCGTTGGCGGAGCCGGCGATGGTCACAACTTCACCGGCGGCCGAGATCGAGCGGACGGTGTGGTTGTAGGTGTCGGCAACGAAGACGGTGCCGACGGAATTGACGGCCACGGCGGAGGGGCCGTTGAAACGGGCGGCGGCACCGGTGCCGTCGACGCTGCCGCTGGCGCCGGGCGAACCGGCGAGGGTCGTGACCACGCCACCGGCGGTGATCTTGCGGATGACGTGGTTCGCGGCGTCGGCGACGTAGAAGTTGCCGGCGAGGTCGACCGCGATGCTGGCCGGGGTGTTGAAGCGGGCGGCGCTGCCGGTGCCGTCGGTCGAACCGGACAAGCCGGCGGTGCCGGCGAAGGTCGTGATCGTGGTGCCGATGTTGACCGTCAGCGTGGCGATATTGGACGTCGCGGTGCTGGTGGTGCCGCTGATGGTGTTGGTCGCGATGACGCGGAATTGATCGCCGGTCATGCCGGCGACGGCCGCGGCGAGCGTGAGCGTGCCGGTGGTCGTGCCGCTGTAGGTGCCGTCATCGGAGAGGTCGACGAAGCCCGTGGTGCCGGCGGGCTGGCGCTGCCAGCGCAGGGTCGGAGCCGGGGTGCCGGTCGCGGCGGCCGTGAAGGTGGCGGCGGCGCCGAGTTGCACGGAGACCGAAACGGGCTGCGTGGAGATCGCGGGGACGACATCGGCGAGGCTGACATTCAGCGTGAAGGCCTGCGTCGCGGCCGGGGCGACACCGTTGCTGGCCTGGATCGTGAAGGAGAACGGCGCACCCGTGGTGTTGGTCGGCGTGCCCGTGATGGAGCCGGTGGTGCCGTTGATGGAAGCCCAAGGCGGGAAGGTGCCGGCGATGATGCTGTAAGTCGGGGCCGGGGTGCCGGTCGAGGTGACCGTGAAGGAGCCGGCTTGGTTGACGACGAAGGTGGTGGAGGCGCCGCTGGTGATGGCGGGGACCTGCGCGGCGGTGAGGGTGGCGGTGGTCGAGGTGACCGGGGAACCGACGCCGTTGGTGATGACGACCTGGAATTGGTCGCCGTTCATGCCGCCGGAGACCGAGTTGACCGTGAGGGTCGCGCTCTGGGTCCCGGTGTAGGTGCCGCCCTCGGGGAGAGCGGAGAAGCCGCCGCCGGCGGCGGGCTGGCGCTGCCACTGGAAGGTGGGGGCGGGGGTGCCGGTCGCGACGACGGCGAACGTGGCGTTCTGGCCGATGAGCGTGGAGGAATTGGCCGGCTGGGTGTTGATGCCGGGGCCGTTATTGACGGTGAGCGTGAAGCTCTGGGTGGCGTTGGTGCCGACGCCGTTGGTGGCCTGAATCGTGAACGTGAACGGCGAGCCCGTGTTGTTGGTCGGCGTGCCGGTGATGGCGCCGGTCGTGGTGTTCAGGGAAGCCCAGGGCGGGAAGGTGCCGGCGGAGATGCTGAAGGTCGGGGCCGGGGAACCGGTCGCCGTGACGGTGAAGGTGCCGGCGTTGTTGACCGAGAAGGTGGCGGCGTTGGTGCTCGTGATCGTCGGCGGCTGCGTGACCGTGAAGGTGAAGACTTGAGTCGCGACCGGGTTCACGCCGTTGCTGGCCTGGATCGTGAACGTGAAGGGCGAGCCGGTGGCGTTGGACGGCATGCCGGAGATGACACCCGTGGTGGCATTCAGCGAGGCGAAGGACGGCAGGGAACCGGAGGAGACGCTGTAGGTGGCGGCGGGGGAGCCGGTCGAGGTGACCGTGAACGTACCGGCGACGCCGGACACGAAGGTCGTGTTGTTGGCGCTGGTGATGGCCGGGGCCGTGGTGGGCGAAGCGCGGCGGATCGTGTGGTTGTTGCTGTCGCTGATGTAGAGGGTGTTCACCGCGGTCGCGACGATGCCGAAGGGGCCTTGGAAGCGGGCGGAGGTGCCGACGGCGTCGGTGTTGCCCAAGCTGCCGGCGGAGCCGGCGATGGTCGTGACGGTGGCGCCGGAGATCTTGCGGATGATCTGGTTGACGGTGTCGGCGACGTAGAGGTCGCCGGCGGCGTCGACCGTGATGCCTTGGGGATTGCGGAAGAGCGCGGGCGTATCGGTGCTGCCGGCGGTGCTGACCGTGCCGGCGACCGTCGCGAGAACATTGCCGGCGAGGGTGACGCTGCGGATCGAGTGGGTGCCGAAGTCCGTCGCGAAGAGGATCGTGGCGCCAGCATTCAGAGCGACACCGTAGGGCTTGAAGCCGGTGGCGATCGTCGTGACGGCGTCGCCGGCGATGTTGATGCGGCGGATGACATCGTTGCCGGTGTCGGCGACGTAAACGAAGGCGCCGGCGGCATCGACCGCGATACCTTGCGGGCTAGAGAAACGGGAAGTCGCGAGCGTGCCGTTGACCAAGCCGGAGGTGCTCGCCACGCCGAAGGTGGCTTCAAGCGCACCCGCGGCCGAGTAGCGGCGGATCACATGGTTGCCGGAATCGGCGACGTAGACCTTGCCGGCGCCGTCGACGGCCACGCCGCCGGGGCTGCTGAGGCCGGTGGAGATCAGTGTCGTGACCGCGCCGGTCGCGATCGTGAGTTTGCGGACCGCGTTGTTGGCGGAGTCGGCGATGTAGATCGACGTCGCGTCGGCGGCGAGGCCGGCGGGATTGTTGAACCGGGCGGAGGTGCCGGTGGCGTTGTCGACCAAGCCGGAAGTCAGCGCCTGGCCGGCTACGGTGGTGATGCCGACAGTCTGGGCGACCGCGGTGGCGGCGCCCATCGCGCAGGCGGCGAATGCCAACAGGAGCCGCGACCAGCGCGACTGCGGTTTCTGCCCTGAAACACAACCAACGGGGATGCTCTTCATATCGAAAATACCAACAATGAGGTTTTCTGGCGGAGACAATTTTCGGCCGCCGGACACGCCACCCTGTCCAAACAGACCCGGACAGGGCAAGACGCGACTGCGTCCAAAAGGTCGCGGGATTGGCCCGGGCAAAACGGAAAAAGCGGCCGGCATAGAGGAGATTGCCCTTCGCACGCGTCATGCCACGCGCGGGGCGCGGCCGGGTTTCACCCCATCGGCCAGAGGGAACGGCGGAGCGGAAAAGGCCGGCGCGCGGCCGCGGCCCGCTGCGGAAATTTCCGCAGGCCGCGGGAGCGGGGCGGGCGCCTGCACCCAGGCCGGCGCTCAATGCCGCGGCGCCAAGGCCGCCGCAGCTCGGGCCCACGTATGTTCGTCGCCGAAACCGCCGGGCTTAACCGCCCAGTGCATCGCGCCGGCGGCGGATTCCGCCCGCGCCAAGGCGAGGCCCGGTTCGATTTCCCCCCGGTAAACGAGCCGCGCGATCCCCAATTCCCGCGCCAACGCAAACGCGGTCTCGCCGCCGGTCACGAAGAGCCGCGTCACCCCTGCCCCGCGGATCGCGGCGGCCGCCGTCCGGACCAGGGCTGCGAGCACCTGCGTGCTGTCGCCGCGGACCGCGGACGCCTGCAAGATCGCGGCGCCGCGGGTCCGCAGCGCCGTGGTCAACGCGGTCGCGGGAGCGAGGTCGCCGTTTGCAGAGCCTTCGAAAATCGGCAACTGGGCCGACCGTGCCCACGCGGCGGCCTGCTCGCGGCTGCGCGGGTGGCCGCTGCCGTTGAGCCACAGGAGCGGGCCGGCGGGAACGGGTTCCGCGGCGAAGAGCGTCGTTGTTTCCGGCTGCGGCAAGGTCGCCGCCACCGGCCGGGCCAAGGCCCCGGACCCCACGGCTACCCAAGGACCGGGCACAGCGGCCATCGCGGCCACGGCCGCCGCCAAGTCGGACGCGTCGATGGCATCCGCGATCATCACTTGGCTGGTCGCGGCCGGGCCGAGCAGCTCGCGCAGCGAACTCGTGCGCACGGGGCTCACGGGATCGCGGGCGAATTCCGTTTCCGCCAAAGGCACGCCGTGCACGAGGAGCACGCCGGCGACGACGGTCCGACCGACGGCGGGATTCGCCGGCGTGAAGAGAATCCGGCGCCCCGGGTCCGCGGCGGCCAGGGCCGCAAGTTCGGCGGCGACCGGCCCGCGCAGTGTCGAATCGATCTTCTTGTAAACCAGCCGCGCTCCCCTCGCCTGCCCGGCCGCCAACGCGGCGACCACGGCGGCCGCGGCCGCGGCGGGCGGCAAATTGCGGCTCTCGGTGGTGAGGCCGACGACGGTTCCCGCCGGCCAAGCGGACCAAGCGGCGGCATCCAGGGGCACGATCACCGGGCGGCCGACGGCATGGAAGGCCGCGGCCGCGTCGAGGGCGCCGCTGAGGTCGTCCGCGAGAAAGAACTCCATGGCCGCGGCGGCGTTTCCGCGGGGCGCTAGTTGCGCGCCCGCTGCGCGGCCAGGAGCGCCGACAATTCGGCCACCGTCGCGGAGTGACGCGGGTCGGCGGCGAGGTTGTTCGCCTCGGCCGGATCGGCGTCTTCGTCGTACAGCAAACGGCCCGCGGCACCGGCCGCGCCGAACTCGGTGTAACGCCAGCGCGTCGTGCGGACGGAGAAGCCGTCGAGGTTGGCGCCGCGGCGAACCTGGCTGAACGCCGCCGACTTCACCTCCGCCCGAGGGTTGTCGAGCATGGGCCGCAGGTCGGTGCCGTCGACATAGGCCGGCGCTTTCAGTCCCGCGGCCGCCGCGAGCGTCGGGTAAAGGTCGACCAATTCCACGATGCCGCGGGCCGCCTGGCCTTTGGCTTTCGCGCCGGGGGCGGCGATGATGAGCGGCACGCGGGCGCTGCGTTCGAAGAGACTCTGTTTCATCCACAGGCCGTGGTCGCCGAGGTGGTAGCCGTGGTCGCTGGTGAAAACGACGACGGTGTTGTCCGCAAGGCCGAGTCGGTCGAGGGCGGCGACGACCCGGCCGACCTGGGCATCAAGGAACGAGATCGACGCGCGGTAGGCCTGGATCGCGTCGCGCTTCTGGTCGTCGGTGGCGCCGTCGTGGGGCGGATTGGCGCTTTGGTAGGCGGGCTTGATCGTCCGCGCGCGGTCGTCGGCCGAGAGCACCGGCAGCTCGATCTTTTCGCGCGGGTAGAGATCGAAGTACTTTTTCGGGGCCACGTAGGGCGTGTGCGGGCGGTAGAAACCGACGGCGAGGAAGAAGGGCCGGGACTCGCGTTTGAATTTCTCCAGCAGCTCGATCGCTTCGGTGGCGCCGATGCCGTCGGTGTGCTCCTCGTCGGCGCCTTCGTCGTCGCGCAGCCAGCTCAGCGTGCCGCCGAATTGGCCCGGGCGCAGCGAGAAGATCCGGTCGTGCAGTTCGCGGTCGCGGCCGCGGGGATTCACGACGCGGTCCCAGGAGGCATAGTCGTCGAGGCTCGAGGTGCCGATGTCGTTGGGCACGCCGTAGTGGTAGAGTTTGCCGACGCGGGCGGAGTGCCAGCCGCCCTGCTTGAAGAGTTGCGGCAGCGTCACCGTATCCGGAATCTTATTGCGGAAGTGGGTCGCGTAGGGATTGCCCTGGCCGGGGTTGGTCAGGACGCCGTTGGCATTGGGCCGCCGGCCCGTGAGCAGCGAAGCCCGGCTCGGCGCGCAGAGGGGAAATTGGCAATACGCGCGATCGAAGCGCACGCCGCGGGCGGCGAGGGCGTCGATCGCCGGAGTCTTCATGTGCGCCGCGCCGTAGGTGCCGAGCTCGCAGTTGAGGTCGTCGGCGATGAGGAAGAGGACGTTGGTTTTCGGGGCGGGCGCGGCGCCGGCGGAACCGGCGAAGGCAACGAGGCCGGCGAGTGCGGCGAGCAGGGGCAGTTTCATGATGGGGGCGGGGTAAAATGCCGGAAAATCAATCTTCGTTCTTTTTCTTGCCGAAGCCGTGGAGCACCTCGGCGTCGACGGATTTGAGCAGCGTCATCAGGCGCGCCTGGAGTTCGGCGGTTTTCTCCGGCTGGCGCGCGGCGAGGTTGGTCGTTTCGCCGAGGTCGTTTTTCAAATCGTACAGTTCCAACGTATCCGTTTTCCAAAGCTTCAGGAGTTTGAAATCGCCGACCCGCAGCGCGGAATGCGGATAGCCCGACGCGTAGCGGTGGAAAACGAATTCCTCGCGCGGCCGCGCGACGCGGCCCGTGCCGGCGGCAAGCAGCGGCCGGAAACTGGCGCCGTCGAGATCGTCGGGCAGCGTCCCGCGGTAGCCCGCGAGATCGGCCAGCGTCGGCAACAGGTCCCAGCCGACCACGGGCACATCGCACCTCGCGCCGGCCTTCACGCCGGGGCCGGCCACGATGAACGGCACGCGGATGCCGCCTTCGTAGAGCGTCCACTTGCCGCCGCGCAACGGATGGTTGCGCCGCGGGACGGCGTCCTCCGACGGATGGGCCATTTTGTTGCGGATCTGGGGGACGGATTCGACGCCGCCGTTGTCCGCCATGAAAATCACGTAGGTGCTGCCGGCGAGGCCGAGCCGGTCGACCTCATCGAGCAGCCGGCCGATGCCGGTATCGAGATCCTCGAGCATCGCGGCCCACGAAGGCTCGCGGTGCAGGCGGCCGGGCGATTTCGCCTCGTACTTCGCGAGCGTCTCGGGCCGGGACTGCATGTCGACGTGCGTGGCGTAATGCGAAACCTGAAGGAAGAACGGCGCGCCGGCGGCGTGCTGGCGGCGGACGAAATTCACCGCGCGGTCGGTCAAGGTGACGATGCGCTTCGGGTCGGTGTTGGTGTGGTGGGCGGTCCATTTGTCTGCCTTGCCGCTCATGTCGCCGTGGCGGTTGCCGGTGTTGCCGTCGCTCTCGTCGTAGCCGAGATCCTCCGGAAAAATCTCCGAGCGCAGATCCCATTTGCCGTAGTGGGCGGTCCGATACCGCGGATCCGCCGCCTTCAGCGCGCGCGGGATGGTGAGCCGCGCGCCCTTGACGGGTTCGTAGCGCGCCGGAAAACGGTCGTCGCCCTGGCGGGTCGGCGTCTGGCCAAACTGGATACTGCGGCGCGTCGGGCTGCAGAGCGCGTCCGGGGAATAGCCCTGGGTGAAACGCAGGCCGCGTTGCGCGAGTTTCTCCAGCGCCGGCGTTTCGTGGAAATCGCTGCGCGCGCCGGGCACGCGGTCGTCGAGCGCCACGGAGAGATTCGTCCAGCCGAGATCGTCCGCCAGAATGAAGATGAAATTCGGCGGCGCGGCGACGGCCGCCGCGGCCGCCAGCGCGGAGGAGAAAACGAGCACGGCGGCGCGGAGGAAATTCATGGGGCGGGAAAGGAGGCGGTCCAGGCGAGCTGCGGCCACGGGCCGGGGGCATTTTGCTGCGGAGCGCCGGGCGTGCTGCGGCCGCGCTCGATGTCGGCGCGGAGCTGCCGGCCGAGCCGTTGCACGACGTCGGGGTGGACGGCGGCGAGGTTGGTTGTTTCCGCGGGATCGGCGTCGAGATCGTAGAGTTGGAACGGCGGGAATTTGGACAAATCGGCC
>JACCDS011326526.1_pt1 | contig 14575 bp, 16 predicted proteins | sample 7446441 | NCBI WGS metagenome assembly JACCDS01 (sample SAMN15323445, study PRJNA562643) | freshwater metagenome | isolation source: river surface water | place: USA:Blue River Watershed | collected 2017-08-17 | reverse complement strand
TTTTGATTGACGGAATTCCAGTTAACGACGCTTCTGGAATTAGTATGGAATACGATTTACGATTACTCCCAGCAGAACAAGTAGAAAGTATTGAAATTATGAAAGGAGCAGCGAGTACCTTGTATGGAACGGGTGCTGTAACGGGAGTAATTAACATTCGATTAAAAAAAGCAGCTAAAAAAGCCCTAGTTGGGAATGGTTATTTTAACTTAGGAACTAATGCTACTGCAACTAATCAAAATCAAAAAGCGGCTGATTTTAATCAAGGTTTTTCTATAAATGGTAGTAGCAATAAACTAACCTATTTTGCGGCTTTGAATAGCACAGAAACAAAAGGGATTTCTCAAATTGCGCCTCCTAATTCTACTATTCATTATGAAGATGATCCTTTTTCGCGGTTGAATTATTTGGCTAAAATAGGCTATAGGGCAACCAATCAATTGACATTAGATTTCTTTGGAAATTATGACAAAATTAAAAACGATTATGATGGTGGTTTTGATAACACAGGAACAAGTGATACCAATTTAAACAAAACAAGTTCCAAACAATTTCGTCTAGGATTTTCTCCTAAATATAAATATGAAAAAGGTGAATTCGTTTTGAATTCTAGTTTTAACAAACTAGTTCGATCCTATGATGAGTTGGATACCTATTCTAATTCGGTTGGTTTTTCTCAGTACGAATCAAGAAGTGTGAATGTAGATGGATTTAATAAATACGAAGTCAGTCCGTCTTTCTTTTTGGTTTCAGGAGTGCAATACCAATTTCACGATGCCAATAGCGTTACTCCTTACGGGAGTAGTGCTAAAGAAGGGACTAAATTCAACATGGTTGATCCCTATATAACGGGAGTGTACTCGTCTAGTTTTGGATTCAATTTGAATGTAGGAGCAAGATGGAATAGTCATAGCGCTTATGGCAATCAATTGGTGTATAATTTGAATCCTTCTTTTGATTTCAAATCACTTCCACTAAAAATAATCAGTTCGTATAGTACTGCTTTTGTCACGCCAAGCTTGTATCAACTGTATTCTCAATATGGGAATGCTCGATTGACTCCAGAAAAAAACAGTACCATCGAGGCAGGTTTTGAAACGCAGTTATGCAATAAAAAGCTAAAATGGAATGTCGTTGGCTTCTATCGTGAACAAACTAATTTTATTGGGTTTTATTTTAATCCTGTAACCTATGATTCCAATTATATCAATATTGATGGTTTGAATAAAGCTAAAGGAATCGAAACGCAACTGAGTTGGACTCTGAGTAATCCTATCAAATGGAATTTAAATTATACTTATACCCAAGTAGATGAAGCCTTAAGTCGATTGATACCAAAACATAAAATCAATTCGGCAATGGATGTAAAGCTAACAGAAAGATTTTTTTGGAATGTTAATTATCAATATGTAGATGCTAGAAAAGACGCTTTTTTTGATGGAAATACGTATGCAACTACACAAGTAAAATTGGGTTCGTATCAATTAGTAAATACTTTGACTAGATATGAAATTATTAAAAACAAGTTGACTCTTTTTGCTTCAGTAAATAATATTTTCAATGTTGATTTTGTAGAGAATATAGGATATAGCGCCCTAGGACGTAACTATAAATTAGGGTTGACTATTAATTTGTAATGCTGTTATAAAAATAAATCAGCTATTTTTTACCACATAGATACATAGACTTGGCCTTTATAAAAAAGATTGAGATAGACGTTTCACTATTCACATAGCTATGTGAAAAATAGTACTATTACTATCCTTTCTACATTGTGGTATTTAAATCTATGTTTCTATGTGGTTAATAACAAAAAAGGCTTTCTAATTTAGAAAGCCTTTTGATTTTATATAAGATTAATTGAAAGCTTGTTGCAATCCTTTAGGCGCTTTCTCCAAATACATTTGATTTTGAAGAGCATCAATAGATTTAGAATCTTTAAAGAAATCAAATTGTTTGCCAGCACTTGGTTGAATCATTTTACCAGTCCCAGTGATTTTTCCAATAGCAGCTTTAAGCAAAGGCTCGTTCACATCACCTAAAACTCCATAAGTACTGATTGTTTCTCCAAGTTGATAAGTAGGTGTTAGTCCGTTGAAATAGTCTCCAAAATCTGCCGAGTTGACAACTTTAAAAGTAATAGGTTGCATCGCATATTTATGATTTGGATTTCTGTTTGAAGCAGTAAAATCAGGGGAATCATATAAAGTAACTGATCCTACATTTTTTCCAATGGTAGTCGTACCTATTTGAACAACATCAATGTAGGGTTTTAGTCCGTTTATAACCAATTCACTTGCCGAAGCAGTGCTTCCAGTAGCTAGGATATAGATTTTTGTCATATTCAAGCTATTGATAGAAGTAGCGCCTATTTTATCTGTAAAAAAGTTGCGAACTCCATTCGGATTATTGGCTTCAAAATAGGCGTTAATCTTGGTATTCCATTGTTGTTTAGCAAACACTCTTCCTGTAAATTGCCCTGTTATCATACTGGCTAAATAAGTCGCTGTTTTAACAGAACCTCCACCATTATAACGTAAATCAAGTACAAAATCAGTAATTCCTTGTGCTTTCAAGTAGCCAAAGGCATCATTCAATTGGGTATCAAAAGGAGAATAGAATCCATTGTACATCATATAACCAATTTTTTTCGTGCCTACTGTAATGACTTTGTTGACCAAAATAGGATTTTCAGATAAAACCGTTTTTGTCAAAGCGACAGTCTTGCTGTTAGGTGTAATGGTACCATTGATAATATCAGCCATGTTTAGAGTGAAACTGTCATTAGTCCCAAATAACAAACTTTGATAATTGCTTACAGTTAAAGGAGTGCCATTGACAGCAGTAAATACGTCACCACGTTTAATGTCTTTGGTTGCTGCATCAGAACCTGGAATGATATAACGTACATAACCAAATATTTCATTGGATGAGCCGCTATAATAACTCAAACCAAATTCTACTCCTGAATTTTTGGTAGTACCTTGTAATTGTTGTTCTAAAACAGTGTAATCATCTACCATCCAACTGAATCGGTCGATAGTTGGGCTTACTCGCAATGCATCGAATAAATCTTTAGGCACTTTATAATTGATTAAAAAAGCATCTAAAGCGGATTGACTGGCAAAACGATTGTCGGCTAAATTAGGCACATCTGTTTGCCACAAATAGAATTGATTGAGTCCTTTCCAAATGAAATTTTGGACTTCAAGATTAGTAGGAGTAGGCTGAATAATGTCGTCTTGGTCTTTTTGGCAACCAAAAAAGAAAGAAAAAACGAAGAGAACAACAAGTGAAAGTGAAAATTTTGATTTCATAATTTGGGGTTGAATTTGGGTTAAAACGTAAAAATACAAACTTTTGTTTTATGAAGAATACAATTTAATGGCATTATTTTTGAAAAATATAGCACATTAATCAATATATTTATCGAACGAAATTAAAATAGTATTCTACAATGAAGAAATATATCAGTACCATTTTATTGTTATTAGTGACAAGTCCTTTCTTTGCACAGTCTGTTTTTGATCAATTTGAGGGTATCGAAGGAGTCAATACGGTTCTTGTCAATAAAAAAATGTTTGATTTGATGAGCAAGGTCAAGTTGGATTCTTCCGATAAGGAAACACAGCAGTATATGAACTTGATCAAAAAAATAGACAATCTAAAGGTGTATCGTACTCAAAATGAGCGTATAGCCACTCAAATGCGTTTAACGGCTGAGAAGTATGCTAAGCCAGCAGGTTTAGAAGAACTAATGGTGTCTAATGAAGGCGGTAAAAAAGTTCGTATCTTGGCTAAACAAGGCAGTGTTGAAAAACAATTGAAAGAACTATTGTTGTTTATTGAAGGTGGTAAAAATGAAGATACGGTTTTGTTATCCATTACTGGAGATTTTGACTTAAACGACTTACCTGCATTGACCGATAAAATGAGAATTCCAGGGAGTGCTGAATTGAGAAAAGCAGGGAAGAAATAACGGTCGTTGTATATCGATTTTCTAATGTAAATCATAGGGATTGACTACGTCCTTCCCTCAAAGCTCCGCTTTGAAAAAAGAAATCCTAAAAGAATAATTTCAAGTAATAGGGATTGACTACGTCCTTCCCTTAAAGCTCCGCTTTATAAAAAGAAACGCTTAAAAAATAATTTCAAGCAATAGGGATTGACTTCGTCTTTCCCTCAAAGCTCCGCTTTGAAAAACCAAATGCTACTAAAATAATTTCAAGCAAGCTTGATTATTTTAGTAGCATTTGGTTTTATTCGTGACCATGGAGGGATTTGAACCCTCACGCCCTTGCGAGCACCACCCCCTCAAGATGGCGAGTCTACCGTTTCTCCACATGGCCTTAAAAAAGAAAAGGTCATTCGTAAAACGAACAACCTTTTGTGACCCGACTGGGGCTCGAACCCAGGACCCCATCATTAAAAGTGATGTGCTCTACCAACTGAGCTATCGAGTCAATGACTCAAGAAATGAAATGTATTAATAATTTTGTGACCCGACTGGGGCTCGAACCCAGGACCCCATCATTAAAAGTGATGTGCTCTACCAACTGAGCTATCGAGTCATTATCATTTCTTGAATGCGGGTGCAAATATAAGGCCTTATTTTTGATATTTCAAAGCTATTTTATTATAAATTTGTCTTTTTTAAACAAAAGTCCTTAACGCCTTAATTTGTAAGGTTTTATTCAAATGAAAAAAATTATATTATTAGGATATATGGGGTGTGGCAAATCAACTATAGCCGAAAAACTCTCCAGTTTAATCCAAATTCCTTTTGTAGATTTAGATAAAAGTATCGAGGCCAAAGCTGAAATGACTATCAGTCAGATTTTTGAATCGTTTGGCGAAGTGTATTTCCGACAATTAGAACACGATGTTTTTGTCGAGTTGTTAGCTGCTCCCGAAAATCAAATTATAGGTTTGGGAGGTGGTACACCTTGTTATGCTAATAATCATGAATTACTAAAAGGAGAAGGTATAACCTCTATCTATTTAAAAGCCTCTGTAGAAACTCTTTTTTCTAGATTGACTCACAATAAAAGCAAACGCCCAATTGTGGCTAACAAAACGGAAGATGAATTGAAAGAGTTTATTGCAAAGCATCTTTTTGATCGAAGTTATTATTATAATCAAGCAGAATATAAAGTAAGTGTAGACCATCAAACGATAGACGAAACAGTTGCGGCTATTATTGCCATACTAGCTTAAATACGCTGAATTTTGACCGTTTTCATCAAAAACAACACTCACGTGCTCTAATAACGAAGTAGATAGTGAAATGCCTTTAAAATCAGCTTTAACGGGGTATTTTTTATGATTTCGGTCGACTAAAACAGCTGTTTTGAATTTGGTTAACGGAACATCCAAAAAATGTCTCACCGCATATATCAAAGTAGTCCCAGAGTTAAGCACGTCATCTACTAAAATCAATCCTTTATTGGCATAATCTTCCTTAGATAATGAAGTTTGAATAGCCGATTCAGGATGTAGCTTGTTCACATTAACTTCGCATAAAGCAATTTTTAGTGTAGCAATCTCTTCTAAAGCCTGGGCTATCTTTTGAGCAAAAATAAATCCATTGTGTGCAATTCCAGCAATTACAATTTCTTCTTCATCAACAAAAGTTTCATAGATTTGATAAGCAATACGTTTGATTTTATGCTCAATTTCTTGATGGGTTAAGATGGTATTTTGGCTCATAATTTATTTTTTGTGAAAGGTACAATCTTTTTTTTGTTCGTTTTAATCTTGAGGTTTCAATTTTTACAATAGGTCTTCTTCAAAATCGTCTGGAATTTCATTGCCATATTCGTCAATATCTCTTCTATCTTTTTTAGTAGGTCTTCCTGTTCCAGTTTTTCTGTAATGCTCTTTAGATAGTTTTAATAATTCTAAGTGAGCATAGGCTTCGGCAGGAGTGTCATTTCTACGATAGATGTCTACTAATTTAGCACCAACTCGACTTTCTGGAATGTCTAACACGGTGATGATTTGTGTGATTTGGTCTTTTCTAAACGTAATTTTATCCGTTGGAAAAACCTCGCGAGAAGGTTTGGCTATTTGTCCATTTACGGTTACATGATTTTTTTTACAAGCCTCAGTAACCATGTTTCTCGTCTTGTAATACCTCACACACCATAAATATTTGTCTATTCGCATAAATTTTCTAAAATCGAAGTTAAATAGTTTACAAAAATAAATCAATATTGTATCTTGCGCACTTAAAATTCGCCATAATGAACAAATTTAAGTATTATTTTATTGTATTAGTTACAACCCTTTCTTTATTTTCATGTTCCAAAAATAATACGGCTACAGTTGAGCCACTTAGAGATTATTCTGTACAATATACAGCTGATAATAGTATGATTGAAGAATATCTTAAAAGTTATTATTTTACCGTTACCAATCATCCTGGTTTTTCAGATGATCAAGATATTGTTTTTACCCGAATTCCTTCCGGAGGCACACAAGCTTCGGTTTGGTCGTATTTGAATAGATCTTCTTTTCCTAAATTATTAAGTAGAGATGTTAATTTACATGGGATTACCTATAAAATGTATTACTTAGTTTTGAGAGAAGGTACTGGTGAAAAGCCAACTAATGTTGATGGTGTTTTGGCATCGTATAGAGGTGATTATTTAACCGAAGTTGCTGCTACCACAACTGCGGCGGCTTATTTAGCAGTGACTAAATTCGAAGAGTCTAAATATCCACAATCATTCTTTAATCTTAATAGTACTATTGTGGGATGGTCAGAGATTTTTCCTCAATTTAGAAAAGGAACGTATACGGGTAATACTGACGGAACGGTTACGTATTCTAATTTTGGGGCAGGGGTAATGTTTATTCCTTCTGGTTTGGCTTATTATGCTTCAGGAAGTGCTAGTATTCCAGCCTATTCACCATTAGTGTTTAGTTTTAAATTATATGAAGTGCAACGATTAGATCATGATGGAGATGGTATTCCTTCCTTTTTAGAAGATATAAATGGAGATGGTTATGTGTATGATTATAGAAATACAACAAGTTATCCAGTAACTCCAACAACCAATGCAGATGATACTGACGGGGATGGGATTCCAGATTATTATGATGTGGATGATGATGGTGATAATTACACTACTAAGTTGGAAATAAAGGACGCAAATGGTGTAATGATACCTTTTACCAATATTCCGGACTGTAGCGGTAATACAACTAGTACTACCAGAATTAAAAAGTATTTAGATAAAAACTGTCACTAATAAAAGACTAAAAATAAAAAATCCCGATTTCATTGAAATCGGGATTTTTTTATGTAGTTAAAAGGATTATTTTCTTTTAATCACTTTTTCAGCCGCTGCAACAATTGCTTGATTGTTTAGCTTATATTTTTCCATTAACTGCTCAGGAGTTCCTGATTCTCCAAAGCTATCATTTACTGCAACAAATTCTTGTGGAGCAGGGTGGTGCAAGGCTAATACTCTAGAGACACTTTCTCCTAAACCTCCTAAGATGTTATGTTCTTCAGCAGTAACTATGCATTTTGTTTTAGCCAATGATTTCAAAATCGCTTCTTCGTCCAATGGTTTAATCGTATGGATGTTGATCACTTCAGCAGAAATTCCTTTAGCTTCTAAAGCTTCAGCAGCAATCAAAGCTTCCCAAACTAAGTGACCTGTTGCTACAATAGTAACGTCAGTACCTTCGTTTAAAAGAATGGCTTTCCCAATTACAAAAGGTTCATCAGCTGGCATAAAGTTAGGCACTACTGGACGTCCAAAACGCAAATAAGCAGGACCGTGATGGTCAGCTAATGCAATAGTAGCTGCTTTAGTTTGATTGTAATCACAAGTGTTGATTACAGTCATTCCAGGTAACATTTTCATCAATCCGATATCTTCCAAAATTTGATGAGTCGCTCCGTCTTCTCCAAGAGTCAATCCCGCGTGTGAAGCACAAATTTTTACATTTTTATCAGAATAGGCTACAGATTGACGAATTTGATCGTAAACACGTCCTGTAGAGAAGTTAGCAAAAGTTCCTGTGAAAGGAATTTTACCACCAATAGTTAAACCTGCGGCAATTCCAATCATATTTGCTTCAGCAATTCCAATTTGGAAAAAACGTGCTGGGTGATTTTTTTTAAACTCGTCAAATTTCAATGAACCAATTAAGTCAGCACAAAGTGCTACTACATTTTCATTTTTTTGACCTAATTCAGTCATTCCCGCTCCAAAACCTGAACGAGTATCTTTACTTCCTGTATTTGTATATTTTTTCATTTGTTGTGTTGTATTAGTAGTCTGCTAGAGTTGAAGTGTTTTGAGCCAAAGCTTGTTCCAATTGCGCATCGTTAGGTGCTTTACCATGCCAAGCATGACTGTACATCATAAAATCTACTCCGTTACCCATTTCGGTATGTAATAACACACAAACTGGTTTTCCTTTTCCAGTTCTTGATTTAGCCTCGTTCATTCCGGCAATAATCGCTTCGATGTTGTTCCCTTCTTTAATTTCAAGAACATCCCAATCAAAAGCTTCAAATTTAGCTTTCAAACTACCCATACACAATACTTCGTCAGTAGTACCATCAATTTGTTTACCATTAAGGTCAACAGTTGCGATTAAGTTATCTACTTTTTTAGCAGAAGCATACATGATCGCTTCCCAGTTTTGTCCTTCTTGTAATTCTCCGTCACCATGTAAAGTATATACAAGGTGATTGTCATTGTTTAATTTTTTGGCTTGAGCCGCACCAATACCAACCGATAGTCCTTGTCCAAGAGAACCTGATGCCATACGGATTCCAGGTAAACCATCGTGAGTAGTTGGGTGACCTTGTAATCTCGCATTGATTAAACGGAAAGTAGCTAATTCAGCTACTGGAAAATAACCGCTTCTTGCTAAAACGCTATAAAATACAGGAGAGATGTGTCCGTTTGAAAGAAAGAAAAGATCTTCTCCAATTCCGTCCATATCAAAACCTTCTTTGCGCTCCATTATGTTTTGGTATAAGGCTACTAAAAATTCTGTACAACCTAAAGATCCTCCAGGGTGACCTGAATTGACAGCGTGTACCATTCGAAGAATATCTCTTCTAACTTGGATAGTTAAATCGTTTAATTGTTGTGTGTTAGGCTTCATTTGATGTGTAAAAGTTAAACTGGTGCAAATGTAATTTTTATTTGGTGTAAGGACAAACGATTTGTTGAATATTTGTCTTGTTTTATTAAGATTTTTCGAGAATTATCAACAAAATACCATTTTAAAATATAAAACAATAAAGCCTTCCGATTGGGAAGGCTAATAAAAATATAGTCAAGGTAAATTATAATTTGTTTTGTAAGCTTGACCAACCACCACCATTATAAACGCTAGTATATCCGTGAGATTGTAAAATGCTTTTTGCTGAAGCACTTCGCATACCAGAAGCGCAACAAGTGATAATCGTTTTGTTTTTGTCTTTAAGTTGTCCTAGATGTTGGTTCAAAACATTCACAGGAATATTGACAGCCCCTTTAATATGTCCGCCAGAAAACTCCGCTTTTGAACGAACATCTAGTATAATAGCGCCTTGTTGTACTAATTCGAGATAATTTACAGTAGATCCAAGACCGAAAATCTTTTTTAGAGTAGTAATCATTTGATTTATTTAGATTGATAGTAATTGACGTCTAACCAAGAGCCACCATTGTAGCAATCTAAGCCGTATTGAGAAATAAAATGTTGTGCTTGTCCGCTTCTGTTTCCTGAAGCACAGCATAGAACTAAAGGCATAGTTAATTTTTTTAGTTCCTCTATTCGTTCAGGAATAGTTTGTAATGGGATATTGATGGAGCCAACTACATGGCCGCCCATAAATTCCTCGTGAGAACGCACATCTACAATGGTGCATTTTTTGTCTTTGATAATGTTTTCTAAGGGCATAGGTAGGTTTTTATAGATTATTGATTTTACCAATCATACAACTAGAGTAGCTTTTTAGTTTTAAAAGCAATCCATTTTTTTCGGTGGCTTCTGGATAACCAAGGTGATGTAGCTTTTGAATTATGGCATCTCTAACGTCGTCTTTATAGGTAACCGTTACCGAATCATTGTCGTTGTCAACCTTTACTTTGTCAACACCATCCAATTCTAAAAGTTCTTTTTTTATAGTAGTGGCACAACCACCACATTTAAGATTTGCGATTTTAATTTCTTCTGTTTTCATGATGAATGAATTTAATTGTTTGCCGAATACCCAAAACTAAATTTGAATTTCGTTATACAAATTTAAATTAATCCAAAGTCGGTTACAGTAACTTTTGTTACATAAGACTTTTTTAAACGACAAAAGGCAAGATTTTGTTCGAATCTTACCTTTCTTATAGCGTTTGATAAATGAAAATTATTTTTTTAAGACTTGCTGAATCGCTTTTTCTAGTAATGGTTCCATTGTTTGGTACCCTTTTAAGTTGGGATGTACACCATCGTTAGAATATTCTTTGGGTAGTCCGTTTTTTGTGTCGGCCATAGCGGTATGATAATCAACATACGGGATATGCTGTTGTTTAGCATACGACTGGATCAATTGATTCAATTGAATAATAGTTTCAGCAGCTTTATTGTTGGGTCTCCAATAAAAATCATTGGCTGGTAATACAGCACATAGAATCACTTTTATTTTGTTGGCTTTGGCTAATTCGACCATAGACATAATGTTGCCTAGAATTTTTTCAGGAGTCATAGGACCCGTGTTACCTGCAACGTCATTTACTCCGGCTAGAATAACGACTACATCTGGGTGTAAATTAATTACATCAGGTCTAAAACGGATTAACATTTGAGAAGTAGTTTGACCACTAATTCCTCTATCTATATAGGATTTGCCTTCAAAGAATTCAGGGTGAATTGCCAACCAAAACTCGGTAATAGAATCACCCATTAGAACAATTCTTTTCTCTCCCGATTGTTTCGGTTGAAGGGAAGCGTTTTGGATTTCATATTTGGCTAAGTTAGCCCAGTCTTGAGCATTTGTTTTTTCGGACATACCTAATAGTAAAAAGAATAAAAAATAGAAATTCAGGAGCTTTTTCATACCAATAGAATCTAAATGTAGATAGGTAAAGGTAGTAAAAAGAGTGCTATTTGTTAGTCAAATAAATCAGAAGATAAATAACGATCTCCGCGATCACAAATGATAGCTACGACAACACCTGATTCCAATTGATTGGCTATTTTTACAGCCGTTGCCACAGATCCTCCGCTACTCATTCCAGCAAAGATTCCTTCTTCTTTAGCTAGTCGTTGGGTCATTTCTCGTGCTTCCTGTTCGCTAACTTCCATTACTAAATCTACTTTTGAAGCGTCAAAAATTTTCGGAAGGTATTCTTGAGGCCATTTTCTAATTCCAGGAATTTGAGAGCCATCGCTTGGCTGAGCGCCAATGATTTGGATATTTTTATTTTGTTCTTTTAAGTAGGTTGAAGTGCCAATAATGGTCCCTGTAGTTCCCATAGCCGAGACAAAATGCGTTACAGTTCCTTTGGTATCGTTCCAAATTTCAGGACCAGTTGTTTTGTAATGTGCTTTCCAATTGTCTTCATTAGCAAATTGGTTTAGCATTACATAACCACCTTCCGCAATTTTTTTGTCAGCATAATCACGAGAACCAATAATCCCTGTACTAGCAGGTGTTTGTGTTACTTTGGCACCATAGGCTAACATGGTTTGTGTACGTTCTTTAGTGGAGTCCTCGGGTAAAACCAATTCGATTTCAATATCGAATAATTGCGCTATCATAGCGAGAGCAATTCCTGTGTTTCCGCTAGTAGCTTCAATTAATTTATCGCCTTTTTTGATGTCGCCACGGGCTACGGCAGAGGCAATCATATTATAAGCTGCTCGGTCTTTTACACTTCCGCCTGGATTGTTTCCTTCCAATTTTAATAGTAATTTTACGTTTGGATTTTGAATCAAATTCCGACTAATTACTAAAGGGGTGTTGCCAATTAATTCAATTAATTTTTTAGGTTCCATTACTTTTTCTCTTTTACTTTTACTTCGGTCGTAGTGGTGTTGGTTACTATAGAATTGGCAGGAATGGATTTAGTTACCCATGAGTTACCACCAATAATACTCCCTTTTCCTATTGTGGTAGTACCTCCTAAAATAGTGGCGTTTGCATAAATACATACCTCTTCTTCAACCGTAGGGTGTCTTTTAGAGTTTTTCATCTCTTTGGTGATGCTGAGTGCGCCTAGGGTTACCCCTTGATATATTTTCACATGCTTTTCAATAACGGTGGTTTCGCCAATGACAATACCTGTGGCGTGGTCAATGAAAAAAGGAGACGCTATAGTAGCTCCCGCGTGAATATCAGTTCCTGTTATGCGATGTGCATATTCACTCATCAAACGAGAAAAAAGTAATAAGTCTAAAAGATATAATTCATGACTCAAACGGTAAATAGCAATAGCATAAAATCCTGGGTAAGCCAGATACACTTCTTCAATACTATTTGAAGCAGGGTCATTTTTTAAAATATAGGCTGCGTCCTGATTTAATTTTTCAAGAACAGAAGGCAGTTTTTCTAAATATTTTTCCCAAATCGAATCGCATAAATGGGATGGTTTTTTGCAAGCAATTGCTGAAATTTCTTTAAAAAGAAGCTCAAGTTCATCGATGCTTTTATCCAATGAGGCACTCCCGTCAAACAAGGTGTAGAATAGCTTTTCGGTGAAGACTTCTGTTTTTGTTTTAATGCTATAATTGATTGAAAAATCACTTTTCAATGCATTGATATTTTGGATAATCTGATTTTTTGTCACGATTATAAATTTGATTCGATTTAATAAGCTGTAAAAGTAGGTGTTTTTTAGAAAAGTGCCGAATAATTTTTTGGCATTTCGTTTCTAATTTGTGAATTAGTTTAAAGTATTTTGTCTGATGTTAATTATGATTTTAAATATGTAAATTAGCCATTAAATTAATCAAGATTCAAGAAAATGACGACTAATAAAGAAGGGGTTAATAAATTAAAGCATTTTTGGCAGCTTTTGGGGCCTGGATTAATAACAGGAGCTAGTGATGATGATCCGTCAGGAATTGCTACCTATTCTCAGGCAGGCGCGGCTTATGGACTTGCTACTCTTTGGACGGGGCTATTGGCGTTTCCTTTGATGGCAGCTATTCAGCAAATGTGTGCCAAAATTGGATTGGTGACTTCTTTGGGCTTGACGGGGGCATTGAAAAAAAATTATCCAAGACCTGTTTTGTATTTGATGTTGTTGTTTAGTTTTCCGGCTATTGTGATGAATATTGGTGCTGATATTGCAGGAATGGGAGCTGTGGGTAACTTATTGTTCCCATCAATTGATGCGACTTTTTTCAGCGTGTTTTTTACCGTTTTGTTATTGGTGTTGATTATTTATTTACCGTATTTGAAAATTGCCGCGGCTTTAAAATACCTCTGTATTGTGCTTTTAGTGTATTTGGTGGTGCCTTTTTTATATGACCAAGACTGGGGGTTAATAGCAAAGAATACTTTTATTCCTAGTATGGAATTCAATAAAGAGTTTGTTGGGATATTGGTAGGTATTTTAGGGACAACAATTTCTCCCTACCTTTTCTTTTGGCAAGCCACAATGGAGGTAGAGGAGATGAAGCATAAAAATCATTTAGTAGTCAATAAAAAAATCATTAGCGACATGAAGCAGGACGTTGATTTTGGAATGACGTTTTCAGGCTTAGTAATGTACTTTATTATTTTAACTACTGGTACGGTTTTGTACAATGGTGGAATCCATCAAATTGACACGGTAGAAGAAGCGGCTATTGCGTTAAAACCTTTAGCAGGAAACTTAGCGTATTTGCTTTTTGCAATAGGAGTAATTGGTACTGGTTTGCTTGCTATTCCTGTTTTAAGTGGTTCATTGTCTTATATTATTACAGAAACGTTTGGTTGGGAACAAGGGTTGGATAAGAAATTTCATGAGGCGAAGGCATTTTATGCTGTTATTGCAGTTTCATTAGTTTTGGGGTTGTCGCTGAATTATGTGGGGATTTCTCCAATCAAAGCGTTAATTTATACAGCTATTCTTTATGGATTGACCGCGCCGGTACTTATAGCCATTATACTTCATATTTGTAATAATAAAAAGGTTATGGGTAAATTTACCAATAGTACAAGATCTAATATTCTTGGATTTTCGGCTTTGATTATTATGACAGTTGCAGCAGGTGCTTTGCTCTATTTGCAGTTTGGAAGTTAATTGAAGGTTATAAAAAGTGTTTGTAATAGTAGCCGCCAATCATAAGAACACCATTGATGATTGCTATAATGAGTAGTGCTTTTTTATAGTTTCGTTTTCTATTTAAGAAATGTAATCCAATAAAAAGTAGTAAAAGAAGACAAGAATAAATGGCGGGATACATCTTAAAAGCGCCTTCAAAATCGCCTTGAAAAACTAACACAAAAGCACGTTGAAAACCACAGCCCAAACACTCTATTCCGAAGAGTGTTTTACTGATGCATGGGAACATGTATTTTTCTAAATTCAAAGTGGATTTCTTTTTACAATTTTACGAAAAAATAACCAAC
>JACCDS010634796.1_pt1 | contig 14579 bp, 12 predicted proteins | sample 7446441 | NCBI WGS metagenome assembly JACCDS01 (sample SAMN15323445, study PRJNA562643) | freshwater metagenome | isolation source: river surface water | place: USA:Blue River Watershed | collected 2017-08-17 | reverse complement strand
GCACGCCCGCGCCTGCAACCAGCGCTCGCCCAACGTTTGATGACCGCTCGGCCTTGACGCTTCACAAACTGGCTCTTCACCAGCCAGTCGCGTCAAGTGCCTGATTCAAGAGGTCTTCTTGCGGCAGCGAGATTCGACTCGACAACGAGTCCTTCCCCGGCAGCCGAACAGGAAGGCCTTTTTCTTGCCGGCTGCGGTAGAGGTCGCGGCCGCCGCCAAGCGCCTGCGGCGGGCGCCTACACGCGCCGGCAAGCGCCGGCTGGAACATCCGTTGGCGCAAGCCGCGCAAGCCGAGCCAGGGGTGGGCCATGACCATGCACAAGATCGTCGTCGTCGCGATGCTCGTCGTGAGCACGGGGGCCGCATTGCTCTACGTGTCGACGTTCCCCGTGGAAGAGGCCAGGGTCGACGGCGGCATGCCGACGCTGATGCTTGAGTCGGGGAAGCCGGCGGCGGCCCCGGCGAGCGGGATGGCAGTGCCCATCCAGCAGCCGCGCGATACGGACGCGCTGCGGCACTTGGCCTAGTAAGGAAGTCTGTGTGCTGGTTAAGGGCTGTTTGTGAAGCGACAACAGGCCCCAACGCCTTGCCCCCAGAATTTGCTGCACCGCACAAAAATAACTTGCAATCTGCGAAAGCGATCTTATGATTCGGGTCATGTTGCAGCGCAGCAAACGCACTGCAGCCGGTTCACCCCCCAACTCGGAGACGCACCATGCTGACCGCTGAACAGATCCTTGCTGCCCACAAAGCTAACGTCGAAACGCTCTTCGGCCTGACGAACAAGGCATTCGAAGGCGTGGAAAAGCTCGTCGAGCTGAACCTGCAAGTCGCCAAGACCGCGCTGACCGAAGCGGCGGACACGACTTCTGCAGCGCTGTCCGTCAAGGACGCGCAAGAGCTGCTGGCCCTGCAAGCCGCGCTGCTGCAACCCACCGCCGAGAAGGCCGCTTCCTACAGCCGCCACATCTACGACATCGCCTCCAGCACCGGCGCCGAAGTGGCCAAGGTCGCCGAGTCGCAGTTCGCCGACGTGCAGAAGACCTTCTCCTCCATGGTCGACACCGCCGCCAAGAACGCGCCGGCCGGCACGGAGAACGCCGTGGCGCTGGTGAAGTCGGCCGTGGCCGCCGCCAACAACGCCTTCGAGTCGGTGCAAAAGGCCACCAAGCAGGCCGTCGAGGTTGCCGAAGCCAACTTCCAGGCTGCCACCTCCCAGGCCGTGAAGGCCACGCAGACGGCCACCCGCGCCGCCAAGCGCGCCGCCTGAAGCGGCCGGCCGCAACGGCCGTCGCTTCCCGCCCCCCCTCCGAAGCCCGGTGCAATGCACCGGGCTTTTTTCATTTCGGCGCCGCCGGCTGTCGATTCGTCGCCGCCCACGTTCGCCTGGCGCCTGGCTGTCGCCAAGCCGCGCCGATAGCGGTCCACTGTGGTCATTCACCCACCGGAGCACGCCATGAACCACCCGCTCGTTTCCACGCAGAACCCCCGCCAAGCCCGCGCACGCAGCACCGTGCTGGGTTTGGCCCTGATCGCCTTCGGCACGCTCGCGCTGCTGGACGCCCGCCATCTGTTCGACCTTGCGCTGCTGCAAGCCTTCTGGCCGCTCGTGCTGATGCTGGTGGGCCTGGACCGGCTGGTCTGGCAGCGCGGCAGCGGCTGGATGCCGGGCGCCGTGCTGCTGGTGATCGGCAGCACGATGCTCGCCAGGAACCTGGGCCTGACCGACATCGGGCTGCATCAGATCTGGCCGCTGTTCGTCATCCTCGGCGGCCTGTCGATGCTGAGCCGCCACGCCACCCCGCAGGCCGAGCGCGGTTGAGCCAAAGGCGGGTTCTACTTGCGATCCTCACCACGCCGGATACCGCCCATGCCTAGTTCCCCCCTGCCTCCGTCCTCGCCCCAGGGCGGTCATCGGATCCTGCTCGGCCTGGCCGTGATCGCCTTCGGCGTGCTGGCCCTGCTGGACAACCTGCGCCTGTTCGACAGGGCGCTGCTGCGCACCTTCTGGCCCCTGGGCCTCGTGTTGTGGGGCCTGGCCCGCCTGGCCTGGCCGGCCCGTGACGGCAACGGTGTGTTCGGTGCCATCCTGGTGGGCGTCGGCGTGGTGCTGACCGTCGAGAACCTCGGCTTCATGCATTTCCATTGGCGCGACTGGTGGCCGGTCTTCGTCATCCTGGCGGGCGTGTCCATCCTGCTGCGCGGCGCCTGGCCCGGCGCCAGCCGCGCAGGGCAGCCAGCGGCGACCCTCGAGCACGGCGGGCTCGCCGACATCGACGCGAGCTTCAGCGCCGTCAGCCAGCGTCACGACTCGCGCCAGTTCCGCGGAGGCCGCATCACGAGCACCTTCGGTGGTGTGAAGCTCGACCTGACCCAGGCCGCCATCGACGGCCCCGAGGCGGTGCTGGAGGTCCATGCGCGCTTCAGCGGCGTCGAGCTGCGCGTGCCGCGCGACTGGCAGATCGTCGTGGAAGTCGCCGCCACGCTGGGCGGCGTGGAGGACAGGACCGTGTCGCCCTCACCGGCCAGCGCCCGTCTCGTGCTGCGCGGCACCGTCACCTGCGGCGGCATCGAGATCGGGCATTGAGGCGGCACCGGGGCGCCGCCTGAACCTCGCGGCGGGCGGTCGGCCCCCTGTCCTACAGCCGGGCCCGCACCGCCCGGCCAGACTGCCGGCATGCCCGGCTCGCTGCTCAACTCCACCCTCGCCCCGCTGGGCCGCGTGCTGCGGCTGACGGTGGAAGGTTTTCTCGACGACCGGGGGCCGCGCATGGGTGCGGCGCTGGCCTACTACACGCTGTTCTCGCTGGCACCGCTGCTGCTCATCGTCGTGTCGGTGGCGGGCCTGGTGTGGGGTGGCGACGCCGTGCGCGGCGAGCTCTTCGCACAGCTCGCCGGCCTGCTGGGCGGCGCGGCGGCCTCCACCATCGAGCAGATGCTGCGCAGCGTGGCCTGGCCGGTCGGCGGCTGGCTGAGCACCGGCATCGGGCTGGCGCTGATGCTGGTGGGCGCGACGACGGTGTTCGCCGAACTGCAGGATGCGCTGGACACCATCTGGCGCGTGCCCGCACGGCCGCTGCAGGGCTGGTGGGCCTGGCTGCGCGCCCGCCTGCTGAGCTTCGGCCTGATCCTCGGGCTGAGCTTCCTGCTGCTCGTCTCGCTGCTGCTGGGCGCCCTGATGGCCGCGGCCGAGACCTGGTGGCGGCCCTGGTTCGGCGCCTGGCTGTATGTGGCCGCCGTCGCCAACATGCTCATCAGCCAGGGGCTGGTCGTCGCCGTGTTCGCGCTGATCTTCAAATGGATGCCGCGCGCCCGCATCGCGTGGCGCGACGTGCTGCTGGGTGCGCTGGTGACGGCGGGGCTGTTCGAGCTGGGGCGCGGCGCCATCGGCCTGTACCTGCGCAGCAGCGGTGTCGCGTCGGGCTTCGGCGCGGCCGCCTCCGTCGTGGCGCTGCTGGTGTGGGTGTACTTCTCGGCGCAGATCCTGCTGCTGGGTGCCGAGTTCACCTGGGCCTACGCGCGGGTGCTCGGCTCACGCCGCGAGGACTCTAGGAGGCTGTCGGGCTTTGGGCCTGGAGCGCGCTAGGCCTGCAAGGGGGCTCAGCCGAGGCGCAAAGCGGAGCTGGACTCGATGTCCAGCGAGCATTTGCAACGACGGATCAGCCCCCTTGCAGGCGCGCTCCAGGCCCAAAGCCCGACAACCTCCTAGACTGTCCGCCCCTGCTCAACCGCCCACGTGATGATCACCACCGACGACGGCCTCCGGCTCCACACCCATCACTGGCCCGCCAGCACGCCCGGCAACACTCCCGGTTCGGCGCGCGGCCAGGTGCTCATCGTCCACGGTCTGGGCGAGCATGGCGCGCGTTACGCACCCGTCGCCCAGGTGCTCAACGCCGCCGGCTGGCATGTGCATGGCTGGGACCACCGCGGCCACGGGCGCAGCGACGGCCCACGCGGCGACATCCCCGACCACGACGCCCTGCTGCGCGACACCGCCTGCGTCATCGACGCCGTGCGCACGCCGGGCAGCCGCTTCGTGCTGCTGGGGCACAGCCTGGGTGGCGCCATCGCGGCACGCTTCGCCGCCGAGTCCCTGTCGGCCGCCCCTGCGCCATGGCAGCGTCCGCTGGACGGGCTGGTGCTGTCGTCGCCAGCGCTGGACGCAGGCCTGGGCAGCGCGCAGAAGCTGGCCTTGGCGATGGCGGAGAAACTCACGCCCGGCCTGGCCGTCGGCAACGGCCTGAAGCCGACCTGGATCTGCCGCGACGCTGCCGTCGTGGCCGCCTACACCGCCGACCCGCTGGTGCACGACCGCATCACGGCACGGCTGACACGCTTCATCCTCGATGCCGGCGCCCGCGTCATCACCGACGCGCCGCGCTGGCAGGTGCCCACGCTGCTGATGTGGGCCGGCGCGGACCGTTGCGTCGCGCCGCGTGGCAGCGAAGCCTTCGCGGCGGCCGCCCCGGCGAATGTCGTCGCGACCCGGCCCTGGCCCGCGTTGTTCCACGAACTCTTCAACGAACCGGAGCGGGCCGAGGTGCTGGCCGTCCTGACGGCCTGGCTGGGCCGGCGGTGAGTGGTCGCTGAGTGATCAGCGCATCGGCCGGGCCTGGCGCCCGGCCGCGCAGCTCAGCGCGTCTTCTCGACGATGCGCTGACGAATCAGCGGCAGCACGGCCTGGGCGGCCTCGCGGCCGGCCTGGATGGCGCGGCGGCGGGCCGTGAAGTCGGCGCTGCCGACGCCGTCCAGCCGCGGCCGGATGACCACATCGGCCTCGCGCAGCTCGAAGGTGTTGATGCTGCGACCCATGATGGAGAAGGTCTGCATCAGCATGCGGAACGCGTCGCCAGGCGGGTCCTTCTCGGGCGGCGAGGAGATGTCCACGCCGATGATGACCTGGGCGCCCATCTCGCGCGCAAAGCGCACCGGCACGGGCGACACCAGGCCGCCATCCACATATTCGCGCTGACCGATCTTGACCGGCTGGAACACCGCCGGCACCGCGCTGGAGGCGCGCACCGCCGTGCCCGTGTCGCCACTGCGGAACAGGATGGGCGAGCCGTCGGAGAGATCGGTCGCGACGATGCCCAGCGGCACGGTCATCTGCTCGATGCCCTTGCCACCCGTCTTGTCGCGCACGAAACGCGCCAGCGCCTCGCCGCGGATCAAGCCGCGCAGCGGGAACGACCAGTCGGTGATGGCGCCCTCGTCCATGCCCTCGGCCATGGCTTGCAGTTCCTTGCCGTTCTTGCCCGAGGCATAAATGGCGGCGATGAGGCTGCCCGCCGAGGTGCCGGCGACGAGATCGACCTTGATGCCGTTCTCCTCCAGCACCTGCAGCACGCCGACATGGGCGAAGCCGCGCGCTGCACCGCCGCCCAGCGCCAGCCCCACGCGCGGCGGCTTTGGCGGCGGCTTGGGAACGGTAACCGGGTCTGCCGGCGGCTGCGGCGGCACGACCGGCGGCAGCGTGACCACCGGCGGCGGCGGTGTCTGGGTCAGCGGGACGGAACAGGCAGCGAGTGCCAGCAGCAGGGCCGCAAGCGAGGCGCGGCGAACGAGAACAGACATCATGGTGAAAGCAAACGGCAGAAAGACGGGGCCGGGGAATCGCGGCGCACGATAGCGCAGGTCGCGCGCGCCGCAGTTGGGGCGGTCGCGCGCCCTACAACGCGTCGGGGCCCTGCACGGCGTGCAGCGTCACCTCGGGCTCGCCATCACGCTGGCGCCAGCGCAGCCACCAGACGGCGCCTTTCTTGACGGCCCACTCCTGGGCCACGCCTGCGAGCAGATGCGCGGCGAGCCGGCCCAGCGTGGGCTGGTGACCGCACAGCAGCACCGGCTCGCTGGAGCGCGGCCAGCGCGACGCCTCGATGAGCGCTTCGATCGGCGCGTCGGGCGCAATGGCCGGCATGACGCGAACCTCCCGGCCCAGCGCGTCGGCCGTCTGGCGGCAGCGCACGGCGGGGCTGACGAGCACCCGCGTCGACGCCGCCAACCGGTGGTTGAGCCAGGCCGCCATGCGGCGCGCCTGCCGCTCGCCCTTGGGCGTCAGCACGCGCTGCAGATCGTCCTGGCCGGGCGCGATGATTTCGGCTTCGGCGTGGCGCCAGAGGATGAGGTCCATGGTGAGCGGATTGTCACCTCACCCGGGGCCGGCGCCGTTCGACCGTTCAGCCAGCATCGCTGTAGCGGCGCATCAGGGCCTGCTGGGCACTGACCTGCCCGTTGCCCGCGATGCGCATGGAGCGCCCGTCCGGCCCCAGCTGCCAGGCGTCCAGGGTGTCGTACAGATAGGGCATCAGCGCCTCGTCGATGACGCGCTGGCGCAGCCGCGCATCCACCACCGGCCAGGCCACCTCGATGCGGCGGAACATGTTGCGGCTCATCCAGTCCGCGCTGGACAGGAACAACGCCTCGCCGTCGTCGCCGTCCGCCCAGCGGAAGTAGCAGATGCGCGAATGCTCCAGGAAACGGCCGACGACCGAGCGCACGACAATGTTTTCGCTGACGCCCGGCAGCCCCGGCGGCAGCATGCAGGCGCCGCGCACCACCAGGTCCACCTTGGCGCCGGCCTGCGCGGCCCGCAGCAAGCCGTGGATCAGCTGTGCATCCGTCAGCGCGTTGATCTTGATGACCACGCGCGCCCCCGCGTAGCCCTGCCGGGCAGCGCCCTCCACGAGCGCCAGCAGCTCCAGCATGCGGCTGTGCATGTTGAACGGCGCCAGCAGCATGCGGCGCGGCGCCTTGAACTTGCCCAGCGAGGCCAGCTGGCGGAACACGGAATCCGCGTCCGACGTGAGGTCGGCGTCAGCCGTCAGCAGGCCCAGGTCCGTGTAGAGCCGCGCCGTCTTGGGGTTGTAGTTGCCGGTCGAGAGATGGGCGTAGCGGCGCAGCTTGCCGCTCTCGCGCCGCGTGACGAGCAGCAGCTTGGCATGCGTCTTGTAGCCGACGATGCCGTACACGACCTGCGCGCCGACGGCCTCCAGCCGCTCGGCCCAGTTGATGTTGGCTTCTTCGTCGAAGCGCGCCTTCAGCTCCACGACCGCCATCACCTCCTTGCCCCGCCGCGCCGCCTCGATGAGCAGGTCCATCAGCTCGCTCTTGGCGCCCGTGCGGTAGATGGTCTGCTTGATGGCGAGCACATCGGGGTCGGCCACCGCCTCGCGCAGCATCTGCACGACGGGCTCGAAGCTCTCGAACGGGTGATGCAGCAGCACATCGCCCTTGCGCACGCGGTCGAAGATGGACTTGTGCCGCGGCAGCCGGCCCGTAGGCCAGGCCGGCTCGAAGGCCTTGAAGCGCAAGGCCGGCGCGTCCGTCTGGTCGATGAGTTCGTTGAGCCGCACCAGGTTGACGGGCCCGTTGACGCGGTAGAGCGCCGCCTGCGGCAGCCTGAACTGCTCCAGCAGGAACTCCGACAGTTCCGCCGGGCAGGTGTTGACCACCTCGAGCCGCACGGCCCGGCCGAAATGGCGCGTGGTCAGCCCCGAGCGCAGCGCGTGGCGCAGGTTGGCAATCTCCTCTTCGTCCACCTCGAGGTCCGAATCACGAGTGACGCGGAACTGCGAGAAGGCCTCCACCTTGCGCCCCGGAAACAAGTCCTCGAGATGCGCGCGGATGACACTGGTCAGCAGCACGAAGGCCTGCCGTCCGTCACTGAGGTTGCTGGGCAGCTTGATGACGCGCGGCAGCACCCGCGGCACCTTGACGATGGCGATGCGGTTGTCGCGCCCGAAGGCATCCTTGCCCGACAGCCGCGCCACGAAGTGCAGCGACTTGTTGGCGACCTGCGGGAACGGATGCGCGGGGTCCAGCCCCACCGGCACCAGCAACGGCTTGACCTCACGCTCGAAGAACTTCGCCACCCAGTCCCGCTGCGGCTCGTCACGGTCGGCGTGGTTGAGGATGACGATGCGCTCCTTGCGCAGCAGCGGCATCAGCTGTTCGTTGAACACGTGATACTGCTCGTCGATCAACGTGTGCGCGGCGCGCCCGACGCGGTCCACGTCCTGGCCCGTGACCGGGCTGAGCGGGTCGCGCGCCGCGTCCAGCATGTCGGCGAACCGCACCTCGAAGAACTCGTCGAGGTTGCTGGAGACGATGCACACATAACGCAGCCGCTCCAGCAACGGCACGTCTTCGCGCTGGGCCTGGGCCAGCACGCGGCGGTTGAACTCCAGGATGGCCTGTTCGCGATTGAGCAGCTTCAGCGGGGGCGGCGATTGGGGATCGGTCATGATGAAAAGTGTATGAACGCTTTATGACAACCTGATGGAAGCCCGCCCGTGCTTCCACAAGGATTCGGATAATCCTGCCATGCATCTGATGATTCCCCATGCCACGGCGATGGATGAAGCCGCGCGGCATGCGTTCGCCGGCCTGAACCTGCCCAACCTCACGACCCAACTGACACGGCTCAGCGCCGCCGACACCTGGGGCAGCGATGAATACGCCCCTCACCTGCCCCACCAGCTCGCCGTCGCAGCACTGCGCGGCCAGGCCGAGCCGAGCGCGGCCGCCTGGGCCGTCGACGCCGGGCCCGAGCTGAGCTGGGCGCTGATGACGCCGGTTCACCTCGCGGTGGGCACGGACGGCGTCGATGTGCTGCCGCCGGCGGCGCTGGAGCTGTCGGAGTCCGACGCGGCGCGCTTCGCCGAGTTGCTGCGCGCGCTGTGGCCCGAGCACGAAGGCTGGCAATGGCGGCTGCTGGACGCCACGCGCTGGGCCCTCGGCCACGCCAGCGCGCTGGACGGGCTGCAGGCCGCCAGCTTCGAGCGCGTCGCCGGCCGCGCCATCGAACCCTGGCTGCCCGACAGCCGCGTGCTGCGCCGCTGGCAGAACGAGGCGCAGATGCTGCTGCACGACCATGCGCTGAACCAGGCCCGCGAGGCCAACGGCCAGTTGGTGATCAATTCGGTCTGGATCGGCGACATCGGCCGCAGCAACGGCCGAGCGCTCGACGCGACCGTCGACGACCGCCTGACCGCACCGCTGTTGAACGGCGATCTCGCCGCCTGGGTGGAGGCCTGGCAACGCCTGGACGCAGGGCCGCTCGCACAGCCGCTGGACAGCCTGACGCTCGGCGGCGAACGCCTGGCGCGCCGCTTCACGGCGCAACCGCTGTCCCTGCTGGACCGGCTCAAGCGGCGCTGGCAAGGCGCCGACGCTGCTGCCATGCTGGAGGCGCTGTGAACAGCCCCAAGCTCGTTGAACGCGAGGTGCCACCGCGCACCGCCTGGGCGCTGGAGCAGGCCGGCATCGCGCCGCTGCTGGCGCGGCTGCTGGCCGCGCGCGGCGTGCGCGAGGCCAGGGAACTGGACGACAACCTCGCGCAGCTACTGCCGCCCGCCGGTCTCAAGGGCCTGCCCGAGGCCTCCGCGCTGCTGGCCGATGCCATCCAGCGGCATGAGCGCATCGTCATCGTGGCCGACTACGACTGCGACGGCGCCACCGCCTGCGCCGTCATGCTGCGCGGCCTCGGGCTGCTGGGCGCGCAGCCCGACCAGCTCGGCTATGTCGTGCCCGACCGCGCCGTTCACGGCTATGGCCTCACGCCCACCATCGTGGACCTCGCGCTCGAGCAAAAGCCCGAACTGCTGGTCACAGTGGACAACGGCATCGCCAGCCTGGCCGGCGTGGCCCACGCGCGCGCCGTCGGCCTGAAGGTGCTGGTGACCGACCACCACCTGCCCGCCGTCGTCGACGGCGCCGTGGTCGTTCCCGAGGCCGACGCCATCGTCAACCCCAACCAGCCCGGCTGCACCTTCCCGAGCAAGTCGCTTGCCGGCGTGGGCGTGGCCTTCTACACCTTGCTGGGCCTGCGTGCCGAGTTGCGCACCCGCGGCCTGCTGCCGCAGCCCGAGCCCCGGCTGGACGGCCTGCTGGACCTGGTGGCCCTGGGTACCGTGGCCGACGTCGTGAAGCTGGACGCCAACAACCGGCGCCTCGTCGCACAAGGCCTGCGCCGCATGCGCGCAGGCCGTGCGCAGCCGGGCGTCATGGCGCTGTTCGGCGCGGCCAAGCGCGATGCCTCCAAGGCCCAGGGCTTCGACCTCGGCTTCGCGCTGGGCCCACGCATCAACGCGGCCGGTCGCCTGGCAGACATGACGCTGGGCATCGAGACGCTCACGACCGACGACCCCGAGCGCGCGCTGGCGCTGGCCACGCAACTGGACGCCATCAACCGCGAGCGCCGCGAAATCGAGAGCGGCATGCGCGAGATGGCCGAGGCGCGGCTGGACGCGCTGGTGGAGGCGCTGTCCGGTGCCCTGCCGCCGGCCGTCGCGCTGTTCGACGCCGAGTTCCACGAAGGCGTGGTCGGCATCGTCGCCTCGCGCATCAAGGACCGGGTACACCGCCCGACCTTCGTGTTCGCGCGCGGTGCCGATGGCCATCTGAAGGGCTCGGGCCGCTCCATCCCGGGCTTTCACCTGCGCGACGCGCTGGACCTCGTCAGCAAGCGCGAGCCCGACCTGCTGGCCAAGTTCGGCGGGCACGCGATGGCGGCCGGCGCCACGCTGGCCGGCGGCGACGTCGAACTCGTCCAGCGCTTTGCGCTCGCGCTGGCCCGCGTGGCCGAGGAATGGCTGGACGAACAAGACCTGACCCGCACGCTGCGCCATGACGGCAAGCTGCCCCCCGAGGCGGCCACACCCGAGACCGCACGGCTGCTGGATGGCCAGGTGTGGGGCCAGGGCTTCGAGGCGCCGGTGTTCTGTGACCGTTTCGAGCTGGTGTCGCAACGGCTGGTGGGCGAGAAGCACCTCAAGCTGCGCCTGCGCCAGGGCGGCCGGCTCATCGACGGCATCTGGTTCAACCACATCGACATGCTGCCCGAGCAGGCCACGCTGGCCTACCGGCTGAGCCTGGACGAATGGCAGGGCCAGCAGCGGGTGCAATACGTCATCGAGGCAGCCGGCTGAAGCTGCGGCGAACGCGCTGACGCCGCGCACAGGTCGTGACGGAGTTGGCACGGGAGGGCCGCGCGTGACGCGGGTCACCCGCATGTCACAAGGTGTTTCAAGAATCCGCGCCGCAAGCCGGCCGGACGTCTCGGGCCGGCCCGCCGACCCGGAGCCTTCCCCATGCGCGCGCCAGCGCCCGATCCCCTTGCCGCCGCGCTTGACGCGCTGATCCAGCACCGCAGCTTCGACCTGCATTTCCAGCCCCTGGTGGCCATCGACCGGGCCGAGATCTACGGCTTCGAGGCGCTGACGCGTGGCCCGGCCAACGGCCCGCTGCACTCACCGCTGGTGCTCTTCGACGCCGCCGCCCGCCTGGGGCGCCTTGTCGAGCTGGAGCACCTCATCGTGCGCCGGGCCATCCAGCGCTTCAAGCATCTGGGCCTGCCGGGCCAGCTCTTCCTGAATGTCACCGCAGACACGCTGCTCGGCGCGCGCCAACATGCCGCCGAGCTGGCGGCGGAACTGGCCGCGCTGGGCCTGACGACATCACGCGTCGTCATCGAGCTGACAGAAACCCGCCCGGTGGATGACCTGGCCCAGCTGGACGACGCACTGCAGGCGCTGCGGGAACACGGCTTTCGCGTGGCACTCGACGACCTCGGCGAAGGCTTCGCCTCGCTGCGCCGCTGGATGGAGATGCGGCCCGACTTCGTCAAGATCGATCGCCATTTCATCGACGGCATCGCCCAGGAGCCGCTGAAGCAGCAGTTCGTGCGCAGCATCGTCGAGATGGCGGCCACCAGCGGCTGCGAAGTGGTGGCCGAAGGGCTGGAGCAGGAGCCCGACCTCGACGTGCTGCGCCGCCTGGGCCTGTCCATCTGCCAGGGCTACCTGTTCGCCCGGCCGAGCGCCACGCCCCGCGCGTCGCTGGGTGCGCAGTGGAGCGGGCGCCTGGCGGCCGATGCCCAGCCCCGGCTGCTGCAGAACGATCTGGCGCTGCCGCTCGACCAGGGCGCCATCACGAGCGCGGCCCAGCTCGCCCGCCGCGGCCTGACCGTCACGCCGGCCATGAACTGCCGAGCCATCGTGGACCTCTTCCACCGCGACGAGCAGTTGCTCGCCATCCCCGTGCTCGACGACCAGCAGCGCCCCATCGGCGTGCTGCGCTCGCTGCACGTGCTCAAGCGCAGCACCGAGCGCTACTTCATGGACATCTTCGACAAGCGCAGCTGCGTGGAGCTGATGGACGCCCACCCACTGGTCTTCGACGTCGCCACGCCGCTGCGCGCCATGAGCGACGGCCTGGCCAACCTCGATGAGCGGCTGCTCGTCGACGGCTTCATCGTCACCCGCGAGGGCACCTATTTCGGCTCGGGCCGCAGCTCCGACCTGCTCAAGGCCGTGTCCGACCTGCAAGTGCACGCGGCGCGCTACGCCAACCCGCTGACGCTGCTGCCGGGCAACGTGCCCATCGACAACCACCTGGATCGCCTCATCGAGGCCGGCGAGACCTTCGCAGCCGTCGTCTGGGACATCGACCACTTCAAGCCCTTCAACGACGTCTACGGCTACCGCATCGGCGACGACATCATCCGCCTCGCGGCCCGCGTGCTGACCCAGGCCGCCGACCCCCAGCTGGACTTCGTCGGCCACATCGGCGGTGACGACTTCGTCATGGCGCTGACCAGCGCCGACTGGGAGGCCCGCCTCGCCCGCATCTGCGAAGCCTTCGATGCCGGCGTGCGCAGCTTCTTCTCCGCCGAGCACCTGGCTGCCGGCGGCTACGTGACGCTGAACCGGCAGAACCAGCCCAGCTTCCACCCGCTGCCCACGTTCTCGGCCGGCGCCGTGCTGCACCTGCCCGGCCACTTCGACGGTGCCCGCGCGCTGAGCGCCGCGCTCGCCGAGCCCAAGCGCGTGGCCAAGGGCCGCGCCGGCGGCAGCCGCTTCTTCATCGACCGCCGCACGCCGCAACGCGCGCTGCGCGTCGCCTGACCTTCCTCGCTTGCGTCGCCTCATGACCTTCTCCCCCGCTGCCTGGAGCCTGCGAACGCGGCTCGTCCTCATTGCCTGCCTGGCCCTGCTGCTGGGTTCGTTGCCCGGCGCGCTGCTGCTGCGCAGCTACGCCGCACAGCTCGACACCGCAGCGCTCCAGCACGCCGCGCTGCCGGCCAACCGCGCCTGGCAGACCGTGCTCGCACGGCTGCAAACGCAGCGCCGCCTGGCGGCCGAGGCCCTGTCCACCCAGCCGGACCGCCGACCGCAGGCCGTCACCGCCGCAGCCGCCGTGCAGGCCGCCCTGAAAGCGCTCGACGAGGCACTGGCCGATGAACGCCTGCCCGCCGCCCTCACGGCCGCCCAGCGCGAGCGCACCGCCAGCTTGCTGGGCCGGCAAGGCCAGCTGGCGCGCGCCATCGCCGACGGCCCGCTGGACGTGCCCAAGCTGCTGGACGCGCAGGATGCGCTGGCCGACGCCGCCTTCGAGGCCCTGGCCGAGCTGAATGCCGCCACCGGCCTGCTGCTGGACGCCGAACCCGCGTCGCACTTCGCCATCGAGGCCGGCCTGCAGGCCGCGCCGCGCGTGCAGGACGCGTTGGCCGAACTCGCCGCACTGGCCAGCGCGGCCGCTGTCGACGACCTGGCGCGCATGTCTGCGGCGCACACGCGCTACGGCGAGCAGGTGGCGTTCATGCAGCAGCGCCTGCGCCTGGCGCTGCAGGCCGGCGGCGCCGACCGGGAGCAACACCTGGCGCCACTGCTGCAAAGCCTGCAGGCCCAGCGCCAACAGGTCGACAAGACACTGGACGCCGCCGCGCGGGATGTGAACTATCCGCTGGAGCAGCTCGTTGCCCACCTGACCGAGGCTGGCGCGCTGCAGGCCCGGCTCAGCGACCAGGTCATGCAGACGCTCGACACCGAGCTGGCCGGCCGCGCCACGCGCGCCGCCCAGCGCCGCAACGCCCTCATGCTGGGCCTGCCGCTGGCGCTGGCCGCCATGCTGCTGCTGATGACCCGCGCGATCCGCCAGCTGCTGCAGCCCGTGCGGCAGATGGTGGAAGCCACCGAACGCATCGCCGCCGGCGACCTCAGCCAGCCCGTGCCTGCCGGCCGCAGCGACGAGCTGGGCCGCGTGCTGACGGCCCTGGGCCATATGCAGCGACGGCTGCGCGGTCTCGTCGAGCGCATCCAGGCCGACGCCAGCGGCATCCGCAGCGCGGCGCGCGAGATCGCCGCCGGCAACGACGACCTCGCCCAGCGCACCGAGCAAGCCGCCGCACGCCTGCAGCAGACGGCCTCACACGTGATGCTGCTGACCACCGCCGTGCAACACAGCAGCCGCGCCGCCGTGGATGCCGAAAGCCTGGCCGGCACGGCGGCCGACGCTGCCTCCCGGGGCGGCGATGTCGTCGCCGACGTGGTGAGCACGATGCAAGGCATCGCCGACGCCAGCCGGCGCATTGCCGACATCACCGGCCTCATCGACGGCATTGCCTTCCAGACCAACATCCTCGCGCTCAATGCAGCCGTCGAGGCAGCGCGCGCCGGTGAGCAGGGCCGCGGCTTTGCCGTCGTGGCCACCGAGGTGCGCCAGCTGGCGCAGCGCAGCGCCACGGCGGCACGCGAGATCAAGTCCCTGATCGACCAATCCACCGAACGCGTGGACAT
>JACCDS010112310.1_pt1 | contig 14580 bp, 6 predicted proteins | sample 7446441 | NCBI WGS metagenome assembly JACCDS01 (sample SAMN15323445, study PRJNA562643) | freshwater metagenome | isolation source: river surface water | place: USA:Blue River Watershed | collected 2017-08-17 | reverse complement strand
GTTATGACTTAGGAGAAGTTGGACGTTACAGAATCAATAAAAAATTGAAATTGGATTCTTCTATGGACGTTCGCGTTCTTACTAAAGAAGATATTATTTCAATTATCAAGTATTTGATTCATTTGTTTAATGGTTCAGAAATCCTGGATGATATTGACCACTTGTCTAACCGTCGTGTAAGAACTGTAGGAGAGCAATTGTACTCGCAGTTTGGCGTTGGTTTAGCTCGTATGGCTCGTACCATTCGTGAGAAGATGAATATTCGTGATAATGAGGTATTTACGCCTCAGGATCTAGTAAATGCTAGAACTTTATCTTCGGTTATTAATTCATTCTTTGGAACGAATCAGCTTTCACAGTTCTTAGATCAAATTAATCCATTGGCTGAAATCACACACAAACGTCGTTTGAGTGCGTTAGGTCCAGGTGGTTTGAGTCGTGAGCGTGCGGGTTTTGAGGTTCGTGACGTACACTACACACACTACGGTCGTTTGTGTACTATTGAAACGCCAGAAGGACCAAACATTGGTTTGATTTCATCACTTTGCGTACACGCAAAAATCAACGGAATGGGATTCTTAGAAACTCCATACCGTAAAGTAGTTGATGGAAAGATCAATGGTGAAATCATCTATTTGAGCGCAGAAGAGGAAGATGGAATGACCATCGCTCAGTCGAATGCGGCATTGGATGATAAAGGAAACTTTAAATCTGAAGTGGTGAAGAGCCGTAAGGAAGGTGACTTCCCGTTGGTTGATCCACAACAATTAGATTATATGGACGTTGCTCCAAACCAGATTGTATCGATTGCTGCATCATTGATTCCTTTCTTAGAACATGATGACGCGAACCGTGCATTGATGGGTTCAAACATGCAGCGTCAGGCTGTTCCTTTGTTGGTGCCTGAAGCTCCAATTGTTGGAACCGGTTTGGAAGAAAAAGTTGCTCGTGATTCTCGTTCAATGATTAATGCCGAGGGTAATGGTACGGTTGTCTATGTAGACGCTCGTGAAATTACCGTGAAGTACGATCATGACGACAATGATGATTTAGTGAGCTTTACGGGAGATACTAAAACGTATCCTTTGATTAAGTTCCGCAGAACGAACCAGAATTCTTGTATCAACTTGCGTCCAATCGTAATGAAAGGCGATCGTGTGGTAAAAGGTCAGGTTTTATCAGAGGGTTACGCAACTCAAGGCGGTGAATTGGCCTTGGGAAGAAATCTTCGTGTAGCATACATGCCTTGGCAGGGTTACAACTTTGAGGACGCGATTGTAATTAGCGAGCGCGTTGTTAAAGAAGATATGTACACCACCATTTACATTACCGAATATGAGTTGGAAGTTCGTGACACCAAAAGAGGTGAAGAGGAATTGACCAATGATATTCCAAACGTAAGTGAAGAGATGACTAAAAACTTGGATGAGAACGGATTAATCCGCATCGGAGCTGAGGTTAAAGAAGGTGATATCTTGATTGGTAAGATCACACCAAAAGGTGAAACTGAACCATCTCCAGAAGAAAAATTATTACGTGCGATCTTTGGTGACAAAGCGGGCGACGTAAAGGATGCTTCTTTGAAAGCTTCTCCTGGTGCTCAAGGTGTTGTTATTTCGAAAAAGCTTTTCAGCAAAGCGAAGAAGGATAAAAATACACGTTCATCTGACAAATCTCGTTTACAGCGTATCGAAGATGATCACAAAAAAGAATTAGGTGAATTGAAGGATGAATTGGTGAAGAAATTGTTCACGATTGTGAATGGTAAAACGAGCCAAGGAGTATTTAACATGTACGGAGAGGAATTGATTCCAAAGGGAAGTAAATTCACTCAAAAGAACTTGTTATCTATCGATTACACCAATGTAAACTATCAAAATTGGTTGTCAGATGAAGATAAGAATGGTCTTATTGTTCGTTTGTTGTCAAATTACATTGCGGTTTACAATGAAAAAGTGACCAACTTCAAGCGTGAGCAGTATTCTATTAGTGTGGGAGATGAATTACCAACAGGAATTCTTCAATTAGCTAAGGTTTATGTTGCTAACAAACGTAAGTTAAAAGTGGGTGATAAGATGGCAGGTCGTCACGGTAATAAGGGTATTGTTGCTCGTATTGTTCGTGCGGAGGATATGCCATTCTTGGATGATGGAACACCAATGGATATCGTATTGAATCCTTTGGGTGTACCTTCTCGTATGAACTTGGGTCAGATTTATGAAACTGTATTGGGATGGGCTGGAAAAGAATTGGGTGTGAAATTTGCAACTCCAATCTTTGATGGTGCAACTATGGATGAAATCCAAGATTACACTCGTAAGGCAGGAATTCCAGACAATGGTTTGGTTTACTTGAACGATGGTTTGACAGGACAAAAATTCGACCAAGCAACTACAGTAGGTGTGAGTTATATGTTGAAATTGGGTCACATGGTTGACGACAAGATGCACGCACGTTCAATTGGTCCTTACTCGTTGATTACTCAACAGCCGTTAGGTGGTAAGGCACAGTTCGGAGGTCAGCGTTTTGGTGAGATGGAGGTTTGGGCACTTGAAGCATTTGGTGCATCAAATATTCTTCGCGAGATATTGACCATCAAATCCGATGATATCGCAGGTAGAGCAAAAGCATATGAAGCGATTGTTAAGGGCGATAACATTACTCAAGTTGGAACACCAGAGTCATTTAACGTTTTGATTCACGAATTACGTGGATTGGGATTGGAAGTAACCTTTTTGGATTAACCCTGCATAAAAAGAACAAATGCAAATTCAGAAAAAAAATCAAAAAATCGGAAGTAATTTCAGCAAAATCAGAATTTCGCTGGCTTCCCCAGAAACCATATTGCGTCGAAGCTTTGGTGAAGTAACCAAGCCTGAGACCATCAATTACCGTAGTTACAAGCCTGAAATGGGCGGATTATTCTGCGAAAGAATTTTCGGTCCAATTAAGGATTACGAATGCCATTGTGGTAAATACAAGCGTATCCGATACAAAGGAATCGTTTGTGACCGTTGTGGTGTTGAAGTAACTGAGAAAAAAGTACGACGTGAGCGTATGGGACATATCAATTTGGTAGTTCCAGTTGCGCACATTTGGTATTTCCGTTCTTTACCTAACAAAATTGGTTACTTGTTAGGTATTCCAACCAAAAAGTTGGATATGGTAATTTATTATGAGCGTTACGTGGTTATCCAATCAGGTATTGCGAGTAATGTTAACAACTTAGATCTATTAACAGAAGAAGAATATTTGGATATTTTGGATTCACTTCCAAAAGAAAACCAAATGTTGGAGGACAATGATCCGAACAAGTTCGTCGCTAAGATGGGTGCGGATGCATTGGAAGATTTGTTAAAGCGTGTTGATTTGGATAAATTAAGTTACGACTTAAGAATTCAAGCATCCACTGAAACATCTCAACAAAGAAAACAGGAAGCATTGAAGAGACTTAAAGTAATTGAAAGTTTCAGAAGTGCACAGAAAACTGGCGAAAACCGTCCTGAGTGGATGATTATGCGCATGTTGCCTGTTATTCCTCCCGAATTGCGTCCATTAGTTCCTTTGGAAGGTGGACGTTTCGCAACTTCGGATTTGAATGATTTGTATCGTCGTGTTATCATTCGTAACAACCGTTTGAAGCGTTTGGTTGAAATCAAAGCTCCAGATGTGATTTTGCGTAATGAGAAGCGTATGTTGCAAGAGGCGGTGGATTCATTGTTGGATAACACCCGTCGTGCAAGTGCGGTGAAGAGTGAAGGTAATCGTCCGTTGAAATCTTTGAGCGATATGCTTAAAGGTAAGCAAGGACGTTTCCGTCAGAACTTATTGGGTAAACGTGTTGACTATTCAGGTCGTTCGGTAATCGTGGTAGGTCCTACCTTGAAATTGAACGAGTGTGGTTTGCCAAAAAATATGGCAGCTGAATTATTCAAGCCGTTTATTATTCGTAAGTTAATCGAAAGAGGTATTGTTAAAACCGTTAAAACGGCTAAGAAAATAGTTGAAAAGAAAGATCCTGTTATTTGGGATATTCTTGAAAATATTTTGAAAGGACACCCTGTATTATTGAACCGTGCTCCTACGCTTCACAGATTGGGTATTCAGTCGTTCCAGCCAAAATTAGTTGAAGGAAAAGCAATTCAATTGCATCCTTTGGTGTGTGCTGGTTTTAACGCGGACTTTGACGGTGACCAGATGGCGGTACACGTTCCATTAGGAAATGCTGCTATTGCTGAAGCTCAATTGTTGATGTTGGCAAGTCATAACATTTTGAACCCTGCCAACGGTTCTCCGATTACTGTACCTTCTCAGGACATGATCTTGGGTCTGTATTACATCACAAAAGAACGTAAAGGAACAAAAGAGCGTGCAGTTTTAGGTGAAGGTTTGACTTTCTACGGTGCAGAAGAGGTTATCATTGCATACAATGAAAAGAGAGCTGAATTACATGCGCCTATTAAGTGCCGTGTTAGAGTAAAAGAAAATGGCGAATTGAAATACAAAGTCATCGATACAACGGTGGGTAGAGTATTGTTTAACCAGGTTGTTCCAGAAGAAGTTGGTTACATCAATGAGTTATTAAAGAAAAAGAATCTTAGAGATATCATCTCTGAAGTAATCCGTGTTTCGGGTGTTGCTGCAGCTGCTGATTTCTTGGATGATATTAAAAACTTAGGGTTCCACTATGCATTCCGTGGAGGTTTGAGCTTTAACTTGAGCTATGTGAAAATTCCAGATCAAAAAGATGAATTGGTAACAAAAGCGATGGAAGAGGTTCGTGAAATCCAATCAAATGCAGACATGGGATTCATTACCAACAACGAGCGTTACAATCAGGTAATTGACTTGTGGACTCGTGTAAACAACCAATTGGCTCGTGTTTTAATTACTGATCTTCAAAACGATGATCAAGGATTCAACCCCATTTATATGATGTTGGATTCTGGAGCTCGTGGATCTAAAGAACAGATTCGTCAGTTAGGTGGTATGCGTGGTCTGATGGCAAAACCTCAAAAGAGTAATGCTTCTGGTTCAGGCGATACTATCGAAAACCCGATTATTTCAAACTTTAAAGAAGGTTTGAACGTATTGGAATACTTCGTATCTACGCACGGTGCTCGTAAAGGTTTGGCGGATACAGCGTTGAAAACTGCAGATGCGGGTTACTTGACTCGTCGTTTGCATGACGTTGCACAGGACGTGGTTATTATTGAACACGATTGTGGTACGTTGCGAGGTATCAGCATGAGTGCGATCATTACAAATGATGAAATTACAGAATCATTATTTGATCGTATCTTGGGAAGAACTGCTTTAGATGAAGTTCATAATCCTGCAACAGGTGAATTGATTTGCGTAGCAGGTCAAGAAATCACTGAAGAAGTAGCTCAGGCTATTGAAGATGCAGGAATTGAAGAAGTGGAAATTCGTTCGGTATTGACTTGTGAAACTCTAGGTGGAGTTTGTGCATGTTGTTATGGACGTAACCTTTCAACTGGTAGAATGGTTCAAGCGGGTGAGGCTGTAGGAGTAATTGCTGCACAGTCAATCGGTGAGCCAGGTACACAGTTGACACTTCGTACCTTCCATACAGGGGGTGCCGCGTTGAACATCGCTGCTGAAAATACACTTGAAACTAAATATGAAGGTGTAATCAACTTTGATGGTATGAGAACAGTAACCAAACAGGTAACTGATAACAATACTGGAGAAGTTGTTCCTACCGATATCGTATTGGGAAGATCTGGTGAAATTCGAATTTTAGATCCTAAATCTAAAACAGTAATCACTAGCTATAACATCCCTTATGGTGCTTCATTGATGGTTAAAGAAGGTCAAAAAGTGAAAAAAGGTGAAGTACTTTGTACTTGGGATCCATTTAATACATTGATTATATCTGACATCGACGGTGCTGTAGAATACGAAAACATCATTGAAGGTATCAATATGCGTGAAGAAGGTGATGACCAAACCGGTTTGTCAGAATTAGTAATTACTGAATCTAAAGACAAAACTAAGGTTCCTGTGTTCCGTGTAGACGATGGAGAAGGAAATGTGAAAATCTTCAACATGCCTGTAAAATCTATTTTGGTTGCGAAAAACGGCCAAACTGTAAAAGCAGGTGATATTTTAGCGAAGATTCCACGTTCTGCTACTCGTACACGAGATATCACGGGTGGTCTTCCACGTGTAACCGAATTGTTCGAAGCGCGTAATCCTTCAAATCCAGCAGTAGTTGCTGAAATTGATGGTGTTGTAACTTACGGAGTTTCTAAGCGTGGTAACCAAGAAATCATCGTTACTTCTAAAGATAATGAAGTGAAGCACTACCAAGTGTCTTTATCTAAGCATATCTTGGTGCATGATGGTGACTACGTTCGCGCAGGTCAGCCATTATCAGATGGAGCAATTACACCTCAAGATATCCTTCGAGTTGAAGGTCCTGCAGCTGTTCAGCGTTATGTATTGAACGGTATTCAAGAAGTCTACAACTTACAAGGGGTTAAAATCAACGACAAACACATTGAAGTTATCGTTCGTCAGATGATGCAGAAAATGGAAGTGGTTGATCCAGGTGATACTCGTTTCCTTGAAGGTGAAGCAGTTGATAAATGGGTTCTTCAAAAAGAAAATGATTGGATTTACGACAAGAAATTCGTTACTGATGCTGGAGAAAGCGATGTAATGCATGCTGGTCAGATCGTTTCTTTGAAAGATCTACGTCAAGAAAATAGTGCTTTGCGTCGTCAAGATAAGAAGATCGTTGAATTCCGCGATGCGGTTCCAGCAACGGCTACTCCAATCTTGCAAGGTATCACGAAAGCTTCCTTGGGTACACAAAGTTTCATGTCAGCGGCATCGTTCCAGGAAACTACTAAAGTATTGAATGAAGCAGCGATTTCAGGTAAAGTTGACGAATTGAAAGGATTGAAAGAAAACGTTATCGTTGGACATTTGATCCCAGCGGGTACAGGTATCCGTCGATTCGAAAATGCTGTAACTGGATCACGTGAAGAATACGATCGTTTGATGGCCGCTAAAATGGCTGCAGATGATGAATAACTAATCTGATCTCTATTGGAGTGACCTATAAAAGTTACTTCAACTCAATAAAGAAGGCCGTCAATTTGACGGCCTTCTTATTTTAACATAAATTTTCTTATTTTAATCAGGAATATTATTCCATTTGGGTAAATCTATTCTTCAACTGTATGATGTTTATGTACCAATTCTTTGTAGTATCCATCGTGATTCATCAAGGTTTCATGGGATCCTTGTTCTAATATTTCCCCCTGATTTAATACCATAATGGTATTGCAATGTCGAATCGTGCTCAAACGATGTGCAATGACGATGGCTGTGCGATTGTTCAACAACATTTCAATAGCTTTCTGAATCATTTGTTCCGTTTGAGTATCTACCGAGCTGGTGGCCTCATCGAGAATAATTACGTCTGGATTTGCAGCTAATGCTCGAATAAATGAAATTAATTGACGTTGTCCAGTTGAAAGCGACATCCCACGTTCTTGTACATTGTATTGAAATCCCCCGGGAAGCGCATTGATAAAATCATAAGCACCAATTTGTTTAGAAATCTCAATCAAACTATCCAAAGGTAAGTTCGCATTATTTAATGTTAAATTATTCTGAATACTACCCGAAAAGAGGAATACATCTTGAAGAACGAATGCAATTCTTCGTCTTAATGCAGGTAGGAAATATTTAGTAATGGGTTGATCATCTATTAGGATTTCACCTTTTTCATGTTGATACAATTGAGTGATTAAGCTGGCAATAGAGGTTTTTCCACTTCCTGTTTTTCCTACAAGAGCCAAGGATTCGCCAGGTTGAACTGTAAAACTCAGATTGTTTAAGATCCAAGGGCCTTCGTTGTAACGGAAATGAACGTTGCGAAATTCTATTTTACCTAATAGCTTATTTGGCGTGATTTTGTTATCGGGGGATGAAAAATCGGGCTTGGAAGTTCGTAATCCCTCACGATTGAACGAGGATGCTTTATTTAATTTAGTTTCGACTTCTACATTGTCTTTATCGTCAATCAAATTAAAAATTCGTTCAGCCGCAACGACACCCATTTGAATGTTGTTGAAACGGTCAGCAATTGCGCGTATGGGACGAAAAAACAGATTGACAAACATGATAAATGCGGTTATTGAACCCAATTGAATTTCAGAATTGAATAGTAAAATGGTTCCGTAGCCAATGATAATGGCGAAAGCAAATGCAACCAACACTTCAACAATTGGGAAGAAAATACTATAATAAAATACGCTACGGATATTTGCATCCATGTGTTTCTTATTGATCTCTTTGAATTTGTTGAATTGACGTTCTTCTTGATTGAAAATTTGAACCGTCGACATTCCCGTAATGCGTTCTTGAAGAAATGCATTTAATGCGGCTACTTGATTGCGAACATCCTGAAATGTATCACGTATGCCTTTTCTGAATTTATTGGCAGAATACATTAACAAAGGAATTACTAGAAGTGTAGCCAGAGTTAATTTCCAAGATATGTATATCATGGCGCTTAGAATGGCAATAATCTGAACCAAATCTCCCAAAATAGTAATAAGTCCACTTGAAAATAAATCCGTAATAGTTTGAATATCAGAGACACTTCGAGTTACTGCTGTTCCAACAGGTGTTTTATCGAAAAAACGGAGTTTAAGACGGATCAAATGTTCATAGACAAATTGTCTTAAACTGAGAACAATATTTTGGGCAATTTTCTCCGATAGAAATGCATTGAAAAAGCCCAGAATGGTTTGAAACATTAACCATCCCACGAGAACTAAGATCCAGAAATTGAGTAATTGGAATTGTTTGGCAATAATTACATCATCAATAATTATTTTATACAAATAAGGCTGTAAAGCTGTTAATAGAGATTGAATTAATGTAAAAACGAGCGCAATGATTATTTTAGATTTTTGGTCGGCTGCCAATTTTAGAACTCTAAAAAGTAATTTCCATTGTGAAGGTTTCGACGTTTGGGTTGTTGATTGCATCCGATATTAATTTTATTGCTTTTCCATCCCCCGAAAAAGAAACGATAGTTAACTTTAACTAGTAGTTTGACCGAGAATCTTAATCGAGTTTTAGAATTTGCTGCAAATTTAAGTGCAACGCGGTCTTTCTCCGTCTAAAGCTTAATTTGTGTAAAACTTTTGTCTTCATTGGATTTGGTGGTGCAAGCGCACATGAGTTATTATTGCAGTATGGCTCGACACATCGCAATTGCTGGTAATATAGGTGCAGGTAAAACTACATTAACTAATTTATTGGCCAAACATTACGATTGGGATATTCAATTGGAAGACATGGATGAAAATCCTTACATTTCGGACTTCTATGAGGATATGCAACGTTGGAGTTTTAATCTGCAAGTGTATTTCTTAAATACCCGCTGGCAAAGAATCCAAGAAATCCGCGATGGTAAAAAGACGGTAATTCAAGATCGTACCATTTATGAAGATGCCTACATATTCGCACCGAACTTGCATTCAATGGGTTTGATGTCTAGTCGTGACTTTGAAAACTACAGTAAGCTGTTCGAGAATATTAAACATCAGATTCAACCGCCTGATTTGATGATTTATTTGCGCGCAGGAATTCCTAAACTGGTGGATCAAATTCAAATGCGTGGAAGAGATTACGAAGATGCCATTCGTTTGGATTATTTGAAGCGTTTAAATGAGCGTTATGAAGCGTGGATTGGGGATTATAAATTGGGTCCATTGTTGATTTTTAACGTGGATGATATGAATTTTCAGGAGAATCCAGAAGATTTGTCGAAAATTATTACACAAGTAGAGAGTACCTTGAACGGATTGTTCTAAAATCCGTAAATTGTAACCCTATGGTGTTTGGGCAACCTCAGTTTCTTTGGGCATTTGCCTTATTACTTATACCGATTATTGTGCATTTGCTTCAATTTAAGAAGCAAAATGTGTATTATTTCCCCGGTGTATTCCGCTTAATTGACATTCTTCGAGTTTCTGAAAAGCGAAGAAATATCAAAAAATGGTTATTGCTTTTTTCGCGTTTGCTGGCTTTCTTTTTTCTCGTTATTTACTTTGCTGATCCCCAGTGGAAATCAAGTTCAATTTTGTCGAAGTCGAGTGCGCCAAGATATATTCTATTTGTTGACGCTTCCCCTTCCATGCATGTAGCTCGAAATGGAATTGTGCCATTGCAAAACGCCAAAAAAAGTGCCATAGAATGGGTGAATCATCTACCCAACAATGCAGAAATTTGGGTGTTGCACGATTTGAGATCGATGAATGAAAATCAGTGGAAATCCAAGTCAAATGCAGTAAACGCTGTGAGGTCTATTCAAAATGTAACTTATCCGTATTCGATCAATCAGGTTTATAAAGTGATTGAATCATCGCTGAACTCAAATGCAAATGGCCCAATTCAATGGGTGCTTTTTTCTGATTGTTATCGGGATTTTTTCGGGGGATTAAAGACGATTCCGATCCAGAAAAATGCAGCTACGATTGTAAAAGTCTCTTCAGAAAAATTGGTCAATTTTGCCATTGATTCTGCCTATATCTCTGAGGATGTTCAGTATGTTTATGTGAGAATCTCGAGGAATACAATTGAAACGGATAATTCACAAGATAATGTGGTGAAGTTGTTGGTAAACGATCGTGTTGAGGCCAGTGAATCATTGGAATTTGAAGAAGGGATACAAGAAAAAATGGTAAAATTGAAATTTAAAACACTTCCTGAAAATGGCTTTAAAATTCAACTATCTGAAGATGATTTTAATTCGGATAATGCCTTGTACTGTAACCTGCCAGCCAAAATCTCTAGACCAGTTATTTTTGCAAATAGTGGTAGAGTAAGTTCCATTGATAAACTAATTAAAATTCAACCCAATTATTTTTCGTTGGATTCTAGGCAATCTAACTCCACTATTGGAAATCCGATTTCAAAGACAACCAACACCTCGGATGTAAACGCCATTTCAAAAAATGGGGATTCTGATAACGAAACTCCCAAAACAATTATATTCTCTTTAAAACCATCTGCAAACTGGGAATCCATCGAGAATGTGGTTAATGAAAAAAATAGAGTGATTATTTATCCTTTTGGGAGTGGTTTAGAGAATTTATTCAAGGGAGTTTGGATTGAGTCTGACAAGGAGAATATTCGAATTTCAAATAGTGGATTAAATGAGCCACTTTTCCAATCTGCTTTCACCGATCCAATTCAAAATAATGCAGCGTTGCCCAAAATAAAGAGATACTTTCAATTGGATGAGTCGGAAAAAGTGAATATTCAAGTTCATCTTAGTTTGAATAACGGTGAACCCTTGTTGATTTCAAAAAATCTAAATAACGGAACCGTGTTTATTTGGTTAAGCGACTCGAGAAAAGGCTTGTCTGATTTTGAGAAAAGCGCTTGGTTTACTCCATTGGTAACAGAATTAATGTTGGACAGAAATGCACAATTCGGTAGTATTTATGGAGATATATTTTCTAACAGTCTTCTACCGTTGCCAAGAATGAATGGGTTTGATTTGCAACGACCGGTAATAATCAAAAATTCGCGCGGTGCACAGATTTCTTCAGGTTTGCAATTATCCAATGGTCGACTGTCGTTGGGGTTGGATTTTGATTATCCAGAATCTGGATTTTTTTTGGTTGTGGATCAGGATCAAAAAACCACACTTGGTTTAAATATCCCCCGAAAAGAAAAGAAATTTGAGGAACCTGAAAAAGAAGAAATGGAAGAATTGGAACGCCGCGGATGGAGTATGATAAGTTCAGATAAATTAGATTGGAAAAAGGAAGTGGCCAACAGTAATAATTCTTGGTTTGATTTAATTGTATATTTGATAATACTTTTCTTTTTAAGCGAAACCCTGCTAATCATGCCTTGGTTTGCCTCAAAAGAAGTAAATTCGCATAACCAATCATGAAGCACTCGTTGTTGATTAAAAACGCTGTCGTTCTGGATTCTCAAAGCCCATGGAACGGTAAGGAAATTGATATTTACATTCAAGATGGACGAATTTCCCAAATTGGGAATTCCCTCAATGTTACAACGGATCAGATTTACGATGCTCAGGGGAGTTTTATTTCTCAAGGTTGGATGGATGTCTATGGTTTTTGTCCAGACCCTGGTGAGGAGTACAAAGAAAGCTTGTTTACATACGCAAAATCGGCTCAAATGGGCGGTGTGACGCATGCTGCAGCTTTATGTGGAACCCATCCCAAAGCAGAAAATGCCTCTGCTGTTCAAAGTATAATTGAACGTCAAAAATACCAAATGGTCAATCAGGCCGTTGGTTGTGAAATTTTACCTTTAGGTTTGGCTTCGGAGGAGGGTAAAGGTGCTGAATTATCTGACATGTCAGAACTTATTTCCGCAGGAGCCATTGGTTTAACCGATGGAATTTCAGGAGGAATGAGCTCCGCTTATTTATCTAAAGCATTGGAATATTCAAAAATGGTGGATGCCAAATTGATGCTTTTCCCTTTTGATAAAAAAATGGTAAAGGGGGCTGAAATTCATGAAGGTATGGTCAGTGTGAATTTAGGAATGAAAGGTATTCCCGTTGCAGCAGAAACTACAGCATTGTATACCATGGTTGAAATTGCAGAATGGTTGAATACTCCGTTGGTGGTGTTGGGTGTCAGTAGCAAACGATCAGTAGAAATTATTAAAGATGCCAAGGCAAGAGGGGTGAATATTAAAGCAGTTGTTCCTGTTTTGAACCTTCAATTTAATCATGAAGTATTGAATGACTTTGATGAAACCTATAAAGTGTTGCCTCCATTACGCGAAGAATCGGATCGTATTGCGCTTATCGATGGATTGTTATCGGGGGTGTTGGATGGTGTTTTTAGTAACCATACACCAGAAGACGTTGAAAATAAAAAGTTAGAATTTGATTACGCTCAATTTGGAGCGGCCACATTGCCTTCCTTTGCACATTTAGCATTGAATGGATTAAATTCCCATCAAGTTTCAAAAATGATTGATGTATTAACCATTAAAAATCGTGAAATATTTGGTTTGAGATGCGGGACATTCTCAGAAGGTGAAATGGCTAATTTTACTATTTTCATTTCTGAAGATCATCTATTGAAATCACCTTCTTTGGCGTACAATGTGATTCAAAAAAATAAAACGTGCTCAATTCGAGTAAAAGCGACTGTTCTGAACGGTCTATTATCTGAAAATTAACCTATATGAAAGAACGGATTTCTGATTTTTTTAAACGCCCTGCAGTATTCCACGGTCTGTTGACCGGTGTTTTAATTTTGGCTGCAAAGTTTATATTCTATATTTCGCATCATTGGGAATATGTGCATGCTCCCAGTTTTCCATATTTGTCGTTTTTGCTGATTACGGTTTCGATATTCATGGCGGCAAACGCCGAAAAAAAGAATTTAGGTCAAGCTTTTAACTATTGGACTGCCTTTAAATCGGGTCTGATTGTAGTAGCTTTTGCCGTTTTTCTTTCATTATCTGCAGATCAGATTTTATATCGTTTGATCGATTCCACGTTGAAAGAACAAACCATAGCCATTCAAATGGAGATGTTCCAAGAAGGCGTTGCTAAAGTAAACATGTTTAGTAATGAACAAAAGGATCAAATGATTGAGGAAATCAAAAAGGGGGATCCTTCTTCTTGGTATAATTTCTTTATGGGAATCATCGTGAAAATCTTCTTTAATGCTATATTCTTGCTTATTATTGCTTTGTTTACTCGACAAAAGCCAGACAAGAATCAATGGTTGCATGAATAACCCAATATGTCATTTGTAAAAGAAATTCAAAGCCCTCAAAACGCTCGATTTAAGTTTTGGGTTCAAATGCTAGAGAAGAATCGAAATCGTAAAAAAGAAGGCGTTTTTATTCTAGAAGGGTTCAAAGAATTGGAATTAGCCCTGAAATCTGGTTATACCATTAAGGAACTAATTTATTGTCCTGAATTTACGTCCTCCGAAAAAATTGATGATTTTATTGATAGTTTGAGTGTTTCAACTCCAATTTGGGAGCGGATTGAAGTCACTCATTCGTTGTTTAAAGAGATTGCTTATCGCAGCGAAATTGAAAATATATTGGCTGTAATTGAGCAAAAAAATCATCGAATTGAGGAATTTGAATTGAATCCAAATGGGGTTTATTTAGCTGTAGAATCGGTTGAAAAGCCTGGAAATCTAGGGGCAATTTTACGAAGTGCGGATGCTTCCGGAGTGGATGGAGTGCTAATCTGCGATGAACGTGTGGATATTTATCATCCCAATGTGTTAAGAAACAGCTTGGGTTGTGCTTTATCGGTGAAGGTAGGAGTGGGAAATAACGAATCCATTTGGAAAAAAATGGAACAAGCAAAATTGAATGTATATACCACTTTTATGGAGAATTCAACCTCGGTGTTTGAGACTGATATTCATAAAGGTTGTGTACTTTTGGTTGGAACCGAACACGAAGGCGTTTCTGATTTTTGGCGTGGAAAAGGGAATAATATCAATATTCCAATGATGGGTTTAATTGATAGTTTAAATGTGTCAGTTGCTGCTTCCATAC
>JACCDS010001597.1_pt1 | contig 14580 bp, 9 predicted proteins | sample 7446441 | NCBI WGS metagenome assembly JACCDS01 (sample SAMN15323445, study PRJNA562643) | freshwater metagenome | isolation source: river surface water | place: USA:Blue River Watershed | collected 2017-08-17 | reverse complement strand
TCAAGTATAGAGCAATACATACAAGACGATATGCCTATAAAAATTTCTAAAGAAAATGAAATGATTGATTATGAATTAGTATTATATAGAGAAATGCCATACTCGGTTAGAAATTACGAATCAAAAATTTACTCAATGGACTGAGATATTTTAGTCAATCCATTGAGTAAATCATAAATTTTAATTCCCAATCGGGATATTCACTTTGAAACTAAAATTGCGTCCCATATTGAATACCCCCATTCGGCCGGTGGCCTCATTCATTGGACCATACTTTAAACGATTCAAATGATGTTGGTAGGCCACATCGGTGATGTTTTGTCCCACCAAAGAAACGCTGAACAAAGTTTTATTGCGATATTGGATCTGCGTACTATAACCCAGATTCAATAAACTATAAGCAGGTGTTTGCGTTTCTGTATTGTATCCAGTAAAAGGATTGTTCTGTGCAAACACATTGTCTAATTGTAAATTGATGAAACTATTTTTGATCACTTTAGATTTTTTGAAGAGTTCGATTCTGATTTCAGACAACCATCTTGCACTTGGAATCCCCGGTAAATTTTTAGAGCCATCTAATGCTTCTTTAAATTGACCTCGAATCAAACTCACGCTATTTTCTACATGTAACCAATCTAGTGGGTGTGGATGAATATCGATATTGAATTCTGCACCATACAAGTGTGCATCTTTTTGTCTAAATGCAAATGCGTATAGTTCTTCTCCCGCAGGATCATGCGCGTAGTCCATGATGATAGAATCACCTCCACCCACTGCTGTTAACTTTTGGTAAAAGATATAATCATTGACCATATTGTAAAAAACATTTCCTGCAATACTCATATGCTCATTGCTCCACTCCACAGCCGCATCAAATTGTAAACTCTTTTCAGACTTTAATAAAGAGTTACCATACTCAAATCGGTTAGTGCCTTCGTGTGCACCATAAGATGCCAACTCTGCCATATTAGGTGCGCGGAACCCTCTTGCGATATTAAACTTCAAGGTCACTTTATCACTTAAATCATGCGCCACACCAATCGCTCCCGAAATATTATTGAATTGCCTATTTGATTCTACTGGATTATATAAAGCGATACAAGCCATCCCCGGAGGACACACAAATTGTGCAGGGTCAATGTAGTTCATGTACTTTTGATCATAGCGCAAACCTCCACTCCAACTTGTTTTATCTGTTCTTTTTTGTGTGTAGTAAAATGCGCCAATATCAAAACTGGTATAGTCTGGCACCAGGGCTTCCTCGCCTCTATTGGTATTGGTTTGACGCATTCCATTAACACCAAATGTATTTTTCCAATTATTTTTTTCTGCTTGTAAATATTGTACTGAGTAGTTGAATGTTTTTAAATCAAAAAACAATTCTTTTTCATCTAAGTCTAATACATTACCAAATTCCATTCTTTGGTTTCTTTGTAATCCAAAAGTGGCTTTCAATCGGTCATTACCAATTTTAATATTGTTATCCAATGTGTATTTAGTATGTTCAATTTTTTGCATCGGTGCGCGAGGTGTAAATCTTTTTTCCTCTTCAGCGTCTACAACAACTTCCTCTACAATACCGCCCACATCCTTCATCATCACAAAACGACCTTCTGCATCACGATCGCCTTCTACTACACCTAGGTTTTGTGAAAAATTACTGAAAGACAATTGTGAATAGCCCCATTTTTTTTCAATACCTATATAACCACCACCATTGCGTTCTAAAAATCTTGAATTAAACACATTGCCATCGTATTTATTTCTATAATCTCCCGCGTTCTTCGAACTAATATTAAACCCCCAAATAAATCCTTTCTTATTACCCGCAATATCAAAGTGGTTACCCATCATTCGATTATTACTTTGATAATTAGAAAATACATTTCCTTTGATCACCCCTTCGCTCACTGGTACATTAGAAATAATATTGATCACACCCGCTAAGGCATCCGAACCGTAAATCAAGGATGCAGGCACTTTCAACACTTCTGTTCTGTTCACATTGTATTCATCTATCTCAATACCATGTTCATCGCCCCATTGTTGTCCCTCTTGTCTTATCCCATCATGCATCACCACTACTCGGTTGTATCCAAGACCACGAATGACAGGTTTTGAGATTGCTGGCCCTGTTGAAATCTGCGATACACCTGGTACTTTAGATAAGGCGTCTATTAAATTACTTGATACACCACGGAATAGTTCATCTTTTTTAATAATGGTCACCGGTGTAGGCGTACGTCTTGTAGATGTGGCTCTTAAAAAACTAGTAACAATCACATTGCCTCCTTCTAAAACCGAACTATTTAAATAAAAATCTTGTGTGATGTTGTTTTGCAATTTGATGTTTTCTACATCAGTGGCATAGCCCATATAACTAATCTCCAACACATGCGAGCCTTGTTCTATATTGATTGTGAAGATGCCCTCTTTATTTGTAAGCGTACCTTTTTTAATTTCTGGGAGATACACACTTGCACCGACTAATGTTTTACCAGTTGCTTTATCAAATACTTTTCCTGTTAAGGTAAATTGTTGTGCTATTGCGGCGTTTGTGAAACCGAATCCTATACTCATTAAGAGTAGAGCTAATACATATTTTTTCATGACAATTAGATTGTACTATTTTATTGTAATTCTTTTCATTCAATTGTATGAATTATCTATTCATACATCAAATTAGATGCTATATCAACTTTTAGTCAATATTAGCTTTAACAATAAAAAGCAGGGGGGCCTCGAGAGTCAGAAACGATAGCGTATTGCGCAATTGGCGCTGCTACAAAATTTGTATTACGTGCTTTTGCAATTGTAGGTGTAGCTATCGCAATACTAAAGTCATAGTCCACAAAAGGTGTGGTCGCTACCTGAAAATCAAAAGTACAATGCAGTTCTGTTTTTTCAATTTGCTCAATAGGCAAATCCTTATGTACCGAACAGCTATTTGGATCGATATGTTTGGCAACTAAATCGTGAATCGATTTTTGTGGCGTGATGCTAAACGCAAAAACCACTAGCATGGCTAGCGCGAGAAACTGCTTAAAGGTTTTGTGTTGTAGCATAATACAAAGTTACAATATTTTTTACTACTAAATAATGGCTTTTTTGCAAGTATTTACCGAAGAAAAACGGTTGACATATCCTTATAATTTGGTATCTTAAACATTCAGTATGAAAAAAACAAATGTATATCAAGATTTAAAAATTCAGTTTCTATATTTTTTTATTGCTTATGAATTATTGAAAACAACTAATGTAAAACTATTTGCAATTTTATTTTTATTACTTATTGCTGACGTATTATATAATTCTAAAAATGTAATTCAAATAATAAATCAAATCAACGTTCCTAAGGAAGTAGACATAAATAATAAATATAAAAAATGGAAGCTAAATAGATTTTTATTAGCTACTTTGTTCTTTTGTGTATGCTTTTTAATATATGTAACAGTTTTACGAAAAGATTTTTGGATCTTACTTTTTTAATAAATCGCTTCACCTACAGGATGGGCTGGCGCAAATTGCAAGCCCAATAATTTTGCCATGGTCGTGGCCAATTGTTTTTGATACAATTGTTGGTTGGCCGTTTGTTCGCCCATCTTGGATTGCATTGCAGCAGCAATTTTAGTTAAGTTCGAATTCTTTTCCGGACCCATTAAACCAAACCAAATACTAGATGCGCCTTTGACATCTGCACCATGGTCTGTCCAAGCATCGCCAAAACCACGACCATGGTCTGTGGTAATTAATAAATAAGTATTGTCTTTATAACCTGGTGTAGTTTGGATCCATTGCCAAAGATCGGCCACCCATCTATCCACCTGATTGGCTGCATCTAAGTATGCCGAGTAATTACCTTCGTGCGCCCACTCATCTGTCTCACCATAACTAATGTACATGACTTTAGGACGCTTAGTTGCTAAATAATATTTTGCTTGTTGATGTGTGAATACATCTAAACACTCTACTTCTTTAAATGGTTTATAACTATTTTGAAGCATGTCTTCCAAGATTTTTGTTTGCGGATCTTTGAGGATGCTTGATACATTTTCAAAACCATTAATCACCGGAAACCCAGACGCAGCCTCATTTAAAATACGATTGTATGCATCCCATGCGCCAAATGCAATGACTTTATTTTGATAGGATTTTTGTGTTTGTAAAAATGCCAATACATTTTGATGCGGGTTCGGCGGATAATTATTAGAATTAATTGTTGAGTCGGGATAGCCCGTAAAAATTTCATTGTAGCCAGGATAAGAGAACCAATGTGGGTTCGCAACATCCACTTTATTTTCTTTAAAACGATTGCCAAATAAAAGTCCTTTTTTGGCCATGCTTTGCCAAAAGAATGGAAGCAATTTTGTCTGACGCTCCGACACCGAAATTGAGCCGTACTTATTATAGAGGTAGGCGCTATCCCCATGATTGAATTTTTTATGGTTGGCCAAGGCAAAATCCATCCCGTTAAAAACCTCCTGCCACCTAAGACCGTCGGTGGTGATTACGATTAAATTAGGGGCATAGTCCTGCGCTTTTAGGTTCAATTGTAGACCAAGGGAGAGGATTAGAAAAAAGCTGAAAAAAGCCTGTTTTTGTGTCATTTTATTCAATTATGGCCTTAAATTAGGCATTTTTGGGTTGTTTTTGGCATTTTTTAAACTATTTCATTAAGTCCTTGTTAATCCTTTTAGCAAACTGCTTAAATCAATTTTTGATAGACTAGTAAAATAGATTATCTTTGATGTTCAAACATTGATTGATTCAATTTCAAACAATAAATAAAAATAAAAACGATGAGTTTATTAGACAGCCTTAAATGGCGCTACGCAGTAAAGAGAATGAATGGCAACAAGATCCCAGAAGCAACAATGAATACCATTTTGGAAGCAACTAAATTAGCACCTAGCTCTTTTGGTTTGACCCCTTATAATATCATTGTAATTGAAGATGAGGAAACTAGAAAAAAATTGCAACCGCATTTTTACAACCAACCTCAAGTAGGCGAGTCTTCTGCATTGGTGATTTTTGCTACTTGGAATAGCATCACAGAAAAAGAAGTAGCCGCATACATGCAAGAAATTGCAGAAGAAAGAGGCGTGCCTGTTGAAAGCTTAAATGACTTTGCAGGTTATATTAATGGGTCAATCAAAAATTTAACAGCAGAGCAATTACAAATTTGGGCTGCTAAGCAAACCTATATCGCACTTGGATTTGCATTGGTAGCTGCTGCTACAGAAGAGATTGATGCAACACCTATGGAAGGGTTTAAACCGGATGCAGTGGATGAAGCTTTAGGATTAAAGGAACTTGGCTTACACAGTGCAGTTGCGGTGACTTTAGGATACAGAGACGCAGCAAATGATTATTTATCTGGCGCTAAGAAAGTAAGAAGAGCGTCTGAAAAATTAATCATCAGAAAATAGTTTTGAATTGAGTTTTTAAGCAAGCAATCGGATGAAACGAAACGGCTCCTAATCTAGGGGCCGTTTTTTTGCAATCTATCCCGGTTTTTTTTGATAGATGGTATCCATGCATGTCGATTTTATCTTAATTTAGGTAAAATCAATTGTATGAAAAAAATCATAGGTTCTATCACTGGCTTTTTTATCCTAGCCTTATTGAGCTTAAACAGTTTTGCTCAAGATGCATCCGCGTATCAAGTTCCAGCAAAAGAAATTGCAGACTTATTGTTAGCAGCGCCAACACCAACGATTAGTGTGGATGGAAAAGCAAAACATATGCTTATTATGGAGCGTCCTTCTTATCCTTTAGTAGAGGAATTAGGACAAGCTGAATTTAAAATTGCCGGGCTTCGTTTGAATCCAAATAATTTTTCTCCTACCCGTCAGAATTATATCAAAGGAATGACGATTAAAGATATTGCAAGCAATAAAGCTTTGGCAATTAAAGGGATGCCGGCGACCATTGCTGCATTGAGTCCTTCATGGAATCCTTCAGAAAATAAAATCGCATTTTACAATGTTTCTGCAAATGCGGTAGACGTTTATGTGATTGACATCACCACTTTAACTTGTCAAAAAATAAACAAGACTGCTGCTAATTTAATTTTAGGTGCTAGCCTAGTTTGGTTAGATGATGCAACAGTGATGTATAAAGTGAATGTAAATGCAGCAAGCGCTTTAGCTAAAAGACCTATCACACCAAAAGGACCAACCATTCAAGAGAACTTAGGTAAAGCTGCACCTAGTGTGACGTATCAAGACTTGATAAAGTCACCTTATGATGAATATGTATTTGAATTTTTAGCGAAGAGCCAATTGGTTAAAAATAAAAATGGTGTAGAAACAAAAATTGGTGCTCCTGCATTGACAAATAGCTTTAGCATCTCTCCTGATAAAAATTATATACTTACACGTACGTTAAATAAACCATTCTCCTATTTAGTGACTGCTTATGGTTTTGCGTCTTCGATGCAAGTGCTTGATAAAAATGGTGCATTGGTAAAAACAATTGCACAACTACCTTCTTCCGAGGGTACTGCAAGTGGGTATGACAATGTACAAAATGCGCCGCGTGGTTTTGAGTGGAAGGATGATGAAGCCGCTACCATTGTATATGCCATGCCTTTAGACAGTGGCTTAATTAAAAAAGCAGTTCCTTTTCATGATGCCGTGATGGCAATAACTGCGCCTTTTAACGAAGCGCCTAAAGAATTATTTAAAACAGCTGCACGTTTTTCAAATATCAGCTGGGGTGACGAGACATTGGCTTTGGTAACCGAAGTATTAAGAACAAAGCAACGTTATAAAGTGAGTGTTTACAATCATAAAGCCAATAGCTTAACTACTTTATATGAAAGAAGTTTAACAGATGCATATAGCAATTTGGGTAATCCAGTAACGCATAAAAACAAATTCGGGAAAGATGTGATTGCTACTGTGAACAATGGCCGTTCAGTTTTAATGAACAACACCACTGGTGCTTCTGATAAAGGAGACCTGCCTTATTTATCTATCTATAACTTAGATACTAAAACCAATGAGATTATTTGGCGCAGTAAAGAAGACTGTTTTGAATATGTAGTGGATGTATTAGATGCTGCTACTTTAAAAATTATCACACGTAGAGAGACCGAAAAAGAAGTGCCTAATTATTATTTAAAATCTTTACAAGCAAACAGCTCTGTTGCAATCACTAGCTTCAGCAATCCTTATGCAAGCATGGAAGGTGTGACCAAAGAAAAAATTAAATATAAAAGAGCCGATGGTGTAGACTTAACAGGTGACTTATATTTACCTAAGGGTTACAACAAGGAAAAAGATGGTCCATTGCCTACTTTGCTTTGGGCTTATCCAAGAGAGTTTACAAGCGCTGCGGATGCAAGTCAGATTAGAGGTAACCAACACAAATTTACTTTGTTAAGTTGGGGCTCTCCTGTGTTTTATGTAACACAAGGTTATGCGATTTTAGACAATGCAGAAATGCCGATTGTAGCTACTTCTCCTGATAAAAAACCGAACGATGATTTTGTGAATCAATTGATTTTGAATGCAAGTGCAGCAATTGATAAATTAGTGAGCATGGGCGTGAGTGATCGTAACAAGTTCGCGATTGGTGGACATAGTTATGGTGCATTCATGACAGCAAACGTATTAGCACATAGTAATTTATTCAAAGCAGGTATTGCACGCAGTGGTGCATATAACAGAACCTTGACGCCTTTTGGATTCCAAAACGAAGACAGAACTTTCTGGCAAGCACCTCAATTGTATTTAGACATGAGTCCGTTTGCACATGCCAATAAAATAAAGACACCTATTTTATTAACGCATGGCGAGATGGATGACAACACAGGAACTTTCCCAATCAATAGCGAGCGTTTATACGCAGCCATCAAAGGACACGGTGGCACGGTACGTTTTGTATACCTACCTTATGAAGCACATGGATACAGAGGTAAAGAAAATGTATTGCACTTATTGTATGAGCAAGGCCGTTGGTTGGATAAATACTTAAAAGGGAAATAATTGAAGGGAAAATAATTGAACACTAGGCCCTTGCAGCTCTAATGATATCAGCAAAGACGCCTGACGCCGTAACGTCTGCGCCTGCGCCTGCTCCCTTGATTACCATTGGCAATTCAGGATAACGATCAGAATAGAACAGCACTAAATTATCTTTTCCATAAAGATGATAAAAATCTGAGCTTGGTTGGATATGTTGTAATCCCACTTTGGCAAGACCTTGTCCATTTACATCTATCTCGAACTTGGCTACAAATTTTAATTTGCACCCTGATTCTGCAGCAGCAGCATATAGTTTTTTAAAATGTACTTCTTGCTTTTCCATTTCATTATAAAAATCGGCAACTGATCCATTAAAACATGAAGCTGGCAAGAATGATTCATTCATTATGTCTTCCATTTCTAGTGGATGCCCTGCTTCTCTTGCTAAGATCATCACTTTGCGCATCACATCTGTACCACCTAAATCTAATCTTGGATCTGGTTCTGTATAACCCTCGTCCTGCGCTTGCCTCACCACTTGTGCAAAGGATTTTCCGTCCTTGCCTCCTTCATAATTGTTAAAAACAAAATTCAATGTGCCAGACAGCACTGCTTCTATTTTATTCACCTTGTCTCCGCTTCGGATTAAATCATTCAAAGTGCCTATAATTGGCAAGCTTGCGCCAACATTTGTTTCAAATAAGAATGCTGCATTATAATTTCTTGCCAAAGATTTTAATTTTGCATAGTGTGCATATGGCGAAGAACATGCAATTTTATTACAAGCCACCACAGACACTGCCTTACTCAATAATTGCACATAGCTGTCTGCTACAGTAGCATGTGCTGTAACATCCACAAAAATAGAGTTGCGTAAATTGTTGTCTAAGATTGCTGTTACATAATCATTGATATTACCTTTTGGTGCAGCAGACAATTGATCTCTCCAATGATTTAAATCAATGCCATCCAAATTGATCAATTGGTTTTTACTATTGGCAATACCTACAATATTGATTTGCAATCTTAAGGTAGACTGTAAAAATGGTACCTGCTTATTTATTTGATCTATTAATTTTCCACCTACATTTCCGGCACCTGCCATGTACACATTCACCTGTTTATAAGTGGTCTCAAAAAATGCTTCATGTAAGACATTGATTGCCTTACGCACATCTTTAGCCGCAATCACTGCAGTGATATTTTTTTCTGAGGATCCTTGTACAATTGCACTTACATTGATACCATTACGACCCAAAACGCCAAACATTTTACCACTAATTCCTGGATGATTGCGCATTTGCGCTCCCACTATGGCTATAATAGATAAATCTTTTTCTATTATCAATGGCTCCAACAGCTGTGCATTGATCTCTTCTTCAAACTCTGCATCTACAGCAATTTTTGCAAGATGTGTATCCTGCACACTCACGCCTACAGAGATCGAATGCTCTGATGAACTTTGTGTAATTAAAAGGATACTGATTTGTTTTTTTGTCAATGCATCAAACAATCTTTTAGCAAACCCTGGTATCGCAACCATTCCAGCACCCTCTAAACTCAATAAACAAATATCTTTGATACTTGAAATACCTCTAATTGTATTATTGTCTATTGAAGATTCATTTTCGATTAAGGTACCTTTATGCTCAGGCTCAAAAGTATTTTTGATCCATAATGGAATATGCGCATGCATCACTGGTAAAATCGTTGGAGGATATATAATTTTTGCGCCAAAATGCGATAGCTCCATAGCCTCTTGATAGGATATCCTTGGAATTTCTTTGGCATTATGCACCATTCTTGGATCTGCCGTCATGATACCACTTACATCGGTCCATATTTCTAAAACATCAGCTTGTACAGCTGCGGCATAAATTGCTCCTGTGTAATCTGATCCACCTCTCCCTAATGTAGTGGTATGGCCTTCTGCATTGGACGCGATAAAACCAGGTGCGATATATAAAGCATGTTGATTGGCTGAATTTGCAAAATATGCTTGAATGGTTTGATTGGTTAATGCTCTATCTACTACTGCACTTGTATAAGCACTATTGGTTTTAATCAGCTTTCTTGAATCCAACCATACTTGATCTAATCCTTCTGCCTCAAATGCTGCAGCAATAATTTTAGAAGATAATATTTCTCCATAACTCATTAGACAGTCTTGCATACGCAATGTCAAAGTCCTTTCGTTAAATATAGTTGCGCAAAAAGATTGAATTTCCTGAATTAATTCCTTCACCATGCTAAGCGCACTAGCCTGTTGTGTACTCAGCAATAATGCAAGTACTGCATTTTCATGCTTTTGTGCAAGGCTTTGAATCATTGTTTGATAAGCTTCATTACCTTGAGCTGCTGTTTGTCCTAATAAAATGAATTGATCTGTAACACCACTCATGGCAGACACCACTACAATTGTTGGAGTTTTTTGTACACGTTCTTTTACAATCGCAATCACTTTTGAGATTGCATCTGTTGTACCTACCGAACTGCCTCCAAACTTTAAAACCTGCATAATATTTTTTTTCAACTAAATAGATGGCCACAAAGTTAAGCCATATATTAGTTTTTCAAGCCCTATTGAATAAAGGCTTATGCATTAAATTTAGGCTATTTAATAATTTGATGTGTATTCAAGTCGAATGACTGACCACTGTACATCATTTTAAATGGCTTAAGAACCTTGCCATAACTTGCTTTTTGATTGGCCCAGTCTTTTGCATCATAGACCATCACATAAGAGTTACCCCACACTTTAAATTGATGGCCCTCAACAATAATCGCTGTAGACTCATCTATCCCAACACCTAAATGAGAAGGATAGGTTTCAATAACAGGTATTAAATCAAATTGTCTATTACGCACCAATACATGTTGATCAATATCTACATTTTGTATAAAGGAGAATGCAGGTTGGAAAGGGAACTTTTTAGTGAGGTCTTTTCTTGCATCTCCACCAACCAACAACGCACCCATTATGGTTGCACCAGCAGAAGTTCCCATAATCACACCACCTCTGTCTAGTAAAGCAAGCATCTCTTTATACAATTGGGTATTTCCATAAGCTTCAGCAATTAAATCCTGGTCGCCTCCTCCAAAGAAAATACCCTTCGCCTTTCTCATTAACGAAATATTTTCTGCCGCATCCGCCTTTGCTTTGTCTCTTGTGTGAATAGTCGACAAATTTGTAAAACCTCTGGAAGTAAACTTTTCTAAATGCCCTCCCTCTTGAATATATTTTTCATCTGATGTAGCTGTTGGAATGTACACCACAGGCTGATCCTTACCTCCACAATGGGCTGCAAAAAATTCAAATAAAGAATCTGGAATAGATCCTCCTCCTATAATAATTAATTTACCCTTGTAGTTAAAATAAGGATTCTTAGTAAACTGTGCGTTTACATGAAAGACGGCTAAAAAAAATAGAATAGTGAGTACAATTATTTTTTTCATATCCTATAAGTACATTTGGTCTATCTCTTTTTCAAAATTTGCAAGGATTTGCTTACGACGTATACTTAACTTAGGCGTCATCTCTCCTTTATCAATCGTAAACTCTCTTGGTAATAAAGTGAATTTTTTTACTTGCTCTACCTGATTGAAAAATTGATTGTACTGTGCAACAACTGTTTCAAACATTGCAAATACCTTACCATCTTGAATAATGGCCTCATTACTTGTATACTCAATGTCATTTTGTTTTGCCCATTCTCTTAATTTAGCAAAACTTGGTACAACCAATGCACTCACCATTTTTCTATTGTCTCCAATTAAAACTATCTGTTCGATGAATGGACTTTCCTTCATCTTATTTTCGATTGGTTGTGGTGCAACATATTTTCCACCGCTTGTTTTAAATAATTCTTTTTTACGGTCTGTGATTTTTAAAAACTTACCATCAATGATCTCACCTATATCTCCTGTATGCAACCAACCATCAATAATGGTTTCTGCAGTTAATTCTGGTAATTTATAATAGCCCTTCATCACACTTGGTCCAGCCACACAAATTTCTCCGTCTGCCTCTAATTTCATTTGAACACCTTGTATTGGTAAGCCTACGGTTCCAAATTTCATGTCGCCAGGTGTTCTATAATTAATACTGATAATAGGACTGTTCTCGGTTGGACCATACCCTTCATACACTGGTATTTGAGCTGCATTAAAAATGCGCAATAATTTTACCTGACATGCTGCACCACCAGTTACAATGAATTTTACATTGCCGCCTAATGCTTCTCTCCACTTACTAAAGATAATTTTATTAGCAAGCTTTAATTGGAACTTGTACCATGCTGAGCCTGGTTTTAAATTATCATATTGTTCTCCTAAAGCAACAGCCCAGAAAAATAATTTGCGTTTAAGGCCAGTCAATTCTTCGCCCTTGAGCATAATTTTCTCAAACACTTTTTCCAATAATCTTGGCACTGTAGAGAAAGCGTCTGGTGAAACCTCTTTTAAGTTATCGCCAATGGTATCCATAGATTCAGCATAGTAGATACTCATCCCGCTATACATATAAATATAGGAAGCCACTTTTTCAAAAATATGATTCAATGGCAAAAAGCTCAATACTTTTTGATCGGGTTTGTCTGGAAAAGGAAAGCTATTTTTACCCGATTGTAAATTGAAATAAATATTATGGTGTGTCAACATCACGCCCTTTGGTGTTCCTGTTGTACCAGAAGTGTAAATAAATGTGGCTACTTGCTCTACCGGAATTGTTTTTTTAATGACATCCACTTGTTGTAATAAATCTGCATCCTGTAAACACAATTCACTCCAATGTTTTGCGCCCTCGATACGATCAAAAGTGTATACCTCTTTTAAACAAGGCACTTTGTCTTTAATAGACATCACTTTATTGTATAATTCTTGATTGCTCGCAAACATGTATTGTACAGATGCGTCATTCAAGATAAAAGTTAACTCTAATGGATTGGTGGTAGGATACACTGGCACCCAGATGACTCCAATTTGTTGCGTAGCCATATCCGCCATCAACCATTCTGGTCTGTTACTGCTAATAATGGCAATCTTATCCGACCCCTCTGGCGTAAAATCATGCCCTGACAAGCCAAGACTTAATAATCCCGCACTTAATGAATTCACTGTTGAAGCAACTTCGGTAGTAGGATACTTTCTCCAACTGCCATTTTCTTTTGCAGCAAACATCGCTTCGTTAGGAAAATTTGTTAACTGATGTTCGATACAATCAAAGAGTCTTTTTGATTCCATATGTCTAGTGATTTGTCCAACAAAATACAAAAAAAACCAGTCTTTTGACTGGTTTTAGAAAGGAATTATAAGCTTCGCTAGTTTTATATAAATCTTTTTAAAGTCGAGTATATAAACTTGATTAATCGTTGGAATCGTTGATCAAATGGGTCAATAAACCATCTCTTAATTTTGGCTCAAACCAAGTACTCTTAGGTGGCATGACTTCGCCTGCATCTGCTATATTGAATAATTGGTCAATCGTCACTGGATACAAACTAATCGCTAAAGCCATCTCACCGCTATCCACCCTCGCTTCTAGCGCTTCCATCCCACGAATGCCGCCCACAAAATCTATTCTTTTGTCGACACGTTGGTCTTTAATGCCTAATAATTTGTCTAAGATATTGTTAGATAAAATGGTAACATCTAAAACACCAATAGGGTCTGCATCATTGTAAGTGCCTGCTTTTGCAGTCAATGCATACCATTGATGATTCATATACAATCCAAAACGATGTAGAGCGTCTGGTTTAAAGGCAGCTTCCATTGTTTGAACATCAAAATCTTGAGCTAGTGCATTTAAAAATGCAGTTGCTTCATGTCCATTCAAATCTTTCACCACCCTGTTGTAATCCATGATCGCCAATTGGTTAGATGGAAACAATGTCGTTAAGAAATAGTCTGCACTAGTATTTTGTTTGCCAATTGCTGTTCTCACTTTTGCAGCTGATGCTGCTCTGTGATGCCCGTCTGCGATATAAGTGCATGGCACTTGGGTCTCAAATAAATGAGTAATTTGTGCAATGGTATCCGTATCACTCACTGCCCAAACAGTATGTTGAATGCCATCGTCTGCAGTAAAATCATAGACTGCATTTTTGGTCGTCTTCCATTTTTCTATCAAAGTATCAATTGCCGCCTGATTGCGATACGCTAAAAAAACATTGCCTGTTTGTGCGCCAATCGTTTTCATATGATTGATTCTGTCCTGCTCTTTTTCTGGACGAGTAAACTCATGCTTCTTGATAATTCCATTTTCATAATCATCTACACTACTCACACAAACCAATCCAGTTTGTGCACGACCATCCATGATTAATTGATAGATATAATAACATGGTTTTGATTCTTTAAACAATACATCTCTTTGCATGAATGCGTTTAAATTATCCAATGCAATATCATAGACTTGTTGACTATGGATATCTACCGTTTCTGGTAAATCAATTTCACTCTTGGTGATATGTAAAAAAGAATAAGCGTTTCCAACAGCTTCTGCTTTCGCTTCTGCGCTATTTAAAACATCGTAAGGTTTACTTGCAACTTGCTTCGCTAATTGTGGCTGAGGACGCAATGCTTCGAAAGGACTAATTTTTGCCATGGG
>JACCDS010335811.1_pt1 | contig 14582 bp, 11 predicted proteins | sample 7446441 | NCBI WGS metagenome assembly JACCDS01 (sample SAMN15323445, study PRJNA562643) | freshwater metagenome | isolation source: river surface water | place: USA:Blue River Watershed | collected 2017-08-17 | reverse complement strand
GCTGCCGAATTCTAACGGAACCACCATGCATCCCATGATCAATACCGCGGTGAAAGCCGCGCGTCGTGCCGCCGCGATCATCAATCGCGCCTCCTTCGACCTCGACCAGTTGCGCGTCTCGAGCAAAGGGCACAACGATTTCGTCAGCGAAGTCGACAAGGCCGCCGAACAGGCCATCATCGACGTTCTGAAGCAAGCCTACCCAGACCATGCGATCCTGGCCGAAGAATCCGGCCCGTCGTCGAACCTGCACGACGAAAGCGAGAATGTCTGGATCATTGATCCGCTCGACGGCACCACCAACTTCATCCATGGTTTTCCGCAATATGCGGTGTCGATCGCCCTGCAATACCGTGGCCAGATCACGCAGGCCGTCGTCTATGACCCGACGCGCAATGAGCTGTTCACCGCGACCAAAGGCGTCGGCGCCTTCCTGAATGAAAAGCGCATCCGCGTTGCCAAGCGAGACAAGCTGGCCGACGCGCTGGTCGGCACCGGCTTCCCCTACAGCGATCTGTCCGGCCTCGATCAATACCTGAAAATGTTCAAGGTGATGACCGAGAAGACCGCCGGCCTGCGCCGCCCTGGCGCCGCAGCACTCGACCTGGCCTATGTCGCAGCCGGCCGCCTCGATGGCTTCTTTGAAAAAAACCTCAAGCCCTGGGACATGGCTGCCGGTGCGCTGCTGGTCAGCGAAGCCGGCGGCATCGTGTCCGATTTCAGCGGCGAAGGCCAGCACATGGAAAAAGGGGATGTGATCGCCGGTTCGCCGAAGATCTTCGCGCAGATGCTGGGGGCGCTGGCGCCGTTCGCCTGACGCGCATGGGCGCCGCAGGGACGACGCCAGCGCCACCCCTGCGAATCCACAATAGGGCAATAACGGGAAGCCGTGTCGCGTTCGACCCGGCCTTCCCGCTAACCCTGCTATACTCCTTGGCTGCGGTAATTGTTCCAGTCTCCTTGCCGCCCCTTCCTGACTCACCCCCCCGAACCCGTGACTGGCACCTGAATTGGTGGCGGTTCGACCAATATCTCATTTATGTCATTTGCTGAACTCGGCCTTGCCGAACCCATCGTGCGTGCCGTCACGGAAAGCGGCTACACCCAACCCACTCCGATCCAGGCGCAAGCCATCCCTGCCGTTCTCAAAGGCGGCGACCTGCTCGCCGGCGCACAGACCGGTACCGGCAAGACCGCCGGCTTCACGTTGCCGATGCTGCAGCGACTGAACGGCGGCAAGCGTCCCGCACCACGCCACATCCGCGCACTGGTGCTGACGCCAACGCGCGAACTCGCCGCACAGGTCGGCGAAAGCGTCGTCAATTACGGCAAATACCTGAAGCTGACTTCCGAAGTCATCTTCGGTGGCGTCAACATCAACCCACAGATCCAGAAGCTGGCACGCGGCATCGACATTCTCGTCGCAACGCCCGGCCGCCTGCTCGACCTGATGCAGCAGAATGCTGTCGACCTGAAGTCGGTCGAGATCCTGGTGCTCGACGAAGCCGATCGCATGCTCGACATGGGTTTCATCCGCGACATCCGCAAGGTGCTCGCGGCACTGCCGCCGCAGCGGCAGAACCTGCTGTTTTCCGCCACGTTCGCCGACGAAATCAAGGCGCTGGCCGACAGCCTCCTGAACAACCCGGCCATGATCGAAGTGGCTCGGCGCAATTCGACCGTCGAAGTCATCACGCAGAAGGTTCATCCGGTCGACCGTGACAAGAAGCATCTGCTGCTCGCACACCTGATCAAGGAACGCAACTGGTTCCAGGTGCTGGTGTTCACGCGCACCAAGCACGGCGCGAACAAACTGGTCGAACAACTCGGCAAATCCGGCATCAGCGCTCTGGCCATCCATGGCAACAAGAGCCAGGCGGCGCGCACGCGCGCGCTGTCCGAATTCAAGAGCGCCAAGCTACAGGCGCTGGTCGCCACCGACATCGCTGCTCGCGGCATCGACATTGACCAGCTGCCCCACGTGGTCAACTATGATCTGCCGAACGTACCGGAAGACTATGTGCACCGGATCGGCCGTACCGGTCGCGCCGGTGCGAGCGGCGAAGCGGTATCGCTGGTCTGTGTCGACGAGCACGGCTTGCTTCGCGACATCGAGCGCTTCATCAAGCGCGAAGTGCCGCGTGAGGTGATCGAAGGCTTCGAGCCCGATCCGACTGCCAAGGCGCAACCGATCCAGCTGCGCAGCCAGGACCACCGCAATCATCCGCCGCGTGGCGGCCAGTCTCGCGCTGGCGGCGGCCAGCCAGGCCAGCGCAGCGGCACCGCAAAGCCAGCTGGGGGCCGTCCTGCCCAGGGCAACCGCCCGGCGCAGGGACAGCCGGCGCGCTCGCCGCAGGCACCGCGTCCGCCGCAAGCGGCGCAGTCGGCGGCACGTGCTACCGGCGCACGTCCTGTGCAGCGCGGCGGCGCACTGCTGAGCCAGCCCGCGGCGAACGCGCAGGCACGCAAGCAGCGTAGCGGCGAGAACTGATCAGACGCGCAACGCGCTGCAATTGCACGGCCACGGCTGTGCTACATTTCGCATCACTCACGGAGGCCGGGCGCAAGCCCGGCTTCTTTCACTTCATCGTCCTGAATCCATGAATGCTCCCGACCGGACCGGCGCCGAAAAGCACACGCCCATGATGCAACAGTACCTGCGCATCAAGGCCGACTATCCGGATCTGTTGCTGTTTTACCGGATGGGGGATTTCTACGAGCTGTTCCATGACGACGCCGAGAAGGCTGCGCGCCTGCTCGGCATCACGCTGACCCAACGCGGCACCTCGAACGGCAATCCGATCAAAATGGCAGGCGTGCCCTTCCATTCAGTCGACCAGTATCTCGCCAAGCTGGTCAAGCTGGGCGAGTCGGTGGCCATCTGCGAACAGATCGGCGACCCCGCCACCAGCAAGGGGCCGGTCGAGCGCAAGGTTCAGCGTATCGTCACCCCGGGTACCCTGACGGAATCAGAGCTGCTGCCGGAAAAATCTGAACGCCCGCTGCTCGCACTGCATGTGCTGCCGCAGCGCAAAGGCGTATTGCTCGGTTTCGCCTGGTTGTCGCTGGCAAGCGGGCAATTGCGTGTCACCGAACTGCTGGTCGATGAAGCGCAGGTGTCTCTGCGAATACGGCACGAACTCGAGCGCATCGCACCTGCCGAGATCCTGGTCGATAGTCATTGGTCGGCGCAGCTGCAGGAAATCCCCGGCTTGCGCCCGACCAGCGTCGCCGACTGGCATTTCGAAATCGCCGCTGCGCAAAAATCACTGCTTGAGCAGCTCGGCGCGGCTACCCTCGCCGGCTTCGGCGCCGATCGCCTGAGCGCTGCTATCGGTGCAGCCGGCGCGCTACTGGTCTATGCGCGGCATACGCAAGGCAAGAACCTGCAGCATGTGCGCTCGCTGCAGGTCGAGAACGAAAACGAGTTCATCGGCATGGATGCTGCCACGCGCCGCAACCTCGAGCTCACCGAGCCGCTGCGCGGCACCGAAGGTCAATCCCCTACCCTGTTCTCGCTGCTCGACCACTGCCGCACCGCGATGGGCTCGCGGCTGCTGCGCCACTGGCTGCATCACGCCCCGCGCGCGCAGTCCGTCGCACAGTCACGCCACGCGGCCATCGGCACGCTGCTCGACGCACAGGCTTGTGCGCCGCTGTCGGCGCTGCTGGCGAGTGTTCCCGACATCGAGCGCATCGCAACCCGCATCGCGCTGCTGTCGGCCCGTCCGCGCGACCTGTCCGCTCTGCGCGCCGGACTGCAGCAGTTGCCGGCATTGCAGGCGGCGCTAGCGCCCGGGAATCCGCTCATCAGGGCGGCACTGCTCGAACAGACACATGCCGAGCTGGCGACGCCGCATGACTGCCTGTCGCTGCTCGAGCGCGCAATCGCCGCGGAGCCGGCGGCGCTGGTACGTGACGGCGGCGTGATCGCGCGCGGATTCGATGCCCAACTCGACGAGCTGCGCGGGCTGTCCGAGAACGCTGGCCAGTTCCTGATCGACCTCGAGACACGCGAACGCGAGCGCACCGGCATCGCCAACCTGCGCGTCGAATACAACAAGGTGCATGGCTTCTACATCGAAGTCACGCACGGACAGACAGCCAAAGTGCCGGAGGACTACCGCCGCCGGCAAACGCTGAAGAATGCCGAGCGCTACATCACGCCGGAGCTGAAGGCCTTCGAAGACAAGGCACTGTCGGCACAGGATCGCGCGCTGGCGCGCGAGAAGATGCTGTATGAGCAGGTGCTGCAGCAGCTCGGTGAGCACATCGCCGAATTGCAGCGCATAGCGCAGGCAGCCGCACGACTGGACGTGCTGGTCGCACTGGCCTCCCATGCCGAGCGCAACCAGTGGTGCCGCCCGCAGCTGACCGCCGATGCCGGACTCGAGGTGGTACAGGGCCGCCACCCGGTGGTCGAGAACACCATCGAGCGCTTCATCGCCAACGATTGCCGGCTGACGGCCGACCGCCGACTGCTGCTGATCACCGGCCCGAACATGGGCGGCAAATCGACCTACATGCGACAGCTCGCGCTGATCACGCTGCTGGCCTATATCGGCAGCTATGTGCCGGCAACGTCGGCAGTCATGGGGCCGATCGACCGCATTTTTACTCGGATCGGCGCGGCTGACGACCTCGCTGCCGGCTACTCGACCTTCATGGTCGAGATGATGGAATCGGCGGCCATCCTGCACGGCGCAACCGAACGCTCGCTGGTGCTGATGGACGAAGTCGGCCGCGGCACGTCGACCTTCGACGGCCTCGCGCTCGCGTGGGCAATTGCCACGGCGCTGCTGCAGCAGAACCGCAGCTACACGCTGTTCGCTACCCATTATTTCGAGCTCACGCAACTGCCGCTCAAGCATACCGGCTGCGCGAACGTGCACCTGTCTGCAGTTGAACACAAGGACAGCATCGTTTTCCTGCATGCAGTGCAAGAAGGTCCGGCATCACAAAGTTACGGCCTGCAGGTGGCGCAGCTGGCCGGCGTACCACAGCCGGTGATCCGTTCCGCGCGCCGTCACCTTGCTGCCCTCGAGGCGCAATCGGCCGATACGGGAGGACAGTTCGACCTGTTCACCGCGCCGCCGTCGGTGGACGACGAGACGCCAGTCAGGGCGACGCCAGCGCCTGCACTGCTGGCGCTGAACGAAATCGACCCGGACAACCTCAGTCCGCGCGAGGCGCTCGACGCGCTGTACCAGCTCAAACGACTCGCTGCCGGTGAAGAGGAATCGCCGTGATCCATCCCGCGGCATCGCTGTCGGCATCGCTGTCGGCCGTGCTGTTTGCGCTGCTGTCGGCGCTCGCTGCGTCCTCCGCAGCCGAGCCGTTGCGAATATCGGTGCTGATGCATGCGACAGCCGGCAACGACGGCGAAGCAGCGCTGCGCGGCGCGCTGGAGCAAGCGCAATCGCGCAGCCCGGCCTTCATCGTCGTGAACGGGCTCAAACAGCTTGCTGAACCCTGCAGTGACCGGCTGTTTCGTCGCCGCAAGGCCGTGCTCGAAGCGGCCGAGGTGCCGGTGTTCCTGTCGATGGCTGGCAGCGACTGGATCCATTGCCGCGACCGCCGCGGCCGCCCGGCCGAGACAGTCTGGCTCGGCCTGCTGCGCGAGCAGCTGTACGGCGACATCAGCTGGAACGGTTCAAAACAATTAAGCCTGCGTCGGCAGTCGGCGCTGCCTGCGTTTCGCAGCTATGCGGAAAACACCCGGTGGTCAGGGCAACAGGTGATGTTCGCGACCCTGCACTTGCCGGCGCAAAACAATCACTACCTCACCGCCGCAGGACGGAACAGCGAATTCGAGGATCGGCTGATCGCAAACCGTGACTGGCTGCGCCGTCTGGCGCAACTGGCGTCAATTGAACACCGCAAAGCGATCGTACTGTTTTGCGATGGACGGCTCTGGCCGATGGTGCGACCGCCGGCAGGCGTCAGGGATGGTTTTCAAGAGATGCGCAGTGCGCTGCTTGCATTCGCCGCCAAGGTGCGCATGCCGGTGCTGCTGGTGCAGGGGCCTGCAGTTCAAGCTAACGCCGAAACGGCAACCGCCGCCATTGCATGGCAGGGCAAGCTCGGTTACCTGAGCCTGCCGGCGGGCGTGACTGACCTTGAGATCGATCCTGAGGCGGCGCTGCCGTTCACGCAGGCCGGTGCCGACAACGGTACAGCACCTGCGCAATGATCCGCGCCCGTTGAGCGCGTCCCCTGACACGCTTATTGCAGCGGGATCGAGCGGAACTGGTCGCCGTCTTCGTCATCATCGTCGTGATGATGATGACCGTGCGGGCCATGTACGTGGCCATGCGCGACTTCCTCGTCACTGGCCTTGCGCACTTCGACGACATCCAGAGCAAAACGCAGTGCCATGCCAGCCAGCGGGTGGTTGCCATCAAGGACAACCTTGCCGTCCGCGATGTCCGTCACCGTGAAGACGCGCGCCTCGGCGTTCGGATCGCCTTCCGGCGACGCTTCGAACTGCATGCCAACTTCCATCTCATCGGGAAACAGGTTGCGCGGCTCGATTTTCACCAGATCCGCATCGTACTCACCGAAAGCATCTTCCGGTTCGACCTGGATCGTGACCTGGTAACCGGCTGCCTTGCCATCCAGTGCTTCCTCGATTTTCGGCAACGTATTGTTATAACCGCCGTGCAGGTAAACCATGGGCTCACTGCTTTCCTCGATCAGGTTGCCTTGTGCATCGGACAGCTGGTAGTGCAGCGTCACGACCGTGTCCTTCGATATGTTCATGTTGATCCTTTCAATGAGCCAGCGCGCATTATAACCGCCGGCCAAGGCGCGGCCGCCGCTGCGACGCATGCCGATATAATCGCGGCATGAAAACTCTCAGCGTACTCGGGCAACTGTCGCCCCGCGATTTCCTCAAGACCTACTGGCAAAAAAAGCCGCTGCTGATCCGGCAGGCCATTCCCGACTACCAGTCACTGCTAACGCGTGACGACCTGTTCGCGCTCGCCCGCAAAGAAGCCGTGGAATCGCGGCTGATCACGAATTTCCGACAGCGCTGGAAAATGCAGCACGGCCCCGTGACCGAATTGCCAGCCGTGTCGCGCAAGAACTGGACACTGCTGGTTCAGGGAGTCAATCTGCATGACGATAAGGCAGACCGCCTGTTGAATCGGTTCCGCTTCATTCCTGATGCGCGCCTTGACGACCTGATGATCAGCTATGCGACCGATACCGGCGGCGTCGGCCCGCATTTCGATTCCTATGACGTATTCCTGCTGCAGGCGCACGGCAAGCGTCGCTGGCGCATCGGTGCGCAAAAAGACCTGTCGCTGGTCGACGGCATGCCGCTGAAGATCCTGCGCAACTTCACGCCGACGCAGGAGTACGTGCTCGAGCCGGGCGACATGCTCTACCTTCCGCCGCACTATGCGCATGAAGGCGTCGCCGAGGGGGAATGCATGACCTACTCGGTCGGCTTCCGCGCCCCTTCATGGCAAGAACTCGGCGAGGCCTTCATGAACTTCATGGCCGACAACATTGACCTGCCCGGACGCTACGCCGATCCAAAACTGGCGCCGACCTCCCACCCCGCAAAAATCAGCGACGACATGGTGGAGAACGTCAGTGGCCAATTCGCGAAACTGGCCGCACGGCCCGAAGACATCGCGATCTTCCTGGGTGAATATTTGTCCGAGCCGAAAGCTTCGATCTGGTTCGACCCACCACCAAAGCCATTGCCGTTGGCCCGATTCATCGCCAGCGCAGACAAGCGCGGCTTGCGCCTGCACCGCAAGACACGCGTGCTGTATCGCAGCAAATTTGTCTTCATCAATGGCGAATCCTTCCAGCCGACCGGGACGGATCGCCGGCTGCTGCAGGCACTGGCAGACCAGCGCGAACTGTCGGCAGGACAAATCGGCAAAGCCTCACCCGACCTGCAGGAAAGCCTGCATCAGTGGTATCGCGACGGATGGCTTGCGGAAGTTTGATTGCACGCTGCAAGTGCTCTCAATCGGCCGCCAATTTCGCTCAGCGATCCGGCATCCGATTCAAGCCGCTGAGGGCTTCGCGCTTGTTATTTTTTCTTACAAGAAATTGAGTGCAAAGTCAGCGAAATGAACCTAAAACGTCTTGCAAGCGTTTCAAAAAGACCAGTATAATTGCCGTTTAGGAAGTTTTGCGATGTGGCAGCGCGGCAAGCTGCAGCGCCAAGTGAGCAAGGCATCCTAGAAATGTGCGATAACTACCGGTAGTTATTAATCTGGCCCACGTTTCATTTTTCATACTCACCTGAAGGATAATCATGAAAAAATCGTTGCTGATCGCTTCCCTGCTGGCTCTGGCTCTGGCTGCTTGCGGCAAGAAAGAAGAAGCTGCTGCTCCGGCCGCTGAAGCTCCGGCTGCTGCACCGGCTGCTCCTGCTGCAGAAGCACCGAAGACTGACGCTGCTGCTCCGGCTGCAGAAGCACCGAAGGCTGACGCTGCTGCTCCGGCTGCTCCGGCTGCTGAAGAGAAGAAGTAATTCTCTCTGCTCTAGCGAAAAAGCCGCCTGCGGGCGGCTTTTTTGTTGGCGGTCGCTGCCTGCGGCGCCGTACCTGAAGCTCGATTCAGCAATCCACCCAGGCGAAGCCCTCGTCCTGCCCGGCGACCACAACGTCAACCCCCTGCCCGGCAATCACCCCATCGATCGCTGCTTTTACCAACGCCGGCGTATTGTTCTTTTGTGACAGGTGCGCAGCCACCAGCTTGCGCAAGCGTGCCTTGTCGAGCGCGGCAAGAATTTCGGCCGAATGCGCGTTCGACAGGTGACCCAGTGGTCCGGCAATGCGTGCCTTCAGCCACGCAGGATAGGCAGAACGCGCAAGCATCTCGCTATCGTGGTTGAACTCGAGCAGCAGCGCATCGCAGCCTCCCAGTGCCGCCAGCAGGTGCGGGGTCGATTGCCCGACGTCGGTCAGCACGCCCAGCTTGCGCAGACCATCGGAAGCGAGATACTGCAGGGGCTCACGCGCATCATGTGGAACGGTGTAGGGGGTGATTTCGAGGTCGCCGATCGCCATCGGCTCGCCATCGCGGCAAAGGCGAATATCGACACCGAGCGCGTCATCAAAGGCAGCCCCCTCGAAGGTGCCGTGGCTCAGCCAGACAGGGATACGGTGGCGGCGAGCCAGTTTGAACACGCCGCCGATATGGTCCGAATGCTCGTGCGTGACGACAATGCCGCCGATCTGCTCAGGACGAACCTCGAGCTTCGCGAGCCTGCGCTCGGCCTCTCGCAGGCCGAAGCCGCAATCGACCATCACGCAGGTCTGCGTGGTGCCGCTGGCGGCAGCGATCAGCAGGGAATTTCCCTCGCTGCCGCTGCCGAGGCTCGCGAACCTCATCGAGGCCTGCCTGCGCCAGAACCTGCGGGAAGATTTATTTCAGTTGGTCGCTCAGCAGGCTCAGGATGCGTGTCGAGGTGGCGTCGGAAGCCGCTGCGCCTTTTTCATCGAACACACCGATACGGCTGCGCTCGCCGGTCGCCTTCACCTGGATCTGGTAACGAAGCGCCTCTTTCTTCTCGTCCTTCGAGCTGAACAGGCGGGCAAAGAAGCCCTTTTCGGCCTTGCTCTTCGCATCGGCTTCCTGGTCGATGTAACGCACGAAATAGACGCCGCGTGCGCGGTCGCGGTCCTCGACGGTGAAGCCGACGCGATCGAGCGCGAGGCCGACCCGACGCCATGCGCGATCAAAGCCTTCATCGACCTCGACCACGTTCGCACCAGCCTCTTTCACGACACGTGCACGCTGCAGCGGGGCAGCCTTCGCTTCCTTGACCGCGGCCTTCGCGATCTTGGCATCGCTGCCCAGCGCAGCCATCAGGCGCGCAATGAACTCGGCCTCGAGCTCGGGATCCGACGGACGGCCCGTCCAAATGGAATTTTGCGTCGTAACCGTCTGACCCGTGACCTTCTCTTCCGCGCCGCGATGGCTGATGTAGATCTCGGTGCCGCCGCCCGGCCGACGCTCAAGGCGCGTGCGGAACTTGTCACGCTCGCCGGTCGAATACAACGAATCGAACACCTTGCCCAGCGCACTGCGAATGAAATCCTGCGGGATCTTCGCGCGGTTTTCCGCCCAGTCGGTTTCCATCACGCCGGCTTCCGAATTCTCGATCGCGATCAGGAACCCATTCTCCTGCCAGAAATCCTTGATGCGCGGCCACAGAACCTCGGGCGCATCATTCGATACGAGCCAGCGCTGCGAACCGGCGCGTTCGACGCGCAGGCCGGCGTCACTGTTGGCCGACGGCGCCACCTTGCCCTCGGCAGCGGGCGCGGCGGCCTTACCGGGCGCAGCCGGGGCGGCAGCCGCGCGCTGCGCACTGTACTCGGAAGCGGTCGCTGTCCCCTGAACGTTTTCGACGGTGTAACGGCTATCCGACCTCAGCGGCGTCAGGTCCGGCGGCACCTCGAGCTTGCTGCCCTTGCTTGCCTTGGCGGCGCTCTTGTAGTCGATCTTTTCGGGCTCGAGCAGGTCGCTGATGCTGCTGCATCCGGCCACGGCCGTGACAGCGGCCAGCGCCAGCGCGCGCGAGGAAATCCTGAGGGACAGCTTGGTGTTCACGGCGTTGCTCATGTAAGGGGTCGTGTAAGGTTTGGGGGCAGGTGTCAGTTCAGCACACCGGACTCGCGCAGCGCATTGCGCACTGTCTCCTGACAGGCGTCGGACAGCGGTACCAGCGGGAGCCGGATGCCACCCTTCATGCGTCCCATCTGAGCCAGCGCCCATTTGACCGGCACCGGGTTCGGTTCGACGAACAGCTTGGCGTGCAGCGGAATCAGCTTGTCGTTGATCGCGATCGCATCGGCGATGCGCCCTTCCATCGCCGCCACGCACAGATCGTGCATCGCACGCGGCGCAACGTTGGCCGTCACCGAGATGTTGCCCTGGCCGCCGCAGAACATCAGCGCCATCGCCGTCGGGTCGTCGCCCGAATACACAGCGAAGGACTTTGGCACGACGCGCAGCAGCTCGGTGCCGCGCGCGATGTTGCCGGTCGCGTCTTTCACGCCGACAATGCCCGGCACCGACGACAGACGCACGATGGTGTCATTAGCCATGTCGGCGACCGTACGGCCCGGTACGTTGTACAGGATCACGGGCAGGTCGACCGCTTCGGCGATGCGGCGGAAGTGCTGGTACATGCCTTCCTGCGTCGGGCGGTTGTAATACGGAACCACCTGCAACGAGGCATCCGCGCCGACATTCTTTGCGTAGTGCGTCAGCTCGATGGCCTCGGTGGTGGAATTGCCGCCGGTACCGGCAATGACAGGAATGCGGCCCGCCACATGATCTACAGCCACCTTGATCAGTTCGCAATGTTCGTCGACCGATACCGTCGGCGATTCGCCGGTGGTGCCGACGATGACGACCGCATCGGTGCCCTCGGCGATGTGCCAGTCCAGCAAGGCTTTCAGCGCCGGCAGGTCGAGGATGCCATCTTCGTGCATCGGGGTCACAATCGCGACAATGCTGCCCTTGATCATGGTTGTTTCACCGCAAAATTTGAAAAACGTGATTGTAGCGGATAGCTTCCGCAGCAGGTCAGATTCGCAAGGGATTCAGAGCGCGAGCGCAGCGGGCGCGGCGCTGCCGCCGTCACGCCGGCAACAGATCCGCTGCACCATCGCGGGCGCGGGGTCGGCGACGTAGCCATCTTCGTACGCCAGCACGCGCAGACCGGGGACGGCCATCGTCATCTGCAGCAGTTCGCCCGGCGCGAGCAGGAAGGCCGGATTCGAGGGCTTGCCAAATTGGCCATTGCCGGTCGCGAAAGTCTCATACACCAGCACGCCGCCCGGTGCCAGACTCGACAGCAGTGCCGGCATCAGCGGCCGGTGCAGATAGTTGGTGACGACGATGCCCGCATAGCGCAGCGGCTGCAGCGGCCAGCCAGGCTCTTGATCAGCGCCTTCATGCTCAAGGTCGAACTGGCACGCCGTGATGCCCTCGCCTGATGAGGCGGCCACGGCCGTCGCATCGCGATCGACCGCCAGCACGGCATGCCCCAGGCTGGCCAGCAAGCGGGAATGACGACCGCCGCCACAGGCGAGGTCGAGTACCTCGCCGGCCGGCATCAGCGGAGCGAAGCGCATGACCCAGCGCGAAGGCCGGTCCTGCTTCAGGTGGTCGGACATCAGCTTCAGTTGTACGACAGGCCCATCTCTTCGCGCACGTCGCGCATGGTTTCCTGCGCAAACTTGCGCGCCTTGTCGCAGCCATCGGCGACGATGGCGCGCACCAGCGAAGGATCGTCGAGATACTGCTGTGCGCGCTCGCGCATCGGCTCCTGCTCTTTAAGGATCCCGTCAATGACGGGCTGCTTGCACTCGATACAGCCGATGCCGGCGGACTTGCAGCCCTGGATCACCCACTGCTGCGTCGGCTCGTCCGAGTAGACCTTGTGGAAAAGCCAGACCGGACACTTTTCCGGATCGCCCGGATCGGTACGGCGTACCCGTGCCGGGTCGGTCGGCATGGTGCGCACTTTTTTCGTGACGGTGTCGCGGTCGTCGCGCAGCGCGATGGTATTGCCATAGCTCTTGGACATCTTGTTGCCGTCCAGGCCGGGCAGCCGCGAGGCCTCGGTCAGCAGTGCCTGCGGCTCGACCAGAATCAGCTTGCGGCTGCCTTCCAGATAGCCGAACAATCGCTCGCGGTCGATCATGGACAGGTTCTGCGCATCGTCCAACATCGCTTTCGCCTGCTCGAGTGCATCTTCCTTGCCCTGCTCCTGATATTCGGCACGCAGTTCGTTGTACAGCTTCGCGCGCTTCGCGCCGAGCTTTTTCACCGCCTCCTGCGCCTTCTGCTCGAAATCTTTCTCGCGGCCGTACAGGTGATTAAAGCGGCGTGCGATCTCGCGCATCATCTCGATATGGGGCACCTGATCCTCGCCGACCGGCACCATGCTGGCGCGATAAATCAGCACGTCAGCGGCCTGCAGCAGCGGATAGCCGAGAAAGCCGTAGGTCGCGAGGTCGCGGTCGGCCAGCTTCTCCTGTTGGTCCTTGTAGGTCGGCACGCGCTCAAGCCAACCGAGAGGCGTCGACATCGACAGCAGCAGGTGCAACTCGGCATGCTCGGGCACCTTCGACTGGATGAAGATGGTCGCCTGCGAAGGATCGATACCGGCCGCCAGCCAATCGATCACCATGTCCCAGGTGCTGGTCTCGATGATCGACGGGTCATCGTAGTGCGTCGTCAGCGCGTGCCAGTCGGCCACGAAGAACAGGCACGGATGCTCGGACTGCAGGCGCACCCAGTTCTTCAGCGCGCCGTGGTAATGACCAAGGTGCATGGCGCCGGTCGGGCGCATGCCGGAGACAACACGATCAGGATACATGGGGTTCCCAGGTCAGCAGTAATTTAAGGGGAGAAATCAGCAGGTTCAGCAGCAAGTTCGCGCCTGCGCTCACCGGCAGCATCCAGTACTTGAGCAGGTTCATGAACATCAGCGCGATCATGATGAAGAAACCATAGGGCTCAAGCCGGGAGAAAGGAATCGCCAGGCGCATCGGCAGCAGGCTGGTCATGATACGGCCGCCGTCCAGCGGCGGCAGCGGGAACATGTTGAAGGCGAACAGGACCACGTTCACCCGGATGCCCGCCTCGGCAACACGGAAGAAATACTCTTCCTCCATGCCGGCGCCGAACAGCACGAAATACAGGGCGGCCCAGCAGAAGGCCATGACCAGATTGGCCGCGGGCCCGGCCAGCGCGACCCACAGCATGTCGCTCTTCGGGCGGCGCAGCCGCGAGAAATCCACCGGAACCGGCTTGGCGTAGCCGAAGATGAACGGGCTGTGCAGCAGTGCGAGGCCCAGCGGGATCAGGATGGTGCCAACCGGATCGATGTGACGGAGGGGGTTCAGGCTCATGCGCCCTTGCGCATAAGCGGTCAGGTCGCCGAAATAGCGCGCCGCATACGCGTGCGCCGCCTCGTGGAGCGTGATGGCAAACAGGACGGGGAGAGCGTAAACCGCAATCGACTGAATGATGTCGTTCATCGGCCGGATTTTAGCAGAGCGCTAGCCCCATCCGATCAGGAAAACAGCGAAACATCGCCCCGGCCCTCGCGCAAAACCACCGGTGCGTCACCGGTCAGGTCAACCACCGTGGTCGGCAACAGGCTGCATCCGCCGCCGTCGATCACCAGCTCGACGCGCTTCTGCAATGCGTCTCGAATCTCTTCGGGGTCATTCAACGGATCGTCGCTGCCCGGCAGGATCAGCGTGGTTCCCAGCAGCGGCTGCCCGAGCTCGGCCAGCAGCGCCTGCGCGATCGCATGCTCCGGCACGCGCAGCCCGATGGTCTTGCGCGACGGGTGCGACAGGCGGCGCGGCACCTCGCGGGTCGCCTCAAGGATGAAGGTGTACGGCCCCGGCGTGGCGGCCTTCAGCAGCCGGTACTGCTTGTTGTCGACGCGCGCGTAGGTCGCGATGTCCGACAGGTCGCGGCACAACAGGGTCAGGTGGTGCTTTTCATCGATGTCACGCAAACGGCGCAGCCGGTCCACCGCCGCCTTGTCGTCAAGATGGCAGACCAGCGCATAG
>JACCDS010210321.1_pt1 | contig 14584 bp, 8 predicted proteins | sample 7446441 | NCBI WGS metagenome assembly JACCDS01 (sample SAMN15323445, study PRJNA562643) | freshwater metagenome | isolation source: river surface water | place: USA:Blue River Watershed | collected 2017-08-17 | reverse complement strand
GCCTTCGAGAACAAGGACTACTACCTTCGTCGCGAGGCGGAGCTGCCGGCCAATGTCAGTCTGTGGGACAACAAGTTGCTGGATCCGCTGGAGAGTGCGCGTCTGAAGCGCGTCTTCAGCCACGGGCTCGACAAGGAAACCGGCTACGTGCTCCCGCTTGGCTCCACCGAGCGCGAAGGCGGCATTCGCTGGCTGAGCTCACGCTGGTACTTCCGCAAGGAAAAACTCACGCTGATTCCCGGAGACTCGCCCATCGGTCTGCGCCTGCCGCTCGACAGCCTGCCCTGGCAGGAGCCTGACACGCTGGCGCAGGAACATGCACCTGACCCCTTTGCGCCGCTGACCGAACTGCCCTACCCGCTGCTGCAGGAAGAGGACAGCGAGACCCTCGATGCCGGGGACTCGGGTGATGGCCGCATTTTCCACACGGCCTTGTGTGCCGAAGTGCGTGATGGACGTCTTTATCTGTTCCTGCCGCCACAGACGGACCTGGAACGCTATGTGGCACTGATTGCCGCGATCGAGGCGACCGCCGAGGCGCTCACCTGCCCCGTGGTACTGGAAGGTTACGAGCCGCCGCGCGATCCACGCCTGCAGAAGATGCTCATCACCCCCGACCCGGGCGTGATCGAAGTGAATGTACAGCCCGCCTCCAGCTGGCCGGAGCTGACGCATATCGTGCACACGCTTTACGAACAGGCGCGGCAGACGCGCCTGGGCACCGAGAAATTCATGCTGGATGGCCGCCACACCGGCACGGGCGGCGGCAATCATGTGACACTGGGCGCCGCCAGGCCCGAAGACAGCCCGTTCCTGCGCCGCCCGGATCTGCTGGGCAGCCTGCTGCGTTTCTGGCAGAACCATCCCAGCCTGTCCTATCTCTTCTCCGGCCAGTTCATCGGCCCGACCAGTCAGGCACCGCGTGTCGATGAAGCGCGCGACGACAATCTCTACGAACTGGAGATCGCCCTGCAGCAGCTCGAGAGCGAGACCACCGGCCAGTACTGGCTGGTCGACCGCATCCTGCGCAATTTCCTGGTGGATCTCACCGGCAATACGCACCGCGCCGAATTCTGCATCGACAAGCTCTACTCGCCGGACAGCGCCAGCGGCAGGCTGGGCATCGTCGAGTTCCGCAATTTCGAGATGCCGCCCCACTGGCAGATGAGCGCGCTGCAGGTGCTGCTGCTGCGCACCCTGGTCGCCCATTTCTCGCAGAAGCCTTACACCCGACCGCTGATCAACTGGGGCACCGAGCTGCATGATCGCTTCATGCTGCCGCACTTCGTGTGGGAGGACCTTGGCTGGGTGATCGACGATCTCAACAAGGCGGGGTATCCCCTGCAGCTGGACTGGTTCGCGCCGTTCCAGGAATTCCGCTTCCCGCATTACGGCACGATTCACGTGGCCGGCATCCAGCTGGAACTGCACCGCGCCATCGAGCCCTGGCATGTGCTGGGGGAAGAGTCCACCGGTCAGGGCACGGCGCGCTATGTGGATTCCTCGGTGGAGCGCCTGCAGATCCGCACGCGCAACATGACGGGCAATCGCTTCGTCGTGACCTGCAACGGCCGCAAGGTGCCACTGCGCAGCACCGGCACGGAAGGCGAGTTCGTCGGCGGCATCCGCTACAAGGCGTGGGCGCCCTGGTCAGCGCTGCATCCGACCATCGGGGTGCATTCGCCACTGGTGATCGACGTGGTGGACATTCATCACCAGCGTTCTCTGGGCGGCTGCACCTATCACGTGGCACATCCAGGCGGCCGCAACTATGAGACGTTCCCGGTCAATGCCAATGAGGCCGAAGCACGCCGCGGGGCGCGCTTCTGGCAGCATGGGCATACCCAGGGGGTGATGGCGCTGGATCTGGGCGAGCCGCATGAAGCGCATCCCTACACGCTGGACATGCGCTTCCGGGCTCGCCGTTGAGCATCAGCCCGCGTTGCGCAGAGCAGCGATGCGGGCTGAAAGGGGCGGGTGGGACATCAGCAGGCCGGCCAGCGACCCCATGCCCTTGCTGTTGATGCCGAAGGCCACGAGTTCATCGGGCAGGGCAGCCGCCTGACCCATCTGCAGGCGCTCCAGAGCGGCAATCATGTTCTGCCGGCCGGCCAGACGGGCACCGCCTGCGTCGGCGCGGAATTCACGCTGACGGCTGAACCACATCACGATGATGGACGCCAGGATCCCCAGCACCAGTTCGGCCACGATGGTGGTGATCCAGAACGCCGGCCCGTGGCCGCGCTCGGTCTTGAAGACCACCCGGTCCACGAAGTGCCCGATCACCCGTGAGAAGAAGATCACGAAGGTGTTCACCACGCCCTGGATGAGCGTCAGCGTGACCATGTCGCCATTGGCCACGTGGCTCACTTCATGGGCGAGCACGGCCTCGGCCTCCGGACGCGTCATGTTCTGCAGCAGGCCGGTGCTCACGGCCACCAGGGAGCTGTTGCGCGAGGCGCCTGTGGCGAAAGCATTCACCTGGGGTGAATCGAAGATGGCCACTTCCGGCATGCCGATGCCGGCCTCCTGGGCCTGACGGCGCACGGTCTCCACCAGCCACTGCTCGGTGCTGTTGGCGGGCGAGGTGATGACGCGCGCGCCCGTGCTGCGCTTGGCCATCCACTTGGACATGGCCAGCGAGATGAAGGCGCCGCCGAAGCCGAACACGGACGAGAAGATCAGCAAGCTGTCGAGATCGAGCCCGACGCCTTGTTCGTCGAGAATGCGCTCCACGCCGAGCAAGCGCAGGGTGATGCTCAGAACAACAATGATGGCCAGGTTGGTCATCAGGAACAGTGCTATGCGTTTCATGGCGCGTCGATGCCTCGTCGAGTGTCAGCCCAGCAGCGACTCGATGTCGTCTGCCCGGGCAGGTGGATGGATCAGGTGCTGTTCCGCGTCATAGAGCGGATCGCTGCGTGGCATCTCGCGGAAGATCAGGTCGAAGTGCTTCTGCACCCGTCCCAGGTTCACCACCGAGATGCCACTGGAGAAACCGAACCAGACGTACAAACCATTCATGTTGCGGAACATGGCGGGAATATGATGGGGGCCGGCGATGGTGCCTTCAAGGTAGTGCTGGTAGAGAATCGGGATGTCGTCCAGCGTCACCTTGCCGACGAACAGCATGGGAATGATCTCCGGCACGCCAGAATTGATGGCGCTGCGGATGAAGTTCACGTTCTCGACGAAACCGCGCAGATACGACAGATCCTTGGTGAACACCGAGCCCCCGGCCAGCATGCCGCCCCGGAACACGCGCTGGGTGATGCGATAGCTTTCGCGTTCGCTGAGACCCCGATTCACGAAGTGACGATAGACCTCGATGAAATCCGCGCCCTGCTCCGCCATGTCCACCGCCACCACGCGATCACTCACTCGCAGCGCGCGCTGAGGGTAGGAGCTGAAGGTGAGGGTTTCCATCAGCACGGCGAGGCCTTCCTGACAGGCCGTCACCCGAGGTGAACCCACGCTGAGCCAGCTGGCCCAAGGCTGCCGGCGTCCGTTCAGCGTGGTGCCCACGTGCACCCAGCCCTCGTGCACCTCCAGGATCTGCAGGTCGAATTCCGAGAAATCCGAATCCTGGTTGATCTTGATGTAGTCGCCCCCGGCCGCCGCGTCAGAGACGATCCCGTCGCTGAGCATCACTCGAATGTCCCCGGCAGGGAAATAGTTCTGCAGGCGCTGACGCAGGATGCTCACCGCATCGGCTGCGGCAATGGTCTTGCCATAGGGCCGGCTCATGTGCTCGGCGGCCGGCAGGGAGAAGATCTGACAGAGTTTCTCGCCCAGCTTGCGCAGGGTCTTGCGGTCACCCCGCAGGCGGTCGGAAGCGGAGCCGTAGAGCTCGCGACTGATCTGGCCGAAGGCCGGCTGCCCCCGGTTCTGCAGCAGGTCGATCACCAGCAGGTACTGTTCTATGGTGGCGCACAGGATGCTGCCCAGGCCATCATGGACACCGAGCTGTCGCTGCACATCCTCGCGCAGCTCGCGAAAGCGCAAGGCCAGCAGGTCGGGTTGGAAGTTGAGGGCGATGGCCTCGTAATAGGCCAGATCGACCGGCGGCAGGCGCGTGCCCTTGCCGGCGAGGAAGTCCTGCTCGAAGCGGGCAGGCCACTTGATGGCATCGAGTATCCGGATGGGCTGCTGCAGCGCGATCAGTCGATCCGAAAGCGTCCTGACGCGCTGGCGATACTCCGAGGGGCTCATCCGATATACAGCTCCTGCTGCAGGGCACGGGAAATCTGCACCAGCGCGATGCGCTGCTCTTCCACCGCGAGCACCTGGAACGTGAAGCCCTCCAGTTCCAGGATGGCACCCACCTCGGGCAGACCATCGAACTTGCTCATCAGGAAGCCGGCCAGCGTCGCGAAATCGTCGATGTCGGCATCGAACAGCCCCGTCTCCAGCACACGGGACAACTCATGCAGGTCGGCATGACCGGCCACGCGCCACTGCCCGTCGTCCAGCGCCTCGATGGCAGGCGTCTCGTCTTCGTCGGGGAACTCGCCGGCGATGGCTTCGAACACGTCGATGGGCGTGATCAGGCCCGCGATGGTGCCGTACTCATCCACCACCAGCACGAGCTGGCCACGCGAGCGACGCAAGGTCTCGATCAGCGGCAGCACCGCGATCGAATCCGGCACATAGATGGGCTTGCGCAGGGCGTCGCGCAGCGTGACGCGGCCGTTGACGGCCAGATCATTGAGCAGGTCCTTGGCACGGGCGATGCCGACGATCTCGTCCAGGCTGCCCTTGCACACCGGAAAGAAGCTGTGGGGCGTCTCGATCAACATGGCGCGGATCGTGCCCACGTCGTCTTCCAGATCGACCCAGGAGATGTCGGTGCGCGGCGTCATCAGCGAGCGCACGGAACGCTCGGCCAGCGTCAGCACGCCCGTGACCATGTTGCGCTCGGCCACGTGAAAGGCGGCCTCTTCCTCGGCGGCGGCCTTCTCGTCCACGGTTTCGGGCTGGTCATAGGCACGCCCGCCCAGCAGGCTCAGCACCGCGGCCGCCGTGCGCTCGCGCAGGGGGCGACGGGCCTCGTTCTTCTGCCGATTGCGGTTCGCCACCTGATTGAAGAACTCGATGGTGATGGAGAAGCCGATGGCGGCGTAGAGATAGCCCTTGGGGATGTGGAAGCCGAAGCCTTCGGCCACGAGACTCAGACCGATCATGAGCAGGAAGCTCAGGCACAGCACCACGACCGTCGGGTGCTTGTCGACAAACTCGGTCAATGGTTTGGATGCCAGCAGCATGATGGACACGGAGATCACCACCGCCGTCATCATCACGTAGATGTTGTTGACCATGCCGACCGCGGTGATCACGGCGTCCAGCGAGAACACCGCGTCCAGCACCACGATCTGCGACACCACCAGCCAGAACCCGGCATAGACACGGTTTTCCAGATGCACCCGCATGGAACCTTCCAGGCGCTCGTGCAGTTCGGTGGTGGCCTTGAACAGCAGGAACAGGCCCCCAAACAGCAATATCAGGTCACGGCCGGAGAACGGCACATTGAAGACAGTGAACAAGGGCGTGGTCAGCGTTACCAGCCAGGAGACGACACTGAGCAGGCCGAGCCGCATGACCACGGCCAGCCCGAGGCCGAGGATGCGGGCCTTGTCACGCTGATGCGGGGGGAGTTTGTTCGCCAGGATGGCGATGAAGACCAGATTGTCGATGCCCAGCACCACCTCGAGAATGATCAAGGTGAGGAGGGCGACCCATAACGATGGGTCCAACAGGAATTCCATAAATCCTCTGTGAGTGGAAACGGAAGCCCGAGTGTAGCCGGGAATCGTGACGAAGGTAAACGCCGCGCGCTGCCGGTCTGCTTGCAGGGGGGCGACCGCTGCCGAGGTATACCCGCCAGCGGACGCGATGCCATAATCGCCACTGCCCATTGAGCCGCCATGACAAGATCCATGAATTCTCGCTGCCTGAATCTGCTGATGCTGCTCTGCCTGAGCGCCCCTGCCCTGGCGCAGGACGCCAGCCCGCAGCCGCAGATTCTCATCGTGGGCGCCGCCCCTGCCCTCGAGGCCAATATCCGCTCTCTGCTTGCCATCGATGGCGAGCGCTGCGACGCCGATCAGGCCCTGCTGGAAGCGCGCCGCCCGGCGCTGCGCCGCGAGATCGAACGCGCGGCCCAGGGGCTGGGGTTCTACCGCCTCACCCACACTCTCGAATTCAGTCGTTCGGACGACTGCTGGGCCCTGCGCATCGACGTGGTGCCTGGCGACCCGGTGCTGTTCGGCAACATCGACGTGCGCTTGCCTGGCACCGAGGCGGATGCCGCCGCGCCCTTCGCTGCCCTGCTAGCCAGCTCACCGGTGGTCAGCGGCACCGCGCTCAACCATCGCCTGTACGAGAACCTGAAGTCCTCTCTCAGTGCCCTGGCCGTGGAGAACGGTTACTTCAGCGCCCGCTTCTCGCGCTCGGAACTCGCCGTGGATCTGGCGCGCAATCGTGCCGATGTCCTGATCGAGTTCGACCCGGGCCCGCGTTATCGCTTCGGCACCATCCGCATCAGCCCGCTCGAGGAACTGTCGGATCGCTTCATCTCGCGCTTCGTGCCCTTCGCTCCGGGCACCCCTTATTCCACGGAGGCGCTGGTGGAGTTGCGCGAGAGTTTCAACAACAGTCAGTACTTCACGGAGGTGGCCGTCACGCCCGAGCTGAATGCAGCACAGACGGCTTCGCAGAACGCCGCACGCACGGTGCCGGTGAACATCGCCCTGCAAATGCGTCCGCGACGCTCCTGGACAGGAGGCCTCGGGGTGACCACGGACAACGGGCCGCGCATGACGGCCAACTACGAGGACCGCTATTTCAACCGCTCCGGCCACCGGCAGAATGGCGACGCGGCGCTCTCCACCATGGAGAACCGCGCCAATTTCAGCCATATCATCCCGATGGCGGACCCGGCCACGGAGAGTCTCAGCATTTCGCTGGGCTATGTGGGCCAGGACAATGACACCTTCAGCATCGACACCTACAAGCTGGGGGTCAGCTATCGCTCCACCATCGACATCCCCCTGCTTGGCGAGGAGTGGCTGCAGAACATCTTCAGCAACTTCCAGCGCGAGAACAGCGCGCTGAACACGGTGACGGTGAATTCCCACGAGAGCAGCAACCTGACCATATCAGGCATCAACTGGACTCGCACCGCGGCCGACGACCCGATCTTCCCGACGCGGGGATGGCGCGTGTTCACCCAGCTCAGCGGGGCCTCGAACGCGTTCCTGTCCGACTTGAGCTTCCTGCAGCTGTACGCCAGCGGCAAGCTGGTGCACACCGTGGGCCCGGGGCGCGCCCTGCTGCGCGTGGAGGCCGGCACCACCCTGGTGGATGGCGTGAGCGAGCTCCCCGTGTCCATCCGCTATTTCACCGGGGGCGATCAAAGTGTGCGCGGCTATCAGTTTGGCAGTCTGGGTGCGCTCAATGATCTGGGCGAGGTGATCGGCGGCAAGCATCTGCTCACGGCCAGCGTGGAGTACGACTTCAGTGTGCGCCCGAGCTGGAAGCTCGCCGTGTTCATGGACGCGGGCAATTCCTTCGCCGACTTCAACACTGTCACTCTCAACAAGAGTGCGGGCCTCGGCCTGCGCTGGCTGTCGCCCATCGGCCCCATCCGCGCCGACATCGCCAAGGGCCTGGACGGCGGCAATTTCCGTCTGCACATCACCATGGGGCCGGACCTGTGAGCCCGCTGCTGCGCCGACTTCTGCTGAGCCTGGGCGCGCTGGCGGGCCTCATCCTGCTGCTGCTCGGCAGCCTGGCTGCCGTGATCAGCACGCCTGCAGGCAGCCGCTGGGCGCTGAGTCAGGCAGGAGCGCTCGCGGCGGATGCCGGCCCGCGAATCGAGATCGGCAGCCAGAGCGGCACCCTGCTGCGCGGTCTGCAGCTGCAGAACGTGAGCCTGCAGCTGGATGGCAATCGCGTGCGGGCGCAGGCACTGGCGCTGCGCTGGAACCCGTTCAGCCTGCTGAGTGGCACGCTGGTGCTCGACGAACTGCGGGTGCAGGGTCTCGAGGTGGATTGGGCCAGCGCCGCGCCGAGCCAGGCAACGCCCGCCCTGACGCCACTGCTCGAAGCGAGCCTGCCGCTGCCCCTGGCGCTGCGGCTGGACAGCCTGCGTCTGGAGCAGGCGCAACTGACCCTGGACGGCACCCGATGGCAGATCCTGCAGGCGGCGCTCAATGCCAGGCTGGACGGCACTGATCTGGCGCTGGACGACCTGCACCTGCAAACGCCGACGCTGCAGGTGAACGGGGCACTGCAGGCAGAGCTGGCGGGCAGCGTCCCCCTGCGCGGCACGCTCGACTGGCAGTACCAGACCTCGGAGGCAGGCACGCTTCCCGCCGCCGGACAGCTGGTGCTGGGCGGCACACTCGACACCCTGGCAGTGAACCACAGTCTGCGGTCCCCCCTGCAGGTGGAAAGCCAGGGCAGCGTCGTGCTCAACCTGGCCAGTGGCGGCGGCGCGCCCCGCCTCGGGCTGAGCCACACGCTGCAGACTCAGTCACTGGCCAGCCTGCTGCCCGCAGACGGCATGGACCTGCTGGTCAGCCAGGGTGAGCTCAGCACCACCGGCTGGCTGGAAGCCCTGCAGATCAGCGGTCTGGGCGCCTTGCGTCTGGTGGATGCCAGCGGCGCAGAGCTGCTCGAGGAGCTCGCGTTCAACTGGAACGCCCTGCTGCAGGGGCCGGTGCTGCTGGTGGATCAACTGAGTCTGAGCACCGCCAGTGGCAACCTGGGCGGCAACGGCGAGCTGCGCTGGGAGGCAGGCGTGCAGGCCAGCCTGAATTATGTGTTGAGCGAAACCGATGCCAGCCGCTACCAGGCACTGCTGCCCGCCGGCGTGCTGCCGGGAGAGCTGGCGAGCACTGGCAGTCTGAGCCTGCAGCAGGACGGCGATGCCCTGCGCGGCACCCTGGTGGTCGATTCCCTGCAGGGCAGCCTCAATGGCTACCCGCTGCAAGGCAATGGGGCGATCGCCCTGGACGGCACCGAGTTCTCGGTGCAAGGCCTGGCGCTGCGCAGTGGCCCCAACTCCCTGCAGCTGACCGGCCGCTGGGGTGAGGAGCTGGACCTGCAGCTGGCTCTGCAGGCTCCGCAGCTGGATACCCTGTCGCCTCTTCTGGCAGGCGAACTGCAGGCCACCGCCTCACTCGCCGGCACGGCGCAACAGCCCCGACTCGAGCTGCAGGCCGAAGGCAGTCTTCTGCGTCTGGGTGACATGTCCATCGCCAGTCTGCAAGCCACGGCAGCCCACGCCGAGGGCAGCAACCGCATGACACTGGAAGCCCTCGATCTGCAAACCGGCAGCTTCACGGCGCGCACGCTGACGCTGCGCGGCGCTGGCGAAGCGGCCGCACACCAGCTGCAGCTCACCTTGGACAGCCCGGCGCTGCAGGCGCAGATCGCCCTCGAAGGCGCATTGAGCGGGCTGAGCGCCGACACGCCCCTGCAATGGGCAGGCCGCATCAGCCGCGGCGCCCTGGGCACGGAGCTGGGCGAATGGCAACTGACCCGTGCCGCCACGTTGAGCTGGAATGCGACGCGCTGGCAGCTGGCAGACCAGTGCTGGCAGCTGGTCGGCAGCAGTCTTTGCGTGCAGGCCACTGGCGGCGCAGATGCGGCGCTGCAGGCCACGGCCCGTCTGCAGGACCTGCCACTGGAGCCCTTCAACGCGCCGACCCTCCCCGATCTCTCTCGCCAACTGCCCACCCTGCCGGCGGGCGTGCGCATGCAGGGCCAGCTCGATGCCACAGTGAGCGTGGCCGGGCAGGCCGACGCCGCCGTGTCTGAATTGAGCCTGACAGCCGAGCTGCAGCTGGAGAATGCCGTCATGGCACTTGCGTCTGCACCGGGCGGCACGGACGAGGAAGCATTCGCCGTCGTGCCGCGTGAACTGGAGCTGCGCACGGCGACATTGAACGCCGAGCAGCGCGCGGGTGCCTGGCAACTCGACAGCCTGCTGGAGTTCGCCCAGCCTCAGCTTGCGGGAACGACCGGCCTGCAGGGCTCGGCACGCAGTCGCCTGAGCATCGCCCCGTCCGGCGACCTCGAGGGCGACGTCGCCCTGGAGTTCGCGGCCCTGCAATGGCTGGAAGCGCTGGTGCCCGCCCTGCGCAATGTCGAAGGCCGCCTGAGCGGGCTCGCCGTCGTCGGCGGTTCGCTGCAGGCGCCACAACTCGGCGGCACCTTGGACCTGCAGGACGGCGCGTTGCAGGTGCCCGTGCTCGGCCTCGAGCTGAACGCGATCAACGCCAGCCTTGTCGCCGACAACGACGCCCATCTGGCGCTGCAGGGCGAGGCCCGCTCCGGCACCGGCTCACTGCGCTTCTTCAGTGATGTCGAGCGAGCCTTCAGCACCAGCCCCACGCTGCGCCTGCAGCTGGAAGGCGACAACTTCACGCTGGCGGAACGCCCCGAACTGCGCATGGCCATCAGTCCGCAGCTGGCCATCGAGGCGAGCACGCAAGGAGTGCACATCAGCGGCAATCTGCTGCTGCCCCTGCTCGACGTGCGCATCACCAGCCTGCCCGAATCCGCCGTCGACGTCTCCGCAGACACCGTGCTGGTGGCCCAGCCGGAGGACGGCGCGACGGTACGCAATGCCGCCACGTCCTCGCTCGGGCCGCTGCAGAACGTGCCGCTGACCGCCCAGGTGTCCGTGCAGCTGGGCGAGGCCGTGCATTTTGCCGGCTGGGGACTGGACACCGACCTGAACGGCGCCCTGGAGATCACGCAGCGCGCCACCGGCGCGCCTCTCACCTACGGCGAGCTGACGGTGCGCCAGGGCAGCTATCAGACCTACGGACGCACCTTGAACATCGAGCACGGCAAGCTGCTGTTCTTCGGCAGCTATGACAATCCGGCGCTGGACATCCGTGCCACCCGCGAGGCCGAGGACGTGAAGGTGGGGGTGCAGATGAACGGCACGCTGCGCAACATCAGCAGTCAGCTGTTCTCGACGCCGACACTTCCGGACGGCGACATCATCGCCGTGATGCTCACCGGTCGGCCGCTGGCCGAGGTGGGCAGCCAGGACAGCAATGCGCTGGTGGGGGCCATCACCTCCCTGGGCATCAACCAGGGGCAGAATCTGACCAACCAGATTCGCAATCAGCTGGGTCTGGACACGCTGGCCATCAGCAGCACGGGGGATGTGGCCAACAGCAGCCTGACACTGGGCAAGTACCTGACACCGCGCATCTTCATCCAGTACGGCATCGGGCTGTTCGAGACGGAGTCGACGCTGGCGGTGGATTACACGGTGTCGGAGCGGGTGAAGCTGGAGGCGAAGTCGGGGAGTACGCAGAGTGTGGACATCACTTATACGGTGGAGCGGTAGGGCTGCTCGAGCCTGCCTGGCCAGTGGCTGTGGTTTCGGACACGCCGTGAACCCGTCCATGGGGGCTCGCTTTCGCCATCCATGGCTCAAGACGGTCCGCAACCACAGCCACCGGCCAGGCAGATTCAGCTCCCCTGCTGCGGCAAGGAGCCAAGAGGCGGGCGGGCTTGAAATTTCGGGCGGCAGCCTTATTCACGGCGTGGGCTGCGTGCCCGCATGAACTGACAGACGAGAGAGCATCATGAAAGACACCAAGACCTTGTGGATCGCCGGACTCGCCACGGTGCTGGTCATCACCCTGGTGGCATTCGGCGTCTCTCACTGGCGCCTGAGCAACGAACTGCAAGCCCTGCGCGGTGAAGAAGCTTCCGCCAATCCTGACTTGCTGGAGCGCCTGGAAGAGATGGCCGAGGAACAGTCGCGCCCGAGCGGCCCGGCTTCCTTGTTCGACCCGAACTTTGACCCTTTCGGCGCCAGCCTGTTCGGCACCGACCCCTTCGCGCGTCTGCAGCAGATGCAGACGCAGATGGATCAACTGTTCAACAACATGAACAGCAGCTTCGGCTTCAGCGGTTTTTCCGCCGCCTTCCAGCAGCCGCAGATCGCCGTGGAGGAACTGGACAAGGAATTCCGCGTGGTGATCACCCTGGCCGAGGGCAGCGAAGTGGAACTGGAGACGGCGCTGGAGGACACCACCTTGTCGATCTCCGCCCAGGTGCGCACCCGTGTGCAGGACAGCCGCGCCGGTCTGCAGACCAGCAGCACCAGTGTGAGTGCCTTCTCGCGGGATATCGATCTGGGGGAGCCGGTGGACGCGCGCGGCATGCGCACCGAGAAGTCTGAGGGGGAAATCGTGATCACGGTGCCGAAGCTGGGGTGATGCCCCAGCGAATGACGCATCACTCAGGCCGCGTCACCGAGTCGATGGCGCGGGCGAGATCGCCGGGGGTGGCGCCGAGGGCCACACCCGCGCGTACTTTCTCAGCCTCCTGTGGCGACAGCCCGAGAAACTCCTCGACAGTGCCAATCCGCCAGCCTTTTTCTTCCAGTCTCTCTCGCTTGTCAGTCTGCATGATCGTGGCTCCTCAACAGGGATATCACCCAAAATTGGCTGCGGCGTAGTGTCAAATCAATCAAGACCATTCATGAGGCTCTGGAACTGAACTTCAGTCTGAACAGCCTGTGACGGACCCCTTGGCTCCCCACTCCCGAAGCTCGAGGAGCATGGCATCGCGCGGCACTGAATGGAGTCGGGTGGCGGGGGTGGCGTTTACGGACCGTGAGCCGCCTGGACGGCGGCGAGTCGAGCCTACAGGGACGTATTCACGGCGTGTCCGGAAACGCCACCCCCGTCACCCGACTCCCGCTCAAGGCACTCAAGCCCGCACTACTCAGAACCTCAGAACTTCGACCCCAGAATCCAGGTATCAGACCTCGCCCACGCCTCCTCGAAGCGTTTGTCGATCTCTTCGTCCACCTTGCCCTGCGCCGCCAGCGCCTGCTTGATGCCGTACAGCGCCCAGCCATTGTGCGGATGTTCGCGCAGGTCCTCTTCATACAAGGTGATGGCCTTGTCGAACTCACCCACCTCGATGTAGGCCGCCCCCAGCCAGTGCTTGGCCGAGAACGGATAGGGCTCCGGCTCGTCATAGATGATGGCGTTGTATGCCGCGGTGGCGTGCTCGAAAGCCTCGATGGCACTGGTCATGTCGCCCGTGCTCCAGGCGATCTCGCCCTCCAGGATGCCCACCAGCACCTCCAGCAGATTGTTGCCGTCGTGGAAGCGGTAATTGTCGGTGGTGTCCGCCGCCAGCTGGTCCAGCTTGGCCAGGTACTCGCGAGCCGTGCCCGTGTCGCCCATCTTCAACGCCGCATAGCCTTGGGCGAAGTCCCAGCTGCCGCCGTCGAAATCGCTGTTCTCCGGCCGCTTGCTCACTGCGGCCACTTCGTCGAAGCGACCGAAGCGAACCAAGGTCAGCACGTGATAGATCGAGCTGTCCATCAGCTTGTCGTAGTCCTTGGCGGCCTGGATGGCGATGGCGCCCTGTCCGTCCATGCTGGCCGCGAACAGCAGCATGGCCAGATTGTGCATCGGGTAGATGGCGAAGCCTTCACCGATGGCGGCCTTCTGGTCGGAATGCCAGGCCTGGATATTGGCGCGCACGGAGTCGTTCCAGCGCCCGATCTCGTTCCAGGTGTGGCTGGGCATGTGATTGATGTGGCTCGCGCCCGGAATGGCATTGCCCAGGAACTCGGCACACTCCTCGGCCAGACCCGGCTCGGGGGTGGACTCGGTGGCGTGCACATAGAGATGACAGGCCCCGACGTGGGTGATGTCGCGATCCAGCACGCTGGTCAGCACGTTGTGCAGACGAATCACGTCCGGATCGTCGAGGTCACGGGTGCCGCGACGCGGCTCCAGCAGGAACAGGGCATCGGCGTAGAGCGTGACGATGTCCAGATCATCCGGGTATTTCGCGGCCACTTCCGCCATGGCATCGGCATAGGCCTGCTCCTGCTCCATGCGGCGCTCGGCCGAGAAGTTCGCCACATAGCGCTGGGACATGGCCATGATCAGATCGGCCTCCTTCTGCGTGGCCTTGTCCAGGCGGCGCAGCGCCTCACGAATGGCGGCATAGGCGCGCGGCGATTCATCGGCCGTCATCGGTCCGTTCAGATACGAGCCCCAGGCCCAGGCCTCGCCCCAGTAGCAGATCGCACAGTCCGGATCGAGTTTCTGCGCTTCGCGGAAGGAGCGTGCAGCGTCCACCTTGGTGAAGGCGTACATCATCTGGAAGCCCTGGTCGAAAAAGGCCTGGGCCTGCGGATTGCGCGTGGAGATCGGGTAGCTGTGATCCCCCAGCGCGGTGGTGTAAAGGGGGATCGGAGTGTTGAATTCTTCCGGATCGGGCACGGTGGCGTGGTCCTGCGCCAGCACGGCGGGGGCACTGGCAAGGGTGGCCAGACACAGCAAGAGGGTGGCGGAAAAACGCATGATCGTCTCCTGAGGGGGGTGATTTCTTGACTGCAGGCAAGCCTAGTGAAGAGCCGGGGGAAAGTCCACACAGCCCCTTGGCCCACGCTCTCAATCCGGGGCTGAGTGACGCTGTTCGCTGGCAATGGGCTAAGAGTCTGGCGTCGGGCCAGTCGTCGGCGGACCGTTGGCCGCCAGGACGGCGGCCAGCGAGCCTCCAGGGACGGATTCACGGC
>JACCDS011013258.1_pt1 | contig 14586 bp, 12 predicted proteins | sample 7446441 | NCBI WGS metagenome assembly JACCDS01 (sample SAMN15323445, study PRJNA562643) | freshwater metagenome | isolation source: river surface water | place: USA:Blue River Watershed | collected 2017-08-17 | reverse complement strand
GCTCGTCTACTCCACTTTCGGCGAAGCCCACCGCGCCTTCCGCGGCCGCAAGGTCTTCTATACGTCCGAGAACGTCCTGCCCGATTTCGACGCCTGCGACCACGCGATCACCTTCTGCCACCTGCCCGACGAGCCCCGGCACTTCCGCCTGCCCCAGTACGTCTTCTACGTCGACGACGTCCGGCGCCTGCTGAAGCCGGCGGGTTTCGACGCGACGGCCGCGTTGCGAGCCAAGACGAAGTTCGCCAACTTCGTGGTCTCCAACCCGCGCTGCCCCGAGCGCAACGCCTTCTTCCGCCAACTGCATCGGCGCCGTCACGTCGATTCGGGCGGGCGCCATTTCAACAACCTAGGCAAGCCGATCGCGGACAAGCTCGCGTTCATCCGCGACTACAAGTTCACCTTGGCCTTCGAGAACTCCGCCTCGCCCGGGTACACGACCGAAAAGCTCGTCGAACCCATGCTCGCCGGCAGCGTGCCGATCTACTGGGGCAACCCCGAGGTCGCGTTGGATTTCAATCCGCGCAGCTTCATCGACGTAGCCCGCTTCCCTGATTTCCAGGCCGCCATCGACCACATCCTCGCGGTGGACGCGGACGACGGGCTTTACCTCCAGTACCTGCGGGAGCCTTGGTTCAACGACGACCGCCCGCCGTCGTGGTTCGATCCGGCGGAGCACCTCGCGGCCTGGCAACGGTTCCTCGCGACCCCGTGGGTGGAGCGCCCGCGCATCTACCGCGACCGGGGCCTACGCGACCATGCGCGCGGCACGGGCCTAAGCCGCCACCTCTCCAGCCTCGGCACGAAACTGGACGGATTGCTCTGGAAAGCCGGCTGGCGCTAAGACCGTCAGATGGGCTGGGCCACCTCGCGGAAATGCTTCGCCACATAGGCGACGTCCTCCGGCGTGATGTTCGCGTGGTTCGGCAGGTAAAGGCCGTAGTCATGCACCTTGTCGGCGACCGGCAGATGCGTGACGCCGAACTTCTTGATCCAGAACGGCTGGCGCCCCATCGAACCGCAGACCAGCGGACGGCACTCGATGCCGTGCGCCAGCAGGTGCTTCGACAGTTCCAGTCGGTTGGCCGCGAAGGTACCGAAGGAGAAGCTGGAGACGAAGCTGTCGGGGCTGTGCTGCGAGAAGAACTCCGGCAAGGCCTGGCGGTAAAGCTCGAAGTTGCGGGCGCGGACCTTGGCGATCGCCGGCAGGCGCTTCAGCTGGAGCCGGCCGAGGTAGGCGTTGAGGTCGGTCGAGCGCAGGTTGTAGCCGGCGTAGTAGAAGCTGTAGAACTCGCGGAAATCGTCGATCTGGAACTCCTGCTTCCAGGCCTGGCGGTCGCTCTCCGGAACGTCGCGGGACCAACCGTGCGAACGGATGGAGAGCATCACGCTGTAGAGTTTGTCGTCGCTGAGGGTGATGGCGCCGCCCTCGATGCTCGAGATGTGGTGGCCGTAGTAGAACGAGAACGAGCCCGCCAGGGAGAGCGCGCCGGTCTTCTTGCCCTTGTATTCCGAACCCAAGGCCTCGCAGGCGTCCTCGATGACGAGGCAACCGTACTGGTCGCAGAGGCGATGGATGGCGTCCATCTGGTTGGGATGGCCGAGGATGTGGACGAGGATGAGGAGCGCCGGGCGTTCCTTCTTGAGCAACGCCTCCAGGTGGTTGAGGTCGACGCCGAGGTCCTGGGCGTCCGAATCGCAGAGGAAACACTCGAAGCCCATCTGCACGAAGGGCGAAAGCGTGGTGATCCAGGAGACCGCCGGAACGATGACCTTCTTGTTCCGGAGATAGCCGGCCTCAAGGAGGCTGTAGGCCATCAGCAGGTTCGCGGAAGAACCGCTGTTCACCATGATGCTGTACTTCGTGCCCGTGTAGGCGGCGAACTCGGCCTCGAACTCGCGGGTCAGCGGCCCCTTGGTGAGCTGCTTGCCCTCCTGAAGCCAGCCGGCGAGGGAACGGATTTCCTCCTCGGAGATCGTGTTGTCGGCCAGCTTGATGGAACGCTTAGTCATGGGAAATCAGGGGACGCTTGGGATGGAACAAGCGGTACAAGCCGTTGCGGAGCTTGGCTTTGACGCGCATGCAGAAAAGCAAGGCTCGGGCCGGCAAGTCCAGCCGGAAGGTCTTCACCAGCCAAGCGATGGTGTAGTAAAGGCGCGCCTCCTGGTAGGCGCGGTAGAGGGCCTTCTTACGGGCGGCGTCCTTATGGGCGTCGATGGTGATCGAGCCATCGTGCGAGGAGAAGACCGCCAGCGGCTCGTCGACATAGCCGAACTTACGGTAGTCCAGGGTCGTCATCGCGGTCATCAGCCAATCCGGACCCACGCCGCGGTATTCGAAGGACGTGAACGGCACGCGGCCGACCAGCAGGTGGTTAAGGATGTCCTTCCGGCGGATGAGCGTCGCCCCGGGCGAGACCAGCCCTTTGATCTGGTGGGACATGAACTTGCCCACGGGATGGACGCCCGTCGGCCCCAGGCTCGTGAAGAGATAGGACAACGGCTGCTGGGTCGCGTCGTCGCGGACTTCGGCGCACGAGAGGCAAAACGCGACGTCCGGCCCCATCAGCGCCATGCACTTCTCGACGAAGGTCGGGGCGATGAAGTCGTCGTCGTAGTTGATGTGGACGAATTCGCCTCGGGCCGAGACCACGCCGTCCAACCAGGCGAAGTGCACGCCGGAATCATGTTCGCGACGGACATAGCGGATGCGGTCGCCGTAGGAGCGCGCGACGGCGGGGGTGTCGTCGGAGCTGCCATGGTCGCAGACCACGACCTCGCAAGGGAACGTCTGGGCCAAGGCCGAGTCGATGCACCGCCGGAGCATGCCGGAGCGGTTGAAGGTCGGGATGACGATGGAGACCTGCGGAGGGGTCATGCCCCGAGAAGTTGACGCAGACGGGCGGTGTCGGCAACCAAGGACGTGGCCGGTCCGTCCGAAGCATTGACGATCTGAAGCCGACGAGGGGCCATGGACTGCACGAAATCGCTTATTTGGGTGCCGCGGCCCGAGCCGATGTTCACCAGACCGGTCGCCTGCTTCGCCATCAAGGCGACGACTTTGGCGACCAAGTCGTCAGCCAACGAGAGGTCCCGGATATCCTCCGCGCCGAAAAGCCGGAAAGGCTGGCTCAGGTCTTCCGTCGCGAAACGACGCTGCAGCGCGGGATAAAGGAAAGTCCCAGTCTGGGACGGGTGGTAGAAACTGAAGATGCGGCCGATGCAGAAAGGCACACCTGCGGCGGCCGCGGAGGTCTCGACGACCTGTTCGCCGAGACGCTTGGAGAGCCCGTAAGGGTTGATGGGCGCGACGGGCGCAGACTCGTCGATCGGCGTCGCCTGCGGGCGATAGACATGGCTGCTGCTGGCGTAGAACAGCCAAGGCTTCCGCTCCAACGCCGCGAGTTCGGCGACGAGGTTGGCCGTGCCGCCGACGTTGACCTGGAAAGCCCGCGCGGGGTTCGCCTGGACCGACTGCGTCGGTACGAGCGCCGCGAAATGCACGATGGCATCAAAAGACTCGGCGCGCAGCCACGTACGCAGTTCCTCGGGTCGGCAAACATCACCCGGGAAACAGGAGTAGGTTGTCCCGGCGGCCGCCAACTGCACCTGCAGGATCTTACCCAAGGTCCCGCGGCCGCCTGTGATTCCGATGTGCATCTTTATTCGACCGTATTTGCTGGCGGCTTCGGTTCAACCCGAAAGGACCATGGGGATATCGCTTCACTTTAAGGAAATCCGTTGCCCAGGGGCTCGCTTCAAGTTCTCTCGGTTCGTTTGCCATGCCGTCCCCCCGGACCATCAGCGTCGTCCTGCCGACCTACAACTGCCGCCACCTGCTCGTCGGCCATCTCCAAGGCATGCAGGCCTGGCTGGACCTCGCGTACGAGGTCGTCGTCGTCGACAGTCGCTCGACCGACGGCACCTTGGAGCTCATCCGCGCGGGACTCCGGCATCCGCGTCTGCGCATCATCGAGCGCGACCGCGGGCTTTACCAATCCTGGAACGAGGGCATTGCGGCAACCACGGGCGACTGGGTCTACATCAGCACGGCCGGCGATGGCATCACGCGCGAGCAGCTGCTGCATCTGCGCGAGGTCGGCGAAACCTTGGCGGCGGACGTCGTGGTCAGCCCGCCTACCTTCGTCCATGAGGACGGTCGCCCCCACCGCGACCTCGGTTGGCCACCCGCCGGGCTGCTGAAGGCCTTCGGTCGCGGACGACCGCTGTCAATCCATCCGGAGGCCACTCAATTCCTGGCGTTCCAAAACTGCCCCAACGCCTTGCTCGGAAGTTCAGCCGCCGACCTCTACCGAGGAGCGCACCTCCGTACGCGTCCCTTCCCCACCGAATACGGCGTCATCGGCGACACGGCCTGGATCATGCGTTACGGACACGAAACCAGGTTGGCGCTGACACCCAAGCGAGGTTCGACCTTCTGCATCCACGAAAAGGAAACCAAACTCAGCCCCGAACAATGCGTGGAGCTCCACCACCGTCTGTTCGACGGTGAACGACGACGTCTCGCGGAGGATGGCCGCCCACCCCAGACGATGCTCGGGGCCTATTTCGATTCCCTGAAGCTCCCTGAACGGACTAAGCGCCTTTGGGCCGAAAAGCGCGTGCTTTGGCACGCCAAGGAAGACCGGCTGGCCAACAAGTTCCGCTGGATCGGGACGACCGCCAACTATCTTTGGCACCGCTCGCAGATGAAGATCCGCACCCGTCGCGAATTGTCGCAACTGCGGGCCAAGTCCGAATGGTTCACCCATCTGGAACCTTGACGGCGACAGGTTCTGCCTTCCCCTGCCCCCTTTGTTTCCGTTAGGTTTCGGCCATGAGCGCAAAACCCATCGGCTTCGGCATCTGGGGAACCGGCATGATCGCCGAGTTCCATGCGAAGGCGCTCGCCGAGATTCCCGGCGTCAAGGTCGTCGCGGCCTACAACCGGACGGCGGCGAAGGCCGAGGAGTTCGCCCGTAAGCATGGCGCGACCGCCTGCGCGACGCCCGAAGCCTTGCTGGCCCATCCCGACGTCGACGTGGTCTGCCTCTGCACGCCCAGCGGCGACCACCTCGCGCCGGCGCTCGCCTGCGCCCGCGCGGGCAAGCATGTCGTGGTCGAGAAGCCGCTCGAAGTGACGCTCGCGCGCTGCGATGAATTGACGAAGGCCTGCGCCGCCGCGGGCGTGGTCCTCGCCGGGATCCTGCCTCGCCGCTTTGGTTCCGGCGCCGTGGCGCTGAAGGCCGCGCTCGAGGCCGGTCGCTTCGGTCGCATCACGCTGGCCGGAGCCTTGATTCCTTGGTGGCGCACGCAGGCCTACTATGACTCCGCGGCCTGGCGCGGGACGTTCGCCCTCGATGGCGGCGGCGCTTTGATGAACCAAGGCATCCATACCATCGACCTGCTGCTTTGGTTCCTGGGTCCCGTGAAGCGCGTGTCCGCGACCGCCGGGCTCGTCGCCCATGCCGGCATCGAGGTCGAGGACATCGCCGCGGGCTGGATCGAATTCACCAACGGCGCCCGCGCCACGCTCGCCGGCTCGACGGCTTGCTGGTCCGGCACGGGTTTCCCGGCGGAGATCCGCATCCATGGCACGACCGGCTCGGCCGTCCTGCGCGACGACAAGCTGACGGCCTTCGAATTCGCCACGCCCGCAGCGACCGACGCACAGCATCTGGCTCCGGCCACCGAAGGCGCCGGCGCGGGCGCGAACGACCCAAAGGCCATCGGCCACGCTTGGCATCGCATGAACCTGGAAGACGCCATCGCGGCGATCCGCGCGAAGGGCCGGCCTGGCGTCGATGGCGCCGAGGGCCGCAAAGCCGTCGAGCTCATCCTCGCGCTCTACGCCTCGGCCCAGAACGGCGGTGCGCCGATCGACCTGCCTTTGTCGGCGGATCCGCAGCTGCGGCCCCTAGGGAAGAAAACCTCCTAGTCGCCGACGGCCCGGTAGGCCTCGCCGAGTTTGGTGAGCTCGCCGTCCTTGAGCAGCGCCGCCTTGCCCGAACCGGGATTGAAGTAGGCGTAGCGCTCGACGAACCGATGCTTCTCAAGCGCACGCAACGCGCCTTTCAGGAACTGCAGATGGCCGGCCTCGTCCGCGCCGGTGTACATCGCGTTGAACTCCGTCACCCAGACCGGCCGGCGGTAGCTGGCGTTCAGGTCCTTCAGCCAATCCTCGAAGGCGCCGGGGTCGGCGCTGCGATACCAGTGGGCGGCGACGAAATCGATGCGGAGCTTCTTGCGCTGCGCCTGTTCCATGAACTCCCGCATCCACGCCCCGCCACCGCCATCGGAGGAGACGCAGGGCGAACCGAGGCGCAGTTTCTTCTCGTCCGCGAACGCGACCAACGCCGGCCAAGCCTCGAGGGCCTGCGCGACGGTGAGGTTCCCTTGGCCGGAACGCTCCGGCTCGTTGAACCCCAACAGGTGCTTGGCCGCGGGGTCCGCGAGGCGCGCGGTTTCCGCGCTCGGGACGGGCTTGCGGTTGCCTTTCACCATCGGGACGAATTCATAACCATCGGAGCCCTTGCCGGCGCAGCCCCAATCGTACCACCAGGTGCAGCCGAACTGCTTGGCGGATTCGGTCCGGTTGCCCGCCCAACCTTTCTTGGGCGAACGACGCGCCGGCCTCTCCTCCGCGCGGGCCGCCCAAGGCGCCACGACGGCAGTGGCCAGCAGCAGGCGCAGGGCGTCTCGACGGTTCACGGGCATGCGTAGCAACTTACCCGTAAACGAAACCATTCAAAGCGCCAAATCACCCTTTGCAGACGCCGGCCCACGGCCTTTAATGACCTCCATGCCCCTGCTTGGCCGAATCCTCTGCCTCCTTGCCTGCTGTCAGCTCGCCGCCGCCGAGGCTCTCTTCGAGCGTGGTCGCTGGCAGGTCGCGGTGGTGATGCCGGCCGACCCCGAGCCGGACGAATGGTACGCAGCCCACTCGCTCGTCGATTGGTGTGAGCGCGTCACCGGACAGCGCCCCGAGCTCGTCGAGGAGACCAAAGGCCAGCGCCGGCCAGGCCTCTACGTCGGACGCACGCAGGCCAGCCAAGCGGCCGGCGTCATCCCGGCCGCGGCGGAAGGCGACGTCGCCCTGAGCCGGACGATTGGCGGGTCCGTCTTCCTGCTCGGCAACAATCCGACGGCCACGCGCATCGCGGTCGGGCGTTTCTGCGAACGCTCCCTCGGCGTCTTCTTCGCCTTCCCGGGTCAGCGTGGCGCCGACTGGACCATGCTGAGCACGGTGACGGCTCCGGCCGGCGACGACTTCCGTCCGGCGTTCGCGTGGCGCGAGATCGGCGGCCTCCGCAACGAACTGAGCCACGAATGGGCCTACAGCGTGGGGTACGGCAAGGCGCCGTCCTTCTCCCACGGGCTCTACGCGGCCTTCGGGAAAGCGGAATTCGCCGAAGACCCGACGCTCTTCGCCTCGGTCGACGGCGTCCGCGCAGCCCCCAAGGGCAATGGCTACGACGCCAACCCCAACCTCGCCCATCCGCGCGCGCCGGAGATCGGCGCGCGGTTCGCCCGTTCCTGGTTCCACAAGCACCCCGACGACTTCTGCGTGCCTCTCGGCGTCAACGACTCGCTGGCCTTCGATGACACGACGAAGTCGGAAGGCTGGTACCGCGCGCGCCCGGTGCGGACCGATTACGTCGTGCGCTACCTCAACGACGTCGCGCAATCCTTCTGGCAACCCGCCGGCGACCTGCGCGGCGAGCGCCATGCGATCGGCACGCTCGCCTATCTGCATACGCTGAAGGCTCCGACGATTCCGGTGAACCCTGCCGTCTTCCCCTGGGTCTGCGCGGATCGCATGGGCTACGCCGATCTGGGCTTCGCCGCCCAGGAAGCGGCCAATCTCCACGCTTGGGTCCGCTCCGGCGCGAAACGCGTCGGTGCCTACGACTACTGGTACGGCGTCGACTACGCCGCGCCTCGCGCCAACTTCACCGCGCAGACGGAGTCGATCCGCACCGCCCAGCGCGTCGGGGTGAAAGGCTGGTATGCGGAACTCGCCCCCATCTGGGGCTTTGACGCGCCCAAGGCCTGGCTTGGCGCCAAGCTCCTGGAACAGCCCAACCAGGACGCGGAAACCCTGCTGCAGCGCTGGTTCGCCGCGGCCTACGGCGGCGCCGCCACCCCGATGCGCGACGCCTATCGCGTCGTCGAAGCGGCTTGGGCCCGCGACGCGCGCGCCGGCGGCGCCAACCAGTGGATCCGCCACTTCCGTTCCGAAACGTCGACCGACGTGCTGACCGACGACGAAGTCATGGAAATCGCCGCGCACGTGACCGCCGCGCAGGCGGCGCTCGCCGGCAACGACAAGGTCACCTTCCGGCTCGAGAACCAGCGGTGGCGCCTCAGCCAGTTCAGCGATGCATGGAGCCTGTCCGTGAAGTTCCGGGAAGCCAGCCGGCTCCGCAAGGCTTCGGCACGCGGGGCCGCCGGCGCGCTTGGGCAACTGCAGAAGCTCGTGAAGGCCGAAGCCGCCTGCCAACTGCAGCAACAACGGTTCAACATCGCCTGGGGCGCCTACGGCCTGCCCGTGCATTGGCTCGATCTCATTCCGACCGACCCACGGCATCAGCTGGCCGCCGCCGCCTGGGCGCGACCGGAGCTGCGCGACGAACTCAAGGCGCTGACGGCCACCGACAAGACGGGGCTTTCCGCGCTCGACGTCTTCTGGCTCGAGCACGCTGGTGACGCGACGACGCTGTCCGCACCCGCGACATCGGAAGAACTGCATGAAGGCTGGTCTTTCCGGCGGGCGAACCAGGAGCGCAGCGTCATCCAACCTGGACCTGGACTGCTGCGGGTGACGCACGACTACGGCACGCTCACGCGCACGCAGCCGATCGCCGAGGGGCGCTTCGTCAAACTAGCGGTCCGCTTGAAGGACGACGCCGGCGCCCAGGACGTGCGGCTCACGATGACTTTCAAAGGCAGGGGCAAGCCCCTGACCCGCTCGGTCCGTTGCGACAGCACCGATGGTTGCCTGATCCTGCCGGCCCCCGCAGGCACGACCGAGGTCGAGTTTACCGTCGTCTTCGAACAAGGCATCCATCTGATGTCCCTTGAAACCGCCGCCCTCGCGCCGCGCCGCTGACCATGGTCAAACGCCTCTTCGACATCTGCTTCTCGCTAGGCTGGCTGCTCTTCTTCAGCCCGCTGCTGGCGGTCGTCGCCTTGCTCGTCCGCCTGAAGCTCGGCTCGCCCGTGCTCTTCCTGCAGGAGCGACCGGGCCGCGCCGGGAAACCGTTCAAGGTCGTCAAGTTCCGCACGATGACCGACGGCGTCGATGCGGCCGGCCAACCCCTACCTGACGAGGTCCGCCTTACGGCGTTCGGGCGCTTCCTCCGTTCGACGACCCTCGATGAGTTCCCCCAGATGTGGAACGTCCTGGTCGGCGACATGAGCGTGGTCGGGCCGCGGCCGCTGCTCATGCGCTATCTTCCGCGCTACAACGCGTTCCAGGCGCAGCGCATGCTGCTGAAGCCGGGCGTCACCGGCTGGGCCCAGGTCAATGGCCGCAACGCCCTCTCTTGGGACGAGAAATTCGCCCTCGATGTCTGGTACGTGCAGAACCAAAGCCTCTGGCTCGACCTGCGCATCGTCGTAAAGACGTTCTTCGTGGTCTTTGGCCGCCGCAACGTAAACTCGACCAACGCCGCGACGATGGAGGAATTCATGGGGAACGACCGGTAGGCCGACCATCCGGGCACAAAAAAGCCGCACAACGTGCGGCTCGTTCGTCGGCTGGCGGCAGCTTCAGGCCGGCGGCGATCCGATGACGCGCAGGCCTCGGCCGGCCTGCCGCACCGCGGCACGGTCGACGATGCCCCGACCGTCGACGACGGTCGCGCCGGGCGCCAGCGCGGCTTCGCCCCAAGTCAACGTCCGGAATTCATCCCACTCGGTCAGCACGGCCACGGCGCCGGCGCCGGCCAAAGCCTGGCGCGCGGTGGAGACCGCCGTGAACCCTGCGGAGATGCCGAGTTCAGAGATGAATCGCGCACCATCGACCTGAGGATCGTAGGCGAGGACTTCGCAGCCCGAACGTAGGAGCGAACGGACGACCTGCAACGCGGCGGATTCCCGGAAATCGTTGGTGTCCTTCTTGAACGCCAAGCCCAGCACGGCGATGCGGCGGTTCTTGGCGGCGGCGGCGACCTCGGCGGCGAAACGGCTTTTCTGCCACTCGTTCAGGTCGACGACCTGTTGCCAATACGCGGCGACCTCCGGCAGGCCATGGTGTTCGCACAGATAGACCAAGGACAGGAGGTCCTTCCGGAAGCAGGAGCCGCCGAAGCCGACGGAGGCCTTGAGGAACTTCGGGCCGATGCGGGAGTCGGTCCCGACAACCGCGGAGACCTCGGCGATCTCGGCTCCGGTGCGTTCGCACAACGCAGAGAGGGAATTGATGGAGGAGACGCGTTGCGCGAGGAAAGCGTTGGCGGCGAGCTTCGAGAGCTCCGCGGACCAGAGGCCGGTGGTCAGGATCCGTTCCGACGGAACCCACGCGGCATAGAGCGCCTGCAGGGTCGCGACGGCGGCGGCGTCCTCGCCGCCGATCAGGACGCGGTCTGGCTGAAGCAGGTCGCGGATGGCCGTGCCTTCGGCCAGGAATTCGGGGTTCGACAAGACCGTGAACGTCGCTCCGGTGCGGTTGGAGGCGAGCACCTGCTGGATGCGTTCCGCGGCACGGACGGGCATGGTGGACTTCTCGACGACGATGGTGTGGCCGCGGGCATGCTCCGCGATGAACCGCGCGCACGCTTCGACATAACGCAGATCCGACGCCTTCCCGGCTCCTTCGCCCTCGGTCTTCGTCGGAGTCTGGACGGAGATGAAGACGACGTCGGCTTCCGCCAGGGCCGCCAGACCGGCCTGCTGCTCGACGAACCTAAGGTTGCGGCCACGGGCACGCCCGACGATTTCGGCGAGTCCCGGTTCGAACACCGGCAGGTGGCCGCTGTTCCACGCGGCGATGCGGACGGCATCTTGGTCCAAAACGGTGACCTCGACGGTCGGGCAGCGCTCGGCGATGACGGCCATCGTCGGGCCGCCGACATAGCCGGCGCCGATGCAGACGATTTTCTCGGGAAGCGGGTCCATGTTCAGCGCTGGACTTGGTTACGGAGGTGGGCAGCGGTATGATGCAGGCCGGCGGCCAGCTCGACCGTCGGACGCCAGCCCAGCAAAGCAGTGGCCTTGGAGATATCCGGGCAGCGCTGACGAGGGTCGTCCACCGGAAGGGGCAGATGCCTGATCGCCGTCTTCGCGCCGACCTCCGCTTGGACGGCCTGGGCGAGTTCCAACATCGTGAATTCACGGGGATTGCCGAGGTTGATGGGGCCGTGGTTGGTCGGCGCGGCGAGCACGCGCACGAATCCCTCGATGAGGTCGTCCACGTAGCAGAACGACCGCGTCTGGCTGCCGTCGCCGTAGACCGTCAACGCCTCTCCGCGCATCGCCTGCAGCAGGAAGTTCGTCACCACGCGGCCGTCGTCATGGCGCATGTTCGGCCCATAGGTGTTGAAGATGCGGACGAGGCGGGCGTCGACGCGGCCACGGCGGTGGAAATCGGCGCAGATCGTTTCCGCCAGTCGCTTGCCTTCGTCGTAACAGGCGCGCGGGCCGATCGGATTGACGTTGCCGAGATAGTCTTCGCGCTGCGGATGGACCAAGGGGTCCCCGTAGATCTCCGACGTCGAGGCCTGCAGCAGGCGCGCCCCATGGCGGTCGGCGTTCTCCAAGGCATGCAGCGTCCCCAGGAAGGCGATCTTCGCCGTGTAGACCGGGTCCTTCTGGTAGTGCGGCGGCGAGGCCGGGCAAGCGAGGTTGCAGACGACGTCGACGGCTTCGTCGTAAGGCAACGTGACGTCATGCTTCACGAAGCGGAAACCAGCCTGCGCGGAGAGCGACGCGACGTTGGCCTCCGTGCCGGAATGGAAATTATCGAGGCCGACGACCTGGTGTCCGTCCCGCAGGAGGCGCGAAGAGAGATGATAGCCCAGGAAACCGGCCGCGCCGGTGACGAGATAACGCATGGAATTCAGGTGAGTCGACGGACGATGGAGGCGACGCGGTCGGCGAAGACCTGCGGACCATGGGTGCGCGCGCGATGCAGCGAAGCGGATTGCGCCCGCGCCAAGGCGGCGGATTCGTCTGCCGCCAGGTGGAGGAGCGCCGCGGCCAGATCGGTCGGCGAGCCGACGGGGACGATCACGGCATTGAGGTCCGACGCGGCGAAATCATGCCGCGCGCCGATGGCGGCGGAAAGGAGGAGCTGGCAGCCGGACAAGGCGGCCTCATGCACGACGAGCCCCCACGCTTCGCTGCGGCTGGGCAACGCGAAGATGCGCGCCGAGCGGTAGAGAGCGCCGAGTTGCTCTGGCTGGACGAAGCCATGGATCCGGATGCGCGGGTGCGCGGGCAAACGTCCCTGCAAGGGACCACTGCCATACAGGTGCAGTTCCCATTCCGGAAGCCGTTCGGCGACCGAAGCGAACGCCGCGGCCAACCCGACGCAGTCCTTGCGTTCGATGTACTGTCCGACGAACAGGATGCGCTTCGGACGTTCGACCAAGGGCGGCCCATCGAAGAAAACCTGCGGGTCGGCGCCATAGAGGCCCTCGAAGATCTCGTCCGAGCCGAACCCATACCAACGGGCGAGTTTGCGGCCGGAGACCCCGGGGACCAGGACCGCGGCGAACTTGCGTTTCATGGTCAGCCGGAACCACGGCCCACCGAGCAGCTGGCGCAGGTCGCCGCGCCAATCGTTGTCCATCAGCAGGCAGACCTTCCCGCCGGCCGCGCGAACTTCGTCGCCAAGCGCATTGAACGCGGGGCAAGACCAACCCGCCTGGAAGAAAACCTGAGGGACCGACAGGCCCAAGGAAGCCCAAGTAATGGCGGTCTTGCCGTCGACCCAGTGGATCGGCTGGCCCAGCGCGGTTTCCATCCCTTGGATCGGCACACCCGGCCGCGTGCCGACCACCGCGGCTCCGCCAGGAATGCGGTCGATTGCCGCACGGAGCTGGCGGGCGGCATACTGCGGCAGGCCTTGCCAGGAGAAGGCGACGTTCATGGACGGGGAGAAGCCTCCTGTGACTCGCGACGCATGACTTCGAGATAGATCCATACGGCAGCGGCCGCGACGAGCCCGGCGGGGATCAGGCCGATGAAGTCGCCTTCAGCCGACGCGACGGCGAATTGCGCCAGACCGAGCACAGCGGCCGAACCGATCGCCCAAGCGATGGTGCGGCCACCGAGCCAATGGCCAGTCCGGTAGCGCATCACCAACACCATGAGCACGGCGTAGGCGCAGCCGCCGGCGGCGAAGGCGATGGCGGCCCCCCGCAGACCGAACGGGCCGACCAAGGCAAGCGGCAGCAAAGCCAGGATCAGGTTGGAAACCAACTCTGCGCCAAGGACCAAGCGCGAGGAACCACGGGCCTGCAGCCAAAAACCCATCGGCCACGAGACCAGCCGCAGGAACACTCCCCAGACCATCCACGACAGCAGCGGGATCGCCGGTTCGAAATTCGCGGAGGAGTAGAGCCAATGGATGCACACGCGCCCCATCGTCAGCAAGGCGGCCAGGAACGGCAGCGCCAGCAACAGCCCGGCCTGGATCTGCTTCTCGACGAGCTGACGCGCCTCCTCTTCGTCGCGGGCGGCGGCGACGCGCGGGAAGAAGTCCGTGGCCATCGCCGCGAAGACGAAGCCAGGCAGGCTGCTCGCGATGGCCAGCGCCGCTTGGTAATGCCCCGCCGCGACCAGGCCAAGTTCACGCAAGACGACCAACCTGGCCACATATTGCGAAAGCTGGAAGAGCAAGCCCACGATCATCAACGCCCCGCCGAGATGCAGGAGTTCCTTGATGGCGACGGGATCGGCGACGACGCCGGCGTCCACCGGACAATGCCTACGGGCGGCCCGCCAGGACAGCAGCGAGGGGCTGGCGGTCGCGACGAGGATACCGAGCGCGACGCCGAAGAGCGAATGGCCGGCCTGATGGCAGACGTAGATCAACGGCAACCCCAGCAGGATGCCGGCGAAGGCCGACAAGACCTGCGTGGTGGCGAGCACGCGCAGATGCCCACCGGCCTGCAGCAGCGCGCCCCACATTCCGGCGGCGACGAGGAATGGCACGGCCAGGCCCGCCAGGCCGAGCTCAAGGATATGGCTCTCTTCGGCGCGGAACGTCCATAGACCGACCGGCCAGAAGACCACCGCCATCGCCAGCAGACCGAGCCAGCTGAGCCGGACGCCGAGCCAGCGCACCGCCGCCATCTTCGCCGGCCGTTCCGCGGGCGCGGCCGCGGCCACGAGACGCACGCCGGCGGTGCCGATGCCCCACCCCGCCGCCATCGCGAAGATGGTGTTGAAGTTCACCAAGGTGCCCGCGAGGCCGACGCCTTCGGGTCCGACCATAAGCGCGATGGCCTTCGTGCGGAAGAAACCGGCCAGCAGCACCAAGACCGAGGCTCCGCCCATGAGCGCGCTGGAACGAAGGATGCGGGCGAAGGCCATGAACGCTTAACGGAGGACGGATCTCACGCCAGCGATGACGCG